>Ga0180438_10000295_pt1 | contig 99763 bp, 107 predicted proteins | sample SS_ome_12_FD_132455 | JGI IMG/M metagenome (GOLD analysis project Ga0180438, IMG submission 132455) | Hypersaline lake sediment archaeal communities from the Salton Sea, California, USA - SS_3_D_2 metaG | ecosystem: Environmental > Aquatic > Non-marine Saline and Alkaline > Hypersaline >... | reverse complement strand
TTCCACTCCGCTGATACAGTACACGATAGTTCATCGGACACGCCTTTGCGAAGTTTTGGTCAACTTCTAGTGTGTTCGATGAACTCCTTTTTCTCAACCTCCAAACATGTCCTCCCCTCAGCCGTTGAACGGGGGAGGGCTGGGGAGGGGGTGAAAACAACCACGGCCCACGCGCCAGATGCTCTGTCTGGCACACGAGCCGTGGTTCGATGGTCGCGGGAGAGAGCGAGAGGCGAAACGCGTGTCGCTCCCCCCTACAACGAACGAGGGCTTCCCGGTGTCCTAGCCCATGCTATCCAGGGCGCGCATCACGGCCAGCAGCGCCCGGCGCATGCTATCCAATCCCTGCCGCTCGCACTCGCTGGCGGCGGCGGCGATCCCGCCCTGAAGCGCCGCCCGGACCACCTCGCCGGTAGCCTGGCTGGCGTCTGGACGGTCCCTTTCCGGTGCAGCCTCCTCGCGTTCAAGGCGGGCGCTGCTGTTCCCATTCATCCAATCACCTCGCCAAAAAAACTGGTTTCAGCGCCACAATCACAAAAATAGCACAAACGTTCTATGGAGTCAAGCCGTTTTCAGGTTTCTATCCAGATTCTAACCAGTAGGGGCGAATGGCCATTCGCCCCTGCCGCGCGCCAGCGCAGGCAATCGCCGGGGCCAGGCCACTGCCAACCAGAGGGATGTCAGGTTCCATGCTGCGCCACCGCCCAAAAAGCAACGGCCACTCCTCCCAAAGCGAGGGGAGAGTGGCCTGTGGTGTGGGGTTTGGTGCTGCGCACCCGCTATGCGAAGTTTGTTCGCTATCCCTCCGGGTCTGGGTTGGCGGACGCGGACCCGTCCGCCTGCTCAGGTGGCTCAGGCGGCTCTTCGAGGTCCTTCGTGGTCACGCGCTGCAACACGTCCCCCGGCTCGCATTCCAGCACCTTGCAGATCGCGTTGATCTTCCGCAGGTCGGGGTGACTCAATTCGCCAGACTTCATGCGATAGAGGGTGGGAAGGGAGATGCCCGTCTCTCTGGCCAGCGCGGCGTAGGTCATCCGCTTGCCGTGGCGCGCCTGCCACTTGAAGATGGCATCGTCCAGGTTGACAACGATTGGCATGGAGCTGGCCTCATTTTCAACTCGATTTTCGGATAAAAGCCTGCTGCCCCTATCGAGAAAGGGCGGTTTTCCTCTCAACAGGCGTCTGTCTTCCTTGCAACCCTAGCTTACTTGGCTATCAAGAACAGATCAAGACTTTATTAAGAATTGATACGATTCTGTTAGGGTTTTGTGGGTTTTTGTTACCCTTCCGTCACGCCTATTCGTGTATGATGAAGACAGATGAAGTCAGTCGTTACGGTTGAACGTGGAAGAGTTGTGAGATGGGCATCAGTACAGCAGTCATGACGAGACCAACCTTCAGCCCGCCCTCTGTCGCCGGACAGGCTGAAGATACGACAGCCCCTCCCCCGCGCCGTATCATCAAGACGGGCGAGCTGGCTATCGACTTCGGCGAGCAGCGAATGCTGCTCAAGGGCGAGCCGGTGGAGGTCGATGCCACGGAGCTGCGCTTGTTAGAGTTGCTGGCCCCCCTGCTGGGCAGTCCGGTGCCTGCCGACTACCGGCTGGCCGACGACTGGGGTCCCGACTACGAGCGCGACCTGGACGAGATCAAGCGGTCCCTGTGGTCGCTCCAATCCAAAACCGAGGACAACATCGCGCTGCGCCGCGTCCTGTGGGCGCTACGCAGGCGAATGAACTCCGCGCGCAATCTGTAGCGGCACGGCACCTCCTGGGTGAGCGTGCCCCACGGTTAGTGTTGGTTGCTTTCTCTCAAGTAGGCGGGGAATGAAACATGAGCGAAGTCGTAGAAATCTGCCTGGTTTATCAGGGTGGCGAGGCGATGGTCTTTGACCGGTTGGCTTGGTGGCTGACCGCCGAGGGAATTGGCGAGATGCGGCGCATGCACTCCGATCCAACCTGGGGCCTGCCGACGATGATCGGCTTTGACGCGCTTGGCACCCCGGTGGAGCTGCCACCGGAGACGCCGGGGAAGCTGCTGTCGAAGCTGATACAGGAAAACGGCCCTCGAATCCTGCCCGGCCCCCAGGCCGACGCCGTCGTCCGGGATTTTCTGGCGACGGGCATCAAGGGCGACCCGATGACGGGTGCCGACAGGTACGGCCAGGCACGCCTCAGGATGCTCCGTTTCCTGTACAGGTCGCGCAGCAAGTCCTGGTTGGAGCGGGTGCACTAGCCAGCGAAGCCGCTCGCGGCGAGTCGCCAGCCAGACCCATCCGGTAGCCACCGGCACAGGGTGCTGGCGTTTCACCGTTTGGTGACAAAGCCCACAGCCATTTCATCCTCGAACACGCGAAGAGGAAAACAATGCGAACCGCCTCGTCGTTCAGCACATCTTCTGACACCGTGGCCGCACTCCAGGAAACCTACGCGGATCTACAGGACAGGCTGGGCGGCCAGCCGACGTGGATGGCCGTGCACGGAACCTACCAGCATCCGGGCGAGGTCGTCACTGCCAAGCTGCAAGCGCTGGCCCCGGACGTGCCCTTTCAGGGGGGCACGAGCTGCCTGGGGATCATGACCGAGGCCGGGTTTCACTCCGACGACGGCGTGAGTCTGGGCCTGTTCGGGATACGAGACCCGCAAGGTGTCTATGCGGTGGGCTGCGCGGAGCACGAGTCTCACGCACCGCAAACTGGAAAAGGGGCCATCCAGCAGGCCCTGCAACGGGCGGGCAGAAATGCGCCGCCCGCCCTGGTCTGGATTACCTGCGCGCCCGGCAACGAAGAAGGGATTCTGGCCGGTATCGAAGATGGCATAGCCGGGCCGAAACGCACGCCTATCATCGGCGGCAGTTCGGCGGACAACACCATCGAAGGAAACTGGTATCAGATGACCAATGGCCGGGTGCTGCACGACGGCGTCGTCGTGACGGCCATGTATCCTTCCAGGCCGGTGCGTTACGCCTTCGACAACAGCTACACGCCCACGCCGCACGAGGGCGTCGTCACCAAAGCATCCGGGCGCACGGTTCTTGAGATCAATCACCGCCCGGCGGCAGAGGTTTACAATGAATGGACCGATGGGCTGATTGCCGACTACCTGCAGGGGGGCAACATCCTTTCACCCAGCACCCTGCATCCCCTGGGCCGCAAGGCAAACTGGACCCGCGACAGCGTCCTCTACCAGCTTTCCCACCCCGAAGCGGTGCTCGAAGACCGGGCGCTTTCGCTCTTCACCAATGCCCAACGGGGCGAAGAGATCGTCCTGATGGAGAGTTCTCCCGCGCAGCTGGTTGACAGCGCCGACAAGATCATCTCCAAGGCGCTCGTCGGGAAATCCGCCCAGGACGTGCAGATCGCGGGCGCGCTCATCATTTTCTGCGCCGGTTGTATGTTGGCCGTAAAGGACGAGATGCAGGCCGTCGCCAGGCGATTCAGCGAGGGGTTGGGGGGCCAGCCTTTCCTGGGCCTCTACACCTTTGGCGAGCAGGGCTGCGCCTTGCTCGGCGAGAACAGCCACGCCAACCTGATGATGTCCATCATCGTCTTTGAGAAATAGCGCGGCACCTCCACGAGCCTGCCGCACGCCAGCGCCACCTCGCTCCTGCTGTCGCAAGCAGCAGAAGTGAGATCGAGGAAAACACATGGAGCCACCTCGCAGGTGGCTTCCGTGGTTCTCAGACTGTACTTGACACCGTGCGTCCGCGCCGCATCCCCTCACAGGCACGGCAGGCGGACCACCGAGTTCGGCATGGTGAACTGCACGCCCAACCGCACCACGCCGCCCTCGCGGTGCGCCCACGCGGACGCGCCCTGCAGCGACGAGCCGCGCCTGAGCTCCCAATACCAGTACTCTTTGACCCAGTCCGGGGACTCTACCGTGGTCGCCATGATATGGTAGCGGCAGCCGTACGGGGTCCCCGTCTCGTAGAGCTTGGCCTCGACGGGGCTGACGTAGGGCAGCACCCCCACTGCCAGCGTCAGGAACAGCCCGACGAGCAGCAGCAGCGCTCCCCCGGCCAGCGCCCACCGGTGGCGTGAGGCTCTCTCAATCACGTTTGTTACCCCACTACCTGCTGAGCAAACCCGCTGATTCGGGTCACTACCACTATAGCCTGTCTTGGCGGCGGTGCCAAGCACCCCCTGCCCCGTCCCCGAACTGTAACGTTTCTGTTAGCGAAGCGGAGCCAATCTTCCTGTAGACTATGAATATCCCTGCCAGGGTTCTGATCTGAGAGGAAGCCATGCCGATAACCGCCACGTGGTTCGACGAAGAGCACACCATCATCCTGCAATCCTATATGGGCGACTGGACCTGGGACGACTGGAACGTCTGCAACGACGAGCTACAGGCCATGCTGGACAGCGTGGACCACACGGTTCACACCATCATCGACGTGTCGCAGTCCGGCCAACTGCCCCCCGGCGGCTATGCCTCCCGCCGTTCAGACCTTCCCCAGACTCCCCCTGTGACACACCCCCATTCTGGCTATCTGGTGTTCGTCGGCACGACGTTCGCCCACGAGGCGCTGACCGACGTGATCACCACGTTCTTCACCCGGGTCGGCAGGAGATTCCTCTTCACCGACTCGTTTGAAGACGTGGACGCCTTGTTGGCCGAAGTGGGCGTCGGCGAGATCTGACCGTCGCGCTCGCCGCTCAGGATTGCCGTTGGGACCGGGGCAGCACGTGCAAGGGGATGCTGGCCTGCGGCTCCTCGTCCACCTCCACCATGAATTCGTACGAACCGGCCTCCGGGAACACGATGTCCCGCAGGCCGATAATGAAGTTCATGTCGGAGCGCCGCCCTTCCTTCGAGTCGGGGACGCGAAACTTGCGGGGCGGCAGGCTGATGATCTGCCTGCCGTCCTGGTTCAGCACCCTGATGGTCAACTCGCGCGGGCCGCTCGGTTCGCCCAGTTCGGCCCGCAATCTCAGCACCAGGTGCATCTGCGGATGGCGGGTGGGGAATTTGCTGGCGTGCAGGTGGTCGAAGACCCCCATCACGTTCAGCTTGCCCCCGCGCGAGACATTCGCGTAGTCGGCCAGCAAGAGCAACACGATTTCCACGCTGCCGTCCTCCGGTGAGCTGGTTGCGCACCCCCATCGTACCACATTCTGCGGCCCGCTTCTCCGCCTTTTTGCCGGGGGCTGAGGCTTTCTCGCTCACTGGGAACCGCTCGCGCTTTGCTGCCTTTCACCCCCTCCCCAGCCCTCCCCCGTTGAACGGGGGAGGGTGCCTGAGCGCAGCGAAGGCGGGTGGGGGTGAACCGCCCAAGAACTTCACCCACACCAGCCATTTAAGCCCCTCGTCCATTCCAGGAGCCGTATTCTCGCGGGCGGCACCCCCCTACCCCGGTGGTGCCGGGGGCAGCCGCTAAGACGGGACGTCCTGCCATCCGTCCTCCAGTTGATCCCGCAGCAGATCGGCGTAGACCTGTGCCATCAGTGTGTGGTCGCCAGCACGCATGGAAAGGTGCGCGGCCTCCCCGTAGCGCCCGCCGGGCCGGGGCCGGATGGCAAGGGGCGCGAAGCCGTAGCGGCAGAAGACGTAATTCCCCCACAGGCGCGACGTGCGCCCGTTGCCGTTGATGAAGGGATGGATTCTCACCCATTCCCCGTGGGCCCAGGCGGCCAGCCTGAGCATCTGGAAGACCTCGTCAGGGCCGGGGCGTCCCCCCTTTTCTTCCCACGAGGCATCCAACCTGGAGACCCGCTCCTGAAATTCGGCGATGAATTGCTCGACAGCCTGCGCGACCTGACCCGGCGGGCGGCCCGGCGTGTTGCCCACAAAGACCAGGACGCCGTACAGGCAGGGAGGGCCATCGTCGTCCAGGTGGCGGAAGTTGCCGGGATAGTCGGGATGGGGGGCGATGCCGGTGAACAGGTCCCGGTGCCAGCGCCGCGCCATCTCGGCGGTTGGGGGGCGCTGGCAGTCCTCGGCGACCAACCGGACGAGCACCGCCTCGCGCTGTCGTCTTTCCTGCTCGCCGTCCTGCTGGTCGTCCCACCAGTCAGGACAACTGGGTGGGGAGCCTCGCTTGGCCACGTGTGGCTCCAGTCAATCAGGTTTCTGTGATGCCGACAAGGGGCTTAAACGCTTGGTGTGAATCACCTTTTCCGTTGGGCAAGCCCGTGTGCCGCCGAGAGTCTCACCCCCTCCCGCCCTCGCTACGCTCGGCCACCCTCCCCCGTTCAACGGGGGAGGGTCCGCGCAGCGGGGGTGGGGGTGGCCGCAACGGCACACGTACTGAACGAATCCAGACAACGTGACTCACACCAGGAATGTGAGTCACGCTGCCAGAGTAAGTTGGAGCCGGGTCTACTGCTTCCGTGGTTTCCCGCGCTCGACCCGGGTTTCCCCCAACCCTTCCGCATCGTCCATCCGGGCCGCGCGGATCGCGGCTTCGCGCGCCTCTTCTTCGGAGACCGGGCCGCGCTTCGCCCTGGCTTTGGCGATGGCCTGGGCGACCTGCTTCAACTCCTCGTTCGCGTCGATCCGCTCCTGGATCATTTCGCGAACGATGTCGGCCATCGTGCGCCCTTCGATCATCGCCATCGTGCGCAGGTGTTCGCGCGTTTCGTCAGATAGACGAATCGTCAGTTGTTGCATCTTGAGCACCTCCAGACTCCAGAACGGTGTCGCGATATCGCGGTGTCTCGATACCGCGATATCACTATAGCACGGTTGCAGTTGGCTGTCAACCAATCCCGCACTGTCGGAGGGTTGGCGAGAGGGTGGAAAACGGTTTGACTCTGGGGCAAAAATGCTGTACAGTCAGTATATGCGTTAGGCAGATAAGGAACCTGACAAAAAAAGAAGCCCGCGTGTGGACGCGGGCGGGGGCTGGTGCGCACAAATTGCCCATGGTGTTAGGCACATTGTACACTCCTTACCCATCTCTGTCAAGCCAAACACAGGTCCAATTTCCAGGGACCTGAGACAGAGGAAATACCAGGGAAAGCCCGGCCCCTTCAGCACACGAAAGGGGTTTTTTTCATGACCACGGCCACACTGGCAGGCGGCACCCTCAGGGGAAACCCGGACGAGGGCAAAGCGCGGGAGGACGGAATCGCACAATGGACTGTAGGCCCAGGCAGCCATACAGTCACGGCAGGCGTTAGAATCTACGAGAACTGACAAAAAAAGAGGTCCGCGCTCACACGCGGACCTGGGCTGGGCGCCACAATTTGCCCTTCTAGATAGGCAGATTGTACACCCCCTACCCTTGTTGTGTCAACCCCACAAAAGTCCATTTTTTGAGGGCCGGGAGACACCGGGGGGAAGTCCAGCCCCTTACGCACACGAAAGGGGCATTTCCATGTGCTTCGCCACTACCACACTAGAAAGCTACTCCCTCAAAGGAGCCGCCCGCTACCGGCTGCTCGGCCTGCTGGCCGTCGCCGTCCGGTTGGCCCTCAATCCCGGCCTGCTGGCCGCCCTGCGGGGCGCGCCGCTCTCGGTGCTGCTGGCCCTGGCCCTGCACGCCAACCAGGAACGCACCTGCTTCCCGGCTATCGCCACGCTGTGCAAGGACACCGGCTATGGCCGCACCACCGTCATCAAGGCGCTGGACACGCTGGAGGCGCTGGCCCTGGTTGGCCGCACGCGCCGGGCCAACACCAGCACGCTCTACCGCCTGGCCGCGCCCGACGCGCCGGGCGCGAGCGGTTCAGAAAATGACCCCCCTGCGAAGGAAGTCCAAAAAACGGACGCTAACGAAGTTGTTGTTGTTTCCAGTTCAAAAGCTAAGCATAAACAACAACATGTTCGGGTTCAAAAACTGGACTTCCCTCATAAAGAGGTCCAAAAAGCGGATGTTGCACAGAGGGCGGTTCAAAAAATGAACACCCCCGAGGACAAACCGCCGGACGCCACGCAATTGTCATTTGACGAGGACTGGCTGCCGGTGGTCGAGGCGCTCAAAGAGGCGGGCGTCTCGGCGACGCGGGCCGAAGCGCTCACCCGGCAGGTGCAGCAGCGCGGCCACCCGCCCTTGTTCGTCGAGCAGCGGGTGGCCCACTATCGCCACCAGCGCCAGGCCGGGCGGGCCAATGGCGTCGGCTTCCTGGTGGCCTCCATCCTGCACGAGTGGGAGCTGCCCGCGCCGCGCCGCACCCGGATCGCCAACGCCTCAGATGAGTGGCGGCAGTTCATCGAGCGTGAGTTCGCCGACTACATCGAGCATTGACGCGGCAGGGGAGAAGTGCGGGAGTAGCCGCCCGTGCTGCGGAGATGGGACGAGCGCGGAGACCAGGGTTGTGATACAGTCAACCCTCTGGCATCGAGAACTGACTGGCAGGGTGAACATGCCCGATCCCACGCAGGACAATGATGAACAGCCGCTGTGGGGCGCCACGGATCTTCTGCGTCGCGGGCTGACGGAGCAGGACTACACCGCGCTGACCGGGCCGCCCGGAACGGTCCGTTCATTCAGGCGGCGCTGGCAGATCGTGCTTATCCACACGGAAAACCCGGGGGCGGGCCTGGCGGCGCTGGACCTCTATTACGATGCTGTGCTTGGCCGCGCCGGGAAGGGGGGCGAGCCGCCAGACGTGGACCTGACGCGCTATCGCGCCGCGAAATTGGGCACGTCGCGGCGACACGCGATGCTGCGACCTACCGCCGACAAGCTGTTTCTGATCGACCTGGGGAGCACCAACGGGACGACCATCAATGGGGTGTGGTTGGAGACGAACATGGCGCGGGAGGTGCACCACAACGATACCATTGGCCTGGGAAAACTGTACCTGACGCTCAAGATCCTCACTCGCCCCAGCGCGGATCCCTTCCGCTAGGTGCCGGGAGCCAGGGGCCGCACCGTCCGGGCGATCTCGGCCAGCAGGTCCAGGTCGCCGGAGCCGGACAGCAGCAGGTAGTCCTCCCCCAGCGTGGCGAGCATGAAGTAGGCTTCCACACCGTCCACCCCCTCGACGACGAAGCTGGCCGCCCTGCGGCCTCCCTCCAGCGTCAATTCCTCCTCGCTGAGAATCGTCGCCCCAGACGCCGACCAGCCCGTTTTTCGCTGCTCGACGAAAGCGTCCAGGTCGTTCTTGGGGTCCCACAGCAGCACCATGACCGACAGCGAGGTCTCGCCGGGCGGGGTGAATTGCACGCCCGAACCCCGCTCGCCAAACACCTGCTCGTCAGGCACCCACTCAGCCGGATAGTCGAACTCGAAGCCCGCCGCGTCGTTTCGGTACGTGGCCGCCTCGAAGGAGACCGGTTCGGACGCAGGCGCGGGCGCTGAGGTGGGTTCCGGGGCGCTCACCACTATCGTCGGCGTCACCGCGACCGCGACAGGTGGCGGGTCAGCGTCTCCCCCTACCCCACCGCAGGCAGCCAGCAGCAAACCAGCGATAATGAGCAGCATTGACAATCGGTTCACGTCATCCTCCCGTTCAACACACATAGATAGTGTAGGGGCATGGCACCCTCACTCAATACTTTTCGGCCATTCTGGATACCTGCTATTCCCTAGGGCAGGGGCTCCAGGGCAACCGTCGTCGTGCCGCCCGGGTAGGGGTGCCGCTGGCATTCCCGTCCCATCAACGCCCGTGTCACATGTCCTGGATAGCGGTGGATATATGGACCTTCGTCCACATAGATGCTGATCCTCGTCGGATACCCCAACAAGTGATCGTAGCTGGCACGCACGATCACTTGCCCATCGCACAGGCACCCGGCAGGCGCGCATTTTCCGGCATTGCGCTCAATCAGAGCGAATAGATCGCTTACTGAATACGGCATCTGGCAGCCACCATTGGTCGCAATGACTTTTTCGTCGTCAATCTCTAACCGTTCGGTGCAGCCGACCGAGTGCTGCAACTCCATCCGGTAGTGCGTGAACGAGCGCGCTGACCAACGGCGTTCTGCGCGGAGCAGCGCCAGGCGCTGACTGGCGGCCTGAATCAGGGGAAAGCCGATTGAGGCAAAGATCAGGACCGCGCACAGTGCAACCAATCCGAGCCGCAGAGTTGAAGACACGCATCTCTGCTGGCGAGAACTCCCTGGGGCTCTCGTATTTGCTTCAGGGCTTCCTGAATGCTCCAACAGGCTCGACTCGTTTCCGATTGGATGCGGATCGAGATTTCGTCGGTCGAGTCTTGCGTCGCCGCATCGCGTTACGCTCCCGTTCAAGCTGAACAAGGCCGGGAGTATGTCCCACTCGCGGATGATTCGCAAGGGCCAACCGGCTGGCAGATCAATCCACAAAATGACTGTAACGTCCCGCCGCCAGACGCGCCTTCCCCTCTTCCAGGAGGTCGGCGGGTATCACCCGCAGGGTCTCTCCAACGTCTGGGTCTTGAGGGGTGCTCGGCACGCCTCCGGCCTCGAAGAGCGCCACGGCCTCGGCCATCAACTCGCCGGAAAGCGTCAGCACCCGGCGGACGAGACTCTCGTAAGTATCCTCCCGGCGGACGGCCAGATGCCGAGACAGAATGATTGGCCCGGTATCGATATCAGGATCGATGAAGTGAACAGTGGACCCGATGGGCATATCTTTGTACAGCGCCCAGCCCACCGACGAAGAGCCGCGCAGCCACGGCAGGAGTCCCGGATGCGCGTTGATCATGCCTCGGGGGGGAAGGGTCAGGATGTGAGATCGTATGATGCGGGTGCCGCCCAGCACCCCCAACTCAGGCTCAAACGACGCCAGCATTTCCTGGCAGGCCGGACTGTTGTGATTGTCCACAGCTTGGCGGGGAATATCCAGCCCGGCGATGAGGTCGGTGATGGTCGGCGGCACGGGTTGACCGGCGATGCGGGTGAGGAACTTCTGCCGCTCCTCGTCGCCTACCGGGGAATCCTCCTCGATGATCAGACCCGGCTGGAAGCCACGGGCTAACAGGATGCGCAGCATCTCTCGCCCGTAGGGATGCTCTTTCAGGACCAGGAAGGCAAAACGCAGCGCCACAAAGACCTCCTCGAAGACCGGGATTCAAGTATGGGGCGTCTGCTGAGCAGACACATAACGCGCCTGCCTGTTCCAACAGGCAGGACGCTCCATCGGGTGAGAGATTGTACAGGAAAAGGGCTCCTGTGGGAAGGTCGGCAGGGTAGGACCTGGCGTTTCGCGTCGCGTGATCGCGAGACTCCTCATTCCATCTCCTGCCTCAAAGATCGCTACCCTTCTTCATTATAAGATATCGTGGGATCCGTGTGCGTCCTGCCTGTAGGTTCACGTTTTTTCAAACCCATTGGCGAAGCTGCAGAACCCAGTACAATCAGGTTGTCGTGATTTCGTTGCCGCGTCCCACATGCGAGGAGATAACCTATGTCCGACTTGCCTCCCCTGAAAAGCACTCGCCTTCATTGGGTACAGAACAGCTGCCGCCTGCTGCAGGCCACCCGTACGGAATTCCGCGATACGCAACCATTTGCGGGCATGACCATCGGGGTGGCCATTCACCTCGAGCCGAAGACCGCCGCGCTTATTCTGACCTTGCAGGCAGGCGGCGCAAGGATCGTGGCGACAGGCAATCTCAACAGCACCCAGCCTGAAACGGCGGAATTCCTGACGGCGCAGGGCATCGACGTCGTCGGCGAACAGACGCAAGACCCGGAGGTTCACGGGAGCTTTCTCGATCAGATCGTCGCTTCTCATCCCGATCTCTTGCTCGACAACGGCGGCGACCTGTTCACACGCACTCTCGACCACCCCTACGACGGGCTCCTGGGCGGCACCGAAGAAACCACGTCGGGACGGATGCGGCTGGCGCCGTTGCGGGAGCGCCTCCAGAAACCCATTCTGGTCATCAACGACAGCCCGATCAAACAGTTTGCCGAAAACAAGCACGCTGTCGGGCAGAGTGTTTTCGAGAGTTTTGTGCGCTTCACCAACCGCATCACCAACGGGCGGCGCGTCACCGTGATGGGCTATGGATGGTGCGGCAAAGGCATCGCGGCCTATTTCCGCAACAACTTCAGCGTGGTCACGGTGGTCGACGTCGATCCGGTTACGACGCTCGAAGCGCATCTGGATGGCTTCCTTACGCCCGGTCGCCAGGAGGCGATAGCCAGTGCCGACGTGATCGTCACCGCCACGGGCGTGGAGAATGTCCTGGCTGCATCTGATTTGGAACACCTCAAGGATGGCGTGATTCTGGCCAACGCCGGACATTTTCCCTGGGAGATTGACGTGCGGGGAATAGAGGCGTCTGGAGAGGTCGCATCCGTTTCGAGTTATGAGGACGGGATCACCACCTGGGAATTGAAAGACGGGCGGCGGATTCACCTTCTGGGGTCGGGACACATGGTCAATCTGGCCGGTCCCAGGCCCCTCGGCAACTCGATTGAGTCCATGGATTTGGGCTTCACCTTGCAAGCGCGCTGTTTAGAAGCCGTCGCGCGCGGACAGGTTGGCCCCGAACAATGCGTCGTCCCGGTGCCTGCCGACATCAGTGCACAGGTGGCCGCTGCCTATCTGGACCTGGTGAGGATTGGCTCATAGAAATTGCCTGATCTCGACTTCGTACGTTCTGCTTCAATCATCTAGGCCGCGACGCATTGTCTATTCGAGAGACTCTTCGAAGCGGCGCAAATCCTCGTCGCTGGCGGCCTCCCACGCGTCAAACTCCGCCTCAAGACTTGGATCGGTCAATTGCTGTTCCTCATCCGGCGCGTTCACAGAAGCAGAATGCAAGAAGCCCCACTCCAGGTGAGTCGGGCTTCGTTTGAGTCTTCGGCACGATTCACGTCTAGGCAAGGACCGGCTCCAGGTCTATCCCTAGCTCGCTGACCAATGGCACTGAGGCTTCCACGACTTCGCGGGCGACATCGTGCTCCAGCCTATCCCGCAGTCTTTCAAGGGTTTTGACGGCCAGCGTCAAGTCTCCAAAATCTTCTAGCTTGACTCCCGCATCACTTAGTCGCCACACGCGCTCCACCGCCGCATGTTGCGGCAAGAAACTGTGCTCAAAGTCTTCAATCTGCAAGCCAACGACTTCGCGCGATTTGTGTTCATATACAAGCGCGACGTGGTCATCGATGTAGTGGACAACAGTCTCAACCGTCGGCGGAACTATGAGCAGTAGCAATGCGTCGAACTCATCATCATAGTGGGAGAACCACTGTGGACGCTGTTTGCCTTCCGCCATTTTCTTCCAGCGAGTAGTCTTGAGTTTGTCTGTTGAGACTAGTCGCTTGATTCGGGCCATATCCACTTTTCTCCTGACTTTGCTGAGTCGGTTGGAAAAGCAGTTATCACGCGTCCCAACTCTTTTTCCTCGACCTCGACTACAACCTTAGTGTATTGTACGCCCCGTTTTCGAAGTCTATAGTACACTTGTCGATTGTCTCGGTGAGCGTCCTTACCAATAAACGTGGGTTTCTCGATTGCCCGTTTTACTTCGTCTTCTCGCCCTGCCATGAAGGGGTGTCGCTCTACAATGTACTGTGTCCACCGCTCTTCTGTACAGTAGACGCTGTACCCTCTTGGGTCAGTCACTTCGAAGAAGATGGACATTTGGAGGTAGAGGGATAGCTATCGTTTTGCGGCGAAAGCGATAGCGGACCGCATAGGCACCCTCCTCAGAGCTGCGCAGCACACACTTGCATACAGTCTTAGCTTACATAGTATACTGGAACGTGCCTATTACTACTAGTAAATCTTGGCTACCTGGAAACTTTGTTCTGGTTTGCGAAGAACGTAGTCCCCTTATGAATTCCTAAGTGAACTGTGTTGCGCCTGGAGTAGTTTCTCCAGCACAAACAGCCCTGGCGACACCACCCCTGCCGCAATTGGCGGGGGTCAGTTCACCGGCACCCGGCCAAAGAGTGCCCGCCAGGCCATCTCGCGCCAGAAGGCCGCGCTACGTTTGTACCCGGACCCCCGGCAGGCAATCGCCAGACGGACGGCGATGGCGAACCACTCGCGCGACGTGCGGGGCTTACTCAGAAACGGCATAGGGTGTGCATTCCCCGTCCACCCAGTCGCACGGCTCCAGGCGGGCGCACGCGGTCCAGCGCCCGCCGTCGGCGTCCAGGCGGCACAGAACAAGCGTGCCGACGCGCTGCACCTCGGTCACGCCGACCACCTGCCCGTCCGCCAGATAGCCCGCCACGATACCCGCCTCCGCGTCGCGCGGCGAGGCGAAGACCGGGCACGCCTCCTCGGCGGGACACACGGCCACACCATAGGCCTGCCCCGGGAGCGTGGGGAGAGGCGTCGGGCTGGCGGTGGGTTCGGGCGTCGGCGTGCGCTCAGGCGGCGGGGGCGTGATTGGGTCCGCGCAGCCCGCCAGCAGCACGGCCAGCGCCAGCGCGGCCAAGATGAGTTTCCTCGTCATGGCACCTTACACGTTTGGGCGTTGTTCGCACCCCCACCCCCGCTGCCTGTCCTGAGCTTTGCGAAGCAAAGCGTGAGGGCGCGGGCCCTCCCCCTTAAAGGGGGAGGGAAAGCCGAGCGCAGCGAGGATGGGTGGGGGTGGGCCCTGGCGAATGAAGCGCGCCGGATGCGTCCAGCGGGTGGGGGTGATGACCGCGTCTAGAACAGCTTCTCCAGCACGAACAACCCCAGCGACAGCACCCCGGTCGCGGCGGCGCCGCCCAGGCGATCCCGCCACTTGGTGGCGCTGTGCAGCCGCGTCTCGATCACCGCGAGCTGCGTGCTGTGCGCGTCGAGTTCCTCGCCGTGGCGGGTGATCTGTCCGTTCAGGCGGCCCAGGTGGCCGTCGATGTTGCGCACGTGTTCCTCGATGGTCGCCAGCCGCCCGCTGACCGCGGCCAGGTGGTCGGTGTAGCTGCCGTTGGTCCGTGCCAAATCGTCCTCCCTGTTTCGGCGGCCACGTTGGGTTTGTGATACGGGCCGCTCTTATGGCTCCTCTAAGAAGGTGACGAGCAGATCGTTGACCGCTTCCGGCTGCTCGACGCCGATCAGGTGCCCGGTGTCGAGCACTTCGATCTGGATGTTCGGGACGTGGTTGGCGAGAGGCTTCACGGTTTCGGGATCGCTCGTCAGGGCGTCCCTTTCGCCCAGGATCAGCAAGACGGGAACGTCCATGCCTTGCAGTTGCTCCGGGGTGAAGGTCGTAGGCCACGCTTCTTTTGGCACCGACGAGGTCATCACCAGCCGGAACCACTCCCCGTACTCTTGCTGGACGAAAGGGTCTTCGCCCAGCGCCCAGCGCGTCGTGTTGGCCTGAACCGGCGCAAGTGGGAACATCTGCACGAATGCGATCCGCGTGGCCGTCCTGGCGGTGGCCGGGGTCATGCCCATCGGGCCGAGCAGGGCCAGTTTCTCGACCCGCTCCGGGTAGTCCAGCGCGTAGTTAGTGGCAATGAAGCCGCCGTAGGAGGCGCCCACGACGTACGCCCGCTCGACCTCCAGCATATCGGCCACGTCGGCGACCAGATCGCTCCAGGCGTGGCCATCTGCCGGATGGTTGTCCAGGCTGTCCAGCCTGCTCTTGCCCACCTCGCCAATCGTGTCGATAGCGTAGGTCCGGTAGTGTTCGTTCAAGGCTTCGACGTTATACATCCACGACCAACTGGACATGGCGGAGGCGTGCAGCAGCAGGGCGGGCGGACCGTCCTCCGGCCCGCTGACGATCACGTGCACCTGGCCGTACTGCGTGTCCAAGACCCGGGTCTCGTAGGGAACCGGCCAGTCCTCCAGCCGGGCATCGTAGATCGCCATGAATTGCGCTTCCGCTTCGGGCGAGGTGTAGATGGAGTCGAGTTTGTTGAGCGAAGACAGCGCCACGAACGCGGCCAGCAGCACGGCGATGCCCAGCGCGCGGCCCCACCACGGAAGCGCCTCTCCGGCAAGGTTTCTGGCCGGAGGCAGCAGCAGCGGGACCAACAGCACCAGCGGAACCGCCTGCAGGTAGTTCCGGGTCAGAACCATCGACAGGGCCAGGAGGCCGACCAGGACGGCGAAGACCCAACCCAGCGCAACGAGGACAATCCTCAACATCAGCACCCTCCGATCTGCTTTGTGGCTTTTCAACTCCCGGCGGGGAGCAGTCTCCCCCATCCTACTCGCGGGGTGCGGTGGCTGAAAAGTGTCAGATGTCACTGGCGCCGGACGGCAACCCTACCCTCCCTGCAAGCCCGGCCAGCGGTCGTTGCGAATCGCCACAATCGCCTTCGCCAGCGCCTTCAGCACCACCTTGGCGCTCGCCAGATCGGTGACGCTGGCTTCGATGTAGCCTTCAGCTTCCTGGACCGTCCACGAGGCCCAGCCGGGCAGGGCCGCGAAGCTCTGTTCGCCCGACTCCCGGATTTGCTGGAGGCGCTGCCCTTCGGTGAGCTGGGTGTGGTCGTGATGGTCCATCACGTCCTGCACGTCCTGTTGCCTCGTCGTGGTGCCATCCGCGAAGCGCACCCGCCACACCTCCCCCGGCTGGCCCCCGTCCACGATGCTCATGCTGTCGTAGTCGGGCAGGGCGGCCAGTTCGACGTGTTTCAATAGCTCGTAGTTGTACTCCGCAGGGGGCGTTACGTCATATTCAACCATCGCCGTCTCCTATCCGGGGTCCGCAAATTGCAGTTCGTAACCGTACTGTTTGTATTCGAGCGCCCCATCCGCCGCGCTGAAGTCCCACGTCACCACCAGGTCCAGGTCCCCCGACGAGTCCTGAGACGCCGAGCCGTCGTCGGCCCCGCCCTCTGTCTTCTGTTCGTCCAAGAGGAAGATGCCAGCCGTCAGACCGCCCAACTGCGCAGATTCCCCCGCATTCGCAGCCAGCACAAAGTCGACGTGGACGGCGGACTCCGTAATGCCGTTGGGGATGTCAATCGCCCCGGTGGTTGCCAGGGTCTCGGCTCCATATTTCAGGCGCAGCACGACCGTCTTGTTGCTCCCCGACTCGTTGCGCGCCCACCCTCGGATGCGCCCCACGATGAGACCGGTGCTTCCCAGCGTGCCGCCAGGGATCGTCTCGGTCATGATCGCGGTTTCTGAGCCGTCGTTATCGACCAGCTTGCTGAACGTATCCACCATCGCCAGCACTTGCGTGGGAACGAACGACAGCTTGGCCGCCGTCACCGCGCCGTCCTTGATCTGGTTGGTGTTGATTTGCGTTGCCATTAGCTCACCTCTAGGTTGTCAAAATAGGCCGCATGGCTGCCCGACGACGCCGTGTTGTCGCTGACCAATTCGACCACGATCCACTCCGGGTCTGAAGCAGGGGTGAAGGTGTCGGAGAGTTCGTTCCAGGCGGACGCGCTCCCGGCGTCGGTCGTCGTGCGGTCGGCCTGCCCCGGCTGGCGGATCACCATCTGCGGGTTGGTTCCGGCGTAGTCCGCCTCGCGGTAGCAGCGCACGCGGACCGTGATCGGCTCCCCTGTCACGGGGACGTATACCTGGTGCCGCCCCGCGTCGTCCAGCCTGGCGCTGGCGCTGCCCTCGTGAACGACCGTGGTGTCTTTCTCCAGGGCGACCTCCTGCAGCGGCCCCCAGGACTGCTTGCTGCCCGTGGTGGGCCGCGCCATGCCGTGCAGGTCGTCGCCGGGGAGGCTGGAGCCTGTCAGGTGGGCCAGCGGCGAGTAATCCGCCAGCTCGAACATCCAGTGGGGCAGTTTATAGCCGTCCAGCAAGAGCGGGGGCTTAAAAAGCGGGGGATATGTCTGGGAATTGGCTCCGGTATTGGTATTCTGTCGGGACGTGTTGACGGCCCAAAAGGTGTTGTAGTCTTCTACAATATCGCCAACCGTATTCGCCAGGATGCCGTTCGTCAACCCGCAAAAGACGCTGTTCGTCACGTTGACCGTGGCTGCGCCCGTGTGAACGCTCCGCACGCCGTAAACCGTCCCGAAAAACAGGCAGGCGTTAACATCCACCCCGCCAGAGTTCTGGAGGTTGACGCCGCCTTGCCATTCCCGTAACCCCAGGAAAACGCAGTTTTCCACCTCGTGGCCGGGGTCGCCCGCCTGCAACGACCCCTCCCACATCGCCACACACTTTTGTTTGTGCCCCACGAACAGGCAGCGCCGCACGGTGTTAGCCGAACTATTGACGACGTTCAAATACACGCCCTTGGCGTTGCAGCTGAAGACGCAATCCTCGACGATGAGGTTTTCGCACGCATCGGCCACCACGGCAGTGTCCGCCGACATCTCGAAGACGAATCCCCGGAAGGTCCGGTAATCCTTGTTGTTGACGTCCACGCAGTTATTGCGCGTGGCGGTCTGGTCGTCGTCGCTGCCCGTGATGCGCACGACCCCCCCTACCCCATCCGTGTTCTCGCCCGTCACGTCCCCAATGTAGGTGATGGGGTTGCCTGACGACCCCGACACGTCACAGGTGAGTGTTTCCCGGTACGTGCCCGGCCCCACGTAGACGGTATCGCCAGCCGACACGGGGATATCTTCGGCCCCGGTCAGCGTCTCCTTGCGCGCCGCCCAGGACGTGCCCGCGTTACCGTCATTCCCCCCTGATCCGACGTAGTAAGTGGTCATTCGTCGTCAATCCCCAGTTGCACGCGCAACTCTCGGAGGATGATCTCCTCCATATAGCGCCGCAAGCGACTCAGCGGCACGCCCGATAGAATGTTGGGAAACGTCACCATCCGGCTGTCTTCGGCGGAGGTGCCGTCGTCCCGCGTCCAGCGCACGGTGATGTTCACGGTCCACTGCGGAACCGGGGCCGTGCTGCCCAAATTGGTCCAATTGGTGACGTGTATTTCGTCAACACTGCGCGCCATCGTCACTCCCTACTCGATAGAGACTCGCACGTAATCCACCAGCATCGTCGCGGGGGTGGCGGGTTCCCCCCGCCATGCCCCATAACCGAAGATGACCCAGTGTGGAGCATCTTGCACGTCGTGGGTCTGCACCCCGACGACCTGCCCGTCCCAGAGGAAGGTGATTAGCCCTGGCTCCCAGGTCGCCGCGTAAGTGTGCCAGCCAGCGTACTCCCCATCCACGCATAGCCCGTCATCCGTATCATTCCCGTTCGCGTCGGCGTAGTGGTAGTGCCAACAGGGTTCGCCATGCAAGCCTTCGACCACGTCGATTTCGCCGTCCTGGGGCCAGTTTTGCCCAACCGTCCAGAACGCGGGCCAGTTCCAAATGCTCGCCCCGTCACCCGGCAGGAAAACGCGCGCTTCCACCGTGCCGTAGGTGAAACGGAAGGATTGGCGGGTGTTGACAAATCCCGTGCGATACGAAGCCACGTTGCCGTCTCTATCCCGGCAATCGGGGGACGTGTTGGGATTCATGGCGATGTGCAGCATGCCATACGATACCGTCACCATTTGGGGATCGTAGCAATTGTCTTTGTAGCGATTCGTCGGCTCCGAGATCTTGTTCCCGTTGAACGCCGACGGCTCCCACACGGCAAGATTCAGCGCGTCTCCGTCGAACTCGTCGGCAAAAATCAGTCCGGGGATCTCCTGCGTGATTTCGTAAACGTGGACAGCACCGGGCGCGACGCCGCCGACCAGACGCCCGTTCACCACGACCATCCCCGCACCGTAGCGGTCGTCGTCAAAATATGGGCGGGCCAGACCGCCGTCGACAGGCAGGGGGATGTCCGCCTGGAGGGTTTGCGTCTGAGACGTGTTCAGCACCACGACGTAAACGGCACCGTCACCCTCAGGGTCCCAGATGCCCGCGTGAACGCGCGCCCGTTCCTGTCCCTCGTAGTTGGGGTAATCGATGGGGAACAGGTCTTCGGTCTCGCCGAGCGGGTCGTAGACGCTGCGCGTGCCGCCCAGGATGATCGGCTCCAGGCGGCTGAAATCATTCGCCAGGGCGGACAGTTCTGCCCACAGCGCCGGGTCCAGTTCGTCCAGCCGCCCCCGCTCGTACCAGTACGTGTAGTCGAGAAAGCCGTTGACGCCCGCGATCAACGCGGAGTAGTGGAAGTTCCGGGCCTCCTCCGGCGTGGGGTACCTGCCGCTGCCCCAGGCAAACGCCTGCAAGTTCGCAAAGAGCGGCTTCCCATCGGGCAGCATCGCGCGGGCGTGGCTGAAGTACACGTAGCATTCTTCGAGTTCGGTTTCGAAAGGCCAGTTCTTGGAGGAAATCGGGTAGCACTGAATTCCCCACGCATCCAGCACGTCGATGAACTGCTCGTTTTGGGTATAGCGCGGGTCGCCAGCTGCCGAGCCGTAGGTGAAACCGTCCGGGTCGTATTGCCGGGCGGTGTCGGCGAGTTGCTGCACCGCCGCCGGGTCGTCGTTGTGGAAGTCGTCGGCCACCATCCAGCCCAGAAAGGCTGGATACTCGGGGCTGGAGTATTTCTCCAGGGAGGGCACCATCTGGTCGCCCCACCCATACTGCGCGACGAGGTACACGCCTCGCTCCTCGGCGGCTGCCAGGATGTCCACGTCGTACGGGTCATCTGGGCCCAGGAAAGGATGCAGGGCGTTAAACCCGGCGTCGGCCAGCGTGTTCACGTCGTCCACCAACGCCTGGCCACGCCGTGGCCCGCTCAAGGACGTGTGGTACAGCCCGAACGGAAATTCAGGCTGCCCGCCCAGCAGCAGCATCCCGTCCTCCCGGAAGGTGACAGCCTTCCGCTCGCCGGGCGTCGGCGTCGCGGTCGGGATAGCGGTCGCCGTTGGAGGCGGCGGGGTCGGGGTGGGCACGCAGGCCACCGCAAAGACGGCCACCAGCCACACATACCCTCTGATTCTCATCAAGTTCTCCTTTATATATGGCGCTTGGTGTGAATTGATCCTCTGCCGATCTTCCCGCGTTCGTCGCGGGCGACCCCCACCCGGCCTGCGGCCACCCTCCCCCTTTAAGGGGGAGGGTTGGGAGGGGGCCTGTCCTGAGCTTTGCGAAGCAAAGCGTGAGGGTGGACCTTGGCGAAAGAAGCGCGTCGGACGGGTTCAAACACCGTAACTCACCCCTCACGCTACAGCCCCTCTATGACGACGAGCGGCTGCTGGTTCCACAGCCAGGCATCGAACGAGCCACCCGGCGGCTCGGCGGCTGGCGCGATCTCGTCGCTGCTGTAGACCACCCACAACGTATCGCCTGTCGAGGGGGCGGTCGCCAGCGTGATCGTGTCGCCGTCGGTCTCGGTGTAGTCTACCGTCTCCGAGAGCTTCAACCCATTGTGGAAGACCGCGATCTCGGCGTATTCGTTGGCCGTGTCGAAGTCGGTGTTGCTGCCATTGATGGCTCCTGACGGCACCTCCTGGTAAAGCCAGGCGGTGTTGGGCACCACCTGGTAAGCCACGACCAGATCGTCCCCCGTCTCCGGCGCGGTGGTCATCTCGAAACTCTTGGTGCCGCCGTAGAAGTCCTCTCGAAACTGCAAGGTCGTGCCGTTCAAAAACACCTCCAGGGTGCCGGGGACGAAGGCGTGGTCGAGGGTGAATGACGTGTTCGACCCGTTGATCGTCCCGGTGGGCGTCTCCTGGTACACGCGCGCCTTGTCGCTGCTCCGGGTGTAGTTCACCCGCAGCACGTCGCCGCTTTGGGGCGCGGTATTGAACTCCAGCGCGGTCGCGCTGCCCTCGGCGTAGTCGGCCCCTTCTTGCAGCCAGACCCCGTTGTGCATGACGCACAGCGTCCCGGACTCATAGCGCGCGTGGGTGGCGAAGCCGGTGTTGCTGCCGTCGATGGCCCCTTCCACCTCTTCGTCGAAGATGTCGAACCCGAAGGGGTGGACGAGCATCGCCACCACGTCGCCCTTGACCAGCAAGCCCACACCCGGAGTGTACCAGATGTACTCCTGGGTGTTGCCAATCAGGAACTCGTCCAGCGCGGAGAAAATGATGTCGCCGCCGTGGACCCGGCCCAGCGAGGGCGTGATGTCGGCCAGCGTGGCCGGATTTTCCAGCGTGGCAATGCTGGCCTGGACGTGCCGCAGGGCCTTCTTGAAATCGTAGAAAGGGTTGCCGGGGGCCAGCTCGGCAGGCAGCAGCATGTCGGCGGCTTTGAAGCGGTAGCGCCCGTTGCCGTTCATATCACCGATTCCTCCACCGTCAGCGTCATATACCCCTCGGTCTCGTCAAACGCCTTGCCGATGATGCGCACGTCCGTCTCCATCCCCAACTGCCCGCTGAAGAACCCGGCCCGCACGAAGCGGACGGGGATCACGTCGCCCAGGTGGAGGAAGTCGAAGCTGTCGTTGATGTCCAACGCCTCCACGCGAAAGCGCTTGCGGGGCTGGGCCTGCTCGGCCAGGGTGGTGACGGCGATGTCCCCCACCTCTGTCTCGGATGTGGCCTCAACCAGAAGAAGCTGTTGGAACACCCCATATTGCCCGATAGAGGTCCAGTCGCGGCGGCGCTGCTCCGGCTTGCCCCTGTGCTGCCCCTCGCGCTCCTTTTCCCCCTTGGTCTTCACGTCGTTGAGAATCTCGCCGTCGTAGGTCAGCACCGCGCCGCTGGGCAGCTGCATGTTGTGGCCCTCGATCAGGGCGACGTTGGGCCGGTACTCCCCCCGGATGCCATACCAGTGGCCGACGAAGTATAACCGGCCATCGGCGGTGAAGGCGTGCGTCAGGCCCCAATCGTGTCCGGCCCGGTCGCCGCCCAGGTTGCCGACGATCATGTCGTAGATGTTCGGCTGCTTGCCCGCCGCCAGCGGGAAGGACTCCCCGTCGCGATACAGGGTCCCGACTTGGAAGTCCGGCCCCGGCACCTCGTTGGCCGCCTGGAGCAGGTCCTCGAAGATTTGCCCGCGCGTGCCCGCAAACCGCGCTTCCACCATGCGATACTTCAACAGCCATTCGGCGGTGTAGGCCGTCAACTCGGCCTCCCCGCTCATCTCGTCGAACGTCTGGGGCAGGGCCAATATCCCCGCCCACGGCCCCACCCGGTCGTGTTCGATCAACACCAGGTTGCCGATCTGGGTGTCGGTGGGCAGCAGCGCGCCGTCTGGATGGTCGGCGGACTTGTAGGCGCTGAGGGGTATTCTAATTTTGGCCTGCCCGAACTTGTTGAGCAGCCACGTGCGGGGAGCCTGGCCGCTGACTTCGGCCAGGGGGACCCCGTCGTTGGTATAGAGGGTAATTCGACCTTCCAAGTTCAGCCTCCAAGCAGCGGACAGCAGTCAGCTACCAGCTACCAGCTTTCAGCCGCCTTCGGCGAGCAGCCAGCGATCAACAGCTATCGGTGAGGCCCGGCGATGAACAGAGCTACGCCAAAAGCTGACCTGCTGACTGCTGACTGCTGAATGCTGTCTGCTGATCGCACTAGTTATTCCTGTCTCGCCACTTTATCGTCACCGTCAAGCCCTGCGCGCCGTCCTCGTCGTATTGCAGGGTGTTGGCCTGCCCCGGCAGCAATTTCAGCCAGTCGAAGCGCACCGCGTCCCAACTCAAATAGGACAGCAGGGGAGAGCCATCGGAGTTCAGATAGACCCGCTTGCTTTCCGTGTCGACGATCAATTTGTCGTTCAGGGGGATGGCCCCCTGGAGCTTGATGGACTCCCCGGTCAGGTTGTTGGTGATCGTGGCCGCCAGTTCGTAGGTGCTGGACTGCTCGCCGCCCATCGAGACGGTGGGCGTCCCGGTCAGCGCCAGCGTCACGTCCGAAATTTCCAGGTGGGCCAGGTACCCGTCCCCGCCGCCGATCGACCCGTCCAGGGCGTAGCGCAGGGAGTTGTACGTGCCTCCCAGGGCAACGCTGTTTTGCGTGAAGGCCGTCCAGCTATCCTCGCTGCCCGGCGTCGCTTCGTTCCAGACGTTCGTCCACTTCTTTTTCTTCTTCTTGCCGCTCTTCTTGGGCACCTGCAAGGCGGCAACGGAGGGCCAGTCGCCGTCGCTGCGATATTTCTCGCCGCTGGTCGAGACGGTCGTCACGCCACAGGGGTGGTCTATCGTCCAGACGACCACGCCGTCTTCGCCCACGTCCTTGGCCCCGTTCTTATAGGAGGCGATGGTCATGCCCATCTCGGACGCGGGGTCGGCGTCGGCGGCGTGGTCTGCCGTATACGTGTCGGTGTCATCCCCCTTCGCCTTCAACACCGAGGGCGTCCAGGCCCCGGCGCGCCCTCCAGCCTCGGTGGCGAAGTCGGCGTACACCCAACTGCTGTTGGTCGAGGCGTCCAGCTCGAAGACTGGCTTGTTCTTGTCGGTCTGGACCGGGGCGCTCAGGGCGCTGTTGCCGTAGAAAAGCCGCACGTCGGGGATCAACTGGATCGTCGTCCCGTCGTTGTGCGCGGCGGCGGACGACCCCTGCACGCCACGGGTGACGGTCAGGGTGTCCTTCTTGTCGTCCTTGGCGCTGTAAAAGACGATCTCCGATTCGACGATGGCGAAGCCCTGCGCCGGGAAGCTTTCCAGCGGCGGGATCTTCTTGCTCGTGCGGGTGACGTTGAACGTCGTCGTGGAATCACTGTGGTTGCCGTCCAGCGTGGCGGTGGTCTGGGGAGGGATTCTGGACAGCACCGTCCAGATTTTGGTGTCGGAGGCGTGGTTGAAGTCCGCGAACCAGCGCTCCACCTCGACCCCGTCCACGGTGACCCGCACGTCGTCGCCGTCGGCCTGCATCTTGCCCGCGCCCACCGGCGTTTGCGTGTCCATCCCGCCGTCGGTCAGCTCGAAGGGATAGTTGAGCAGGGCTTCGCCGGAGTTGTTTTTGACGACGACGAAGCGCTCGTAGGCAAAGCCGTTGTCCGATCCCCCCGACCGCGCCGAGGTGGGCTGAATCTCGAAGATGGGCAGCGCGGGCCGGTTGCCGCCGGGGGTGATCTGTTTGGTCTGGCCGCTGGCGGTGATGCTCCAGGACTCGCTGGACTGGCTTTCCTCGGTCCACACCATGTCGGCCACGGCCAGGGTAAAGGTGACGTGGTGGCGGCTGGCCTCCGGCTGGTCGACGCAGACGCCCATCACGTACCATTGCTTGTTCCCGTCGTCCAAATCCCGCACCAGCAGCTTTTTCTCGGTGGGGTCGGCGGTGTCGAAATGGCTCTTGAGCGTGTCGATCTCGCTGGCGGTGATGTTCCGCAGCCGCACCGCCACGGGCAGCATGTGCGCCTGCCGGGCCAGATAGGTGTAGGCCGGGGCGGTGTAGGCGCGCGGCGACGTGACCGCCTGCGAGCGGGCCTGCCGCACCCAGGCGTCGCCAGGAAAGTAGGCCTCTAAGCTGGCTGTTTGTAGGGGGTGGCCTGCGTAGGATACGATCTGCAAGTCCATTTTTTTAGAGTCCTGACATCACTATACGAAGTTCTCGAAGGGCATCCGCGATGCCGGTGGATCCCTGGGGGTGCAGGTGCACCGGGCCGTGGATGTGGTAGTGGTGCTCCTGGGTACCGCCCTTCACCTGAACCGACCCCCCTGCCCCACGGCTGTCTTCTGCGGCCATCGTGCCCGTCGCAAGCAGGTGCTTCGTCTGTCCGGCGGGGATCACGTCCGCGCCGCGCGGCAGGGCGACCAACTCCGGCCCGGCCTCGCCGACCAGCGCCAGCCCGCCCGCGAAGTCGTGCGCGCCGCCCTGCAAGGCAGGAACGCCGCCCTCGGTTCTCACCTGGAGGGTGATGACGCGCCGGGTGGGCAGCCTGTCGATGGCCCGCTCCAGCGCCTTCACGTCGCCCCGCGCCGCGCGGGTGTCGGCCTGAAAAGCGGTCCGCTGCGCCGCCGGGACCCTTCGGACGGCGGCGCTGTAGCTCCGCACCGAGGTCGCGGCGGCGGGCGCGTTGGTCTGGAAGGTGAGCCGATGCTCGGTGGGCAGGTCGCCCAGCAGGCCGCGCAGCAGGTCGCCCTGTGCCCGGAGGGTGTCCAGCCCGCCGCGCACGCCCCCGATCTGGGGGCCTGCCGGGCCGCCCATGCCGCGAATGGCGTCTAACTCGCCGCGCAGGGCGCGCAAATCGCCCAGCACCGCCCCCAGGTTGCTGCTGCCTTGTACGTGAGCCGTCGCTATCGTCGTCATCGTATCGTTCCATTCCAACAGTCGTCCGTAGTCGTCCAGGCTGAGGTGCCTGAGGATTGGCTTCTGAACATGCTTATTTGTCCTCTACCGCATTCTGTTGCACACTCTACCTGTCGAGAAATGAAAGAGGGCTGGGGCCATGGCTTCTCCAAACAGGGATGCGGGCGGCGAACCTGAATTTACCGGTTCGGAAGCCACGAATGCAGGCACGGCTAGGGAGAGAGCCAACCCGGTAATCGTTGCAGCAATCATCGGGGCTGCAGCCGCAATCATTGCTGCGATCGCCCCTGAGATTATTCGTGCGGTCATTGGCGCTTCACAAGCTCCCACAGTCGTTGCCCCCGCGACTGATGAACCGGCCACGGCTAGCCCGCTGCCCACCACTAGGCCAGAATCCACAGCGGCTGCTGACACCGAGACAACCCTCACGCCCCTCGCGCCCCCAGAGCAATGCGAGGTGCTGTTTGAGGACAACTTCGATGACAACAGCAACGAGTGGCCGGATTGGGACTCCAATCTCTTCTGGATTGAAGACGGGCATTACCACGTCTCCCTTGGCAAAGACCAAGCACGTCACGTCTTTTCCGAGGGGGACTACTTTGAATGGCGGGATTTCGCTTACACCGCTTCGGTAGCCACGGTGGACGGCAAAGGCAGCTACTCCTACTCTCTCCTTTTCCGTGCCCATTACCCTGGTCCACACACATGGCAACGTTTCTATTCATTTGAGATGATTCCGAACGAACAGGTGTACAATGTCGAGCGACCGGATTTCAATGTGAGCGATACAGGTGTCGGTTGGCCCTCTGCCCTTATCTGGCGTGGTTACGCGCGCTCCGTCGACAGGCAGGCCAACAGTCACACTCTGACTGTAGTCGCGAAGGACAATGTGTTCACTTTCTATGTTGACGACCAACATATCGATACCTTGATAGACGTAGAGGACCTCTACGAGAGGGGCACTATTGGATTGGAGGTATCTGGCGCGCATGTAGCAATCGACTATGTGAGAGTCTGCGCTTTGTCTCAGTAACGAAATGACAGTTTCCTCATTACGTGCCTTGCTTGACATCTGGTTTCCACATCCCCATACTGGCTCACATCCAACGCAACCCTCATCAGCTTAGAGTCCAACGGTCCTGAAGACCTGTTTGACCAAGGATGCCCAATTCACCGCCTCCAGTGCCGGGCGCAGGTAGGGCCGCGCGCCCATGCGCGACGTGCCCATCTCGACGAACAGCGCGTAATCCACGCCCGCGCCCACCGCCCAATGCGCGCCCGCGACCCGCCGGGCGATGGAGGACCGCAAGGCTCCCGTCCGCACCGGGGCGCGGTTCTGCGCGCCCGCTTCCACCTGCTGCGAGGCGGCCTCGGCCAGCAGGGCGTCGGCCCCCGGCAGTCCGGCGATGATCGCGTCGAGCGGGCCGGTGTCTACCACGATTTCGAGTTCCAACATCGCTTGTCTCTCTCCGCCTCGATTCACCCCCACCCCCGCTGCGCGGGCCCTCCCCCTTTAAGGGGGAGGGAAATCCGAGCGAAGCGAGGATGGGTGGGGGTAGTATCTACCCCCCGCCCTTACGCGCCGCAGACGCGGCTGCCTTGCCCAATCCGTCGCGCACGCTCAAATACTCCCAGATGTCACCCAGCGACAGGCCGTCGATCGTCGCCAGCGTCCAGCCCGTCTCCTGGGCGATGCGCCAGCGCAGCGCCGTCCGCCACTGGGCCAGCGTCACCGGCTTTCCCCAACGGGCGCTCAGGTAGAGCGCCTTGCTCAGTTTGGGTCCGCACCCAGCGGGTCCTTGAGCAGCCGGAAGACCGCCCGGTCCACCCGGCGGTAATCCGGGTAAGGCAGCGCGGCCAGCTCGTCGCCCTTCAGCCCGACCACCTGCCCCATCAAGGCGTGCATGCGGTCCAGCGGCGTGGCCGGGTCGGTCATCTCGACCACCTCGGCGTAGGTCACGCTGTAGAGGTCCACCTCGACCTCGCGCCCGTCGCTCAGTGTCACCTGGCGCGGGTTGTCGTTTGCCTGTTCTGCTTGCTCCGTTTTGCCCGTCACGTCTCACATTCTCCCGCTCAAAAATGCAGAATTCATAATTGTGCTATGATAGGGCCAGACTCATACGTCGAACACACGGGATTCATCATGGATATCTTCAACCTGCTGCTTTCGACCAAAGGCCGCATCAACCGCGAGGATTTCTGGATCGGCACGCTGTTGATAACGGTCATCAACCTCGTCATGATGATCGTGGCCCGCCTCAGCGACTCGGCGGCTGCCCTGGCTATCGTCGTCGTGTTCTCGCTGCTGTCGGTCTGGCCCTCCCTGGCGATCCAGATCAAGCGCTGGCACGACGTGGACAAATCGGGCTGGTGGATGTTGGTCAACCTGGTGCCCTTTGGCTCCCTGTACGCCCTGTACCAGTGCGGCTTCGTGAAAGGCACCGAGGGGCCGAATCAGTATGGCCCCGACCCGATGGCCGGGCAGGAGTGAGAGCCGCGCATCCACCCCCCTACCCCACGGCTGTCGTCGGCGCTAGTAGGCCGAGTCGGCGACGACGCCGCTGAACTGAAAATTGAACGTCATCTCGACCACGTCGTCGTAGGGCACCGACTTGCCGCGACTGGTCACAATCGCGTTGACGCTGTGCCGGGGCTTGCCTGCCGCCGTCCCTTCCGGCCCCCACTCCAGCGTGCCCTCGTTCCCCTTGTCCATCAACTGCCACGGGTCGGTGGCCGCCGTGCCGTCCTCCTGCAAGAGCAGGGTCAGGCTGGCCGTGCCGTCCTCCAGCGTGGTCAGGTAGGTGCGGGCCGCGTCGGACCCCGCCGACGCGTCCACCGTGCCCACCTCTTCGTCTTCCGAGAACTCGCGGAAGTCGGCGTTGATGGCGGTGCCGTCGAACGCCAGGTACAGATTCTTGCCGGTGAATTCAGCCATCTCTCAACGTCTCCTTTTTTTCCAGCTTTCAGCTACCAGCAGTCAGCTACAACCCCCTCCCCGGCCCCCCAGCTAGCGCTGGACTGGAGTCCCCCTTAAAGGGGGACGCGTAGCGGCCTGAGCGCAGCGAAGGCGGGTGGGGGTGAGAACCCGCCGTCGCAGCCAACCTGGGATCCATGCACTCCGTGGAAATCCGCGCCCCACTTGCTGTCAGCTGACTGCTGAACGCTGCCTGCTCACCGAAAGTGTTCATTGCCCCACTCGAATCCGGTACACGCCGCCAGTGTCCTCATCCCCCTGCCCCGGCGCACGCCTTTTTGTGATACCATCGTGCCAGGTCAAGCCCAGGACGAGGTATGTACACCCGATTGCTCGATTCCTTCTCAATGGTGTGGCCGTTCATCGCCCCAATCCTCGCCGGATATCTGCTCTGGTCCGGCCTGCGCGAGGCGCGCATCCAATGGTGGCGGCTGTTGGTCTCAGTGCTTGCCATCGGCTTGCTTTGCCTTTCGCTTTTTGCGTCAGCCAGCCTCGGTGGGCTGGGAGGTGCTGTCGCCTTCATGATCGGCCTCCTGAGCGCCTTCATTGCCCTCGTCGTGGCAATCTGGCTGGCGGGGACTCTCCCGCGCTGGCGCAAGCTGGCAGGCCCCATATTTTGGGTGGCGCTTGTCGCGGCGATGATTCTCAGTATCGCGGCAGGCAACTGGCATGCGCCTGAGGATCCAAAAGAAACCACCCAGCGCAACGGCGATCTTATCATTCAGGCGCTTGACAAATACCATGCTGCCACGGGCCAATACCCGGAAGAACTCACCCAACTTGAGCCAACCCATTTGGAAACCCTGCCTGATGCCCTGACGACGCAAGGCACCGGCTGGCTGTACGAAAGCGACGGCCACGACTTCACCCTTGGCTACTGGCACTCGCCGGATAGGTATGGCACACCGGCGTGTCTGTACGCGTCGCAAGACCGGACGTGGGAGTGTGATGCCTTCGACTGGGGACCCTTTGAACCGCTCCAAACCCCGCCAGGGTCGTGTGGGAAATACATGGTCGAGCCACCGGAGTGTTTGCGCACTCCGCAGGCACCCGATTGACGCTGAGTCTGCCTGCTCACCGAAGGTGATCACTGCCCCACCCGAATCCGGTACACGCCGCCGCTGTGGTAGACCGGGCGGCCCGACTCGTCCACTTCCACGTAGGCGATGTCGCTCTCTCGCGCCAGCCAGAAGTTGCTCCAGCCCGCCACGCTCAGCGCCTGCCCGTGCAGCAGCGCGTCGCACTGCTCGTCGATGGCCTCGGCCTTGCTCAGTGCGTCGGCCACCCCTTTGACCACGTAGACCACGTTCCGGGTGCGGGAGGGCGTCAGGTTTTCGTCGCCGCCACCCTGCCACTGGAAGATCACGTAGGGCAGGCCCGCCTCCTGCGGCGCGACCCGGTTGTAGATCGCCGTCCCGCCCAACTCGGCGATCAGCCCGGCCCCGCCGGACAACTCGCCGTAGATTGCCGCGTCCAGCGCGCCTATCGGTCCCGCCATAACTCTGCTCCTCCTGTTCAGCGGGTGGATAGTCCACAGATTTCACTGATTACACAAAATTAGAATCTGTGAAATCTGTGTAATCTGTGGACTCCAGTTTCTTGCCCGGCCTATCAACGAATCCGCGTCAGCTTGCAGCGCTTGATCGCCAGCCAGGTGTGCGCGTCCTGCACGCCCTCCACCTCGTAGGTGATCCCGTTCAGCACCACCCGGTCGCCGGGCCGGATGTCCTGCGCCGCCTGGACCCGCAGCGCGTACTCGTCCACGTTGGCGACGCGGGCGCTGTGCACCGTCGTGTCGTACTGCGAGATCACCGTCTGAAACGGGTCGAGGCGGCAGGGCACGTCCGTATACTCGTCGGCCCAGCCCTCGGTCCAGCCGCCCTGGCCGTCCTCCGAACGGGCCACCCGCCGGATGGTGCACGTCTCGGTCAGCGTGTCGTCCATGTGCGCCCGCAGCGCGTCGCGTTCCGCATCGGTGATGATCGTCATGACGCGATATCCGTCCGGCTCACGGCCACGGTCTGCACCCCGGCCTCGCTCTCGTAGCGCCGCACCATGCGCTCGCAGTGATCGAACCACTGCTCGCGGTCCAGGCGCTGGCCGTCCACGCTGGCCGCGTAGAAAGCCGCCGTCGAGGCCATCTTCTCGCGCCAGACCTGCGCCGCCGCCGCCGCCAGATTGTAGGCCCGCGCCCGCAGGTAGTAGGCGCTGCCGCCCTGGTCGGCGCTGAAACGGATCAGGCCGCGCACGTAGTCCGCCGTGTAGCTGGCCGTGCCCACGTTGTCCCCGTCGCCATCCTCCACGGCCCAGGCCGCGCTCCCGCTGGCCGCCTCTTCCAGGTGGCCCAACGGCGCGTAGTAATCGTGGTAGAGCGGCGTGCCGCCGTCGTACTCCGGCTGCGCGAACAGGGGCACGCGGTTCAGGTCGATGCGGTAAGCGTCGAGCACCTCCTGCAGGTGGTCGTCGGCCCACCACGTCTCGCCGTCCACGCTGTAGTCGGCGCTGCCTGCAGCGGTCATCCCCCGCAGGCGTCGAATCAGGTTGGTCATTCCCGCGCGTGCTGCCATATGATTCCTCCGTCAGCAGTCAGCCTTCAGCGTTTAGCAGTCAGCGTCAATTGCGGGCTGGAAGCTGGTCGCTGACTGCTGGCTGCTGTTTACCCCACCACTTCTCGTTCCCGTCGACAATCTCCTCGATCTGGCCGGGCATGGGCAGTCCCAATCGCCCGGTCAGCCAGGCCACCATCTGGCGAGGCCGCGCCACCAACCCCTCGTAACTGACCAGCTCGTAATCCACCCCGGCCTCCTGCAAATGCGCCAGGATGATGGGCAGCGCCCGCTTCAGGTTGGCGTACGCCTGCTCCAGGCTGCGCACGTGCTGCCCGTTCTGCGACATCGCCGCCGGGAACCAGTCGCGCGTCGTGACGACTGCCCGCACCGCGTACCCGGCCTCGCGCAGGTCCCAGACCATGCGCTCGACGTCGGGCCAGCGGCCCCCGTGCGGCACGCTGCGCCGCCAGACGATCCGCTCGGCGGTGGGCGCTTCGCGGTCCCACCACTGGTGGTGAGCGTCCGTGCCCGCACAGCCCGCCGCCACCAGCAGGCGCGTCACCAGCCGCGTGCCGCTGCTCTCAGGCCCCAAGACCAAGAAAGCAGTCAGCTTGCAGCATTCAGCAGTCAGCCCAAGCTGAACGCTCATAGTCGGTAGCAGCCTTCATTTGATATGTTCGCCATCGCCATCGCTCGCTCCTTCGTCAGTCAGCCTTCAGCTTCCAACGAGCTTGCTGACAGCTGACTGCTGGTGGCTGAACGCTCTCTTCCAATACTGGCCCCCATCGCTCCCACGGACCCCGCCACAGCACGCCCGTGTAAGGCCGCAGCGCATCGTAGACAATGCCCGACGCCAGTCCCCTGGCCGCCTTCTGGTACGCGGCCACCTCGAAATCGTGGACGACCACCAACCCCTGCGGCTGGCGGCTCGCCACCGCCCGGATGGTCTGCGCCCGCGCCTCGACGCGCTTCTGGTCATCGATGAAGATCAGGTCGTAGCCGTCCAAGTCCTGCTGGCGGATGGTGTCCTCGACACTCGCGCGCAAGACCTGCAAATGCAGCCGCGCGTCGTCCCAGGCCGCCTGCCGCACGGTGTACGCCCAATCGCCGTCGGCTTCGTAACTCAGCACCCGCTCCACCTCCGGGAAGACCGCCCGGTCCAGAAAGGTGAGCGTGCTGTAGGGGCCGCAGCCAAACTCCAGCACCGAGCGCACCGGCACCCTGGCCCCAATCGCCCGCAGCACCGTCAGATGGCTGGCGCGCGGATCGTCCGGCAGAAGGCATTCAGCAGTCAACATTCAGTCAGTCTCGCTCTTTCGGCTTTCAAGGCTTGCAGCCTGGGGAGTCCACAGATTTCACAGATGGCACAGATTGAATCTCGTGTAATCTGTGCAATCTGTGGACACCATCCTTCTTCCCCCGGCTCGACGCCTCGCCCCGTTTCAGTTTCTTCTCAATCTTTTCCAGCGCAGGCTTCCAATACTGTTCCGTGACCACGTCCGCGTCGTAGGCCAGCGCCCCCCGGCGAGCCTGCTCGCGCATGCCGCCCGCCTCCAGGTAGGCCCGCTCCAGCGCGGCGTGAATGCCGCTCACCGGCGGCGTGGCCTGGTAGCTCTCCTGCGAGAAGGTCAGGCAGTCGCCGTCCACCGGCACTTTCCAGCCCGCCCCCTCCGAGACCAGTTCGGGCATGGCGGTGAAATCGGTGACGATCACCGGCACGCCGCACGCCATCGCCTCCACGATGGGCAGCCCGAAGCCCTCGCCCTTGGTCGCGTTGAGCAGCACGTCGAGCGCGCTGTAACGGTGGGCCATCTCGTCCTTGCCGATCATGCCCCGCGCGTAGCGATAGGGCGGCACGGTAGCGATGGCCTCCTCCGGCAAACCCGCCAGCCGGATGATGTCGTGAATGCTGACCCCGTTGATGCCAGTCACGTCGGTGTGCAGATACAGCATCGCCCGCGGGTGGTTGGCGTGGAAGCGGGCAAAGGCCCGGATTTGCTGGTCGAACGCCTTGCGGCTGGGCGTGCCCTTGTTGGCCGCCACGATGCCCACCAGAAAACGGTCCTGGTATTCGGGCGGGATTCCGATGGCCTCCCGGGCGGTGCGCTTGTCCACCGGGTAAAAAATGTCTGTGTCGACGCCGTGCGGCACGTAGAGCGGGTCCAATCCAGCCTCGCGCATTCTGGCCTCGCCGAAGCGGCTGTAGGCAATCGGCTGGAACGCCGCCTCCAGCGAGCGGGCCACGGCAGGCGGGATCGGGTCGTGGTCGATAGGTGCCCACGCCACCCAGTTGAAGCGCCGGGTGATCTCCGGGCTGAGCACCCAGGCGTCCACCAGCGTGATCACGATGTCGGCCCCCACGTGCTCGGCGTCGGCGGCGATCACGTCCTGCCCGAAGGCGTCGCGCCCGGCGGGCAGCATCAGCATGCCATCCAGCTTTTGCGGCGCGCCCTGCAAGCCGTAGAAATTGCTGCACGTGATCTCGTGCCCCAGGTCGCGCAGCCGCCAGACGAACATGTCGGTCTGGTTGCCGTATCCGGTAGCGCTCCAGGGCGCGTTGCTCAGCCAGAGGATTTTCATGGATGCCTGTCGCCCCAGTCTCACCCCCTCCCCTTCCCTCCCCCGTTGAACGGGGGAGGGTGCCCAGCGCTAGCTGGGCGGGTGGGGGTGTTCTTCTCTTACACACCCTCCAGGATGTTGACCACCACAATCCCACGGGTGGGGTCGCTGGAGTTGTCCTCTTGCTTGTCCAGCACCAACCACTCCCCGGCGTTGAGATCGCCATCCGAGATGGTGAACTCGCGCGGGGTGTCGGCGGCCCACTGCGCGGCGTCTGCCGTGCCGCCCATCGCGGCGGCCACGGTGCCCTCCACAGCGGTCCCGGCGGTGCCGTAGTTGTGCAGCGCCAGCGAGAAACTGGTCCCCGCACCGGTGGCGGCGGCCATCACTGCCCAGGCACTGAGCACCTGCACGTTGCCGCCCTCGTCGGCGTCGGGCGCTTTGTAGATGTGCATGTGCACGTCGTCGCCCTGCCAGTCCGTCGCGCCGCCGTACAGCGGCACCACGATCGTTTTCACGTTTTGCACGTTAGCCATGTTCGCTCACTCCTAGCTGGGCGCGCTCGCGTCGCCGACGAGCTGCACGCCGCGCGCGGCATCCCACACGCCGTGGGCGTACCACATGCTGGCGTTCAACTCGAACGCCTCGCGGCTCTCGTCGCGCTCTGGCCGGATGTTGAACGGCCTGCGGATGTCCAGCGCCAGCGCTACCGGCGAGTACATCGCCCCGATGGCGTCGTCGCTGCCGTCCACTGCGATGTGCCCGCTGATGGCGAAAGTGACGCCGCCGATGATGGTCGCCGTAAAGTAGGTGCTCACCAGCGCATCCTGGAACTGCGGCGCGTTGACGATGCTGTTGCCCGCCACCACCGCGTCGTTGACCAGGTAACGCCACTGGTACGGGTGCAGCGCGCAGTAGTACGGACCCGGCACCCCACCCGCGTGCAGAATCGCCCGCGCGTTGAAGATGTCGTCCCAGCCAATCGTCCCCCCGGCTGAACCGATGGTGCCGCCCGTCAGGCTGCTGAAATGGGTCGCCAGGTTGGTGTCCACGTTGGCGGCGAAAGCCGCGCCCAGTTCCAGGGCGGCATCCACCTGCACGTTCTGGCGGTCCGATGCCACCCGCTGGTCGGTCAGCAAAAACTGATCGACGTAGCGCGCGGGCGTCAGCGTGGTCAGCGCCGAGGGATTGAACGCCGTGGGCGTCACGTCCTCGGCTTCGGCGGCCTGGCGCACGTTGGCCGGGCCGTACTGCGTGACGTCGCGCGGATTGAAACCGCCGTCGTCGTTAAAAGCTCGTACCGTCGGGCCGAGCACGTTCAGCGCGCGCAGGGTAAACAAGGCATCCTCGTGGATGTTGTCGACCAGGCTGCTGATGTCCGCCCAACGAGAAGGGCCTGTAGCCATGTCTTAGTCTTCTCCTAGATGGTCAGTGGACCGCGATGAGCGGCCAAACATGGGCTTATTTCTCCTGTCAGGCCCACCCCCTCCCGGCCTCGCTACGCTCGGCCACCCTCCCCCGTTCAACGGGGGAGGGTCCGCGCAGCGGGGGTGGGGGTGAAAACCCAGACGCTTACACTCTTGCTCTGGTCCCTCTGTCCCCCACTCTACTCGCGGTCTCCTGCATACTGGACGCCCCCGCCCCGGAAAACGTCGGCCCCTTTCGGCGTGCCCTGCACCCCGGTCAGGTCGCGGATGCGCCGCGATGGCCCACCCGGCGGCCCTTCGTCCCCCGGCTTGAGCGGCCTGACGCCGGGCGTCGGTCCGGCCTGTTCGCCCCGCAAATAGGGCTTGGCCTCGACCAGCGCCGCCACGGCCTCGTCCGCTCCGCTCACGGTGCCGTCCTCGTCGATCTCCACACCTTCCAGATCGGCCAGCCGGACCGCATCCTCCGGGTCCGCGATCCCCGCTCTGGCCGCCGCCGCGATCACCGCCGCCTGGATGGCGCTCCGGCGCACCTGCGCCTGCAGAGCCTCTACGTCTCCCTGCTTTTCCTGCAACTCGCGCACTTCCTTGCGCCAGCGCGCGTTCTCCTGCCGCAGCTTGCGGACGTACTCCCCGTCAAAGGTGGCCGCGTCTTCGGATGCGTCTTCCGACGCGCCCTCTGCCGGGCCGGTGTCCTGCACCGCCTCTCGTGAGTCCTGCTCGGTCATGCCTAGCTCCTGGCTATCCCAACAAAAAACGGCACCCGCCGGGAAGTCTTTTCCCTGACAGGTGCCGTGGTTCACGCAACGCTATGGTTGGTCGTCCTGGCACGCTACCCGCTGTGGTCGGCGGGCCGTGTCCTACTGATGCGGATAATTATCGCACAAATGTTCTAGGCTGTCAAGTCTCGATCATCGTCGGATTCGGCCTCTTCTTCTATGTTTGCCTTTCTTAGTCTTGTTGTGCATACTTCATGTAATTTGTGCTGTAGGGAAAGCAATGTGGTAACGAAGAGCGAAATGTTAGAGGAGTTCCCCATTGAGAAATGAGTTATCTCTAACATCCAAGGACTTTGGCAAGCTGACCATCTGGTTAGGTATGAGTTGCTTCTTTCCATTGTTCTTCTTGGTGGTGGGTGTGGCAGTTGCTTACCTGCAGAGCACAAATCCAAGATTTGTGGAGTTGGTAGGTACAACAGAATTGTATTTCTTCTCGCTGGCTATATGGGGCTCAACATTCAGTGATTTCCACAACGCGGAACTGAAGAATCGGGACGATTGGTTTGTAAGGTTCTTGTTCTTGGTACAAGTGTTCTTTCTCGTGGGCAGCGCTGGTTTCTTCGCAATAACGTATATCCATGAGAGAGTGCAGCCGTTGGGTTTCCAACAGTTGCAGATTGCCACGCTCGCCGTTGTCTTGGCCGTGATAACTATCGTAGTTTGCTTTCTTATCCAAGTCTTTCTTACTTTTGTTAGTGGTCACGACTGATGACAGGCAGTCTGTAGCTAAAGGGGATGCACATAACTTGACAGTGATAGAGGCGTTCCTTGGCATCGCCAGCGGGCTGGCCATACTGAGTTTCTACCTGATTACGAGAACTCTGCTTTCAGGTTCCTATCGCAGATTCATTCCTGACCTTTCTGGTAGGATCGTGGATTTGTTGACAAATTGGCCTGCTGTCAACACCGCGATGGAGAGACTTGGGCGAGCCACTTTCGATGTGCGTGGTGTCCGCTTTACGTTGGGGGCAGACCTCGCACACAAGAAGCTCCAAAACGCAGACTTGTCGTATCTTGATCTCCGCTACGCCAATCTCGCGAGAGCCGATCTCAGTGGTGCCGACCTTTCAAACACTGATCTTGGGTTTGCCAACCTCCAAGAAGCGGATCTCAGCCTAGCACGTCTTCCCAATGCTAATCTGACAGGCGTCAATCTTGTTAGGGCCAACTTGAGCGGGGCTGACCTTCGAGATGTGAATCTCGAAGACGCTGACTTGACCAAGACAAATCTGAACGGAGCGAACCTGTCAGGGGCCGATTTGCGCGGTGCAAACTTCAAGACCACTCGCCTATCAGAGTCAGACTTCACTGGCGCAACATGTCACTATACCACCTTCGCGGATGTAGACCTTTCTACAGCCAAGGGGCTTGAGAGCATCGTACATGTTGGCTCCAGCCAAATTTCGGTGGACACAATCTTCTCTACTTCGGGTGACCTTCCAGCAGTATTCTTGCGTGGCAGTGGCGTGCCCGAGCAGCTGATTTCCTCGCTACCATCACTCCGGGGAGAGGTTATCGAGTTCTATTCATGCTTCATCAGCTATAGCCACGCGGACGCCGACTTCGCCCGCCTGCTGCACGACAGATTGCAGGGCCGGGGCATTCGCTGTTGGCTGGACGACCATCAGATCCTGCCCGGGGAGAAGATCGCCCGCGAGGTCAGCCTGGGCATTCGCATTTGGGACAAAGTGCTGCTGTGCTGCTCGGAGACCGCGCTGCACAGCTGGTGGGTGGACAGAGAGATCTCAATGGTGCTGGGCAAGGAGGAGGAACTCACTAAACAGCGCGGTGAGGAGGTACTGGCCCTCATCCCGCTTGATTTGGATGGCTATCTGCTTGAGTCCTATTCTGGGGAGTATCGACGTGCCTTAAAGGCGCGTAACGTGGCGAGCTTTAAGGGCTGGAATACGGACCACGCACTATTCAAGACGCAACTCGATCGCGTCATCCGCGCGCTGACCGTCGGCGGCGGCAAGCTCCCACCCCCGCAGCCCAAATTGTAGCACTTTGGCACCCCCTGCCCCTCGCGTTAGATAATCCCAGCGCACCCCGAGGTCAATTCCGCAGCCGCGCTATCTTCTGACTAGACGTATCCAGGCAAATGACAGGAATGGCCCACATGACTGAGAAGGACGAGAAGCAACGGCTGATTGAGCAGATGCGGAGCCGCGACAATGCCGAGGCCCTGGCGGCAGTCGCGGCTATGCAATTGCACGGATGGCTATACGATGGAACATTGCATGAGGCTGACTTGACCGGGGCTCATCTGGCTGGCGCTGATCTAGAACGAGCTGATTTGCGCAATGTTGTCCTGCGCGAAGCTGTTTTGTCCAAAGCCATCTTGTCCAAGGCCGACTTGATCGGAGCTGATCTAATTCGAGCCGATCTGCCACAGGCAAACCTCACTGGAGCCAATCTCCGCTTCGCGCATCTTCTTGGAGCCGATCTCTTCAATGCCGACCTAAGCAACGCTGACTTGTTCCGCGCCCGTCTAAGCGAAGCCAATTTGCTCAGAACTCGTCTAATGGAAGCCAGTCTATCCGAAGCTGATTTCTTCCTGGCCGATCTCTCTGGAGCAAACCTATCGGGCGCCATGCTTACCGAGACTAGCCTAATCGAAGCCAATTTGTCTGGAGCAAACCTCGCGGAAGCCGACCTGTCAGGAGCCAACCTATTCCGGGCGACCCTGACTGAAGCCGTGTTTAGGCAAGCACTGTGCGGCAGCACATTCTTCCTCGACCTGGACCTCTCGGATGTCGTCGCGTTAGAAACCATCCAACATTATGGGCCGAGCTCTCTAGACACCCGAACGCTGTTCCGCTCGAAGAATCTACCGGAGGCATTCCTGCGCGGCTGCGGCTTGCCAGACAACCTCATCAATTATCTGCCATCGTTCACCACACAGGCCATCCAGTTCTACTCCGGCTTCATCAGCTACAGCCACGCCGACGCCGCTTTCGCCCGCCAGTTGCACGATAGGCTGCAAGGGCAGGGCATTCGCTGCTGGCTGGACGAACACCAGATGAACCCCGGCGACAAGATCGTCCGCGAGGTCAGCCAGGCCATTCGGGTCTGGGACAAGGTGCTGCTGTGCTGCTCGGAGACCGCGCTGCAAAGCTGGTGGGTGGACAAAGAGATCACGATGGTGCTGGGCAAGGAGGAGGAGCTATCCAAGCAACGTGGCGAGGAGGTGCTGGCCCTCATTCCGCTCGACCTCGACGGCTACCTGTTCGGCGGCTACCGGGGCGAGTACGAGAAGCTCATCAAGGGGCGCAACGTGGCAGGCTTCCAGGGCTGGAAGTCGGACCACGACCTGTTCGAGGCGCAGCTTCAACGCGTCGTCCGCGCGCTGACCGTCGGCGGCGGCAAGCTCCCGCCGCCACAGCCGAAGCTGTAGCGTGCCCCCACCCCCCACCCCGGCCCTCCCCCTTTAAGGGGGAGGGTGTCTGAGCGCTAGCGAAGACGGGTGGGGGTGAAGTACCGTGCGTGTGGATACGTCTCTGTCAGCCGCCAGCTATCCACGCGCTGACCGTCGGCGGCGGCAACGGGCGGCAGGAGTATCGCCGCCCGCCCGTCTGCACTATACTGTCAGGAGGCGTAACTGCATCGCAAGGTTATGCGCTTCGGAGGCTACCATGACCGACCAGCCATCTCCCGCCACCCAGGAGAAGATCGCCCGCCTGGAGCGCCAGCTCGAAGAAGCCCAGACTATCCTCGACACGCTGCCCATCATGTTCTGGTACAAGGACCGCGAAAACCGCCATATCAAGGTCAACCGCCCCACCGCCAAGCTCGAAGGGCTGCCAATCACCGCCATCGAGGGCAAGACCGCCTACGACCTCTATCCCAAAGAGCAGGCCGAAGCCTACCACCGCGACGACCTCGAAGTCATCCGGTCCGGCGAGCCCAAGCTCGGCATCGTCGAGAAGCACACCACCTCAGCCGGCGAGTTGATGTGGATGGAAACCGGCAAAGTGCCCTACCGCGACAAAGCGGGCGAGATCATCGGCGTGATCGCCTTCGCCATCGACATCACCAGGCAGAAGCGCACGCAGGAGTTCCTCTCCAAAACGCTCGACACCCTGGCCGACATGATCGAGAGTGAAGCGCCACACGACAAACTGCGCGAATACCTGGCAAAGGCTCAGGCCGATTTCGAGAAGCTGTCCGCCTGAGGGGATAGCGCGGCCCGCCTCGCCCCCGCAGCCGAAATTGTAGCGCACTGCGACCCCCCTACCGCGCCTGGGGCCAGCGCGGGTGAAGCGTCTCGTTTGGATAGTCCCCTCAGGGGAAATGATAATGCTTGCGGATGGCCTGGGTGATGTTCCAGGTGCACGTCATGCCTCTGGGGAACGTCACCAGGTCACCCACCTCGATCTCGACGGGCTCGCCACCATCGGGGGTCACCACCACGCGGCCTTCGAGGATGTAGCACACCTCTGCTGTATCGTACTCCCAGGGGAACTCTGACGCCTCCTTGGACCATATCGGCCAGCTTCTGACGTCCAACTCGTCGAGCCGGTGTTCGCCGGGATTGCGCTCAATTTTGATCTCTGCCATATCGTTCTCCTCGTTTCTTTGCGGACAGTATACAGGAAGCCCGCAAGGCACGGAAGCTGCAGCCTGCCCCCACCCCCCTACCCTACTCCCAACCAGCGCCGCGCCCGGCCCGCCTTCAAATGGGACTCCAGTGTGGGGGCCAAATCCGCAACATGTGTTATCCTGTAAATAGGGGCGGGACAGGCGGGTGGGAGAGGGTGGCCCCCGTGACCGAACAGGCTGAGAAACAACGACTGATTGACGAGGTGGCAGGCGGCGACAACGCCACGGCCCTGGCCGCCGTGGATATGCTGCGGGCGCGCGGCTGGCTGGCCGACGGCACGCTGCGCGGCGTCAGGCTGGCGGGTGCCAACCTGCGCGGCGCCGATCTGAGCGGGGCCGACCTGTTCACCGCCAACCTGGCCGCGGCCAATCTGCCCGGTGCCATCCTGACCGGGGCCATCCTGACCGGGGCCGACCTGACGGAAGCCAACCTGCGCGGCGCCGAGCTGACCGGGACCACCCTGACCGCTGCCATCCAGACCGGGGCCATTCTCTCCCGCGCCGACCTGTTCGAGGCCAACCTGCGCGCCGCCAACCTGAGCGGTGCCGATCTCTCCAAAGTCGACCTCACCCGCGCCGACCTCACCGAGGCCAACCTGGCCGGAGCCGACCTGGCCGGGGCCACCCTGCGCGACGCCGATCTCTCCAACGTCGACCTGACCGGTGCCATCTTGCACCAGGCCCGGCTGGACGGAGCCGACCTGCGCGCGGCCATCTTGCTCGACGCCGACCTGACCCTGGCCGATCTGTCCGGTGCCAGCCTGGCCGAAGCCGACCTTACCAGCGCCGACCTGACCGCCGCCAGCCTGGAGGGGACCGACTTCAGGCGGGTCACGTGCACCGGCACGCTCTTCGTCGACGTGGACCTGTCGGCTGCCGCCGGGCTGGAGACCATCCGGCATTGGGGGCCGAGCGAGGTGGGCGTCCACACGCTGCTGCGCTCGAAGCACCTGCCAGAGGTCTTCCTGCGCGGCTGCGGCCTGCCCGACAGCTTCATCGAATACCTCCCCTCGCTCAAGCAGGAGGCCATCCAGTTTTTCTCGTGCTTCATCAGCTACAGTCACGCCGACGCCGCTTTCGCCCGCCTGCTGCACGACAGGCTGCAAGGCGAGGGCGTTCGCTGCTGGCTGGACGAGTACGAGATCGTCCCCGGCGACAAGATCGTCCGCGAGGTCAGCGAGGCCATCCGTATCTGGGACAAGGTGCTGCTGTGCTGCTCGGAGACCGCGCTGCACAGCTGGTGGGTGGACAAAGAGATCGCGATGGTGCTGGGCAAGGAGCAGGAACTCACCAAACAGCGCGGCGAGGAGGTGCTGGCCCTCATCCCGCTCGACCTCGACGGCTACCTGTTCGAGGGCTACCAGGGCGAGTACCAGCACATCATCCGGGCCCGCAACGCGGCGCACTTCCAGGGCTGGCGAGGCGACCACGACCTGTTCGAGGGCCAACTGGCCCGCGTCGTCCGTGCCCTCACCGTCGGCGGCGGCAAGCTCCCGCCCCCGGAGCCGAAGCTGTAGCGCGCTGCCACCTCCGGCCCCACTTCCCCGCACGACCAAACCGACCTGAAGAGGGAGCGATCGACGGGAGCAAAAGGCACGATGGACTTTCGACACTTGCCGCGTTTCGTCTACCGGATGCTGAAGCTCCCACCGCAGGTCGCCTATGCGGTGGGGCTTGGTCCGCTCATCGGCGGGCTGGTGCTGCTCCTCACCACGACGGGGCGCCGGACCGGAAAGCGCCGGGTGACGCCGCTTCAGTACGAGGAGGAGGGGGGACGCATCTACCTTGGGGCGGCGCGCGGACAGGAGGCCGACTGGTTCCGCAATATCGTCGCCAACCCGCAGGTCGAGGTGAGGGTGGCCGCGCGGCGTTTTGCGGGACTGGCCGAGGCCATCACGGACCCCGCGCCTATCGCGGACTTCCTGGAACTGCGCCTGCGCCGCCATCCGCGAATGGTAGGCGCGATGCTGCGGGCCGAAGGACTGTCGCGGAATCCTTCGCGTGGTGAGTTGGAGCGGGCGGCGAGTCGCTTGGCGCTGGTGGTCATAACCCCTCAGACTTAGGACAGGCCCCCACCCCACTTCCCCGCACGACCAAACCGGCCTACAATCAGCGGCGACGACCACCCGGCGGCGACGGGAGCGACAGGTGGACAGAGACGAACTGCTGCGGGTCATCGCGCAGGCGGAGAAAAGCGGGCAGTGGAGACTGGATTTGTCTGGGCAAGGCATCATCGAACTGCCTCCCCAGATTGGCGCGCTGACGACCGTCACCACGCTGCATCTGAGCGATAACCAGTTGAGCGCACTGCCGCCTGAAATCGGGAAGCTTACAAACCTCACCACTCTCAACCTGGAGGACAATTCACTGAGTGCGTTGCCCGCCGAGATCGGGCAACTGGCTATCCTCAACACCCTGGACCTTGGCGGTAACCGGCTGAGTGCTTTCCCGCGTGAAGTCAGCGGGCTGAATTTCCTCACCAGTCTGGATATGAGCCGCAACCCATTGGACGCGCTGCCTGCCGAAATCGAGCAGCTGGCCAACCTCTTGAGTCTGGCCCTGAACTACATCCCGTGGCACACGCTTCCGCTCTCGATTGCGCAGGTAACCAGTCTCACTCGTCTGTTTCTGGGCAGCAACCTGTTGGTCGAGCTGCCGCCGGAGATCGGGGCGCTGACGAAACTCACCAAGCTGCACCTGGGCGGCAACCGCTTGTGCACGCTGCCCCCCGAGATCGGGTTCCTGGCCAATCTGCGGTCATTGAACCTGAGCCACAATCGGCTGAGCGCGCTGCCGCCCGAAATCCAAAACCTGACCGACCTGCGTGCACTTCATCTATACGGGAACCCGGAGCTGGGTATCCCGCCGGAACTCACGGGCGACTACCTCAATCCAGGCGACCCGCAGGCCATCCTGGCCCACTATTTCGAAAACGTGGCGAGGTAAGCCGCCACCCCGGCGGCGAGGGGAGCGACAGATGGACAGAGACGAACTGCTGCGGGTCATCGCGCAGGCGGAGAAAAGCGGGCAGCCGGAGCTGGATCTGCGTGGCAAGGGCATCGCCGAACTGCCACCGGAGATCGGGCGGCTGACCCACCTGACCAGCCTGAACCTGGCCTACAACCGCCTGAGCGCGCTGCCGCCTGAGATCGGGCAACTGGCCAACCTGACCGCCCTCTACCTGACCGCCAACCACCTGAGCGCGCTGCCTCCTGCGGTCTTCCAACTGTCGCGGCTCGACACCCTGGACCTGAGCGTCAACCCGTTGAGCGCGCTGTCGCCCGAGATCGGGGCGCTGGCCAGCCTCACCACCCTGATCCTGAGCTGGAACCACCTGGGCGCGCTCCCGCCGGAGGTCTTCCAGCTGTCAGGTCTCACCACCCTGTACCTTAGCCACAACCAGCTAAGAGCGCTGCCACCCGATATACAAGAGTTGAGCAACCTGATCACCTTGAACGTGAGCTTCAACCCGTTGAATGCGCTCCCGCCCGAAATCGCGGCGCTGACCCGGCTCACCACCCTCGGCGTGAGCGGCAACCAGTTGAACTTGCTGCCGCCCGGACTGTTCCGGCTCGCCAACCTCACCCACCTGTCCATGAGAGACAACCAGTTGACTGCCCTGCCGCCAGAGATCGGGCGGCTGACCCACCTCGCCAGCCTGAACTTGAACAACAACCGGTTGGGCACCCTGCCGCCTGAGATCGCACAGCTGGCCCACCTGACCACCCTGAACCTGAACGACAACCGGATGAGTGCGCTCTCGCCCGCGATCGGCCAATTGACGAGCCTCACCTTCCTGGACCTGGGCGACAATCAGCTGAGCGCGCTGCCGCCCGAGATCGGGACGCTGACCGACCTGACCGAACTGGACCTGAGCCGCAACCGGTTGAGCGCGCTGCCGCCCGAGATACGAAACCTGACCAATCTGGAGACGCTTCACCTGTACGGCAACCCGGACCTGGGCATCCCGCCGGAAATCGCAGGCCATTCGCACCATCTGGCCGACCCGGCGGCCATCCTGGCCTACTACTTCGAGAACGTGGCGAGGTAGGCGGCGGCAAGCTCCCCCCTCCAGAGCCGAAGTTGTGGCCAACCCCGACACCGATCGCGCGGGAGTTGCGCACGTCGATCCGGTCCCACAGCCGGAGTTGTGGCGTTTCTGCCGCCCCGTACCCCACTTCCCCCGGCGGCGACCATCCTGTACACTTGTCTGTGGATGCCCGCCGGGCCCGGCCAATCGTTGGCCGAGGGGAGGGCAGTCCGTGGTTCCGCGAGGAAGAGACATGTACCGACTGCGAGTAGCTGTGTTATTGGTGTTATTGCTGTTGGCCGCCGCAGCCTGTGCCACGAGCGAAGAGGCTCCTCAGGAAGAACAGCCCGTGGCCGAAGAGGAAGACACGCCCGCCCCCGAACCGGCCACAGACGCCCCCGAGACGCCCGCGCCGACGGCCACCTCCGCAGAAGATGAAGCCAGTACCCAGACCGCCGCGACGGCCACCGCCGACGCGCAGCTCAAGCTGACCGCCACCGCCGACGTGATTGCGGAAGACGAATGGTGCGTTTACGAAGTCGCGTCGGACGATCTCACCATCCAAACCATTGTCGAGCGCTTCGCCCCCGATGACGATCCCGACCAACACCGGGATGCCGTCTTCGTCGCCGACAGCGGGCTGTTGTGGTCCAATGTCTGGTCCAATGCCTGGGAAGTCCCGCTGCCAGAAGGCAGCAGGCTCGCTCTCGCCTTCGTTTCCTCTTCGGCGGCCTGCGCCCAGGAGGACGGCACCCTGCAAGCGCTGGTCACCCCCGCGCCGCTGGCAGGCGTCGAGCAACAGCCAGCCGCAGAGCAGGAGCCAGCAGCCGAACCCGTCGAGCCAGAACCGGCGGTCCAGCCACAGCCAACAGTCGCCGCCGGAGGCGCGGGACTGCCCCCCGACGCCGCCCAACACGTCCAGACCCCCCCAGCCTACACGCCGAGCGGCTCGTGCCCGCTGGGCGGACAACTGCTGGGCGAAGAAGGGGTCGGCACCAAGTGCCAGATATTCGTCCAGGCCACTTTTCCCTGCGGTTACAGCGACTGCGCCTCGGTTTGTGCCGCTGTTGGCCCTGGCGTTTACAACTGGGGAGGCTTCGCCAGCCTGTATTGCAACCAGGAAAGGGTGGACGCAGGCGAGATCGTGACAGCAACCTGCTTCTGCCTCTACCCGGCCAGCCCCTAGGGTCAGCGACTGGAGAGGGAGGTCTGGCCGAGGGTAGCCGGAAGGGGACGGTGCGAATTGGCGAAATCCAGGGCCTTATCGTTCTCAAGAGCCGCTCGTTCTTAGCGAAGTCTCACCCCCTCCCCAGCCCTCCCCCGTTGAACGGGGGACGCGTAGCGGGCCGAGCGTTAGCGAGGCCGGGTGGGGGTGGCACTGCCGAGCGGAACAGGCTCCACGGACGTGGAACGACGAGAATGAGAACGCCCTGGGGCGAAGACCCCACAGGTATTGACTCGCACTGCGCCCTGCTATATCCTGAAAGGTGAGCACACCTAGCTCCGGGCCAGGGAGCGGACACCTCACACACCGCTTCACTCTCGATGACGCATACCTCGTCGTTGCCGGTTTCCCTGGCGAAAGCACTCCACTTCTGTCAACTCAGGTTCGTGGCCGCGCAAGACTATCGGGGATTGGGAGGGGACCATGTCCCACATCTTTGTCAGCTACAGCCGGGAGGACGCGGAATTCATGCGCCGCCTGGGCGAGGACCTGACCGCGGCGGGCTTCGTCGTGTGGGTCGACGAGGGCAGGCTGGAAGTCGGCACGCCCTCGTGGGAGTTGGCGATCGAGCGCGCCATCGAAAAGGCCGACGCGGTCGTCGTCGTCCTCTCGCCCGACACCAGGGAGTCCTTGTGGGTAACGCGCGAGCTGAACCACGCCGAAAAACACCACAGGCGCATCTTTCCGATGCTGGTGCGCGGCGATGCGACGACCTCCGTGCCGCTGCGCCTGGCATCCCACCAGTACATCGACGCGCGCCGCGATTACGCCGCCGCCGTCCGGACGTTAGTAGCCTCCCTGAAAGGGCACATCAGCCCGCGTCCCGAAAAGAAGGATAAGCGGAAGGCGTTGTGGTTGTGGGGTGCCGCTGCCATCGTCGCCGGTTTGTGCCTGCTGGGCGCGGCTGCGCTGGCGGCTCCGGCCATCATCCGCATCCTCACACCGCCGACACCTTACGTGCCGGTGGGCTATTGTGGCGACGGGGATTGTGACTTCGACGAGGACTGCGACGGCTGCCCGCGAGACTGCGAGTGCCCGCAGGAGACGTATTGCGGCGACGGGGAATGTGACGTTGGCGAGGACTGCGACGACTGCCCGCAGGACTGCGGCGAGTGCGCGGAGGAGGTGTATTGCGGGGACGGGACGTGCGACGCGGGCGAGGACTGCGACGGCTGCCCGCAGGACTGCGGCGAGTGCGCGGAGGAGGTGTATTGCGGGGACGGGACGTGCAACGCGGGCGAGGACTGCGACAACTGTCCGCAGGACTGCGGCGAATGCACGGCAGAGGCGTACTGCGGCGACGGGACGTGCGACCCGGGCGAGGGCTGCGGCAACTGCCCGCCGGACTGCGGCGAGTGCCCGCCGGAGGCGTATTGCGGGGACGGGACGTGTGACCCGGGCGAGGGCTGCGACAACTGCCCGCAGGACTGCGGCGGGTGCCCCGGCAAGACACCGGGGGACATCGTGGGCATGGGCATTGCCGGGTCGAACGATTGGGTCTACGTGTGGTACAGCGACGGCACGGTCAGCGCAGGCTCGTCTACAGATTTGGACGTACACCGCGATCCCGAACCCTACAGCCTGCCGCCGGACAAGAACCCGGGGGACATCGTGGGCATGGGCATTGCCGGGTCGAACGATTGGGTCTACGTGTGGTACGACGACGGCACGGTCAGTGCAGGCTCGTCTACAGATTTGGACGCACACCGCGACCCCGATCACTACGACCTGCCGCCGGACAAGTCGCTGGGAGACATTGTAGGCATGGCGATTGCCGGGTCGGACGACCACGTCTACGTGTGGTACAGCGACCGCACCGTCAGTTCGGGCACGTCCACAGATTTAGGCTTCTATCGCGACCCCTATGACTACGACCCGCCGTCAGGCAAGAGCCCCACCTCTATCGTGGGCGTGGGCATTACCGGGTCCGACGACCGCGTCTACGTGTGGTACGGCGACGGCACGACCAGTGCGGGCTCGTCGTGGGACCTTGACGACTATCGCGATCCACGTTCCTACACGTTGCCACCGTAGCGCGCCGTGCTCGCCCTCGGAGCCGAAGCTGCAGCCCGCCTTTTTTCCTCTTGCGTTCTCCCCCGGAGTTGGAGATAATGCGACCCATTATATCCATTGGAGGAGAACAAGCGATGCGCAAGATGAGTTGGATCGTACCTGTCGTACTGGTCATCGCCGCCCTGGCCTGCGAGGGGAGCGTCGGCAGCTCGGTGAGCAACGAGGCCTACACCTGCAGCCAGGCGGGCGGCGTTGGCAGCTGCAATGGGTCCATCGGTAGCTTGAGCGGCAGTATCAGCAAGGAACTTGACGTCGGCGGCAGCGGGCCGGTACCGGTCAACATGAACGCGACGGTTGGCGAAGGCACCCTGCGGGTGTCGTTCGAAGCTGCCGACGGCAGCACGGTCAGCGCCGACGCGACGCCCGGCAACCCGGCTGTCCTGTCGGCAGAGGTCTCGCCCTCTGACGACGTCGTCGCCGTCACCTTCGAAGCCGTCGACGGCAAGGTCAGCGGCGTGGCCTATTCATTCGAGTTCGGCGGCAGCGCCCCCGTCGAGGAGCCGGTCGTCGAAGAACCCGCCGCCGGGGGCGAGGTGGGAGCCGTGCTCGTCGTCAATGGCACCTCGGCCACGACCGTCTGCTATCTCTTCGTCTCGCCCAGCGACGCCGGGGATTGGGGGCAGGACCAGCTTGGCGAGGGCACCGTCGTCGCCCCCGGCGACCAGTTCACCCTCTCCAACATCCCGCTCGACACCTACGACCTGCGCGCCGACGACTGCGACGGGAACACCATCGCCCAGGAAGCCGCCCTGCCGCTGACCGCCGAGGGCGTCACCTGGACCTTCACCGACGAATAGGGCGAGCGTCGCCAACTCCCAACAAACAACCCCGCCCTGATTTCTCCCAGGGCGGGGCTTGCTACGTATCACTCATGACCAGCTGCAGCATCGCACGCGAACAGCTTCGGCGGCGTCAGCTACATCTAGGCGCGCGCTCTTTCTTGGGATCGCTGTGTTTATCCATCACGACCTCCCAGTGACTTGAACGCTGCCGGCATTATGGTGGAAGCCGCGCGAGAAGTCAAGCAGTCGCGTGCCGCCCCCTACCCCACCCCCGGCGTCGGCTGGAGGGCTGGGGTCAATTCCCCAATTTGTGCTATCCTCTGAGGTGGCGCAGCAGGCAACCAGGAGGGCGTGTCCCCATGACCGGGCAGGACGAAAAGCAACCGCCGGGTAATGTCCCGGCGATGGCCTCGGCGGTGTTGGCCCTCGCCGCGTTAGCCTACCTGCTGGCCTTCACGTGGCTGGCCCCGTCGCTGTCCGTGGAGCCGTTCCGTTCCGGCAACCGTATGGGCACCAGCGCCTACGGGCTGGTGGCGCTCGGCGGGCAGGCGATCAGCCTGCTGGGGGTGGTGCTGGGCGGCGTCGGCCTGGCGCGACCAGCAAGCAGGAGGCGCCTATCCGTGCTGGGCCTCCTGCTTAACCTGATGCTATTCTTGCTGTTCTTCGCGGCCCTCGTCGCGCATCCCGGGCCGGTGACGTAGGCTGCCGCCCCCGGTCAGCTACCCGTTCCGACAAACAGGGCGAAGACCACGAACAGGCACAACAGCACGACGATGACCGCCGCGCAGCCGACCAGGATCTTCCCCGCCGGGTTCTTCCACAGTTCCTCGTTTTGCACGTCGGGCATCATGCCCTGGTAGCCGCGCTCGCGCAGAAAACCGTCGATACGCTGGGCCACCGCCTGCGTCTTCTTGACGCGCGTGCCCGGCGCCCGGAGGTTGACCCATTGCTCGCCGGGCGGCGCGCTCTGCTGTGTCAGCCTGACGGCGGGCACCTTGACCCAGCGCGACATCAGCCAGGCGATGCCGTAGCCCAGCAAGCCGCCGCCGTACATGGCCGCCAGCGTGTTCACCTCGCTGATCTGGATGATCTCGAAGCCGTCGAGCTGGTTGGCGGCCAGGGTCATCGCGAACTTGTTGGCGATGCCGCCCGCCGATTCCAGCGAGATGGTGCCCGCCGCGTGGTCCAGTTCCAGCCAGGCGTTGCGCCAGCCTTTCTTCTTGCCTTCCTCGTCCTCCCGCTCGACCTGGACCTTTTCACGATCCGCTGCCATTGAACTTCTCCTCCTGAGGCGAATATCGGTTCAAACTTGCGGGCGTAGTATAGCGATTTTCGAGCGGGGGGACAGCCCCTTGCGCTCGCGCTTCGCCGCCGCGTTTCATTCGCCAGGGCCCACCCCCACCCATCCTCGCTGCGCTCGGATTTCCCTCCCCCTTTAAGGGGGAGGGTGCCCGAAGGGCGGGTGGGGGTGAAGCACACACGGATCGATTGCCAGGTGACGGTATTCACACCAAGCCGTACACCAATAGCTCGCAGACCCTAACCAACCCTTTGAGACTGTCGTGACCTCAGGTGAGACGGAGGGCTGGCGCGGAGGTGCTGTTGAAACCGGCGTCACGCAGGGCAGTCGCCGCACCAATCGGGGCTCTCGGCGGGCTGGCAGATGCCGTCGCCGCAAAGCCTGCCGTCCGCGCCGGTGGGATCGACGCATTCGGGGCACTCACTCTCCTCAGGACGTCTGGGATCGTAGCAGTCACCGCACCAACGCGGGCTTTCACCCGACTGGCAGATGCCATCGCCGCACAGCGTCCCATCCGAGCCATCGCCAGCAGGGCGCGGCTGGCCGACTGCGCTCCCACAGTCCGCCGGACAGGTGGCGGCGTTCTCTCCGGCGTTGCAGATGCCGTTGCCGCACAGGCCGGTCACAGAGAACATGGTCGGCGTGGGCCGCAGGGGGACGGGTTCGCACGTGCAGGTGTCGGCGCTGCACGTCTCCCCAGAGTCACAGCCGACATCTTGAACACACGACTGGGGCGCGTCCTCCTGGCAGACCAGCGGCTCGCATTCCTCAGAGGCGGCGAGAAACCCGTCGCCACATTCGGCGTCTTCGGACCCCCCTGCCCCGCCGGTCAGCGCGGCGGACGCGTCGCCCTCGGCGTCCGGGTCCGGTTCAAGAACGGGCGTCTCCGTCGGCGGCGGATTTGTCGGATTGGGGCCTGGCGTGGACCGGTCGAGCGGGGATGAACTGAATAGGACGTCACGCGCAAGCAACACGAGGACGACCAGGCCCGCGCACGCGACGAGGTTCAGGCCGATCAGCAACCTCTGCACATGCCAGAGCGGCCTGCTGCGGAACTCGGACAGCATGGCAGCCAGCCGTCCGGTCTGGCCACCATCCGGACCTGTCACGCGCGGCTGCTTGCCGTCTGGAAGCGGGTCTTCGCGGCGCTTTCTCACAGCATACCGTCCTGGGCCGATCCGTCACGGGCGTGGTAACTGAAGTCTAGTCTGCCTTGGGCCCGTTGTCGAGTTTCTCGTCAGGGGGCTGGCGAGGGGGTGATTAGATCGCCGCTACCTGCCAAGCTTGATCTGCGTCCCGCCGGAATCGGGCTTCGGCAGCTTCGGGATCAGCCACGACAGGAACGCATCGCTGGAGCGGGTCTGGAGCAGCACTTGTCCGGGACCGGTCAGGTCCACCACCAGCCCCTCGCCGCTGAACAGCGTCGATTTGATGCCGCCCACTGGCCGCACCTTGAAGCCCATCCCCTCCGTGAAAGCCACCAGGTGGCCGGTATCCACCGTGTAGCCCTCACCCGCGCCCAGCTCCAGGCGGTGAATCGCCCCGTAAGAGGACAGCACCAGCTTGCCGGTGCCCGACGTGCGCAGCATGATGAACCCCTCGGACGCGAAGAAGGTCTTGGCCCCGCTCCACTTGGTGTCCGTTTCGATGCCCATCTCCGAGGCCACGTAGGACCCGGACTGCACCATCAGGCTTTCGTCCGCCAGGTCCAGCACGATCATGTCCCCCGGCAGCGCGGGCGCGACGTTCACCTCGCCGCCGCCCGCCGGAGCTTGATAGACGTTCTGGAAGAAGCTCTCGCCGCCCAGCGCCGAGCGGGCCAGCGACTTCAAGATACCGCCGGTGGCCTGCGTTTCCATCATCACGCCCTGTGACATGCCCACCATCGACCCACCCTCGACCCGCACTTCCTCGTTGGGGCCGAGCCTGAGCGTGGCCATCGAATACGACGGCTGGTACTGAATAGTGGTTTCCATGAAGGTTCCCTCCTCCGTTGCAGAATCCTGTATGCCATTCTACGCTAACCGCGCGTGTTTCGAAAGAACGAGCGCCGCGCCCGTTTCATCCTGAGCATCGCGTAGGGCGGGTGGGGGTGAAGCACGCACGGATCGATTGCCAGGTGATGGTATTCACACCAAGCATTTAAGCCCCTAGCCCAAAGCAACAGAACTCTTCGATCTTAGACACACTCTGTCGCGCTTGAGAGTTGCGCGGCCTGCACCAAAACAGACGCCCCGGCTTGCGCCGGGGCGTTTCGCTCTCCGTTACGGGGCGCTGCCACCCCCGCCGCCGCCGTCTCCACTGCCGGGCGGCAGCGTCGGCGCGGGGCCGGTTGTCGCCGGGACCATCGACTCGGCAACCTTGAGCGCTTCCTCAACCGGCAGGTTGGACAGCAGGGTGATCTGCACCTCGCCCACCTGCCACGTCAGTTCCACCCCGTCGCCGTAGGTGATGGCGGGCTGCTGCGGCGCCGTTTCGAAGGAGCCTGCCAGCCCCGTGACCAGCACGGCGGCTTCCCCGCTCACCGTCACCGTCTCGCCCTCCGGCGGCGGCCCGGCGGCTGACGCGGGGCGTTCGGTCAGCCGGACGAACGACTGCATGTCGGTGAAGACCAGCGTCAATTCCTGGCCGCCGCCCCCACCCCCGCCGCCCACGATGTCGAACGGCAGGTAGGTCGGCCCGTAGGGCCGGAAGGGCAGCCCGCTCACCGGCCATTCGTTCCCGTCGTTGGGAAACTGGAGGACGTAGGTTTCCCCCGCCGGTGCGGCTGCCGGGTCCGGCGCTCCTGGCAGGTCGGGCGCTTCGGCGGCGGGTGGGACGGACAGCGGCAGTGAGTCTTCCACCACCTCCACGAAGTCCATCGACCCGGCGATCTTGAGCGTCTCGTCCGGCGTCTCGTTGGACAGGATTTCCACCAGCGTGTCGCCCACGTACCACGTCACCCGCACGCCGTCGTCGTAGGTGATGGTGTCGGGCAGGCTGTCGCGCGGGTCGGTCCCGCCCCCGCCGCCGCCCCCGCTCCCGGAGGCGAACAGCGCCGCGTGGTCCGGCTGCGGTTCGGGTGCCAGGACGTTGGCCGTGCCTTGCAGCCCCGTCAGCAGAACGGCGGGCTGCCCGCTCACCGAGACGGCCTGTCCGGCGGGCAGGCTGCGTTCGCCGCCGGTGTGATGCTCGAAGATGATCACGAAGCGGTCGGCGCTGAAGGCCCGCAGTTCCAACGCCTCCTCGCCCGGCGCGCCGCCGGACAGCATGTAGGAGTTGTGGTAGCCCTCCGGCAGGTAGGTGGGGGCCAGGGGCCGGAACGGCACGATTTCCGCCGAGACCACCACACCCGAGTGGGAGCCTGCCATCGGGAAGCGCAGCCAGGCGCTCACGGTTTCCACCACCTGCGCCCGCACGGGCGGGGCCAGCCCCACGACGCTGGCGGCCAGCACCAGCAGGGCCAGCGCCGTCGCGGCCAGCGGTCGGCGGGCCAGCTTCCTCACGATCAGGCCGGGGTTCAGGGCTGAGGCGGCGTGCGGCTGTACCGCCAGCCGGGCTTGCAGGTCGGCCCACGCGCCCGCCGGGGCCTCAGCCTGGGCCGCCGCTGCTCGCAGCGCGCGCCGCACCCGGCTCTCCAACTGCCACGCCTGACTGAACGCCTGCTGGCAGGCCGCGCACCCGGCCAGGTGCTCTTGCATCTGCGCCCGCTCGGCGGGCGTCACCTCGTCGTCCAGATAAGCCACCAATGACTCGCGCACCTCTCGGCAATTCATCGCGCCACCTCCTCTCGATGGGCGTCGTCGGCTGCCTGGCGCAGGTTGGCGAGCGCCAGGTTCAGCCGCGATTTGACCGTCCCGGTCGGAATCTCCAGAATGTCGGCGATCTCGGCGTAGGGCAGGTTCCAGAAGTAGCGCAGGACGACCACCGCGCGCAGCTTTTCGCTCAGGCTGCCCAACGCCTGCCGTATCGTCTCGTCCGTCTCCACCTGATGCTCAGGCGGGCGCTGGTGCCCGTTCGCCCGGAAGGTCGAGGCCCCCTCGTCCAGCGAGCGGACGGCCCGGCGCTGCTTGCGCCGCCGGTTGAGGCAGTGGTTGACCGTGATGCGGTACAGCCAGGTGGTGAAGGCTCCCCTGGCCGGGTCGAAGGAATGCAGCGAGCCGTGCACCCGGACGAAAACCTCCTGCAGCGCGTCCTCGGCCTCGTGCGGGTCGTCGAGCAGCAGAGTGGCGGTCTTGTAAACCAGGTTCTTGTGCTGGTGGAAGAGGTCGGCGAAGGCCGTCTCGTCCCCTTCCAGGCTGCGGTCAATCAATGACATAGCCCCTCCTGAATCCCGGTGTGCAATCCTACATCAAACTATACACCCCTCGCACCCGAAAGGTTCGGTCGGGAGCACCCCCTCCCCAGCCCCCCAGCTAGCGCTGGACTGTAACGTTTGTGTGAGTTACGTGACCGGTAGACCGCCTGTGCGGGTTTCACCCCCACCCGCCCTTCGGGCACCCTCCCCCTTTAAGGGGGAGGGCTGGGGTGGGGGTTGATTCCCCACCCCAAAAACCCCTACAATAGCCATGAGGACCACCACCGGGGGTGAGGAGGGACACACGTGGACAGAGTCGAACTGCTGCGGGTCATCCGCAAGGCAAAGGAGAGCGGGCAGAAAGAGCTGGCTCTACGAAGTCAGGGCATCACCGAACTGCCGCCCGAGATCGGGTCGCTGACCAACCTGACCAGTATGGACCTGAGCTACAACCAACTGAGCGCGCTGCCGCCCGAGATCGGGTCGCTGACCAACCTCACCGAACTGAACCTGAGCGGCAACCAACTGAGCGCGCTGCCGCCCGAGATTGGGAGGCTCACCAACCTGGTCACACTGGATCTAGGGCTGGGGGTTCCAGCCTGGCTCCTTGTTCTTGACTCTGAGACTGATACCCCTAATCGACTGGTTGCGCTGCCATCTGAGATCGGGGCGCTGACCAACTTGACCACCCTGGACTTGCAGGGCATTGGGCTGCGCGCGCTGCCGCCCGAGATCCGAAACCTGACCAACCTCAAAGAACTTCATCTGTGGGACAACCCAGACCTGGGCATCCCGCCAGAAATCACGGGGGGATTGCTCAAACCAGGCGACCCGGCAGCCATCCTGACCTACTACTTCGAGAACGTGGCGACAGAGGCGGCCACCCGCCCGCTGAACGAAGTCAAGCTGCTGCTGCTGGGCCAGGGCGGCGTGGGCAAGACCTCGCTGGTGCGGCGGCTGCTGGGCAAGGGCTTCGACGCCGATGAGGAACGCACCGAGCGCATCGCCATCAGCGATTGGCAGCGAGATATTGGCGGCGACGACATCCGGGTCAACGTCTGGGACTTCGGCGGGCAGGAGATCATGCACGCCACCCACCAGTTCTTCCTGACCGAGCGCAGCCTGTACCTGGTCGTGGTCGACGGGCGCGAGGGCGAGGAGGTGGGCCGCATCAACTACTGGCTCAAGGTGGTGCGGAGCTTCGGCGGCGACTCGCCGGTCATCGTGGTGGCGAACAAGATGGACCAGGTTCCGCTGGAACTCAACGAGCGCGGCCTGCGGCGCGAGTACCCGGCCATCCGCGATTTCGTCTATACCTCGGCCCGGAAAGGTGAGGGCATCGACAAGCTGGCGGCGGCCATCGACGCGGGCATCGCCGCCATGGAGGAGGTGCGCCGCCCGATGGCCGCCACCTGGTTCCAGGTCAAGGAGCGGCTGGAGGCCATGCGCGAGCGGGAAATCCCGTACATCACCTTCAAGCAATACGAGGACTACTGCAAGAAGCAGGGCGTCAACCGGGTGCAGAGCCAGGAGACGCTCATCCGCTACCTGCACGAGCTGGGCGTGGCGCTCAACTTCCACCAGCGGCACATCCGCTTCCTCAACACCTTCATCATCAACCCGGAGTGGGTGACGGGCGGTGTCTACCAGATCATCAACGCCCAGGAGCAGATCGGCCCGGACGGCGTGCTGCACACCGACCAGTTAAGCGCCATCCTGGACAAGGAGCGCTACCCGCGCCAGATGCACAGCTTCATCCTGGACGTGATGGACGAGTTCGAGCTGTGCTTCGACCTGCGCGATGGCCGCTACCTGATCCCCGACCTGCTGCCCAAGGAGGAACCGGCGCTGGACTGGAGCCTGATGGACGAGGGACTGCTCTTCCAGTACGAATACGAGGTGCTGCCCGGCAGCGTCCTCTCGCGCTTCATCGTGCGGGCGCTGGGCGCGTTCGAGGCCGATGCGCTGTGGCGCAGCGGCGCGGTGCTGCGCGACGACGACAACAGCGCGCTGGTCTACGCCGACCGGGTGGACGCGGGCGTGCAGGGTCACATCACCATCGCCGTGACGGGCAGGCCCGCCACCCGCCGCGATTTCCTGGCCCACGTCCGCGCCTACCTGCGGGCCATCCACGCCACCGTCCCCGGCCTCAAGGTGTCGGAGTGGGTGCCCATCCCCGGCCAGCCGGAGGTGCGCGTCTCCTACCAGGACCTCGTCGATTGCGTCGAGGCAGGCGTGGACAAGGTCAAGGCCCAAGGCGTGAAGCAGTGGTTCGACGTACAGGATTTGCTCGGCGACATCTTGCCGTCGATGGCGAAAATGAAGGAGTTGCTGGCGGCAGGCGTGAAGATCGAGCACGTCGAGCACCTGCACCTGGGCGATCGCTTCGACATTGGGGACATCACGGGGACCAAGGGCGCGGCCTTCGGGCGTGGGGCGCGGGCGAAAGCAGGCGACTGAGCGGCCCCGCCTCTCGACCCCCCTGCTCAAAATTGGACTACAGCAGCGGTGAAACTCCAGATTCTGGGCAATGCTGTCGATTAGCTATGGCGTAGATAGTAGCTCCCGCACTTTCTTGAGCTTTTTCAGATTGGCCCTGGCACACTTCAATGAATAGTGGGTGCCATCTTGAAGCAGGATATGTGCGGTAGGCATGGCACCTTTTTCTATTTCAATGCCGGCCACATCGGAGCGAGAGTGTTCGACAAGCAGTTCGCCAAGGCTGTTCTTGAAGGCGCCCACTTTGACCGTGAAGAAGCCGACTTTGTCCGTGCCTACAGCCACATAGCAGATCCCTTTATGACCTCCTGGCAGGGTCGATTTGACCTCTGTACCGGAGACCAGGCTACTCGCAAGTTCGCCGATTAGTCCGCCCCCTGTCGCGCCTCTGGCAATCGTACGCTTGACAAGCTCCGGTGCTTCCAGTTGAACGCCAGCTACTACTGCTTCCCCCATCAGTTCACTGGCTTTCTCATCCACTTTATTCCTCCCTTTCTCTGTTGTGAACAGATTTGAGCTTTGTCGGAAAGAATTCTCGCCCCCGACATCTTCAGTGTGTCCATATGATTTACTGGATTCTCACTTTTCAAGTATAGGCAATCTTGAAAGAAAGCCAAGCCGTCATACACTGGTTGGCCCACAAACCACTCCAACGAGGCAACGGCTCGTCAGTACGACGACCATCGGCAGGACAATCTGCAGTTTCCACTTTTTCGTCAACTGCTGGCGAAAATCCAGTAATGAGGAGGGGTGTCTGAGCGCGAGCGCCTTTCGGCAGGCTCCCTCACGCTGCGCTCAGGACAGTCAGGAGGCTTTGCGCAGGACGGGTGGGGGGTCAGTAATCCGTGTCCAATTCCCCCGCTCAAAGTCCAGCTTCAGACCCTCAGCGCGCCTCGGAACCCCCTGGCGCCATAGAAAGTTGGCGCCGTGTTGTGATACACGAAGACGTGGTCGAAGCGACGGTCGGCAAAGATGGCACCACCATGTTTTCTAATATCAGATGGTGTTTGTATCCAGCTTGAGGTCGTGGTATCGAATTCTCCGAGTCTCTGCAACGCTCGATATTGGTCTTCATTCAAAAGCTCGATACCCATGGCGGCGGCGAGATCAATCGCGTTACCCGCTGGATGCACACCTTTCTTCTCTCTCTCTTGCTGACCCTCGCCGTCGTAACAAATGCTCCGGCGGCCCTTAGGACTTTGCGCCGAACAATCGACGAAAATGTATTCGCCCGTCTCCTCGTCATAACCCACGACATCCGGTTCGCCGCCGGTGCTTTCCATGGCATGAAGTGACGACAGTTTCTCGGGATGAGCTTCCAGTTTTGCCTGTATCTTGGGCCATTCGAGACCCTGGTGGCGGTTCATGTTCCTCTCAAAACGAACCTGCAATGTGTTGAGCAGTTCTTCACCCTGTTCTGGTGAAAACTCCAGATTGACCTCCACTTTCGGAATAGGCTGACCGCTGCCTTTCGATGGTCTTTTTGCCATGAATGGACTCCTCTATTTCTGGCTGGCCGGTTGCTTGCGCGTCAGGTTCTCCCCCAACACCTCCAGCGCCTCCGGCAGGAACGCCCGCCCGTAGCCGATGCGAAACCGGTCGGCGGGGACCGGACCCAGGTCCGAGCGGTAGAGGCTGGCCGGAATCAGGATGACGCCGGACTCTTCGACGACCCGGCTGGTGAAGGCCTCGACGCCTTCGGGACCCTTGTAGCGCGGGAACCCGATGCAGCCGCCGTCTGGCACCGTCCAATCGAACAGGTCCGGGAACTGGCCGAAGAAGTCCGTGACGAGCTTCACGTTGCCCTCGACCAAAGCCCGGTTTCTCTCCAGAATCCTGTCGCGGGCTTTCAGGGCGATGGTCGCCAGGACTTCGCTCGGCGCGGAGTTGCAGATGGACAGGTAGTGTTTGACCCGCTCCATCGCGACGAGAAGGGGTCGATCCTGGGAAGCGATCCAGCCAATCCGCAGGCCCGCCATGCCGTACGCCTTGGACATGACGTTCAGAGAAAGCGCCCGTTCGTACACGTCTGCCGCCTGGGGCAGGCGCTTGCCCGGCTCTCTTTCGATCAGGCGGTACACCTCGTCGCTGAACAGATAAATGCCTCGTTCCCGGCAAAGCTCGACCAGCGCGTCGAATTTGTCCCGCTCCAGGATTTTGCCCGTCGGGTTGTTCGGGAAGTTGACCGAGATGACCTTGGTGTTGGGCCGCAGGTTGGCCCGCACCTCGTCGAGGTCCAGCGTCCAGTTCTGGTCCGGGTCGAGGCGGATGCCCGTCGTCTCGCAGATGCCCAGGGGGACGGTCTCCGCCGACTGGTAGTTGGGATAGCCGACCAGCGCGTGGTCGTCGGGTCCCAAAAGCGCGTGCATCGCGCAGAAAATGGCCTCTTCAGCGCCCGCAAAACACAATATGTTGTCGGGGGCCATGCTGTCGTACGTGCTGGCGATGACCTCTCGCAGCGCCGGTGCCCCGAAGGTTTCCGTGTAGCCGAGATACAATTCCTCCCACGTCTGGCGATCCTCGGGATCGGCCAGTTCGAGCACTTCGGACAGCGTCAGGCTCTGTATGTCTGACCCGCCGATGTTGTAGCGGGCTTTGAACTCCCACCTGGCGAAATAGACTTCGAGCGCGAAATCCCTCTTGGGTCGCATGAGTCGGGATGCCTCCTTTGATGTGGTTTCGACTCCTGGCAGCCGGTTTGGCACCGGCCCCGGCTGCCCTACCCTCCCCTACTCCAGCACGAACCGGAAGTCACACAGCGACCCGCCCTCCATGAGCGTCTGCGTGCGGATGAGCCGCATGCGCGGATTGAAGCCCTTGGCGAAGGGGGCGTCTCGGCAGCACGACAGGCAGACGCCGAGGTCCTTCATGTCCAGCTTCTCGTACATCTCGGCGTAGCCACAGCGCGTCACGTCGAAGCTGAGGCTGTCCGCCGTCTCTTCCAGGTTCTCGATGACCAGCCCCTCGTCTTCGGACCATACCTCCCTCACGACGCACCCCAACTCCGCCATCGAGTTGCCGCCGTACCGCCCGGCCATCTCCTTCCCGGCCTCCATCCCGTCGGCTTGAATCGCCGCCGTCGCCACTTCGATGGCTCTGTCGAGGCCCATCTCGCGGGCGAATCCCCGGATCAGGCAGGCCGCAATCGGGGCCTGGATCTCGCGGCGCTTGACGTGGCTGATCTCACTTGAAGGATTCATCTCGTTTCCTCCTGGAACGATGGACGGTCCATGCCGCTGCACTTCGCTGACAAACGCACACCCTTGCTCTTGGGCTTTACGGCGACAAGGCCCCCTGGTTCTGCGCGTACCGCAGTTCGACCTGGTACGTGTCCAGGCTCTGGTTGACGAATACGAACGCCGTGCACGGCCCTGCCAGCCCGCTGCCGCTTTCGCCCTCGCCAACCGTCAGCCGTGCGCCCCTGAGTTCGGTCAGAATCAGCAACTCGCCGGAGTTGGGGTACGGGCTGCGCACCTGCCACGAATAGGCCAGCACGCCCTCATCCACGCACGACACCACCGGCGAGGCAGGGACTTCCACCTCTGGATAAAGGTCCCGGGCGTCGAGCGGCAGTTCCTGCCCCGGCTCGATGGTCAGCAGGCGCGTCCGGTCAAAGGCGATAGGTCCTTCGACCACGTCTTCCAGCGATGGAGCATGGGGCGGCTCTGGCGTGGGTTCGGGCGGGTGGGTTGGCTCCGGTGCGGGAGTCGGCTCGGCTATCTCGACCACAGGCACCGTCGGCTCCGGGATCGGGGTGGACGTGGGCTGAAGGAGGCCCAGATTCTGCGCCACCTGCGGAAAGTCGACGGTGAAGAACGTGAGCAGGCCAACCAGTGTGGCGAGCACGCCCCCGATGGCGAGGAGACTGGCCACGCAGCCCCCGCGCTTCTTCCGCTCGGATGGGTAGATGTAGGTCGCATCGCGATCGTCCACGTAGATGCGCTCGTCGTGCACGTCACGCCCTGCGACGGTCAGGTCGCCGTGCACGTCACCCCCTACGTCGACGTGTGGCGAATCAGGTCGCGTGCTGTCGTTGTCGCCTTCAGTCATGAGTCGCGTGCCTTTCAACTGACTGGACTTTCGCGTTTCGTCGTCGCTTTTGGCGAAAGCCCGGCAAATCGAGACGTATCAGGTGGCTGGTTGCCAGACAGAGAATAGCATCGTTACGACCCGTCTGCCAAGGAGAGCGTGTGTTCGCAGAACGAACCTCAAATCCAACCGAATAAACTAGTGCCCGCCTGCGTTAGAATAGGTAAGACGCCACGATCTCGTTCCGGGAGGAATTGACATGACGGGCCTATTCAGCGACTTCTCACAACGTAGAGCGGTAACGATCCTGCGAATCCTGTATCCGATATGGGCGGTGGTCGGGATGTTTGGCTTGATGTACGTTCCCTCGAGGCTCATCGTGCCTGACGACGCGGCCACGACCGCCAGCAATCTGGTGTCGAACGAACTGCTGTTCAATGCGGGCATCGTGGGCAGTCTCGTCACCCAGCTCATCCACATCGTGGTCGTGCTCGTCCTGTACGAGCTATTCAAGCCCGTCAGCAAGAGACAGGCTGCGCTGATCGTCGTATTGGGTCTGGTCGGCGTGCCCATCGCCATGTTCGCGACGGTTGGCCAGGCGGCGGCCCTGATGATAGCCAAAGGCGCTGGCACGCTGTCCGCGTTCTCAGCCGATCAGGCGCAGTCTCTCATGATGTTCTTCCTCGATCTGAACGACCAGGGCGTTCTCGTCGCCTCGATCTTCTGGGGCCTGTGGCTGTTTCCCATCGGGACGCTGACCTACGAGTCGGGATACCTGCCGAAGCTGTTCGGCCACTGCATGATAGCGGCGGGTGTTGGCTACTTCCTGGGTTCGCTGGGGCATCTCCTCTCGCCCATCGACGAAGGTATATTCTTCCAGGTCATGGACATCCTGGTGTTTGGCGAAATCATCTTCATGCTCTGGTTCGTCGTCCGGGGTGCCCGGCTGCCCGACACGAGCGCCTGAGCGCAATTCGTCACCCATTCAGGAGTTCACCCCCTCCCCAGCCCTCCCCCGTTCAACGGGGGAGGGAGATCCGAGCGCAGCGAGGATGGGTGGGGGTGGGCCTGGGCGAGTGCGGACCGCCGGACGAGTCCAAGACGGCGCAACTCACACCAGACGTTTAAGCCCCTTGTCAAGAAGCCACCGAACACGTTCTGCGGATTGGTTCTTGGAACGATTCACAGTGGCCGATTGCCAGGGTGAAGCGTCGGCCCTTTGCCCGCTCAGTCGGGACTGACCGCCCCCTCCTCGGCGGCCACCCGGAAGCCGTAACCCCGGCAGCTGCCGTCCGGCGGGAGCACGTAGCGGAACGCCGGGCGCAGGTCGATCGCGCTCAGGTCGTAGGCCCCGCCGCGCAGCACGTGGTCGCCCTCGGCGGCGGGGTCGTCGCGGCCATCCGCCGCGTCGTACGGGTAGGGCCGGTACACGCTGCCCACCCACTCCCACACGTTGCCGCTCATGTCCAGCGCGCCCACCCACGACGCCCCACCCGGATAGGTGCCCACTGGCGCGGTGTACCCGTAGCCATCGTCGTAGCTGGCGTCCACCCAGAAGTACACGTCGCAGTTCACGTCGCAGTAGTTGAGCTTATCCTGCTCGAAATTGTCGCCCCAGGGGTAAATCCAGCCTTCCGGCCCGCGCGCGCTGTACTCCCACTGGGCCTCGCTGGGCAGCGTGCCCCCGATCCACTGCGCGTAGGCCATCGCGTCCGGCCACGTCACCTGGATGACCGGGTGCTCGGCGTTGGCCGGATCGTCGTAAGCGGTCCGGTCCACGGGCGGCGCGCACGCGCCCGCCTCCACGCAGGCGGCGTACTGGGCGTTGGTGACCTCGGTCTGCCCGATCCAGAACGGCTCGTCGATGCAGACTTCGTGCTGCGGCATCTCGGCCTGGTACAGGCTGGTCTGGCAGGGGAACGGCGCGGCCTCGTAGAGGGCGTTGCACTCCTGGGCGACCTGCTCCACGTGCGCCTCCGGGCTGCCCATCTTGAAGCAGCCCGCCGGGACGAAGACCATCGGCAGGCCGTTCAGCTCCCCGCTGGCGGGCGTCCACCCGGCGTTGCTGAGGCCCGCTGTCGGAAGCCCTGGAATGGCCTCTTCTGTAGCCTCCTCCGGTGCCGGTTCGCCTTGCTCCGCTGCCGCTTCACCTTGCTCCGACGCTGGCCCGCACTCGCCCCGGAAGTAAGCCCATTCCTCGCACTCGCTCCCATCCGGGAAGATGCAGACGCCGTACTCGCCGTCGGCATCCGTTCGTATCTCCAGCGTGTAGCCTTGCTCGTGGCAGTAAACCGACGCCGGATTCGCCATGCCAACCTCTTCAGCGGCGGGGGCGTCGCCGGATGGCGCTTCCGCTGCTGACCCGCCGCATCCACCGATCACAAACGCGCTCAAGACGAGCGCCCATCCCAGTACGGTCCACTTGCGTTGCATACTCTTTTCCCCTTACGATGTGTTGTTCGTTGCGCCTAAGCCTACACAAAATCGACCGTGGCGCAAACTATGAGGTGTCACGTCAGCCGGGGGACAGGCATCACTTCTCTGTCGCCTTCTCGTCACGTTGCCGCTCGTGTCCAGCGCCCCCACCCCTACGAGGTGGAGCTGTATTTCGACGTGTGACCGGGGCTTCGCAGCCCTGCCGGATGCTGGCGATGAATTCAGCCCCAAACGCCAAAGGGGGCAGCCGTACGATGGCTGCCCCCGTCTGATCGGTGAGTCTTGCTCCCAGGCACATCCCCGGTTCGCATGTGCTCCCCCGCCCGCGTCTCCTCGCGTCAGCTGAAGGTGAGCAGGCGATTCTCCTCGGTGGACCGGAACTCAAGGATTTCGGCGGTGCCCAGCTTCTCCAGTTCGGCCCTGAGCTGTTCCTCGTCCCCCCCGCGCTCCTTGATGTTGGCGATGGCATAACCGGGCTTGTCGTAGAACAGCGTCACCGAGACGATGTAGCTCCCGGCGGCAACCATCGCCCCCAGGACAGCCGCCAGTTGGCCTTTTTCGTCTGGCATCTGCACCTCGACGCGCGAGCCGGGCTGCCCGCCGCCCATGATCTCGACGAAGGTCTTGAAGAGGTCGGCATCGGTGATGATGCCGACCAACTCGTCGCCGTCCACGATGGGCAGGCATCCGATTTCGTTGTCGGTCATGAACCGCGCGGCAGCGGACAGGCTGCAGTCGTGCTCGACGGCCATCACCGGCGTGCTCATGATCTCGTCCATCGTCACTTTGTCGAGCAGCGAGTACATCTCGAAGACGCTCAGCGTGGTTACGGGTGAGGGTGAGGCGCTGAGCATGTCGCTGTGCGAGACCAGCCCGACCAGCCTGCCTTTCTCATTGACGATTGGCAGGTGGCGAATGTGGTTGTCCTGCATAAGGTGCATGGCTTCGCGGTAGGTTGTCTTCGGCGTGGCGGTGATGGGGTTGGATGTCATGCGCGTGTTGACTTTCACGTGTCGTCCTTTCCTTTCTTCTGGCTACAGCATAGCGATTTCTCATTACTGCGGTTTCGCCGGATTGGCCATGCCAACTTCCTCGCCGACGGGGATGTCGCCCGATGGCGCTTCTACGGCTGTCCCGCCGCATCCACCGATCACAAACGCGCTCCAGACGAGCGCCTATCCCAGTACGGTCCTCTTGCGTTGCATGCTCTTTTCCCCTTACGATGCGTTGCTCCCTGCCCCTAAGCCTACTCAAATCGCCCCTGCCGCACAATTGTGCCGTTTGTCGAAAAAGTCAGGTCGGCTGGCGGCGCTCGTCGTCTCCGGATGGTCCATCTTGAACCGCGGTTTGTTTTCCCCTACAATTGCAAAATGGGGAGCGAAAGGCAAACAGTTCGTTCGGCGGCAACTCGTGTTTTCTGTCAGGAGTCACTGGATGCCCTTCAGAACCGAAAAAGAGAAGATGTTAGCCGGAGAACTCTACAACTGTCTCGATGCCGCCCTGGAAGCTGAGCGCCAACAGGTCAAGAAAATACTCCGGCGCTACAATCTGACCGAAGCTGAGACCGAACGACAACCCATCCTCCAGCAATTGCTGGGACATATCGGCCAGAGTACCCTCATCGAGCCGCCCTTTTACTGTGTCTACGGCGAGAACATTCACCTCGGCGATCACGTCTTTCTGAATATCCTGTGCAACATCTTGGACTGCAATGAAGTCCGTATCGGCAACCACGTCATGATCGGACCTACCGTCCAGATCTACTGCGCCGCCCATCACATTCAGGCGAGGCCCCGGAACCAGGGCCTGGAAGTCGCCAAACCGGTCGTGATCGAGGACAACGTGTGGGTAGGGGGTGGTGCCATCCTCTTGCCGGGCGTGACGATAGGCCGGAATGCGGTGGTGGGCGCAGGGGCAGTCGTGTCCCGGAACGTTCCGGCGAACACAGTCGTGGCGGGGAATCCGGCCAGGGTGATCAGAGAGATCGAGCAGGAATGACTGGCTGGAGGGCCATAAGCGAGGCAAATTGTCCGTTCGCAATGGTTCTTGAAAAACGCGCCCTCGCTCGGTGAATTGGCATAGGACAACAGACGCCCCTGCGCAGGGGCGTCTGGCCGGATAGGTGATTGTCTGGCGAGGGCTAGAAGCGCCCAACCGTTAGCCTGGGCAGGTGCAATCGGAGGCGCATTCCACTTCAATCACGACGTCCCCCACCTTCTCGTGCGCACAGAACGAGCCGGGCGGGTCGCACTCCTCGCCGATAGCTGCAAGGGCGAAGCCGTCTCCGCAATAGCCGGTACCCGAGTTGAAATGTTCTCGGCAGTCTTCGGAACATGTGAAAAAGTAGTCCCCGCTCGGCGCCAAATGGGTGGCCAAAGGTGGGTCGCAAACCTCGCCGCCTTCAACAACCCCGTCTCCGCAGACGGGCTCACTCTGTCCCCAGTCGCCGCCACCAGAGGGCTGGGGCGGGTCGTCGTCATCGTCATCGCCGCCGCCGCCACCACCTCCCCCTGCCCCGCCTGTGCCGCCCGTCCCGACGTACCCCTCCGGGCAGTCGCCGCACCACGACCCGCTTTCGTCGGTCTGACACACCCCGTCCCCGCAGCACGCGCCGGGTCCAGCCGCGCAGGCTCCGGCAGGCGCCTGCGGTTGGGGCGCAGCGGCTGCGCACGCGCCGCAGTCGTCCGCGCAGGTGCCGCAATTCTCGTCCGCGTCGGCGCTGCAGGTGCCGTCGCCGCAATACAGGCAGGTCGCCTCCGGGTCACGCGGCAGCTCGCCGTCGTCGGCCCGCAGCTTGAGCGCTTCATTGAAGACCCAACCCAGTCCGTCCTCGCCCAGGTAGTCCGTCTGGTAGTAGTGGTCGCCCTCGCCGGTGGTGCGCCTGAGCAGGTCGATCACTTCGTCGCGCGGCACCTCGCCGATCACCTCGCAGCCGACGCCTGGCTCTGCGAGGACCTCCACGTCACGGGTGGCGCTGGCCTGCACGGCTGCCGCCTCGGATTCAGCGTCCTTGTCTGCCGGAGAGGCTTCTTCCTCGTCCTCGTCAGTAGTCTCCTCGGCGGTAGACGCGCCAGTACCCACGGCGTCCGCCGTGACCGAAATCGAGACCGTCACCGCCTCGCTCGGCGTGCCGTCCTCGCGGTAGGCGATGGCCGCCAGGGTGCTGGCTCCTTCTTCGGCGGGCGTGACCGCAAGCGTAGCGCCCAATTCCGCCTGCGGGCCTGCCGCTTCGAACGTATCCACCACCAGCCCGTCAAGCTGGAGGTCCAGGCGGAACACGCCCGGCCCGTCCGGGTCCTCGGCCATCACCTCCACGCTCACCGTTTCGCCGACCTCAACGCTGCTGCCCGACTCCGGGCTGAGGATGGCAACGCGCGGCGGGGTGCTTGGCGCGCGGGCCGAAGGGTCGCAGGCCAGCGCCGCCAGCCCCAGCGCCACGCCTGCCAGGAAGACGGGCCAAAAACGTCGTGAGGTCGCCATGCCATCTCCTCCTTGATGCAGCGCACTTCCGGGATGCCAGATGGGGCAGCCCGGGACGGGCGATGTCCCTCCCAGGCGAAAACCAACAGGCTGTCAGAGTGGCGTGATGAGTCACAGGTGGGCGCGGTGGGCCGCGATGAGGTCCCGATGGGCGGGGATGTTCGGCTCGTTAGCCGGTGGCCAGCGCCTGGAAGGCCATTCTGAGACTAGCAAAGTTCACCATTATTGTAAAGTGGTGTCCGTCACGTCGTGGACCTCGCGTCGGGTCCTGCGCCTGTCTTTCCGCCCCATCCCCAACTTCGGGAGGGTTCAGGCGGGCAGTGTGAGGTGTCACCCAGCCGGGGGACAGGAATCACTTCTCAGCGGCGCGCAACTCGCCTGCGGTATGCAAAAAAAGCGACACCTCGGAGTGAGGTGTCGCCGTCGTGCCATCGGGTGAGGCGGGGGTCACTTACCCTTGCCACCTCCGCCACCGCCTCCGCCGTTACCATCGCCACCACCATTGCCGCCGTCGCCGCCGCAGTTGCCGCCGCAATCGCCGCCATCGTTGCCGTCGCCACCATTGCCACCGCAATCGCCGCCACTGCAATCGCCGCCACTGTTGTCGCCGTTGCCACCCTTGCCACCGGCACCGTCGCCGCCGGGGATGCAATCCGGGTCGTCGGCCTCACAGGTGCCGTCTCTCAGTTGGTCTTGGGTCTGGGTCTGCTCCTGGAACTGCTCCTGCTCTTGCAGTTGTGTGGGCTCTTGCGCGGGCGCGGGTTCTTCGGTCTCGTCTGCGGTATCCTCCACAGGGTCGGTCACCGGGTCTTCGACCGGGTCTGTCGGCTCCTCAGGATCCTCCACGGCCCAACCCTTGCCGTTGCGCAAGGTGGCCTCCAAACCGGGTGGGTCCTCGATTCCCAACTGGGCCAGCTCGCGCGTTCGCACCATGATCTGCGCTTCGAGCTTCAGGCCGTTCGCCTCGAACTCGTCGGCCTGCTGCCCGGCTTTGTCTTGCAGCTGTGTCAGCAAGCGGGTCCGCTCTTGCTGCTGGAGCTGCGTCGCCGTCGACAGGGCGAGGTGGAGTTGGTTTTGCAGGCGGTTGACGCTTTCTTCGTCGGGCGTCTCGCCGTCTTCCACCAGGTCAAGCAGTTCCTCGGCGCGCTCGTCGGCGAGCTTCACCTGGAGCTGCGCCCTGCTTTGCGTCTGCGTGGTGATCCGTAGCTGGGCCTGCTCCATCGCCAGATCGACGGGGTAAAGCGCGTCTCCCGGCTGGCTGGGGTCTGCGGCCAGCGCCGTTCCCGTGACGAGCCCGGATGCCACGACCAGTGCCAGAAGTGCTCTTGCTAAAGCCATCATACCTATACTCTCCTTTTCAGGCCAAAAGTGATGCCTCCATCCTCTAAGACGCATGACAGGGCCTGGAGATACGGCTTGCTGCTGGCGGAGCTGGCGGGCCTGGGCCAAAAAAGCGTTCAGGGCAGCCGCCTGACGGGCCGGGTCGGGTGTGGGAATATCCTTTTCCATAGCTTGTACAGCCTCTTCCACTATCTTTGGCAGGCGTTCGTGCTTCATGTGGTTTCTTCCTCCATCGCCCAGGCCGTCTCGGAAAGGGTGCGGCGCAGCGCGGCCAGGGCGCGGTGCTGAAGGGCCTTGACCGCCCCGACGCGCAAGGTCAGGGTCTGCGCGATCTCGCTGTTGTCCATACCCGCCAGGAATTTGAGAACGATCACCGTGCGTTGCTTGGGCGTCAGGTCGTCGATCGCTTTGCGGGCCTCCGCGGCCAGAATGGCCTTTCGTGCCTGCTCGTCGACGGGCACCGCGTCCGCTGCCTGCATCTCTTCGTCGAGAGCGCGGTGATTGCGGTGGACCTGGCGGCGGCTGTCGTCCACCACGACGTTGTGGGCCACGCGGAACAAATACGGCTTGAGGCGCTTTCGCGGACCGCGCCCGGCGTGCAATTGCTCCAGGAGGCGTCTGAAGACCTCAGCCGTCAGGTCTTCGGCGGTCTCGGCGTGCCCCACGTGGTGGTAGATATACCGGTAGAGGAGCGGATAGTAGGTGTTGAAGATCTCGGTCAGCGCGGGCTCTTCGAGCGCCCTTACACGTTGCAACAATGTCTGCTCAGCGTCCAAAACGGTACTCCCTCACCCGACGACAGTCTTCCTCAATAGTATAGACGCATGAGACGGCTGCGGGATACGGGTGAATGGGAGGAGATTGCCCGGATCTATTTCTGGGTTTCGCCAAATGCCAGCCTGCACTACCATAGGGACATCTGACCTCGCGGGAGCAAAACGGGGGATCGCATCGCTATGCAAGATCGTGTCAAAAGGCCCTTTCTGGCGCTCTGGGCGCGCGGCCTGCTCTGGCGGCTGGCCCTCAGCGCCGTGGGGTTGTTCCTGAGCTGCATCTGTCTGGTGTGTCTCCTGGTCGGCGCGAACGCCGCCGCCGAGTATGCCGTGGAGAACGACGCCGGAACGGCGCTGATGATCGTGGCCGTGGCGCTGGGGTGTCTCGTCGCTGTGGGACTGTCCGCCATCCCCATCTATCCCATCTGGCGGCGAGGCCGCCGCCTCGACGCGATCTTCGCCCCGCTCGGCATGCGCGGCAAAATGTACGCCATCACCGGGCGGGAATACAATGGGCTGGTCGAAGGGCGTGAGGTCCAGGCGCGCGTCTATCGCGGCCCCACGCTGCGGATGAGCCTGTCAGGGGAGCTTTCTACGCGCCTGGCCGTCGGCACGCGAACCGGCCTGGGCAGCGCCCTGGCCCCCCTGGTCGGCGCCGACGTGATGGAGTTGGACGACCCGGACTTCGGGCACCTGGTGGCCTCCTCGCGTCACCCCAACTGGGCGCGCGCGCTGCTGGACGACCCCGCCGCTCGTCAGGCCATCCTCCGCTTGCTGCGCGACGAGGGGCCTGTCGAGGTGCGCAACCTCGTCGTCGAGCCGGGAGCCTTGCGCCTGATGTTGAGCTACATCGCCCTGGCCGAGATCACCACGGCCAACGTCCAGACCTGGCTGAACGACCTGGAAATCGTGCTGCGCGCCGCCGAGGAACTGCCGCCGCCCTGAGACGCGCCCCCCTGCCCCACCTGGGGTCACGACAGTTTTCGCGGATTGGTCAGAATTGGCGGCTCGTTGAAGGCGGTTCGCCGTCTGGCACAAAAAAACGCCCCCAACGGGGGCGGTAAAACACACTTCGCCGTCAGGGTTACACGGCAGCGCTCGGCTGGCCGCTCGGACCGACGTACTGCGCGTCTCCAAAGGCCAGGACCAGCAAAAGCACGAAGTTCAAGATGGGGATCAGCAATCCAATGCCAAACCCCACCCCTTTGCCAAACACTTTAGCCAGGTCAATCGCCAGGATGATGAGGATAACGAAGTTCGCCAACGGGACGAAGAACAACAGTATCCACCACAAAGGACGGCCCACGATCTCAAGCATTACGATGATGTTGTAGATCGGGATGATGGCCGCCCACCCGGGTTTGCCTGCCTTGGTGAAAATCTGCCAGTACGCGACGATGGCGACCACTGCAATGATCAGGCCAAATAGGGCCCCGACGATACCACCGCCCCCGCCATCTTGCTGCAACAACGGTGCGTAATCCATGTTTCCCCCTGGTCTCAAAGATCAGATGGCTGCACAGGCTTCCCTCTCATGTGAAGGCGGAAAGCATTGGCACTATACACCCAATCGAAATGGAGGGCTAGCGGGCTTCGCCCTGTCAACCCGGGCGGCGCTGCCTTTACACGTCCCCCCCTCACGCGCCGCGACTTGTGCGGCACCGCGTATCCCGCTATCCTGAGCGCAACGGCGTCGGCACCTGACGCCAACTGCATTGTAATGGGCCACGGAGGCACCATGTCTGAAGAACGTGACCCCCTTCAAATCGAGGATCAACCGGCTGGCGACGAGGCCAGCGCGCCGTCACTGCCGGAGACTTTGGGCACCCCCTGGTGGGTCCTGGCGATCATCGGCGGGCTGGCGCTAATCGCCTGCCTGAGCGCGGCGGGTATCGTCTTCCTGGGCTGGCGGGCGCTGTCCAACCAGCCAGGGCCGCTGCTCGGTGGGTCCTCCGAAGCCGAGGCCGCCTTTGACCGGGCCTACGCGGCGGCGGAGGCGGGCGACCTGGAGACGGCCATCGACGAGTACACCCGCGTCGTCGAGCTCGACCCGACCTATGCGGATGCCTACTACAACCGGGGCCTGGTCTACGACGACCTGGGAAACTGGGAGGCCGCGCTGGTCGACTTTGACCGCTACGTCGAGCTGGTACCGGAGGACCCGGATGGGTACGAGTCTCGGGCCTACGTGTATATCGAGATGGGCGACGTGGACGCTGCCCTGGACGACTTCAGCGCCATCATCGCGTTAGACCCCGACAACGCTGGCGCCTACAACAACCGGGCCTGGTTCGCAGCGCTTTCTGACGGCGATCTGGACCAGGCGCTGGACGACGCCAACCGCGCCGTCGAACTCGCTCCGGTGGACTACATCTACGACACGCGCGGCTACGTCTACTACAAGCGGGGCAATTACGTCGCCGCGCTGGCCGACTACGACGAGGCGCTGGACCTGGGCTTATCCTACTCGTACTATGGCCGGGGGCTGACCTACGAGGCGATGGGCGACACCGGGCAAGCCATCGCCGATTACGAGCGTTTCCTGGAGGCGTACCCCGACACCCCACCTGAGAGCGACGACGCCCGCGACCGGTTGGAAGCTCTGCGCGAGCAGGCGGCTGGCGCAAGGCCCCTACCCCATATCTCGCTGCTCGTGCCGATCTCGCGGAAGCTGGTCCCGTATAGTATGACTGCGCAACAGGAGCTGGCGTCAGGCACATCCGGGTTTGGTACAATGAAGCTCATTGCGTGCCGACAGCAGGTTCTTCTTCGAGGATAGCGGTGCACACGCATCTGTGCTTGAACAGTGGTTCAGGAGACTGTCAGAGACGAAAGGATTTGGGAACCATGGATAAGCAAGAACGAACGGCTGTCATAGCCTTGCCCGTCATCTTGTTGGTCGCCATTGGGCTTGCCTTTGCGGGTAGTCAGGGAGGTCATGTTGTAGCTGGCATTCCGCTGTTCGCGCTGTGTGTCGCGCTGGCGTTTCTCATCCAGTGGATCGCATTCATTCCGGCGTTCATCAGGCAGACTGAGACCTTCTTTGATCTGACCGGTAGCATCACCTACATCTCCGTGGTTGTGGTCGCTGTCCTGTTGGGTCCTGTGACGGATGCGAGAGCGTACCTGCTGCTGGCGCTGGTAGTGGTTTGGGCCGCCCGGCTCGGCTCCTTTCTATTCAGGCGTGTGCGGGCAGAGCGGGGTGATCGACGATTCAACGACATCAAACCATCCTTTGCGAGATTCTTGATGACCTGGACACTGCAGGGTCTGTGGGTGTGCTTTTCCCTGGCTGCTGCACTGGCGGCGATAACGTCGGAGACCCGATCTGAGCTAGGCTTGTTCGCGCTGGTTGGTTTTCTGGTGTGGTTGCTGGGCTTTGGTATTGAAGTGATCGCCGATCGACAGAAGAGCCAGTTCCGCGCGGCGCCGGAGAATGCTGGCAAATTCATCAACGTCGGTCTGTGGTCCTGGTCGCGACACCCGAACTATTTTGGCGAGATAGTCCTGTGGATAGGCGTGACAATCATTGCCCTACCAGCCCTGCGCGGATGGCAGTGGGTGACGCTGATTTCGCCGGTATTTGTCACGCTCTTGTTGACGCGTATCAGTGGTGTGCCTTTGCTGGAGGCACGGGCGGACGAGAAGTGGGGTGGGCAAGCGGACTACGAGGACTACAAGGCAAGGACGTCGGTCTTGGTCCCGAGGCCGCCGTCCTCAACACAAGGGTGATTGCGCTGCCGATTTGAGCTGCCATGGCGAGTATCAATCCGCTCTTTCCGTGGGTTTCTATAGATAAGCCACTCGTCCAGAAGGCATATCAGGAGGCGTTTCATGATACTGAGCATTCTGAAGATCGTCGCCGCGATCGCTACGGTTCTGGTGGGAGCGGTTTCGGTGTTCAATCCAACGGGGATAGGCAACTTCACCGGCTTGGATGTTACCGGCAATCCGCGCGGGATCACCGAGGTACGGGCGATTCTGGGTGCCTTCTTCATCGGATTGGGTCTTGCGCCACTGATCTGGCGGTCACAGGCTGAACCCATGTACCTGATGTTGGGTTTCACCTATCTGGTCGTCGCGGGGGTTCGAACCGTCTCGATGGTCGTTGACGGGTCGGTTGTTCAGTCAAACATCATCAGTATCATTTCAGAGGTCATTCTAGGGGTGATCCTGGTCTGGCCTGCATCATAATGGGTGGACTTGCATGACAATCAGGATAGTCACCGATAGCACCTGCGACTTACCGTCCGAGATCGTCGAGGAACACGGTATTTCGGTCGTCCCGCTGTATATCCACATCGGCTCGGAGAGCTATCTCGATGGCGTGGACATAACGCGGCAGGAATTCTACACTCGCCTACCCGAATATGACGCTTTCCCCCAAACTGCAGTTCCGGGGCCGCAGCAATTCAGCGACGTGTACGCCAGATTGGCGGGTGAGGGGGCAACCGAAATCCTCTCCATCCACATATCGCCCAGCCTGAGCGCTGTCGTAAATTCAGCCAGGATCGCAGCAGATTCATTTGAGGCGGCGAAAGTCACGGTACTGGACTCCGGACAACTCAGTCTGGGGTTAGGGTTCATGACAGAGACGGCGGCACGGGCCGCGGCGTCTGGAAAGCCGCTGCCTGAAATCATCTCGATGGTTCAAAACCAGATCAAACGCAGCTACGTATTTGCGGCGCTGGAAACGACCGAGTTTCTTCGCCGCAGCGGGCGCGTCAGTGGATTCCAGAATGGCGTGGGAACGCTGCTGCAGATCAAGCCACTGCTCAAGATGCACGACGGTGTGGTAGGATCGGAGAGGGTACGTACCAGCAAGAAAGCTTTCGCGCGGCTTATCGAGCTGGTGGAGGAAATCAGCCCAATAGAGAGGCTGGCGTTGGTTCACACCGGTGATTCCGAAGCTGCGCAGGCACTATGGCAACAGGCTCGCCACCTCTTCCCCGCTATCCATGATCCGATTTCTGTCAACGTGACACCCGTCATCGGAGCGCATATCGGGCCAGGCGTAGCTGGATTTGCGTGCTTGGCGGCTGCAGAATAGAAACTGCACCCTCGCCGTTTCGCCTGGGACGCGTATACAGACTATAACCAGACCATCTGAACCCCGGCTCTTCATCCACCAGACTGCCCCACGCGGACGCAAGACCGGGTCGGCCCTGCCGGCAGGGACCAAATCGAGCCTCGACCTGCTGCGTGAAGACCGCGACCGGTGATCTAGAATCTGGTTCTGGACGCCAGTAGGGACACGGCAGCGCGAAGCCTCCTGACTACAGTCCCGAGTGAAGCGAGTGGGGCGTAGCGTGAGGATGCCGTGTCCCTACCTAGGATTAGAATCCGGCGCAACTGGCGTGGCCGGGCAGCCCGGCGTTCGGGGCCGTTATCCCTGCAGCAGCACCTCCAGGCTGTCCATCTCAGGCTCGGCGGTGAACAGCGCCGCGAACCGGGCCACCTGCTCCCGGTAAAAGCCGCTCTGGGTGGAAGCCTGCTCGGCCTCTGCCGACTCCCACAGGGTGATCGAGATGCTCCGACCGGTTCCCCGGTCGCCCAACAGCAGCGCACCGGCGAACCCCGGCTGGCTCTGGAGGGCCTGAATCGTGCCCTCGTACAGGCTGGTCGCTTCGTCCACTTTGTCGGATTGGATATTGGTGTACGTCAGTCTGGCGTGCATGGCTTACCTCCTATGGCAAATTAACAACCGACCGGACGGCTGGCCCCGGGGGTGGGGCGTGACGTGATCCTTGGAGAGACGCAAAAAAGAGGGGACCAGTCTACATTCAAGTATACTCACCTTCCGCCCGCGCTCAAGTCGCCCCTCCGGGCGGCCAGCCTCGCTGCCAATCCCCCTCCTATTTTGATATCACCTGGTCTCACCATGTCAATCGACGCCAACGCGCAGACCACGACAACGCCGAAGCTCCAATCACGATAGTGTTATAATGGCTCTGGGTGCAAAGAACACAACGCAAGGAAACTCACCAGTGAAGACAATAGGCTTGCTTGGCGGCATGAGTTGGGAATCATCGCTGGCGTACTATCGCATCGTCAACGAGACTGCAAAGGCGCGTCTGGGCGGACTGCACTCGGCGCAATGTCTCATGTTCTCGTTCGATTTCGCGGAGATCGAGGCCCTACAGAAGGCGGGTGATTGGGATGGCGCGACCCGCACGATGGTCAGGGCCGCACGAGACCTGGAAAGCGGTGGGGCCGAATGCCTGGTCATCTGCACGAATACGATGCACAAAATGGCCGACGACGTTCAAGCTGCCATCAACATCCCCCTGATCCACATCGCGGATCCCGCTGCGGAGCGCGTCAAGGCCGATGGGCTGAACACAATTGCCCTGCTGGGAACAGCCTTCACGATGGAGCACGACTTCTTCAGAGGACGCCTGACCGAGAAGCACGGTCTCAGTGTGTCAATTCCCGACGAGGCAGGGCGCAAGGTCGTCCACGACGTCATCTATGACGAATTGGTGCTTGGCATCGTCAAAGAGGAGTCGCGCAAGCAGTATCAAGACGTGATTTCACGGTTGGCGGCACAGGGAGCGCAGGGCGTGATCCTGGGCTGTACCGAAATTGGCTTGCTCATCAAGCCCGAACACAGCCCCATTCCCACTTACGACACGACCGAGCTTCACGCCGTCGCGGCAGTGGATTGGGCCCTAAAAGACTGACCGGAGACAACCACTGAGTGGGTTGGTAGGAGTTATCTGGAAGAGACTGCTTGGCGGGGGAAGCGGACCCCCCTCACCCGTATGCTGTCATGACGAGAATAATCATGGAGCAGAAAAGCAGAGCTTGCCTTTTCATTGGTCCCCCCTTCGGCTTTCCCCTCAGGGTACGTCGTAGAAATCCGGCTGCTGCCCGGCATCGGGCAAGCGCCCAGTCCCTCTGCCCCGCTGCGCGTCCCCCGTTTAACGGGGGACGCGCAGCGGCCCGAACTACAGTCCAGCGCTAGCTGGGGGGCGGGTGGGGGTGAAAAAGACACCAGACGAATACCGCAGGGTCACCATTCGCCGGTGACGTAGCGGGCCACGGCCATGCCGATGAAACCGACGCCCAGCCCCGCGAAAATACCGACCGGGATACTCCCTATCAGAAAGCCCAGGGCAAGGCCAAGCATCAGGCAACCGACGAAAACCAGGCCGCTGACTCCGCTTCTTTTGGGGTCTTGCTTCTCGTTAGCCATCGTTAATACCTCCTCTGAGTGTTTGGTGAAGCGACTACGATCATATGTGAGGACAGAATGCCGACGCCACTTGCCACAGTCCCTCTCCCGTCGGCGTGGGTTCTATTCAGGCGGATTCACGAGCGCGTTTTTCCCACTGTTCGACGTCGACCCCCTTGATCAAAAGCCACAAAGGAAAGGCCAACTCCGCCGGTATCGACGTCAAAACGACCCAGCCAAGTATTTCATCGAAGTTGGGTACGAGAAAGCTCCCAAAACTATCTGTCAGATAGCCGAGAGATGAGAACACGAACAAGACGCCCAGAAATCTGGGGAAGAAGCCCGACTGGAAAAGCAAGTACCCCAGGACAAGCAAGTGAAGCCCAAAGAACGTCCCCCAGATAAGGGCACCGTACTCGTACGCGTCGAGAAACAGCAGCACGAGAGCATCCACCTGAGCTGGCTCGAAGGCTGTCAGGGAGCCGCCGTTACTCACGAGCAGCAAAACAAAAGCGTAATTAAGCAGATTGACGCCCTGTATGACGGTCATCGCCAGCCTGGCAAACGCCGCGATCAGCGCGAGTGTCTGGCTTACCGGCTTGAGCAGTACGTAGAGAATGGCGACCAACACGATTTCGATCAAAAAGACGATGGAGTCGCTGACGATACCGGCACGGAATAGCGACTCAGAAGCCATGAGGTTGGTGGCCGTTGCGGTGGCGTCTCCAGGCACAATGATACTGGAGCGAACAAAGAAAAATGAGAAGGGAGCGACTATCGCCAGAATAAGATACAGGACCCCTGCGACTCTGGCATAAACAAGTGGTGACGTACCGGCGGTGCCGGTGGCGGTGCGGTCTGTCATTTTCAGTTTCTCCTGATTGGTCAGGTTGTGTCAGCCATGCTCCACAGTGATGACGACGTTTCCCTTTTTGCGCCCGGTCTCGACGTAGCGGTGCGCCTCGGCGGTCTGTGCCAGGGGGTAGCGTCTGTCGATGACCGGCTTGACCTCTCCTGCTTCGATCAGCTCTGTGAGGAAAACGAGGTCTTGTATCTGGGTCGCCACTCCGAATTTGATTTTCTCTCTGCTTGCCAGTGAGGTCCACAGCGCTGCGAGAAGGGGATAATCGACCGTGAGATAGACCCCTCCTGGCTTCAGCGAGCTTCTACAACGGGAAAACGAAGTCTTGATGACCGCGTCGAAAATAATGTCGTAGGTCTGGCCGCTCTGCGTAAAATCCTCTTGGGTGTAATCGATGACCTTGTCGGCCCCCAGCGATTTCGCCAGTTCCAGATTCGCGGTGCTGCACACCCCGGTCACTTCCGCCCCAAAGTACCGGGCAAGCTGGACGGCGAACGTGCCGACACTGCCCGAAGCGCCGTTGATGAGCACTTGCTGCCCGCTCTGAATGCCGCCCTTCTTGAGAAGATCCAATGCCGTCAGTCCCCCGATGGGAACGGCGGCGGCTTCCTCGTAGGTCAGGTTGGCCGGTTTGATGGCGATCCCGTCTTCGGGCAGGCATTTGTACTGGGCGTTCGCACCACCAAAGTTGACGCTCCAGATGATGCCATAGACCGGGTCACCCTTCTTGAACTGTTTGACGTCTTTGCCCACCGACTCGATTTCCCCGGCCAGTTCGTTGCCGGGTATGTTCTTTCTGGGTCTGATGATACCAAACATGATTCGCGCGGGGAGCCAGAACCAGGTAGCGTACGTCGAACTCCGAATCCTGATGTCCCCTGCCGTCACGGTGGCTGCGTGTACTTTTATCAGCGCTTCGTCGTCTTTGGGAACAGGCTTCTCCACCTCTCTGAGCTGAAGCACGTCGGGCGGACCGTAATCTGTGCAGACGATGGCTTTCACAAGTCCTCCTCCAGGGTGATGACCACGTTTCCCTTTTTGCGTCCGGTCTCGACGTAGCGGTGCGCCTCGGCGGTCTGTGCCAGGGGGTAGCGCCTGTCGATGACCGCCGTTAGCTCGCCCGCCTCGATAAGCTCCTTGAGGAAGAGCAGATCGTCGGTCTCTTCGCTCGTCGGCGATTTGACGGAAAGAAAGACGCCCTCTTCCTTCAGCGAGCTTTTCCACTGCGAGCGCGAGGTCTTGCCGACCGCGTCGAAAACCACGTCGTAGGTCTGGCCGCTCTCGGTGACATCCTCTTTGGTGTAGTCGACGACCTTATCGGCCCCCAGCGATCTCACCCATTCCAGGTTCGCGGTGCTGCACACCGCGGTCACTTCCGCCCCGAAGTGCCGGGCAAGCTGCACCGCGAAAGTGCCGACGCTGCCAGAAGCGCCGTAGACCAGGACGCTCTGTCCGGGCTGGATGTTTCCCTTTCTGAGAATCTGCAAGGCGGTCATGCCCCCAATCGGAGCGGCGGCGGCTTGCTCGTAGGTCGCGTTGTCCGGCTTGCGTGCCAGCACGCCTTTCCCCCACTCTTCGGGCAGACAGACGTACTCGGCATTGGCCCCAAACCGCAGCCCGGTGGTCGTTCCGAAAACCTGGTCGCCCGGCCTGAACCGTTTCACCGCCTGGCCGACGGCTTCGATTTCCCCGGCAAACTCGTGCCCTGGTATCTCTTTTCTGGGGAGACCGGACAGCAGGCCAAACAGGATGTTGAGCGGGAAAGTGAGACCGCGCAGTATCGTGTCCCCTGACGTGACGGTCGCCGCATGGACCTTTACCAGGACTTCGTCGTCCTTGGGAACAGGTTTTTCTACCTCTTTGAGCTGAAGCACGTCGGGCGGTCCGTGTTTTGTGCAGACAATGGCTTTCATGAGTTTGGTCTACCCCTCCTGTTTAGACCCACTTCCACGCGTGCCAGACCGTGAGCGCATTGAACGCGAAGCTCACGACCAGCAAGAACTGGTCATAAAGGGAATAGCCGCGCAGCGAAACGAGATTGAAGAGAAGGAGGAAGATGGCGGCGACGACGTTGACCCAGCGTATGGCCGGATAGGCCACCGTCAGGGACAGGTAGACCATCACGATCGGAATCAACATGACGACTGCGGCCAGGATCCACATGCCCTGAGTGGCTTTCACGCCGTCGATTTCTCCCGGCGTGAAGTCGCCGCCGAAGATGCGCAGCACGTCCCCCAGAAGGTAGATCAACATGAGAGACACCCACAGGGCGGAAAGCTTGATTCTCACTTCGTCCACGATGCAATCTCCTTCCTGGTGGTTGCCGTTCGTCGTTATGCGACAGTGATGACGACCTTTCCACGGGCGTGCCCCGCCACGAGATACCGCATAGCGTCAGCCGCCTCACTGAGCGGGTAGCTTCTGTCGATAACCGGCACGACCTTGCCCGCTTCAAGAAGCTCTTTCAGAAAGGCCAGGTCTTCTTTGTTGGGTTTGGCTGAACCCATGGTGCCGATCTTGTTGCCGCCGCTCCTCGACGCCAATGACCCCAGGAGATATTGCTGGAACAACAAGTGCCCCAGAGTCGTGAACCCGGCAAAGACACAAATCCCGTTGGGGGTTAAGGCGCGCTTGAAATCCGAGACCGGACGATTGGCCACGACGTCGAAGATCAGGTCATAGTGCTGCCCGGTTCTGGCGAAATCCTCTTGGGTGTAATCGACGACGTGATCTGCCCCAATCGAGCGTGTCGTGTCCAGTTTCTCCGTGCTGCACACGCCGGTCACTTCGGCCCCGAACGACTTGGCGATCTGCACCGCAAACGTACCCACGCCGCCGGAGGCACCATTGATCAAGACCTTCTGCCCGGCCTGAATCTGCCCGTGGTCGCGAAGGCCCTGCAGAGCAGTGAAAGCCGCGGTCGGGACGGCTGCGGCTTCCTCAAAGGATATATTGGCCGGTTTCAACACCAATGGCGCATCTTCGGGAACGGCGACGTACTCGGCAAAACCGCCAAAACCATACAAGGATATCTCCCCGAAGACCTCATCACCCGGTTGAAACTGCGTGACACTGCTGCCAACCGCTTCAACCCGCCCCGCGATGTCAGCGCCGAGTATCGTGTTCTTTGGTTTGAACAGCCCTGTGTCAAAGCGGGTAAAAAACGGATCGCTTTTCATGTAGCGCCAGTCGACTGCATTTAGGGATACCGCATGGATTTTGACCAGGACGTCATTATCTTTGGGAGTTGGTTTTTCGACCTCTGTGAGTTGAAGCACGTCAGGGGGTCCGTATCGTGTGTAGACCATCGCTTTCATCTGGGGAGCCTTCCTGGTATGATCCATAGTCGTCGTGAGTGCAGCCCGCTCGTCCTGAAATCCGGGCAGGAAACCCGACCCGAAAACCGAATGACCCCTGGAAAGCAGCCAGCGCGGCACGGGTTGTCATTTCAATTCCTCCCAAGAGGGTATGGAGCCTCTTGCGGAGGGGCTGTGCTGAAGGGCTATGCGGTTTCTGATGCTTTATGCGCAGGCTGCCGACCGTAACGCCCTGGGTCGTCCCTCCCAGTGTAACGCCAGGTCTGGAGGAAGTCCAGCCCCAGAACTGCTTTCAGCAGCCTCAGTCGGCCTGAGGCAGCAGCAGCCCCGCCCCGGTAGGAATCCAAAAAAAAGAGAGGCGTCTCGCCACTCTGGACGAGACGCCTGCTCTCTGGCTTTCGCGCGCCGCTACCTTAGAATGCGGATTGCACGGCGGGCACGACGACTGTGATCACGGTTGACACGACCGATCCACCCATGAACAAGCCAGCCGCGATGAGTTCCAACACATGTCTTTTCATGTCCAGTAGTCCCTGTTGTCAAGGTTTTGCATAGTCATTTGAGACATATTATACATATTGTCCAGGTTTTGTCAAGTGCTGTTTCGTCGCAATGCCAACCGTGCCGAGCGCGCAACCGGCCTAATACCGCCGCCTGACCAGCGCGCGCATTTCTTCCAATGATTCCAGGCTGCCCAGGACGGTCAGCCGGTCCCCGATCTCCAGCGTCGTGGAGGCGTGGGGGACGATCATGTCGCCGTTGCGGTTGATGGTCAGGACCAGCGCGTCGCCCGGCAGCACCACCTTGCCGATCTTCCTCCCGGCCAGCCCGGGATTGAAAAGCTCGACCTCGCGAATGTCCCGCTCGTCCGTCGTCGAGGTAAGCAGCTGGAAGATGCTGGGGTTGCGGGCCATGGTGGTGATGAGCTTGGGACGGAGCATGGAGGGGGCAAAGGCCTGCACGCCGAGGGCGGTGAACTCGTTCACCCGCGTCGGCTCGTTGACCAGGGCCACCACGTTTCTGATCCCCAGGCCAAGCGCGGATTTCGCCGCCTCGTAATTCTCGTCGTCGTCGCTGCCGAGCGCCAGCATCGCCTTGACGTTCCTCGCTTCCACGTCGCCAAAGCACTCGGTCAGGATGCGGCCCTCGACCACCGTGAAGCCCTCGCGGCGGGCGAACTTCGCCACGCGCTGGCTCGGCTCGGCAAAGCAGACCTCCTCGCCGTGGGCGCGCAGTTCCTGGGCCACCGCCATGCCGATGCTGGCCGCCCCGAAGATCAGGTAGTGGCGGCGTTCCGTCTCGTCACGCTGGGGCACCAGTCCATTGAAGCCCAACGGGGCCAGCGTCGAGGTCAGCGCCGCCACCAGAATGATGGCCGCGTTGGTCGCCTCGCTGATGGCCCCCAGCCGCAGGCCGATGGCCGAGGCCGCGATGATCAGCGACAGCCGGGGCGACAGCAGCGACCCGGCTCCCAGCGTCTCCCGCCAGCCGAAGGTGGCTTTGAAGACCAGGCCGCCAACCATTTTCAGGCCCAAGGCCACGACCAGCAGCAGCGGGGCCAGGTACAGCGCGTTCGGGTCGCTCAGCAGGGTCCTGAAGTCGAAGCTCACCCCCACCATGATGAAGAACACCGGGATGAAGAAGCCGTAGCCGATGGCCTCCAGGTCGTGGCGCAGGATTTCGTCCTCCGGCGGGCGGATCAGCGACACGACCACGCCCGCCAGAAAAGCGCCCAGGATCAGCTCGACGCCGACGGACTCGGCCAGCACCACGAAGGCCATCAGCAGCGCCAGCGCGGTGCGCACCTTGAACTGGGAGGTGGCCCCGGAGAGTTGCTCGATGAGCCGCTGCACCGTCGGGCGGCGCACGTGCCGCAGCCCCAGCCGGTAGGTGAGCAGGAAGGCCACGAACAACACCCCCACCAGCAGGATTTCGAGTGTCAGGCCGCTGGACAGAAAGGCGACGTAGACCGTGATCAGGAACATGGTCAGGAAGTCGGCCAGCAGCGCGGCCAGCATCACTGCTTGGCCGTACGCCGTCGCCAGGAGGTCGCGCTCCTTGAGCACCGGCACGACGATCCCCAGCGAGGTGGTGGACAGGATCAGGGCCATCATCCAGGGGTCGTGGGCCAGATTCCGCCTGACGATCACGAAGCTGGCCAGGATAGCCAGCGCCACCGAGATGGCGAAGGATAGCGAGGCCGTCCACAGGGGCGACAGCCCTTTTTGCTGGCGCTGGCGGGAGGGGTTGAACAGCATCGAGAAATTGATCTCCAGGCCAGACAGAAACATCAGAAAGGCAAAACCGATCTCCGCCAGCAGTTCCAGCGTGAGTTCCTCGTGGACCAACCCCAACCCGGACCGTCCGATCAAGACCCCGGCCAGGATTTCGCCGACGACCACCGGGACAGCCTTGAAGCGGGCCAGCAGCACCGGGGCCAGGGCCGCCAGCCCGACGACGATCAAGAGGGGGATGAAGGTAAAGCTCTCTTCCATTAAATAAACACACCCTTCGCAGTAGCGCACGTGGTCAGCGCAAGTATACCGGCAGCGGCGCGAACTCACACTACGTTGGCGCAACGTGTAGATACCACCCCCACCCGCCCGCCTCTCCCCGCGAATTTGGGGGTTGGCGCGCGGCGTTTGCGCTGTACAGTGAGAGTAACGCGGCATCGGAATGCCGCGAAGACCAAAAGCCCGTGAGGATCGAAAGATGGCGACACAAACAACTGCCAAACCACAGCCGACAACCGGCGAGATCGTGAAACTGCTGCCGAGATTTATCTTCGCCTTCGTTTTCCTCGGCGCGCTGCTGTTCGTCCCGGCGCGCACCCTGAACTGGCCGATGGCCTGGGCGCTGGTGGGCCTGCACGTCGTCTTCTTCGCCATGATGATGGTCCTGCTGTTCCGGCTCAACCCCGGCCTGATCGCCGAGCGCTCGCGCATGATGACCCGCGACACCAAAGGCTGGGACAAGCTCATCACCTTCCTGATGACGCCCGTCTACCTCGGCACGTGGGTGCTGGCCGCGCTGGATTTCCGCAACGGCTGGTCGCCCCCGTTCCCGCTGGGCTTCCAACTCGCCGCACTGGGGCTGGTGGGGCTCGGTTACGCCACAATTGGCTGGGCGATGCTCGCCAACCCCTACTTCTCGCGCGTGGTGCGCATCCAGGATGACCGGGGCCACCGGGTCGCCACCGGCGGCCCTTACCACCTCGTCCGCCATCCCGGTTACGCCGGAATGATCGTGGCCTGGCCCGCCACCGTGATCGCGCTCGGCTCGCTGTGGGCGCTCATCCTGGCGGCGGCGACGGCGCTCTCGCTCGTGGTCCGCACCGCGCTGGAGGACCGCACCCTGCGCGCCGAACTCGAAGGCTACGAGGAATTCACCCGGCAGACCCGCTACCGGCTGCTGCCCGGCATCTGGTAGCGGCAACGCGCGCCGGGGTGGGAAAAGCCTGTACCCCCCTGCCCTGCCCCGGTGCGCCCGCCTTGCGAAGTTCATCTGAGTGGCACCCGGCTCCAGGCCCGAATTTGGACTTCCGTTTCCAGAGAAATCCCGTATACTAGGACTGTCGGCTGGCATCACGTTCACGGAGCAGCCTCCCATGGCCGGGACCCCCGAACACGGGCACATCTTCATATCCTACAAGAGGCGGGAGCCGGACAGGGGCTTCACCCACCGTCTGGCCGACGACCTGCGCCGTGCCGGGCACGAGGTCTGGATGGACGTGGTGGGCATCGAGGGGGCCGTCGATTGGCCCGCCGAAATCCAGCGCGCCCTCGACGCCTCGTACGCCTTCGTGCTCGTCCTGTCCCCGGATTCGGTGGCCTCCGACTGGGTGCGCAACGAGATGTCGTATGCGCTACGCAAAATGCGCGGGCGCGTCTTCCCGGTCGTGTTCCGCGAGGTGGAAGCCCCGCTGGAACTGATACGCATCCAGCACATCGACTTCCAGGGCGACTACGATGCCGCGCTGGCCCGCCTGCTGCGCGACCTGCCGCCCGCGCCGCGCACCGGCCCGCGCCTGCCAGCGGATATTGAAATGGCGCTCCGTTCCCAGACTGGCGCGGTGCGCTGGGGAGCCGTGGCCGCGCTGATCGACTTCGCGCACGGCGACGACGCGGAGCAGGCGACCCTGGCGCGCGAGCACCTTGGGGCGATGGCCCAAAACGACCCCGACGAGCGGGTGCGCAACGCCGCCCAGAGCTTCTTCGACGAAGAGGCCGCGCTGCGTGAGGCTGAAGCCGAGCGCGCCCGGTTGGAAGCGGCGGAACAGGCCCGCCAGGAGGCGCTGCAGCGCGCCCAACAGGCACGGGAGATCACCCCGCCGCCAGTCAAACCCCGCCCGCCCGCAATCGAAGACGCGGTTCCCGAAGCGATACCGTCCCGGCGTGGTATCAAGCCGCTGGTGTGGATTGGCGGTGCAGCCGCGTTGGTGCTGGTGTTCGGCCTGCTGGCGCTGGCGGGTGTGTTCGGCGGTGGCGCCGCGCCAGCCGAAGAAGAGGAACCTGCCCCAACACAAGATATCGTCGGGGAGGAGGTTGCTGCTACTGAGGAAGCAGCACCAACGCTGGCACCTGCCGAGGAAGAATGCGAGTCGGGCTACAGTGCGGACTGCCCGGTGACTGCCAACGATCAATGGACACCGGTGACACAGGACTTCGGTGGTGTTGAGATGGCGCTGGTGCCGACAGGCTGCTTCATGATGGGCAGTTCAGAGGATCAGATTGATCTTGCCCTACAGCTCTGCGCGTCATGCGGGCGAGTCTGGTTTGAGGACGAAATACCCCAGCACGAACAGTGCTTTGACGCGCCATTTTGGATTGACGTCTACGAGGTGACAAACGCCCAGTATGGCTCAGAAGGTTCGTTTTCCGGGGCGGATCTCCCGCGCGAGACCGTAGGTTGGTTTGAAGCAGTCGCTCACTGCGAGAGTCGTGGCGCGCGGCTGCCGACTGAAGCCGAGTGGGAGTATGCTGCGCGTGGGCCGGATGGGTTAGTGTACCCTTGGGGGAATAGCTTTGATGGCAGTCTGGCAGATTTCTGTGATGCCAATTGCACGTATGACTGGCGCCAGGCGGACAATGATGATGGTTACGTGGCGACGGCGCCGGTGGGGAACTATCCTGGCGGTGCGTCTTGGGTTGGGGCGATGGATATGAGCGGGAACGTTGAGGAGTGGGTGAGCAGCATTGGCCGCGAGTATCCATACGATGCTGCCGACGGCAGGGAGGTGGACGGCAGTATCGACAGCAGCAGCAAACGTGTGCTGCGGGGCGGCTCCTGGAACAACAGTGCGACCTTTCTGCGCGCCGCCTGTCGACCCTGGGACGGTCCGGGAAGCGCGAGCTACGGCAGGGGTAGCGGCGTCGGAGTTCGCTGCGCCCGCGACTACTCGCCGTGAGCGGTTGCCGTCGCAGGCAGCAGTCCCCTTGGGGGCATTGCAGTCCACCTTGCAGCATAATGCTTCTGTACTTCCCTACGCTACCAAGCTAATATCGCTTAAGTAGAGAGACGGTGCATCCTTCCTCAGTGCGTTAGAGAAGTTTATCTTGACTATTATGATGTTTTCGGCGTCCAATTCCTTCAAGGGAATACTGACAAGCTTCCACTTCCTTCGGACGAGCTTGTCAAGAGTCACTTGTTTCCTAACACCATTACCCAACTTATCATTTACATAGACTTTCAGTTTCTGTCTCCCGGAATCTCCGCCATTTATGTAGAACTCCAGATTCTTGTAGCCTGTGGTATCAACGCCGCTTCGAAAGGCTAGTGCTAGGCCACCATAACCTCGTAGTTTCACGCCGATGGAGTGGCTTCCACTATGTACGTACTCGGTGGCCTTTTCGTCCAGGTCGCAGTCCCAAGACCAGATCTCCCAACCAAGCTTCCGTGTTATTGAGAAGATGGCTAACTTGTCCTGAAGTTTGGTTTTATGGCCGAGGAGCCTCAATAGCTCATGAAAGCCCTTGTGATACATCTCTTGGTCAGTGAAGTCTGCAAAAATCCGATCCTTGATGGAATCTGGGAGCTCAACCCTTTCGAGCAAGATAGGGACGATGATTCTTCGATTTTCCGTCGCTTCTTTCGTTAGAGCGAAATCCAATTCCTTTTGGACCCAACGAGATTCGATGGAATGAGATGAAAGGACTATGACAAAGTAGTCAGCGCTGTCTATTGCCTTGCTTATCCTCTGGGTTAGGCGATCGCCAAGGGCCAGTTCATCCTCGTCTAGCCACGCGTCTATGCCATATTCAGATAGATTGTGAGCTAGCATCCGAACAGAAGCTTTGTCCTTTGAGCTGTGGCTGATGAATATGCGTGCGTGAGTTGTCACACTGACCTCCAGTATCGACAATACGGGTAGTTTCGCTTGGACCGTTCATTGTTGATTTGTCTGTCAGTCTATGATAGTCAGTATACACAAGGACTGCGGCAAGGAAAACGATGCACGCATTATGACTACGATGAGCATCAATCACATCTGTGGAGCGTAGCATCTACTTGGTGGATAATCTGGTAGATACGTTGCCTGCTGGCGCCGTGTTCAGCAGCGAGATCAAGAGTAGACTCTCCAGCCACGTTGCGAAGATAGATGTCGAAGTTGCGCTGTGACGGTTTTCGGTGATCAGGAGACAGTTGAAACTCGACTGGACCGCCCAGTGGCGTACAGGGGTTCACCAAGTAGTCCCTTCCCAGAGGATACCACCTGGATTGAAAGCCTCTGGCGCTCTCTCGCCCCTCGAACCTCCCCACCTGGGTGATCGACCAGCGCGTGCCACTTGACCTCGGCGCTGCCCGGCTCCCGGCCCGTCCGGGCGCTATTCTGACCCGACCACCCTGAACGCCGTGCCATCCCAGCCCCAGGTTTCGACCCAACCCTGCCCCTCCGGGTCTGGGTCGGCCTCTGGCCCCCTACCCCGCCCGTGGGTGAGCAGCAGTTCCAGCGTGCCGTCTCCGTCGGTGTCGGCGATCTCGCCGTCGCCGTTCTCGACGCGCGCCGCGTTGTCCCCGAAAAGCGGGTCTTCCGCGATCAAGTCCACGAACTGGTGACCATCCCACTCGACGATGCGGAACGCCCGGGTGAAGTTGGCCTGCGTGCCGATCATCTCAATCTGCGAGAAGACGATCTCCGCCACCCCATTCCCGTTCATGTCCTGAATGGCCCGTATGCCGGGGTCCGGATCGTCCGCGGTGAACACCTGCCCGCCCAGCCGGGCCACCGCGCCACCTTCATACTGCCCCGCCCGGCACGTGTAGACAAACACGCCGCCCTCTGCGTATTGGTAGGGCACGAAGAAGCTCAGGTCCAGCACCACTTCCGGCACCGCATCGCCCGTCACGTCCACGGTTTCGACCCGCGTTCTTGCCAGCCAGGTCGTCTCGCCGTCACGCAGCGTGACCTCGCCGAGCGTGGCCTGCAGGCCCTCCGCCGACCCGCGCGTGTTGAGATAGGCCGCGATCTGGGGTTCGAAGCCTTCGACGACGGCGGTGCCGGGCGCGATAGGCGATATCGAAGCCATCCGGCCCGTGGGTGCGGGACAGTCCATAGGCGGGGCAGGCGTGTGCGTGGCGGGCGGGGGCGGTTCCTGGCTGGGTGGCGGGGGGGCGTCCTCCCCGGCCAGGGGGGCTGCCGGGCCGCAGGCCACCAGACCCGCGATCAGCACCGCCAACGCCAACGCCAACGTGATTGGCCTGCCTGACCGGTCCATCGGCAATCCTCCCTCGGAGAACACGCGTCCCACAACGGCGAGCATCCCGACCGTGTAACCAGAGGATACTGCACTTTCGTCTTTTCTGGGCTAGAATGCACGGGCTGCGAGAAAGGCGGATTGATGAGACAGATCATTTTCAGCGCGCTGACCACCCTGGCCGCCCTGCTGGTCGCCGCCAAGTTGTATCGCGACTTCAGCCGGTATGGGCGCAACCTTTTCACCCACCGTTGGGAGCACGCCAAGGCGGTGGGCGGGCTGGCGGCCCTGCGGGCCAGACTGGTCCCCGCGCTGATCCTCGTCTGCATCGCCGCCCTGCTGCGCGCCTACTCGCGCCTGTTTGCCAACACCCCCCTCATCGGCGCGGACCAGATCGGAGCGGTGCTCGTGTTCCTCGTCGCCCTGGGCCTGTTCCTTGAGCGCGTCCCTGACCTGACCGCCCCCCATCCCGACCAGCCGCCTGACTGAACACCCGCGAGCCTGCCAGCCCCAAAGCACAGGCCCTCCAAATTGGAGGGCCTGCTAACCATACCCAACTGTATCGAGCGATCATCCCGACAGGCTGTCTATGATCGCCTGGGCAGCAGCGACCAACACGTCCGCCTGCTCCTCGGTCAGCTTCTTACCCCGCTGCGCCTCAACCTGGTTGATAAACGCCTCGAGATTGTTAATTGCTGCTCCGTCGTTGTTCTCGTTGCCATCGTTGAGTTTACTCAGCGCAGCATCGAGTTTGGCGATAAGACCGTTTTCAATCCCTCCGCCAAGGTCGAATTCTTCGATCGTGTCGATCACATCCTCAATTGCCTCTGAGGGGGTCTGCACATATACCTCGGCGGTATCGAAGCCTGGATCACCATCGTCATCCGTAACGGTGACGGTGACAACGTACAGCCCAGCCACCTCATAGACGTTGCTGAGGTCGAACGAGTAGCCCGTCAGAGCCAGTGGTTCCGGTCCTGCCCCTTCATCGTAATCCACGGTGGCCGTCCACGTATCGGCCACGCCTGGGTCGCTGAACGAGCCTGAACTGGCGAACGTTTCGCCCTCCAGGATCGTCACGTCAGGCCCGGCGTCCACCGTTGGCGCGACATTGTTGACGGTCACGACCGCATCATACTCGGTCACGCCCCCATCCTTGTCGCGAATCTGGCCCCTGACGGTGAGCGTGGCATCGTCCTCCGTGGGGCAAACCGCGCTGTTGCCGGCGCTGAATGGCCCGAACCCTGCGCCACAGTCGAAAGCATATTCGAACTCGGCAGCGGTGTCTTCCGCCGACGGGTCGAACGGGTCGGTGAGGGACAGGTTGATATCGTCGCTCTCGTTCACGTTGGCGGGCGCGTTGAGGGTGGCCGTCGGCGCGACGTTGCTCACGTTGACCTCGGCGTCATCGCTGACCGGATCGTTCACCCCATCGCTGACCACCAGCGTGACCGTGAAGCTCCCATTGTCATCACAGGTCAGATTCGGGTTGAGGGCATTGTCGTCATCAAACCCGCACAGCGGCGAATCCACCGTCCACTGGAAGGTTAGCGGATCCTCGTCCGGATCGCTGGCCGTGGCCCCATCCAGCGGGATGGCCGCGCCTTCGATGCCGCTGTACGGCCCGCCTGCGTCGACACTCGGAGGACTGTTCGGCATCTCGATCTCGACACAGTTGGAGAATTCGGACGTGTTGGATCTCGGCCACTGTATGTCCTCGCTCACCGTCACCGTGGCGAAGGAGCCGGGTGGTATCGGATTTGGCGTTTGCACCGACAGCGAGAACGCTACGTTTCCACTGCCATCCGTGGTGATGTACGTCGAGCTGTACGGCCTGTCAGGCACGACCTCGGCCTCGCCAAAGCCAGAGGGATCGCAAGTTGTGCTGTGGTAAGCATCTATCATATAGACCGTATCTGGCTTGGCGCTCAACGTTCCCACGCACGACATCCAGGTCCCGCTCCACGAAGCGCTCGTCAGGACGGGGTAGTTCTGCAGTTCGTTGGGTCCTGAGTCGGCGTCGCCGGGGTCGTTAGGCGTCACGCCGTCGCCCAGCAGGTCAATCCCAAGTCCGTCGTTGGCGAAGATGGCATTGCGCCGGATCGTGTTCTGGACGCCATTGGCGACCAGCACACCTGGGCCTGCATTGTAGGCGATGGTGTTGTGTGTGTACGCCGGCGGCGGTGCCAGCCCGCCGATGACGTTTTCGCTCCCGTCGATGAAGACACCTGCCCCGCCGTTGCCCAGCGGAGCCGTGCCGGTAGCATCCGTGCCGATGAAGTTGGCGCGGACGAAGTTGCGCATCGCACCACGGTCGAGCACGACACCGTGGTCCCCATTCGCGGAGATGACGTTCGCAGATTCAGGCGTGGTGCCGCCGACCGTGTTGTCGGTGGGCTGTTGAGTGGCGATATGCACGCCATATCGCGCGTTCCCCAGGGGCTCATTCCCCGTGATGTCCGTGCCGATGGCGTTGCCGGCAATGACGTTGTCGAAGGACCGTTTGTCTACGACAATGCCGCTTCCTCCGTTGGCGGATACCACGTTGCCAGCCCCAGGCTCCGGCCCGCCAATTGTGTTGCGGCTTGCTCCGGAAATGAAGATACCAGCGCTGGCATTGCCGAGAGGCACCGTCCCGGTGGCATCGGTCCCGATGAGATTGCCTTGCACCAGGTTGTTTTCAGTACCATGCGCAGTGTTCGTCAGGAAAATGCCGTGCAGTCCGTTTGCCGAGACGACGTTCCCGGCTCCGGGCGTGGTCCCACCGATAGCACCATTGGCTGCGCCAAAGACAATGCCGTACTCAGCGTTTCCCAGTGGCTGGGTACCCGTGGAATCGGTGCCGATGAAGTTGCCTTGAATCACAAACCCGTCGGTCGAGATCACGGAGACGCCATCGCCATCGTTGCCCGAAATCACGTTTCCGGCTCCGGGTTCCGCGCCGCCGATGGTTGTGTGGTTCGCGTCTCCGGTTGATATCCCATTGCTTCCGTTACCCAGGGCCAGCATGCCCGTCACGTCGGTGCCGACGTAGTTGCCCTGAATCACGTTGTTCTCGCCGCCGGTGATAATGATGCCCTCACTTCTGTTGCCGGAAATGATGTTGCGGGCTGCGGGCGTCGTCCCACCGATCAGATTTCCTGATGCGGGGCCCTCGTAGGTCCAGCCAAGCAAAATGCCCTTGGAGTTCCCCACGGCCTGTGTACCCGTAGGGTCGGTCCCGATCAAGTTGCCCTGAACGACGTTGCCGTCCGGGCCATCGTTGACGATCAGAATGCCTTGAGATCCATTGCCGGAGATGAGGTTACCTGAGTTGGCAGCCATGCCCCCGATCAGATTGCCTGCCGCATTAGATATGTGGACGCCTGTGGCATTGGCGACCGTATGCCAGGGGCCTCGGCCCAGGTGGTTGGTTTCGATCACGTTGCCTGTGGCAGCAGTGCCCGTGATGAAAATGCCGTCTATGAACCGGGTTATCTGAAGGCCGCGCACGACGTTGTTCGGAGACGTGATGACCAACCCTCTGAAGGTGTCCGTCCCCGGGCCTCGCAGGGCGACGACCGGCGTGTCCACGTACCCCGGTGCCGTCGTGGCGTCGATGGTCACGCCGCCGGTGAGGTCGTCGATGGTTGGTAGCTCTGTTTGGGGACTTATGGTGCCCGCCACGCTGAAGGTGATGGTGTTCGAGCCGTCGACGGCATTTGACTCTTGAATGGCGGCGCGCAGGGTACATTGCGTGTCTGCGGCGAAATCCGTGTCGCAAACGCCGTCGAGGACAAGGTCCGGTGCATCGCCAAGGTCGTTGACGACGAACGTGTCAGGTGGCGTGCCAGAAGGCACGACCGAGACGACTGTCACGTAGTCCGTGGCACCATCATCCTTGTCGGCGATTCTGCCGCTCGCTTCGTACGTGCCCGGCGTCGTGTACGGACAGTCGTAGGTTGCCGACGGGCTGTCGAGTGCTTCGAATGTGCCGTCGCCTGTGCAGTCATATGAGTAGAGGAAGCCTGCGGCGGTATCGTCCGGGCTTGGGTCGGCCTGGTTGCTGAAGCTCAATGTGGACGAGTCGCCTTGCAGGATTTGGCCCGGTATGGCCGCGAAGTCAGCCGTCGGCGCGACGTTGCTCACGTTGACCTCGGCGTCATCGCTGACCGGGTCGTTCACCCCATCGCTGACCGTCAGCGTCGCCGTGAAGCTCCCATTGTCATCGCAGGACAGGGTTGGGTTGAGGAGCGTGGGGTCGTCAAACGCGCACTGCGTCGCATCCACCGTCCATTCATAGGTCAGCGGATCTTCATCCGGGTCGCTGGCGGTGGCCTCGTCCAGTGGGATGGCCGCGCCTTCGTTACCGGCATACGGGCCTCCAGCTTCCACATTTGGCGATTCGTTGATTGTGGTTTCGACAAATCGGAGGACGAAACCTTCCCGATAAGATCCGTTGTTGGCATGGCCTGCAGCCAGGATTCCGCCGTCTGCCTGAACGCCAATGCCCCGGCCAGCTGTGGCGTTGTCGAATACGTCGGCGAGGACGTAGCCATCACCGTCGAAATCGGAGTCGATGCTCCCATCACTATTGAAACGGGCGAGCATCAGATCCGTATCATCGCCGACTTGGGAGTTTCCTGTCAGCAAGATCTTGCCATCGTCCATCAGGTGCAAGGTGTTAATTGACGGGCTGTCAAATCCTCCGTTGTTGTCAATCACGGCGATGCCGCCGTCGCCAAAGTCGGTGTCGAGACTGCCATCGCTGTTGTAGCGCAGCACGGCCATGTCGGTGGTGCCGCCTGCTGGCCTGTGAAACCCGGCGACGAGGAGCTTTCCATCCGGTTGAAACACTGCAGTCTGAGCATGGCCGAACATATCTGTGATGACGATGCCACCGTTCCCAAACCCGGCATCCAGGCTGCCGTCGCTGTTGTAGCGCGCAAGTACATAGTCACGATCCGTCCAACCGACTACAAGGATCTTGCCGTCGGCGAGCAGCAGCACTTCCTGTCCGCGTTCATCGGTACTGCCCAGCCGAGTAATGACGATGCCGCCGTTCCCGAAGCCGGAGTCCAGGCTGCCATCGTCGTTGTAGCGCACCAGTGCGATGTCATAGTCTTCCGATGAAATCTGGGTGTACCCGGCTGCAACGATCTTGCCATCTGGCTGGATCACCACTGAATGACAGTATTCGAAACTGGTGCCAACCTGGGTGGAGACAAGACCGTTCGAGCCAAAGGTCGTGTCCAGGCTGCCGTCGCTGTTGTAGCGTGCCAGTCCCCAGTCGAAATTCGCGCCGGTTGGGCTGCTGTAGCCTGCGAGCACGATCTTTCCGTCTGGCTGCAGGGCACTGGCGGCGGCGTAGTCATCCCAGCCTGCGAAATCCGTAATGACATTGCCCCCGTTCCCAAAGGTGGTGTCGAGCGTACCGTCGCTGTTGAAGCGGGTCAGGGCGAAGTCCCACCCGCCGCTCCCACGGTTCTCTCCCCCTGCCAGTATCTTGCCATCGGGCAGAATCGTCATGAATTCAATGCGGGTTTCTGTATTCCTCCCAAAGGTTGTAGTCACAACGCCATTGTTGCCCCATGAAGAATCGAGGTCGACCGTAGAGGGAGCAGCGCTGGCTACACCCCCCAGCATCAAACCGACTGTCACGGCAATGAGAATACTCATCGCCACGCGAGTCTTGCTTTCCACTGCCCTACTCCTTTCATGTGCATGTACCGGACACGATATATGCAGTGGGCACGAGCCCCCGGCTGACTGGGGTCGTGTGTGCAAACGTGTGGCAGGTGTCGTTTGTCTCGATGGGCACCCACGAAGAAGGGGATGGGAAGAACTGCCGGACGGAGATGACAGTAATAGGTGCGCAAGTGTTGTGTAAACACCAGCGTTATCAGTGTAGTCTTTTACCGGACGGTGGGCAAGTGTCAAGTATCACCCCTCCAATCTGACGTTTGCGAGTTCCACCCCCCCCCTCACCCCTCGAACTTCCCCAACCGGGTGATCGACCAGCGCGGCGCGCCCGTCTTGTGCAGGATGATCTGGTAGGTGCCCGGCTCCAGGCCCAGCAAGCGCCGGGTCAATTTCAACAGCCAGGTCGGCCAGTCGGTCATGGTTCTAAGTCCTCAAAACATATTTCACACCCACCCAATCTTCAGCCCGCTGTGCGTTCCCATCTGCGGCGGACACCGGGCGATCAGAAATCCGTGTCAATCCGTGTTCGTCCGTGTCCCATTGCCCGCCCGCTCCGCCTCCGCCGCCGGGTCGAAGCCGCGCCGCTCCAGGTACGACGCCTGGCTCAAGCCGCCGACCTCCACGTCCAGTTGCAGCGCCCGCGCCGTCTCCAGCGGGTCCACCGGCAGCGGGTCCGGCCAGACCACCGTCACCGGCACGCGCGGCGGCATCCCGCCCAGCTCCAGGGCGTGCTGGCACAGCCGCACCAACCCGTCCGCGAACAGCAGCCGCTTGGTGCCGCCCTTCGCCAGCGTGTCGCGGAACAGCACCCGCAGCCCGAAATTGGTCAGGTCGCCCAGGCGATCCTGCACGCTGGCCGGGTCCAACTCGCGCCCGCTGTCGAACAGCGCCCGCCGGATGAACTGCCCGAAGGCCAGCGACGACCCCAAATCCGACTGCATCTCCAGGTTGAAAATGCGCGCCGCCTCGTTGGGCACCGCCCAGAAGCGGTCCACCGCCGTCTCCTCCACGTCGTTGGCCGCCATGCCGGTGCCAATCGTCTTCGGATGCGCGTGGTGCTTGAGGATGCGCTGGATGTTCGACACCACGAAATTCAGCCCGTCGTTCAGCGGGCCGGTGGTGCCCACGTCGTCCTTGCCGTAGTAGCGGTTGGGACGGGGCAAGTTCTGCCAATCGACCACCGGCGGCCAGGGATACGGCCAATCGGTTTGCCCGGTCAGTTTCCAGCCGGACCACTCGCCCGATTCGGCGTACTCGAAGACCGTCCAGGCCCGCTCGGACCCGTCGGCCCCCGGCAGCGCCCCATTCCAGACGATGTCCTGGCGCTTGCGCCGCCCCTCCGCCCCCGCCTGCACCCGATACCACAGGACGCGCTCCACGTCGGTCTCGTCCCAGAACACGCTCACGTTGAGCGGGTTCAGATTGACCAGTCGCGGCAGCGGCGCGCCCGTCTGCGGCGCGGGCACCCCGCCCGGCTCGATCTGCACGAAGGCGTGCCCGCTGATGGCCGCGTTGACCGCGATGTTGTGCAGCAGCACGTCCTTGCGGTTGGCCGCCCAGACCGCTTGCAAGTAGTCGCTCATCGGCCTGGGGGGGTCGCCCGCCACGACGCCGCGCACCGCATGCGCTACGCGCACCGCCCGGCCCAGCACGCCGCCCCCGCCCCCCTGCTCCCCCGGCAGCTCGAAGGCGATGCCCTGGATGCGCCCCCGCTCGTCCGACCCCATCAGCGCCGACACCGACTTATCGACCAGCAGCTCGATCAGGTTGATGGTCAGGTTGTCGTCGGTGCCGGTGCCGTCGCGCTTGAGGTGACGGCGGTGGTCGCCGTCGTAGTAGGCCCAATTCTGGCGGATGCCCGCCTGGCGCGCCCTGGCCTCACCCTCGTGGGCCTCGTCGATCTCGCGCGCCTCGCTGCTGTTGGCATCCAACACGTACTGCTGTGCGCCCGGCATAATCTCCTCCATCTGATTTGGGACACGGATTTGCACGGATTCACACGGAAATCAGTTTTTCCGTGTCATCCGTGTTAGCTGCAAGCTATCCGTGTCCAATTTCCTTTCATCCATAGAACGGATTCGGGGCCGTCTGCACTGGCGGCGACCCCACCACGGCCCACCAGGCCAGCGCCAGCGCCATCACCGTGTCGTCGTGCAGGCCCGCCGGAGCGCGGTAGGTGGCCGCCCCGGTCGTCGCGCTGACGTGGCGCTCGTACGCCTCCAACTCGGCCAGCAGCACCGGCTCGTCGAGCAGGCCGATCTCGCCCAACTCCAACGCCTGCGCCAGCCGCTCGATGAGCGGGCGCTTGCTGCGGGCCGTCGTCTGAAAACCGCGCACCGGCAGCCCGTCGCGCTGGAGCATCTCCAGGTTCGGCTCGCCCATCGCGTTCGTCTCGGCCAGCCCGCGCTCCACGCCCCAGTACGCCCACTGCGCCTTGATGCGGTCCCTCTGTACCACGTAATCCACGACGTTAAAACGGTCCATCGCCACCATGTGGCCCAGCGTCGCGTTGAGCACCACCGACACCGTGAAATCGCCGCTCTTGCCCCAGTCGATGCCCCCCGCGTACGTGTGCCCGGCCAGCGGCTCCGCTTCCGGCCCTGACGGGACGACCGCCGCCCGTATCTTGCGAAAGACCGCCCCCTGCCCCGCCAGGAACTCGCCCAGGATCTCCTGGCGATACAACTCGCTGCCCTTTGGGTATTCTTGCAGGAGCGCGTCCAGTTCCGCCGGGGGCAGGAACGGGTTGGCCGTCGTCGGGAAACTCCACGACTGCCAGTCGGGCTGCTGTGGATCCTGGCCGCGCACGAACCAGCGGTAGAACTCGTTGCGCCGTCGGGGCGTGCTGAGCGCGCACATCGTCCCCTGGCTGTCGATCAGCATCGGGCGCAGCACCCCCCGCCAGACGTAATCCAGGCGGCGGACGTGCGCCGCTTCGTCGATGGTCAGGTCGTCCACGCCCTCGCCGCGCAGGTTATCCGGCTCCTCGGCGCTCTTGCACCACAGCTGGCTGCCGTTGGGCAGCACCAGCCGCTTGCGCGTCTCGCTGACCTTGACGGTGGGATCGCCCGCGTAGGCCATCTTGAACCGCTCCCAGGCCAGGAAGGCCGCCTGGTTGGTCGGCGCGACCCACCACAGCAGCATGTCGGGGTGTTCCATCAGCCAAACCTGCCGGTAAATGCCCAGCGTCGTCTTGCCGGAGCGCCGCCCGGTGGCCACGATTTTGTAGCGCGCTTCGTGTTCCACGATCTCCGCCTGGAGCGGAAAGGGAGTGGGCAGTCTTCTGGTCAATGTGGTCATGCCAGTCGCATCGGTGAAATCTGTGGGCTATCCTCCTACCCGGTGCTTGGCCCCCGCCAGGTGCTTGGCCGGGACCGGGGGCCGCACGACGGGCTGGCCGGGCGGAGACTCGATGCGCATGACCACTTCCGGCGCGCCGTCCTCGTCGGCAGGCGGGGCCTTCAGCTCCAGCAGCGCCATGCGCTTGTTTTCGGCTTCCACCGCCAGCCGCATCCAGGCCACGCGTGCGCTTTCGGGCATCTCCTCGTCCAGGTCCTTGGCCCGCCGCAGCGCCCAATCCCGCTGCGTCTCGAAGAAGGCCACCGTCGTCTCCCACTCTCGCCGGATGACCCGCAAATCGCGTCCAATCGTGCGCGCCGACACGCCCCACGCCTCCGCCAGCGCCTCCACGTCCAGCGGACCCCCCTGCCCCAGCAGCGCCTCCCGGATCGCCCGGCGTCGTTTCGTGACCTTGCTCATGAGCCTCCAGCAGTCAGCGTCCAGCATGCTCACCGGAGACGGCTGAAACCAAAACCGCCCCGGTTGCGGGTTCACAACCGAGGCAGTCGTTTCAACCGGGCGGCACGAGGCCGGAGCGTGGTGCCCGCCCGTCTACGTTGCGTGGGTCCTTAGGTATCGTCGGAGGCTATTATACCACAAAACGCGGAAAAATGGAACATTTGTTCGAAAGGTGTCTGGGACCACACATCACCCAATTTGTCTTGTAGAACGAAGTTATCTAAACTTGGTATCAGAAGTCCCTATTGAGTGTCTGCTAAGGTAGGCCGGTGCCAGTTCATTTCCCAGAATACCCTGATGTCCATCTAGCCAATGCCCCTCTTGATCGGGTCATTTGCCAGGTCAGGTTTCCACTCATCCTTCGCATTGCCACTGAAGATCCAGCGCAGTTCCAGGAATTGATTAGAGATGCATTCCCAAAACCTGAAATTCAACAATCGGTGGTTATTGGACCTTTAGGCCAGTCTGCTCCACCACCTCAAGCAGAGATTCGACCACGGGTGTTTCGCTTCAAGAGCAAAGCGGAAGATCGCACTGTCACTCTGGCTCCCGATTTTTTCGCCCTTGAGTTTGAATCTTATGATAGCTGGCACACATTTAGTGAAGCATTGGGTTCGGTATTCGGTGCAGTCCAACAAGTGTATGACATCCCATACTCCACACGAATAGGATTGCGTTACGTCAACATCCTTACACTTGAAAACACGAAGACCGCAAGCCTTGATGACATGTGTAGCATCCTACGTGACGAGCTTGTCACCATGCTAAGGATCTCAGAAATCGAGGGCCCGTACTTGCTGAAACTGCAAATCAGAACCGAAGTAGGCGATGGCCATTTCGCGTTTCGGTTCGGCTTGAATGAAGACAGGGAGAATGAGTTTCGACTGGACTTCGACCGGTACATAGAGGGAGAAGTCGAGGTCGATGATTTGCTTCAGCGGTGTGAGCGCTACCACCACATGATCTACAATGCTTTTCGATGGTCCATCGCAAATGACAAGCTCGATATTTTTGAGCCAGCCGATTCGTGAGGTGGCAAGCATGTATCAGTTACATGATGTGGAAACTGAGACAGAAGTGCCCAATAAGAGTTATTCGACGCCAGTGACCATAGATAGGTGGCTTGCAGACCTGGATTTGACAGTAGCGTTTTACGGAGAATCCGAAGAGTCTCCTGAGGAAGCTCTGACCAACGATGATTGGCTCATCAACGAGTACATAGCAGTCCTCCGCGAGTTGACGGCCGCCTTTCTGCGTGACATTCCAACAAGTCCGCCCCTATCCAAAGAGCTTCTTGGAGCATTCACCGATGTACGTGAGGTCGAGGCGATCTACGTCGAACGCCAATCGGGAGCGTTGGCAATTACAGTATTACTCTCCAGTCAGCAATATGATGAAGCCCTGATGGATGAGTTGTTGGACATAGAATATGGAGTCCGGCAGACAACAACTGACCAAGTGTTAAGCTTTCGATACATTCCCGTATTGGGACGCGACAGGGAGGAATTCGTGTCGCCATCAGCAGAGGTGCTTTTTGAGGCCTCCTGATGGCGGATTACATTGACCACATACGTCAGGCCGAGCACAACGAGGCCCTGGGCGAGCTTCTGGTCGCCAATCCACAGTTTCGCGACTGGTTGATTACAGTAGCCTTCTACGCAGCAATTCACTATGTTGAAGCCGACTTCACCAAGGACTCCTCCATTCAACACACTGAGAGGTCAAAGCCGAAGGACGTGAGCGCTCACGTCTGGCGAGAGCAATTAGTTGAGCAGAGATACAGTAAAGACTGCTTCAAGAGTTACAGGAAACTGCGCGAAGCCTCCCAAGATGTTAGATACCTAGTGCGGGCAATCCGCAGAGGGCAAACCGGTATAGCGCCCGCCTACTATTCACAGGAAGATGCGGAAAGGTTCTTTCGCCATCATCTAGAAGTCGTAAAAGCAGACACAATGCAGTCCTCGCAATAGACTTCCCGGCGCTCTTCGCAACTCACTGACGAGAAAGCAGCATTGCCTCCTCCACTACCAGTGGGGCCTTTTTCGTTTCGAGCGTGCTGTGCTACCCTGGTTGAAAACACACAACAGGGGGTAGCCATGATCGCAGGCGTGAGGCGCACTATCGTGGAGAACGACTGGGGGGTGTTGGGGGTGCTGCTGGTGTTCTTCGCCGGGGCGGTGGTCGGCTCGCGGGCGGGAGGTTCAACCCCCACCCGGCCTGCGCGAAGCCTCCTGAGCTTGCCGAAGGGCGCTGGCGCTCAGCCACCCTCCCCCTTTAAGGGGGAGGGCAATCCGAGCAAAGCGAGGATGGGTGGGGGTG
>Ga0180438_10000292_pt1 | contig 101796 bp, 129 predicted proteins | sample SS_ome_12_FD_132455 | JGI IMG/M metagenome (GOLD analysis project Ga0180438, IMG submission 132455) | Hypersaline lake sediment archaeal communities from the Salton Sea, California, USA - SS_3_D_2 metaG | ecosystem: Environmental > Aquatic > Non-marine Saline and Alkaline > Hypersaline >... | reverse complement strand
GTACAGAAAGATTCTGTATTAGCAAACGGAAAGGAGGAAGACGGTCCAGATAGGTATCGTGGCGATACCGGTGATCGGTATCGTGGTGATACAGGTGATAGGTATCGAGGTGATACCACTAAGGGAGTAGTAAAAGAGAGTACCCGTAGAGATCGGGCGCCGACTCCGCCGGCGCTCGAGGAACCGGGGGACGTCGACCCGGAGGCAGACGCCGGCGAAGAACCCTACGAGGACGACGGTAGCGCCTCGCGAAAGAGGGGGACGGCTTCCGCCTCGACTCAGAAGGAAGGCGCCCCGCGAAAGAGAAGGATCCCGAAACCGGGATCGGGGGAGGAGTACGCGGAGACCCCGAGCGAGCGCCCCGAGTACCTCGCCTGGCGCTCTAGGGACTCCGACGCCTCCTGGCGGAACGCCGACCTCGTCGGCTACTGGGTCGTCCGCTTCCGCGAGGTCCTCGGGAGGGAGGACCCCGACTTCGTCGGCGGGACCTTCGGCTCGGGGAACTACGGGTCGAGGGCGGTTCACGGCGTCCGCGCGTACGTAGACCGGCAGCTCGAGGGATCCGTAGAGCGCTGGCGCTCCGCCGTCGATAAGGTCCTCTCGACCGCGCCGGCGCGGGGGAAGCCCGTCGCCTTCGCGTACTTCTTCGGTTCGCCGTACAACGGCGGCGTCCTCGCATCCCTGGATAGAACCCCCGGGAGCGGGCGTAAGCGCTCGCCCCGGGAGATTAACGACGAGCGCGGAGCGGACCTCGCCTACTGGCGGGAGGAGTCGCGGAAGCAGACCGAGCGCTGGAGGAAAGAGGGAATAATTTGAACCGTCGACCCGAGAGGGGCTCCCCCGAGTGGCTCCGCCTCCTCGTCCGCCGAACGAACGCGCCGCGGAAGTTCGCGCGGCTCGACCTCGCGGATATGAGCCTCCCCCGAGACTCGAAGGAGCGGGACGCCTACCGCGGGCTGCTCCGGAAGCTCGAGCGCGCCCGCGACCGACTCGTCGCGGCGGAGGAGCCGGTCCTCCTCGCGCTCCGGGGCTCGATCGGGAGCGGGAAGACCCGCTCCGCCGTCTGGCTACTCCGCGAGTACTACGCCTCGATTCCCTCGGTCTTCCTCCGGACCGCCCCGCTCTTCCTCCCCGCGTCCGACCTCGTCGACCTCCGCTTCCGCGCGCTCTACGGCAGGGGCGACGACGAGGAGGAGGACCGGCGCGAGGCGCTCCGCGAGCGGCTCGAGACCTCGTCGCTCCTCGTCCTCGACGACGTCGCGCGGGTCGAGGGGTTCCGGGGGGAGGAGCACTACGTCGAGCGGACGATCGAGCGGCGGCTCGCGCTCGAGGCGCCGACGATCCTCACGCTCAACTCCGACGACGGGCTCTCCGAGCGCTTCCGCGACCTCCTGAACGAGTTCGAGTCGATCGTCTTCTCCGCCCCGAGCTTCCGGGGGTCTAGATGAGCGACGAGAGGAAACCCCGCGGGAACTCCGAGCTCTCGCTCGACGTCGACGTCGAGAACGAGCTTATCGTCCTCGGCGCCCTCGCGAACGACCCCGAAACCTGGCGCCGCGAGCTCCCCCGCCTCCGGCCGGAGGAGTTCGTCTCGCCCCGGAACCGGAAGGCGGTCGAGGTCTTCCGGAGGATCCGCGCGGACGGCGGGGCGTACGCGCGGGACACGGCGGCGCAGCTCTCGGACGGCGAGCTCCCCCTGAAGTGGCTCGCGGACCTCGAGCGGAACTTCGCCGCGCTCCCGGAGCGGAACTTCGCGCTCCACCTCGGGCTCGTCCGCCGGGCCGCGCGGAAGGCGGGGACCGCCGACGACTTCGCCGAGCTCTACGCGAACCTCGAGGACCCGCACGCGGACCTCGCGGAGACCGAGGCCTCCGCCCTCGGCGTCCTCCGGAAGCTCCGGGAGGGACGGAGGGACGCCCGCCTCCGCCGCGGGGAGAGCCTCCGGCGGGAGTGGTTCGCGGGGCTCGAGGACGTCGCGCGGAACCGCGCCGAGAACTTCCGGGAGACGGGCTTCACGCCGCTCGACCGGCACCTCTACCGCGGGCTCCGCCCGGGGGACGTCGTCGTCCTCGCCGGTCGGCCCGGTATGGGAAAAAGTACGTTGTGTTCGGTACTTACCCGCCGGCAGTCCCGGAGGAAGCGTCGGGTCCTCTCCGCCCCGATCGAGGCGGGGACGGACTCGGTCGTCGAGCAGATGGTCTGCGCGAACCTCGAGCTCGAGGCGGAGCGGCTGATCAAGACCCCGGACCAGCTCACGGAGGAGGAACTCTTTAAGATCGAGAAGGCGGCGAAGCTGATCCTCGACGACGAGTGCATCTCCTTCGACGACGAGCTCGACTCGCTCGACGACCTCGAGGCCCGGGTCGAGGAGGAGAGCTACGACCTAGTAATTCTCGATATATACGAGTACCTCCTGAAGGGCGAGCTGAAGCCCTCGCTCGTTACGGACTCGCTCCGCCGCCTGAAGAAGCTCGCGAAGCGGCGGAAGTTCTGCGCGGTCGTCGTTCACCAGATCCGGAGGCTCGACAAGCGGATCGGGAAGAAGTCGACGAACCTCCGGCCGCAGCTCCACGAGCTGAAGAACTCCGGCGGCTACGAGGAGGTCGCGGACCTCGTACTCCTGATTCACCGCGAGAAGTACTACGACCCGGAGGCGGCCGAGGACGATATCCTCGAGGTCGAGATCGCGAAGCAGCGGAGGGGGCCGCAGAAGGTTGTCGTCGGCTTCGAGTTCTACCCCGAGGTCTGCCGGATCGGGAAGGAGTCGACGACCTTCGAGAAGCGGACTGACTAATGGGGAAAATCGGATCTTTAAATCTAGGAATTCTCCGCGACTGCTTAAACGCGATGCCCGTCTGCCTCTCCAGTCTCGATAAGCGGCGTTTAGCGTTCGATTCTATCGTCGCCGAGTTTCACTCCCTCCGGATCGACCCGGGGCCCTACTTCGAGCGGGCTAAGAGGGTATCTGAGCGGAGCGCGTCTACGGTTCTATCTGCTTTTCGTGACGAGCTTAAGCTCCGCGCCCGCCGGGGGCTCGGTCCGAGCGAGGACCCCTAGCCCGTGGGCCGGAAGCGGGAACTCGAGCGGACGCAGCGCCTCCTCCGGCGGCTCGACCTCGAGGAGGTCCTCGAGGACCTCGGGCTCGAGGTCGTCGATCGCGTCGGGTCGGACGCCTACTGCCCGTGCCCCGACCCCGCGCACGTCGACGCGAACCCGAGCTTCCACGTCTGCGTCGAGGACGTCCCGGCGCGGGACGGGGGCTCGCTCCTCGGGCGCTTCAACTGCTGGAGCCACCCCGGCGAGGCCGGGCTCCGCGGGCTCGACTTCCTCGACCTCGTCGCCCGCGTCCGCTCGGACGCCTGGGACCGCCCCCCGACTTCCGAGGAGCGGCGGGACGCCGCCCGGTTCCTCCGCCGGGAGTACCTCGACGAGGAGGCGATCGACGCCGACCGCGCGGGCGAGGCGGTCCTCCGCCGGCGCGAGGCGGTCCTCGCGAGGCCGGAGTTCCTCCCCCTCGCCTGGCCCCCCTCCGCCCCGCTCGCGGACGCGCCCCCGGAGTTCCGGGAGTTCGCCGAGCGTCGCGGGCTCCCGCTCGCGCGGGCGCTCGAGCTCGGGGTCCGCGCCGTCCGGAGCCTCCGAGCTAGCGACCGCTTCGGCCGAACCCTAAAGAGAACCGCACCCGGAATTATCTTTCCTATCGCGGGCGAGGACGGCGAGCCCGCGAACTGGTTCGTCCGCTCGATCTTCCGCGTCCCCTCCCGCGAGAAGGGCCGCTACTGCCCCGGCGTCGCCGGACCGCGGGACGCCGGCCTCCTCTGGGCCCCCGACCCCCTCGACCTCGACCGCCCGGTCGCGCTCGTCGAGGGGATCCTCGACGCCGAGCGGGTCCGCGCGCTCCTCCTCCGGAACCCCGGGGTCTCGGACGTCCCCTTCGGGAACGTCGTCGCGGTCCTCGGGGCGCGGCTCTACCCGCGGCAGGCCGCGAGGATCCGGGGGGCGCCGGGCGTCATCCACCTAGCGGACGGCGACGCCGGCGGCGCTACCCTCTTCGAGTCCGTCCGCGGCGCCCTCGGGGCCTCGACCCGGGCCGAGTTCCGGCCGATGCCCCGCGGGACCGACCCCGGGGACGCGCCGGAGGAGGCGCTCCTAGCCGCCCTCCGCGCCCCGGGAGAGCTCGAGCGCCCCCGCGCCCGTCTCCGGCTCCGGGGCGCCCGTAGGCGGGCCTAGGGGCCGGAGGAGGCCCCCGCGGATGCCTATCTCGATCCCGTCCTCGGACTCCGACCCGCCGTCCCGAGCGGAGCGACGCCCCCGGCGGACGTTCCTCCCGCTCCCGGAGGTCGCGGAGCTCCGCGGGGTGACCCGCGCGGGCGCGCTCTACGCCGTCCGGACCGGCGCGCTCCGGGCGCACCGGCCGGAGGGGCGCCGGGGCTGGCTCGTCCACGTCGAGGAGGCGCGGCGCTTCCTAGAGGGGGCCGCGTGCTAGCCTTCCTCGCCGCGAACCCCTGGACGACCGCCGCCGGCGCGGCGATCCTCCTCGCCGCCCTCGCCGGGCTCGTCTACGCCCTCGTTCGCCGCCCGGGCGACCCCGGGTTCCTCCGGCGCGGCGGCGTCGAGCTCCGCTGGGACCGCGCGTTCCTCCCCCTCGACCTCTTCGTCTCGCCCGACCTACCGGGCGAGGTCTACCCCGCGCTCGAGTCGGCGCGCGCGGAGCTAAACGACGCCGTCGGGCGCGAGGCGCTCTCCCCTCCCCTAGATTGGCGGCTCGACCGCGAGCCGGTCGGCGCGACCGCCGCACTCGTCTACGTCCGTCCGCGGGACCCCGGGCTCGGGGCGGGCGGTACGACGGAGCACCGGTACGACCTCCGGACCGGCCGGATCCTCTCGGCGACGGTCTCGATCGCGCCGGGGACGCCGCTCCTCGAGCGCGTCGTCCTCCACGAGCTCGGGCACGCGCTCGGGCTCGACGACGACGGGGAGCGCGGCTCCGTGATGTTCCCCGTCGCCTCCGAGCAGCGCTCGGGCCGGCTCTCCGCCCGCGACCGTGCCGCGCTTCGCCGCGTCTACGGCTAGCTGCTCATCTTGGATAGAAAGTTTCTGTACGGAGGGGCGTTTTAGCCCTAGACAGATACTTTCTATCTGATAAGATAAGAATATGGATAAGCTCAGTAAGGCGGAGCGGATAGCGAGGGCGAGGAGGATATTAGAACAGATTAAAGAGGATAGAGAACCCTTCGGAGTCCCGGAAAGGAGCCGAACGATGACGATGAACTGGAGCGAGTACCAGGAGGCGATCTTCGACGCGGTCGAGCGGATCCACGAGGGCGGGCGCGACCTCGTCGTCCTCGCGCGCGCGGGGACGGGGAAGACGACGACGATGGTCGAGGCCGTGATCCGCTACGCCCGGCGGAACCCCCGGAACCGGACGCTTACCTGCGCGTTCAACGTGAAGAACGCGAAGGACCTCCAGAACAAGATCGGCGCCGCCGGCCTCGACTGGCGGACCGCCTCCGCGAAGACCCTGAACTCCGTCGGCCTCGCGACCGTCCGGAAGGCCTGGGGGAAGGGCGTCGAGGTCGACCCCGAGAAGGGGAAGAAGGCGGCGAAGGCGGCGTGCGTGGCGCTCCCCGCGGTCGCGCTCGAGGTGATCTCCCCCGAGGGGAAGGTCCGGCGGCTCGCGACGCTCGCGAAGATTACGCTAACGGACCCGAAGGACCTCCGCGGGATCGAGGAGCTCGCGAACCGCTACGCGGTCGCGGACGAGGCGGGCGAACTCGCGGCGCTCGCGCGGCTCGCCTCCCGCGCGATGGAGCTCTCCGCCGACGACCGCTCGAGCGTCGACTTCGACGACCAGCTCTGGTTCCCGCACTTCTTCGGGCTCTCTCCCTGGAAGCACGACCTCGTCGTCGTCGACGAGGCGCAGGACATGAACCCCGCGCAGCTCGAGCTCGCGCGGAACTCCGTGAAGGCCGGCGGGCGGCTCGTCGCGGTCGGGGACGACCGGCAGGCGATCTACGGCTGGCGCGCCGCCGACTCCGACTTCCTGACCAGGATGATCCGCGACCTCGGCGCCGTCACGCTCCCGCTCCCCCGGACCTACCGCTGCGCGACTTCGATCGTCTCGGAGGCGAAGCGGATTGTCCCGGACTACGAGGCGGCCGCGGGGAACGAGCCGGGGACCGTCCGCGCGGTCGCCGTGGGGAAGCTCCTCGCGGAGGTCGAGCCCGGCGACTTCGTCCTCTGCCGCTCGAACGCGCCCCTGCTCCCGATCTGCCTCGAGCTCCTGAAGGACCGGGTCCCCGCCGCTATCCAGGGCCGGGACGTCCTCGGGCAGCTCCTCGGGGTCCTCCGGAAGGCGGAGGAGCGGGACGGGGTCGCGACGACCGCGGCCCTCGTCGGCTGGCTCGAGTCGTACGAGGCGGACGAGCGGCGGAAGCTCGAGGAGAAGGACGCGGACGAGGGGCTCTTCGAGCTCCTCTCCGACCGCTGCGCCTGCCTCCGCGCGCTCCTCGACGTCGCCTCGACCCTCCCGGACCTCCGGGCGCGGCTCGAGGAGCTCTTCTCCGACGTCGACGACGACTCGCGGGTGACGCTCTCGACCGCGCACCGCGCGAAGGGGCTCGAGCGCGACCGGGTCTTCCTGCTCTGGGACTCCTTCCGGGAGGGCGGGCAGGAGTCGAACTGCCTCTACGTCGCGATTACCCGCGCGCGCCGCGAGCTGGTCTACGTTCAGAGTTAGAGCCGGGTGGGGGAGAGGGTGGGAGAAACTTTCGCCCCCTTCCTTTTACCCCTAGACAGATACTTTCTATCTGATAAGATGTAAAGTAGAGACGGAGGATCAAGATGAAGCGAAGCCCGAGGGTAAAGACGATCGCTCCGAAGGGAAAAGTTAAATATTACGCGTACTTGCGTGTGAGTACAGAGGAGCAGGCCCGCGGGGGCGTCTCGCTCGGGGCGCAGGAGGAGAAGTGCCGCGCCTACGTCGAGCTCGTCGACGGCGAGCTCGTCGACGTCCTCGTCGACGCCGGGCTCTCGGGGAAGACGCTCGAGCGGCCGGCGCTCCGGGAGGCGCTCGAGCGGGTCGAGGCCGAGGGCGACGCGCTGATCGTCTACTCGATCGACCGGCTCTCGCGCTCGACGCTCGACTTCCTCTCGGTCGTCTCGGGGCTCCGGGACGCGGGGCGGGGGTTCGTCTCGGTCCGCGAGCAGATGGACGGCTCGACCCCTCACGGCCGGTTCGCGATGTCGATCCTCGCCGCCCTCGCGGAGATGGAGCGCGAGATGATCTCCGCCCGCTGCCGCGAGGCGACCGCCCGCTGTCGCCGAACCCGCCGCGTCTACGGTCGGACCCCCTTCGGCTTCGACCGCGAGGGCGAGCGCCTAGTTCCGAACCCCGCGGAGACCGCGCTCCTCGAGCGGATCCGCGCGCTCCGCGAGGCCGGCGGCTCGTACTCCCGGATCGCCGCCGAGCTGAACGACGCGGGCGAGTGCCCGAAGGCCGGCGCCCGCTGGTACGCCTCCTCCGTCCGCTCGGTCCTGAACACCGCCGCGAGCCTCGGGGTAGGGGAAAGCGTAGGGGGCGACGAGAGTTAGGAGATAGTACTTTACAGGCGGAAAGGCGCGGGCGTATAGTCCGGCCTCGCCGTCGACGAAAGAACAAAATACCGAAGGAGACCCCCCGTGGAGGAGCCCGAACGCGCCCTGCTTCGCTACCGTTCCGACCCGACCGACCGGAACTTCTCGCCGGTCGCCGCCCTCTACCGACCCTGGCTCCTCGCCCGCGGCGTATCCGCCCGCCGCTCCTTCGGCTCGGCGAACGTCCTCGCGGAGGTCGACGACGCCGTTAACGAGGGGCTACTCGCGCTCTCGCGCGCCGCCCGCCGCTACGTCTACCTCTGCCCCTGTGGCCGGACCTTCCTAGAGCGCGCGGCGATCCGGAGGCACGGGAGGGAGCGGCACCGCGTAAGGGGACCGGTCGAGCTCGTCGAGCTCCCGCACTTCTGCGAGGAGTCCGCCCGCCTCGCCGTCCGGCGGACGTTCTCGAAGTCGATCTCCCTCGAGCCCTGCCTCGACGACCCCGCGGACCTCGACCGCCGGCTCGGCGCCGACCGCGGGGTAGAGGACCGGCTCCTCCTCGACCTCGCGCTCCGGCGCGCGGGCGAGCGGCTCCGGGGCGAGGCGCTCGTCCTCCTCCGGCGCGCGCTACTCGACGAGGAGCGGGCGCCCCCGGTCGAGCTACTCCTCGGGGAGCTAGCGAGCCGGGCGTTCGCCCCGGGTACATTCCTAGATAGAGCCTAGCTAGGAGGCGAGATGAAGAAGGCGAAGGGAACGGGGTCGATCCCCCCGGAGCTCGAGGGCCCGCGCTGGAGGTACCTCGCCCTCCCGACCCTCCGGCGGAACGCCCGGGAGTTCGAGGGGCTAGAGGTCGGGGCGAAGACGCTGAAGTCCGCGTACGCGGAGGTCCTCGAGGCGCTCCGCGCCCGGGGGGAGGACCTCTCGTACTCCTGCGGGCGCTGTAACTCCCCGATAAACGCTACCTCCCCCCGCTGCTGGGCCTGCGGCGCCGTCCTCGGCGACGACGAGGGCGAGCCCGCCCTCTCGCTCGAGGAGCTCCGCTCCCGCGCGCGGAACCTCGGGGTCTCGACCCGGGGGAGGGACGCGGACTCGCTCCGGGCCGCGGTCGAGGAGGCCGAGAGGAGGAGGCGCGAGCGGAAGCGCGACGGTGACCTCGGGGGGATCGAGGCTAAGGAGATAATTCGGCGCCTTAAGGAGGATCTCCCCGACGGCTGGAAGCCTCGTGAGAACCCGCGGTACGTCGCGTTCTTCGACCCCGAGGGCGTACGTCGGCTCGCGGTTAAGTTCCGCGGGCTCTACCTTCAGTTTAACGTCGACGACGACTTCTTCGAGCGGGAGAAGGTTCCCGGGCTCCTCCATCTAGATAGGGAGGAGCGACGGAAGCGGCACTTCGGGAGGACGAACTGGGTGTACGTCGGGGACCTCCAGAAGACCGCGCTCGAGTTGGCGCGCAGGGTCTTCGAGGCTTACGGTGGAGGCGGCCGATGAGTCGACTCGTCCTCGGCGCCGGACCCGTCGGCCTCCTCGCGGCGTACCTCCTCCGCGTCCCCTGCGTTGGCGAGATCTTCGGCGGTTCCGTCCTCCTCCGACGACTCGCCCCCTCCTACCTCTGGGAGTCCCTCGCGCTCGGGCGCGTCCTCGAGGACCTCGGGCTATCGAGCGAGGTCGAGGAGGTCCGCTTCGGGTTCTGGACCGACTCCGGTGTTACTTCCGACCCGACGCCGCTCGAGCGGCGGGAGTACCTCCGGCGGAGCGGACGGGACCCTAGCCGGGCGCCGAGATCCGCGGTCTCCTCCGGTACCCCCGGCGTCCTCCGCTGCTTCCGTACCTCGGTAGAGGAGCTTACGCGGGCGCTCGAGCGCGCGCTAACGGTCCGTTCCGAGCTACTCCGTGCGCGCGTCACGTCCATCGCGCCCTGGATACTTCAGCGACGGGTAGACGTCGAGCTCGACGGGGTTAGTAAGTTGCCGGTCTCGGAGGTCGTCAACACGCTCCCCGCGCCCGTCTTCGACTCGCTAACGCCGGCTAAGCTCGAGCGGACCTGGGACGCCGGCCCGAAGTGGTTCCTCGGGGCCGCCCGCGCCTGGGCCGACCCCGTCCGGGACGCCGCCTCCGCCGGTCTCCGCTACCTCTACGTCTCTAACCCGCGCGTCCCCTTCGATCGCGTCACCTTCCTCCCGGAGGGGGAGGGGTTCGTCTACGAGTTTAACCGCGACCCCGCGGAGGTCCTCGCGCCGGGGTTCTGCGAGGACGTCTTCGATACGAACTTCGTCGGGCCGCTCCGCCTCCAGGTTCGGGGGGAGCCGCGGTCGGAGGTCGAGTACGCGGGGCTCGTCCGGCACGTCGGGAGGTTCGCTAGGTGGGACCACCGGATACGGTTACACGACGTCGCGGGGGTTCTCTCGTGAAGGCTACCTCCCTCGAGGGGATCCTCGCGCGGCAGAGGCGGTTCAACGAGCGGTTCTTCTCGGACCTCGGCTACGAGATCGCGCGGCTATCCCCGGCGGAGCGCGTCGCGTGGTCGAAGGACTTCGTCCTACACCTCGAGGGGGAGCTTCACGAGCTACTCGGCGAGACCTCCTGGAAGATGCACCACCGGCGGACTACTCCGGTCGTCCGCGGGAACGTCCTCGAGGAGTGGGTCGACTGCCTTAAGTTCCTCCTCGGGCTCGCGAACGTCTGGGGGTTCTCCCCCGGGGAGATCCTCGAGGAGTTCGAGCGGAAGAGCGAGGTCGTCGAGTACCGCTACGCGATGGAGGCCCGCCTCCGCGCGCTCTCCCCCGAGGACCCGGTCGTCGCCGTCGACCTAGACGGCGTCCTTAACGACTACCCCCGCTGCTTCCTTGACTGGGCCCGCCTCGACGTCGAGGACTGGGAGGTTCCCGGCGAGTTCGTGTTCTCCTCGACCGCCGCGCTCCGACGGGAGCTCGGGGCGCTCGGGTACCAGAACTTAAAGGACCGCTACCGCGAGAGCGGGGCGAAGCGTGAGCAGGGGGTTCGGGAGGGGGCGCGGGAGCTCTTAGACGGGCTCCGCGCCGCCGGTCTAACCGCGGTCGTCCTCTCCGCTCGCCCCTACTGGAGGGTATCCCGGATCTACGCCGATACGCTCGAGTGGCTCAACCGCTCCGCCCTCCGCGCGGACGCCGTCCTCTTCGACCGGGAGAAACACCGGCGGATCCTCCGGGACTTCCCCGGGACCGTCGCGGTCGTCGAGGACGACCCCGCGGTCGCGCGCGAGGTCCTCGCCGCCGGCGTCCCGGTCGTCCTCGTAGAGGGCGAGGCGAACGCCGGGGTAGAGCTCGTCGGCGCCGTCCGCGTCCCCGGGCCGCGCGAGGCGCTCGCGGTGGTCCTCGAGTTAGCCGAAGGGAGGAAGAAGAGATGAGTACCGAGAACCGCGTCGCCGAACTAGCCCGCCTCCGCGAACTGATGGGGACCGCCCCCTCCTCCGCCCCGCCGTTCGAGACCCGCTTCTACCGCGGGGTCGAGGGGATTCGCGTCGACCTCCTCGACGGACCGGTGAACCCGTATAAGGCGATGTACTGCATGGCGACCGCGACCTGGGGGACTTGGAGCTCCTCCTCCCTCGACCGCTGGGAGGACGCCGCGCCCGAGTCGCGGGAGGCGGTCGTTCGGGCGGTTCTCGCGGGGCAGGCGCTACCGCTCGCGCTCGAGGCGCCGAAGTTTACGTTCTCGGTCGAGAATCTCTCGAGGTGGGCGTTCGACCAGATCGTTCGCGCCCGCCTCGGGTTCGTCGCGGCGTCGATGGGGACCCGCGATAACAACCACCTAGACATCGCGTTTCGCTTCCACGAGGCGACGTTCCGGAGCGCGGGTAAACTCTCGGACCTCGTAGCCCTCGCGAGGGAGGCGAAGTTCGTGTACCGGAGGATCGTCGAGATCGGGCGCGGGAGCTGGCAGGAGGCGAGGACGGCGCTCCCGATCTCGGTCGTTCACCGCTTCGTCTGCTCCGTTAACTACGCGGCGCTTAAGAACCTCTGCGCCCGTCGGATGACCTTCTCCGAGGCGGAGGACACCGTCGCCGTCGCCTGGCTCCTCCGCGACCGCCTCGCGAAGTCCGACGCCTTCCCGCTCCTCGCCGCGTATCTCCGCCCACGCTGCGACTTCGTAGGCGCCTGCTGTTACCACCGGGCTCACGCGATCTCGGAGGCCTTCGGCTGCCTCTTCCGTAGCTGCGGTCGAAACCCGGTCCGAAGCGCCCCGGGGAACCCCGAGCTCGACTACGAGTACGCGGAGTTCAACGAGAGCTGTTCCGACCGCGAGACGATCGCGGCGCAGCTCGGGATCCGGATCCCGACCGCGGGCGAGGACCGACCCGAGGACTTCCGACTCACGACCCGCGACCGCTTCCTCCTCGGGTATACCCCGGAGAGTATCGTAGAGCGGAACGAGTACGAGGCTCAGTTCGCGGGATTTACCCGAGGAGCCTCCGGGAACTTGGTCGCGCCGAGGGCGCTCTGATGCTTCACCTCGTCGAGGGTCCGAACGGGGTCGGAAAGACGACGTTCGCCCGCCTCCTCGCGCGGCGGCTCGGGATCCCGTACGTCGAGGACCTCGCGAAGGTTCGGCTCCGCCTCGACTCGGAGGAGACGCGGATCGGGGGGTACGTAGCGCACGCCTCGTTACTCGAGCAGCTCGCGCCCCGGGTCGACCTCGTCGCCGACCGCGGCTGGGTCTCGACCCTCGTCTTCGCCAAGCTCTTCGAGCGACCGATCCCGGCGTTTCTAGCGAACCCGGCCGCGCGGGCGAAGCAGCTCGAGGAGGTCGAGCAGATCTACCGCGTTACGAGTTCGCTCGAGACCGCGCGGAACCGGATCGAGCGACGGGGGGAGGTTATCGAATACGGGCGACTTAACGCCGAGTTTCTCGCGTTCGACGAGGTCTTCGCCTGGGTCGGCGGTGTAGTCGACGTCGTCTACGTTAACGGGGAGGAGGGTTTCCGAAGATGAGGTACGTCGTAACCGGTACGAGCGGGATGCTAGGTAGCGAGATCGACCGCGAGTTCTCCTCCCTCGGCTGGGAGCGCCTCGAGCCTCCGACCGATCGTCGTCTATTCGCACTCTGGCGTAGTCCCTCGACCGGCGAGTTCGAGCCGGACTTCCGCTGCGAGGGCTACCTCGAGTGGCTAGCCGCCCTCGACCCGAAGCCGGACGTCTTCGTTCACTCCGGGGCGATCGTCGGGACGACCCGCTGCGAGACTCTCGCGGAGGAGACCTGGAGTTGCAACGCCGCCGCTCCCCGCGATCTCGCGCGGATTCTAGCGGAGCGGAGGATCTACACGGTCTTCCTCGCGACCGCCTCCGAGCTCTCGCCCGACGACTACGGACTCGCGAAGCCGATCTCGATGTCTCGAACCCCCGCGAACCCCCGGACTCGCTACGGTCTGACGAAGCTCGCCGGGCGGCTCTTCGCGGTCGACGCCTTCGCCCGGGAACCGGAGCTCCTCCTGCAGGTCTACCCCTCGTTTGGCTTCGGCGGGATCCGCGACGGCGACTCCTGCGTCGCCGACTGCCTGAAGTGCGCCGCCGGACTCTACGAGCGGGAGCCCTTTATCACCCTTAGCCCCGCGAACGTTAAGGAGGTTACGCCGCACTCCTGGATATCGCTCCTCGTCCGCCGCGCGGTCGAGGTCCGGCTCTCCGGTCGAGTCCCCGCCGCCTCCGGTCGCTGGCTTCCTTACGGACAGATCGTCGATATCGTCCGCTTCGTCTCCGACGTCCCGATCTCCCCGGTCTACCGACCCGACCTCGATTACCTCGGGGACTTCGTACACGACCTCGAGGAGGTCGCGGCGGTTCGCGAGCGGCTCGATCTTCCCGAGGTCGACCTCGAGCGGGAGATTCGTCGGGAATACTTCGGGTTACTCAAGGCGCTCGAGCGGGGGGATCCCCCGGCGACACACGAGTGGGGGAACGCCGAGAAGCTCGCCGAGGGTCGGGGGCGTAATCGATGATTACTAACTTCGACCTCGCTCGCGACCTCCTCGTCCTCGCGGGGGGGAAGGAGGTCGAGCTTCGGGCCTCGGGGAAGTCCGTCTGCGTAGATGGGCGTACTTACGTCGAGAACTGCGGGGTCGAGTTTAGGTACATCGTCCCGCGGGTCCTAGACTTCGAGGACCTCCCGTCGATCCTACGTGCCCTCGACCTCCTCGAGCCCGGGGTCGGGTTCGCGGAGCGCTTCCGGACGGAGGCTTCGGACTACGTCCGGCACGCGGGGAATCTCAGGGCGCGTATCGGGAGGGAGGAGCCGAGCTCGCGTCGGATCGTATCGGTCCTCCCCCCGCCCGCCTGCCCGACCGCGATCCAGCTCCTCCGGCGCCCCTACCTCGAGGTCGTCGCGTACATGCGCTCGGAGCGCCTCGCCCCGCTCCTCCCGCTCGACCTCCTCGGGAACCTCGCAGCCGCCGGTGCGGCGGTCTCCGGGCTACCCGACCGGTTCGGGGGGACGCGGCTCTCGCTCCTCGTCGGGAGCCTGCACCTCGAGACCGGGGGACGATGAGGTGCGACCCCCGCCCCTGCCGAGCCTGTACCCTCGGTTCCTCCGGCCTCCCCCGCTGCGTCGGCGTCGGACCCGACGACGCGGAGGTCGTGGTCGTCGGGATCAACCCCTCGCGGCGGGCCGTGGACGGGGTCGAGGGCTGCTTCCTCCTCCCCCTCCTCGCGGAGACCCGGAGGCGGGGCGGGGAACCCGTACTCTTAACTGGTTCGACCCGGGCCTTCCTCGAGCTCGCCGACCGCTCGGGTCTCGACCTCGGGCGATGCTACGCGACGAACGCCCTGAAGTGCGCGACCCCCGGGAACCGCGCCCCGACCCCAATGGAGCTTGAGACGTGCGCCGAACGGTACCTTCGAAGGGAACTACTCGAACTCCCGAACCTCCGGACGGTCCTCGTCCTCGGGAGGGCGGCGGGCGTCGCCCTCGGGTTAAGCGACTTCGGGCTCCGGAGGACGGTCGAGGGGACGACGGCGGAGGCGACGCTCCTCCGGCACCCGAACGCGACCCTCCGGAAGTGGACCCGCCTCGAGACGGAGGCCGAGAACTGGCGGAGGGCGCTCCTCCCCCGGGGGAGGGGTTCCGAACCGGCTCGTCCCTGATCGGGGACGCCGACACTCAGGGGATCGCAGGGGACTTCGGCGCGGGCGCGGAGAAGCGGAAGTTCTACGTACAGGAGATCGACTCGAAGGAGGTTCGGGACTCGCGCGACGAGGTCGACCTCGAGAGCGCGGCCGACTTCGAGGAGATGAAGGACCAGCGGTTCTTTTTCTCCGATAAGGAGTACTACCACGGCTGGTCCGAGGGCGAGGACGTCGTCCTCCTCCGCCGCGACCCCGCGACGGGGAGGCGGGTTAAGGAGGTTCACCCCTTCGAGTGGTACTTCCTCCTCCGGCGGGAGGAGTTCGAGAGGATCCCGAGCGAGAGCTGGGACTGGCTCTGCCGTCGGCACGCCCGGCGGGTCGAGCCCGACGCGCTCTACCCCGAGAGGTTCGTACGGGTCTACGTCTCGCGGAGGGTTCCGAAGATCGATCACAAGCGGATCTTCCGGAACGTCGGGGACCCCGACCGCGCCTCTAGCTGGGCGACCCCCTACTTCCTCGGCGAGCGACCGGGCGCGCTCCGCTTCCCCCGAGATCGCGACCGGTGGGAGCCTGTTCACGAGGCGGTCGAGTGGTGTCGTCGGAAGGGTCTTGAGCCTCTCGAGGCGGACCTAACGCCGAAGCAGCGGTTCCTGACGGACGTAGATTTAAAAATCCAGGCTCGGTACCGGATGGGGTTTCTCGACATCGAGACCGACGATACCGTCGGGGGGTTCGAGAGGAAGGAGCAGAACCGGATACTCTCGATCGCCTGGGAGGGCGACCGCTTCGACTCCGACCCCTCGGACGCGGGGTTCCTTCGACTCGAGGAGGAGACGGACGCCGCCGAGCGGGAGATGCTCCTTCGCTTTAAGCGAGAGTGCGTCGAGCGCTACGACGTCCTCGCCGCGTGGAACGGTTTCGGATTCGACTTTCCCGTTATCTTCTACCGCTTCCGGAAGCACCGGATCTGGATCGACTGGCGGTACCACCTCTTCGCCGACCCGCTACCGGTCTTCAAGCGGCATTATACGCGGGCGGGCGCGGACGCCGTCTCCTACGCCCTCGACTCGATCGGGGAGCGCGTCCTGAAGATGCAGAAGATCGACTGGCGTACGACCTTCCGTGAGCGTCGCCCGGGGGTGGTACCGAAGTTTATCAACCTCTACCGGTACGAGCCCGAATTGTTAGAGGAGTATAACCGGTACGACGCGAGGATTCTCCGGAAGCTCGAGGAGTTTACGGGGTTCGTCTCGATCGAGCAGATCTTCTGCCGGATCGCGAACGGCTTCGCGAACGACTGGAACATCTCGACGAAGATCGACCAGCTCCTCCTAAAGAAGGGGTACAAGGAGGGGGAGCACTTCCGGACCCGGTACTGGTCCTCCGCCGAGCCCGAGAAGTACGAGGGCGCCTACGTATTCCCCCCCGTCGTCGGGATGCACGAGAACGTGGCGGCTTTAGATTTCAAGAGTCTCTACCCGTCGATGGTTCGAGCGTTTAACATCTCGCCCGAGACGATCGTCAAGCTCGAGGATCGCGAGGCGTTCCTCCGGGAGAACGGACCGGACTCGCTCTGTCGCTGCCCCCTCGTCGAGGTCGAGACCGAGGGCGGGGGGACGCTCGAGAAGGGCGGCGCGACCTTCCGGAGGGACCGCGAGGGGTATATCTCGCAGATGTTCGTCCGGACGCTCGAGCGGCGGAAGAAGTACACGGACCTTCAGGGGAAGCGGCTCGAGGAGGTCGGGACGACGCAGGACGACCTTTACCTCCTCTACTACCGGCTCGCGTACTCGTTCAAGCGCCTCGGGCTGAGCTTCTACGGCGACATGGGTAACGCCCGCTCCCGGTACTACGACACCGAGCTCGCGGAGGCGATCACGCTCAGCGGGCGGTACTTCATCCGCCTAACGGAGCGGTACGCGAAGGAGAACGGGTTCGCGGTTCTCTACGGTGACACCGACTCGGTCTTCGTTCAGCTCGCGCCGACCGGTAAGACCTGGCCCTCCGAGGATGCCCGAATCGAGGAGATACTCGACGCCGGGAACCGCTTCGTCGCGTACTGCCAGGAGCGCTACCTCGAGGAGCTCCGGGGCTTCAACTGCAACCTCGACTGGAATCGGGTCGAACTCGAGTTCGAGGACGTCTACGACCGGATCTTCTTCGTCGTTAAGAAGCGGTACGCCGGGAGGATGCTCCTCCACAAGGGGGGGAAGACGGATCACGTCGAGGTTAAGGGCCTCGAGGTGATGCGGAGCGACTGCTCCGGGATGACTCGCCGCCTCCAGCAGCGGGTCCTGGACGCGATCCTTACGGAGGGACTCTCGGGCGACGAGATCGAGCGCGGGGTCGTCGAGCCGGAGTTCCGACGCTGCGCCGAGGGCGAGCTCTCCGTCGACGAGGTCTCGATCGGGAAGGGGATATCGAAGGACCCGGAGAGGTACAAGACGACGCCGCTGCACGTCAAGCTCGCGGCCGAGATTCGGGAGACCGGGCGGGAGTACTACGTCGGAATGAAGGTCGAGTACGTCGTAACCGGGACGAAGCCGAACCTCTCCGGCGTAACGCGGGGTGACTTCGAGGACGCCGCCGGAGGGATCGCGTACGACGCCGAGTACTACTGGGACCGCGTGATCTTCCCCGCCTCGCAGCGGATCCTCGAGGTCTGCTTCCCCGTGATCGACTGGTCGAAGTGGCTCATCAAGGGTCGCGCTCGTCGGCGGAAGCTCGTCGACCGCTACCGGACCTGGCTCGCGGACCCGAAGCGGGTCTCGAAGGCGGTCGCGCGGATCCGGGAGAACAGGGGCGATATCCTCCTCGAGGCCGACCTCGAGGAGCTCCGTAGCGCTCCGCGGGCGAAGCGCATCCGGGATAGAGCGGGGTAGGAGAGGGTATATGCCGCCTCGCGTCAAGGGTATGAGGACCGCCGCCGCCGCGCTCGCGGAGCACGAGCGGAGGTCGGAGCGCTTCGCCTTCCTCGGCGAGCGCCTGAAGAACGTGAAGGTCGAGGAGGTCTGGGGCGTCCTCGAGCGGGACCTGACCCTCGGCGACGGGCGGGGGAGCGTCGAGCACGTCCTTCGGGCGATCGACCGCGCGGAGGCGAACCTTCGCCGCGCGGGGATGCTCCTCCAGGCCGCGATCGAGGAGGCGGACGAGTTCGACCTCCACTACCGGGCGGCGTACAGCAACTTCTCCTGGGAGGCCCGCGAGTCCCTCGAGAGGGCGAAGAAGGGCGCGCGAATGAGCGGGCACGTGACCGTCGACATGGTCGAGGACTGGGTCGCCGCGCACGTCCCCGCCTACCGCGACTGGCGGAAGCGCCGCCGAGTCTACGAGCGGAACCGGGCGCTCGCGAAGCAGCTCTACGAGGCGTGGCAGTCCCGGATGGCCTCGCTCCGGAAGCAGGCCGACCTAGCTCTAGCCCGCTCCGGGCTAGACCCTAATATGCTGAACCGAGCGAATCGGAAAGGGAGAGAGTAAATGCCGAAACTGACGAAGGAAGAGCGACTCGCCCGCGCGCGGGCGAAGGTCGACCGACTGAGGGAGGTCGGGCAGAAGAGCTTCTCGTCCGAGCGTATGGACTGGAAGCCGCGCGCTAAGATCTACCTTCACCCGGATACGGAGATAAACGACCGTCTCCGGGTCTTTTTCAACCGCGAGGTCGCGGAGAAGGACGACGACGGGAAGGAGACGGGGAAGAAGAAGGTCGTCGCCGTCCCCTACGTCGTCCCCGACGACCCGAAGGCCTGCCCGTTCTCCGCGCTCCGCGAGCTGCTCCGGACGCGCGACGATATCGACCCGGACGAGACGATCCTCTCGGTCGGGAAGGGACGGGGGAAGGTCGAGTACTGTAAGGGCGAGATCCTCGGCCTGAAGGGCTACGACTTCCGGAAGAACCTAAAGCCGCAGGGCGACTTCGTCGTCGCCGCCGTCCTCGTCGAGGACTCGAAGAAGAAGCGGCCGAAGGAGCTGACGCTCGAGGTCCTCGCCGGCGCGAAGTCGCTCGCGACCGAGATCCGGAAGGAGATCGAGTCCGAGGTCGACGAGAGCGGGGACGAGAAGGGGAACCCCTTCTTCGAGCCCTACCCCTTCCTAATCGAGTACGACGACCGCGAGAGCGGCTCGGATATGTACTCCGCCCGCGGCCGCCCGGCCGAGCGGCCGGACGACGACGAGCTGATGAAGCTTCTCGACGGCGAGTGCCTCGACCTCTCGGACGAGCTCGAGCTCTCCGACCCCGACGCGATGCTCGCCGCCCTGAACGACGCCCTCGTCCGCGACGACCTCGAGATCGAGATCGAGAACGACGGGGAGGTCTTCCGGAAGCCGAAGGCGAAGGAGGAGAAGACGAAGCCGAGGGCGAGGAAGGAACCGGAGAAGGAGCCGGAGCCCGAGAAGGAGGAGAAGGAACCGGAGTCGGAGAAGGAGGAGAAGGAGACCGAGAAGGAGCCGGAGCCGGCGAAGGCGCCGCGGGTCAAGAAGACGGTGAGGAAGAAGAAGGACCCGCCGAAGAAGGAGCTCGCCTGGGAGCCGAAGGAGGGCGAGGAGTACGACATCTGCCCGAAGTGCCGCGAGAAGGTACCGACGGACGCGTTGAAGTGTCCGCACCCGGGCTGCGGCGCGGAGTACGTCGGCGAGGACGAGGAGTTCTAGCCCGTGCCGACGAAGCGGGTGAAGCGGGAGAAGCGGGGGACGGATTCCGAGAAGAAGTCCCCCGCCCCTCCCCCGCTCTCGGCGCGGAGCAAGGCGCTCGGGGCGGCGCTCTCGGGGATCGAGGGCTTCCGCCGCTGGTCCGAGGTCGAGTACCCCCGGATCCTCCCGACGCGGATAACGTCCCTTAACCGGGCGCTCCGCTCGGGCGGGATCCCCGGCGGGATGCTCGGCGACGTCTTCGGTAAGTCGGGCGGCGGTAAGTCGCTCCTCTGCGCCGAGCTCCTCGGGGACGTCCACGCCTCCGGGGGCTGGGGGCTCTTCGTCGACGCCGAGTGCCGCGCCGTCGACCTCGCCTGGTACGCCGCCGTCTGCGGCGACCTCTCGGAGGTCGCGTACTACAAGCCGCGGACGTTCGAGGAGGCGATCGAGAGGTACCAGAAGTACCGGGCGAAGTTCCGGAGGGCGAAGGAGGCGGGGAAGGTCCCGCCCGGGGCCTTCTGCGCCGCCGTCTTCGACTCCGTCCTCCGGCTCACCCCGGAGAAGGAGCTCGAGGAGATAATCGAGGGGAAGGTCGAGGCCCGGGGCTACCCGCTCCGCGCGATGCTAACCTCGAAGTGGCTCGACAAGATCCTCCCGACGCTCGAGCGCGACGAGATCCTCGTCTTCGTCCGGCGCGAGGTCGAGAACCTCGACGCCGGGCCGGGGCAGAAGAGGTACAAGGTCAAGGGCGGGGTCGCGATCGAGTACGACGCCGGCTGGCGGCTCCGCGTTAGCGCGAAGTCGAGGGTCAAGACCGAGGACGCGGAGCCCCGGATCTGCGGGCAGAAGCACGAGGTCGAGATAGTCAAGAACTCGCTTGGGCCGCACCTAGAGGAGACCGCCTACTTCTACTCCGCCTCCGGCCTCGAGCCGGAGACCCCGAAGGGGCTCGACCCCGCGCGGGAGGTCCGGGAGGAGAGTATCCACGTCGGGCTCGCGAAGTACCGGTCCGGGAAGGGCTACCTCTACCGCGGCGAGCTCGTCGCGCCCTCGAAGAAGGCCTACCTACTCTGGCTCCGGGAGGAGGAGGACGGCCGCCCGCGCTTCGCCCGCGTCGCGGAGGAGCTCGGGAGGCTAGACCTCGCGGAGGTTCCGTCCCCCGAGGAGGCGAAGGAGGTCGAGGATGACGACTGACCCCGAGCGCGGGGGTAGACTCCGGGCGTTCCTACGGGAGTTCGCCGGTAGGATCCCGGAGGGGATAACCGAGCGGGAGTTCCTCTCGTTCCTCTCCCTCTCCGCCGTTCTCACCGGCGGCTGGCCCGCGGAGGACCGCGGGCTCCTGAAGCTCGTCGCGCACGCCGCGGCGTACCTAGAGCTCCTCGTTCGCTTCCGCGAGGGCGTCGTCCTCGACGAGGGGGAGGAGGAGGTCTACCGCCGGGCGCTCGCCGCGATCGAGGGCGGGAGGGGAGGTCTCCCGTCGTGAGGGTCCTCGTAACGGGCGACAAGCACCTCGGGCTCGTCTCGGACGGCGTCGCGCGGCTCGAGGAGCAGGCGCGGGTCCTCCGGGCGATCGTCGAGCTCGCGTCGGAGCTGAAACCGGACGTCTACGTCGACCTCGGGGACCTCTTCAACTCCCCGAGTCCGGGGCCGGAGGCGTACGCGGTCGCGCTCGAGTACCTCCTCCCGCTCTCGCGGAGGGTTTCCTCGATCTACGTCCTCGCGGGGAACCACGACAAGCGGACGCGGGGTAGCGTGAACTCGCTCCTACCGCTCGAGGCGCTCGCGCGGGACGACGCGTTCGCGGGGCGGGTCGAGGTTATTACGGAACCGATACTCGTCCGGGAGGGGAGCGAGTTTCTCTTCCTCCTCCCGTTCGTGACGGAGGCGGAGGCGCGGGAGCGGGGGGCGTTCGAGGACTCTCAGAGCTTCCTCGATCGCTTCGCGGAGGGGGAGCTCGAGTCCGGGCTCCCCCGGAAGGCGCGGGCGCTCGCGTTCGCGCACCTCGAGGTCCCGGGGGCGAAGCGGGGTCCGGACGACGTTACGCAGCGGGACGTCGGGACCTCGATCCCGCGGGCGCTCCTCGAGGACCCTCGGGTCCTCCGGGTCTACGCGGGGCACGTTCACCACCACCAGGAGCTCGACCGGGTGACCGTCGTCGGCTCCTCGATCCATGTCGACTTCGGGGAGGCCCGCTCGCCGAAGGGCGTCGTCCTCGCGGAGGTCTAGGGATGGCGGAGAAGAAGCTACGACCCGAGAACCTCGTCCCTCCCCCCGGGGGGAGCGGTATACAGCGGAGACCCCCGGAGAAGCTCGAGGTCGAGGTTCGGCGGGACGGCGGCGACCGGGTCTGGGCGCAGGTCTCGCGGAAGGTCCGGCTCGCGAAGTACGAGTCGCTCGAGGTCGGCTGCGGCTCGACCGTCTCCGTGAACGAGGGCGAGACCCTATCCGACGCCCTGAAGCGCGTCGGCGCCGTCGTCCGCGAGGAGTTCGCGGAACTCCTGGAGGTCCTCCGTGAAGACGCTGAGGTCTAGCCCCGCGCGGCCGCGCGAGCGGTTCGTCGAGCTCCCGGTCGACCGGCACGTCGAGGTCCTCCTCGACTTCGTCGAGAACCCGGACCTCCTCCTGGACGAGAGCCTACTCAAGGGCGCGCGGGTCAAGCCGGTCGTCGTCGTCCCGGAGGAGAGGGTCGAGACGTTCGACCGCGAGGCGCTCCGGAAGGCCGTCCTAAAGGCTGGCGCCGAGTCCTGCCGCCCCCCGGAGGTCCGAGTCGTTCGGAAGCGGGTCAAGCGGGACGAGAGGCACGCGGCGGACGTCCCGCTCGAGGAGAGCCTCCGGATCTTCGCCGCGGAGACCCGGGCGCGGGACGCGGGCGAGAAGGTCTCGTTCGCGGCCGAGCTCGCGCGCGAGGCGGACGCGGGGGCGGTCGTATGATAGTTAAGCGGATCGAGGTCTCGAACGTCGGGCCGTTCCTCGGGGACTGGGAGGTCGAGCTCCGCGAGGGCGTGAACGTCTTCGTCGCGGAGTACGAGGGGGCGGGGGAGCGGAGTAACCGCGCGGGGAAGAGCTGGCTCGCGGCGGACGCGCAGTTCTACGCGCTCTTCGGCTCGTTCCGGGGGCGGGGGGTCGACGACCTCCCACACCGACTGGCCCGGGGTAGGGAGTCGGCCTACGTCGAGGGGGAGTACGTATCCTCCGACGGTCGGGACTGGCTTATCCGCCGCGGGCGAACCGCCGGCGGGGACCCGATCCGGCTCCTGAACGGCTCCCGCGTCTCGGACGAGGACCTTAAGCGGGTCGTCCGCGAGGAGGTCCTCGGACTCTCGGAGGAGGAGTACCGCCTGACGGCCGCCGCGGAGCAGGGCGAGATGCACGGCTTCCTCCGGCTCTCGCCCGCGGAGAAGCGGCGGCTCGTCTCGCCCTGGTTCAAGACGGACCGCTGGGTACCCCGCTCCGACCTCGCCCGCGCCCGACTCGCCCGCGCCCGCCTCGAGCTCTCGAATCTCGAGGACCGCGCGCTCGAGCTCGCCGGGGTGCGCGAGGGGCGGGGGGACGCGGAGCTCCGCCTCGGGTTCGCCGAGCGGGACGCGAAGATCTGGGGAGACCGCGTCTCGGAGGCGTTCCGGGCGCGTGAGGAGACGAAGGCCCGCCTCGAGCGCGAGGTCGAGCGGCGGCGGGAGCGGCGGGAGCTAGAGCGGGAGGTCGAGCGACTCGAGGCGGAGGTTACGCGGGAGAGGATCGAAAGTAGCGGAGCGCTCGACGAAGCCGCGCTCGCACTCGAGGACGCGAACCGGGAGGTAGAGGTAGCGGTCGCGCGTCGAGACCGACTCCGGGACCTCGAGGCGAAGGAGGCCGCGCTCGCGGAGCTCTTCGGCGCGGTCGGGGAGTTCGCGGGGAAGGTCGCGGAGCTCCGCGGCGAGCTCCGGAGGGAGACGCGGGCGCGCGCGGAGCTGCTCGAGAAGTTCCGGGAGCTGAAGGCCTCCCGGACCGGCGCCTGCCCCGTCCTCGGGGAACCCTGCGACCGGGTCGTCCCGGACGAGGGCGTCCTCGAGGAGATGAAGACCCGGGGGCTCGGGCACCGTCGGGCGGCGCTCCGGCTCGAGCGCGAGGTCGAGGAGGCGGAGTTCGCGCTGAACAACGCGCGCTCGGACGTCGACCTCGCTAGGGAGGAGATCGAGGGGATCCAGGAACTCCGGGACGCGGTCGGGGTCGAGGAGGCGCTTCGGGAGCTGGAGCGCGCGAAGGCGGGGAAGGCTAGGGCCGAGCGCGCGCTCGAGCGATCGAAGCTCGGGCGGACGGAGGCGGGGAAGGCGCTCGCCCGCGCCCGGAAGAAGTTAGAGGAACTCCCCGCGGACGTGGGCGCGGACCCGGAGGAGGCGCTCGCGGAGGCGGCGGAGGCGCTCGCGCTCGCGGAGGAGGGGAAGACGGAGGCGGAGGGGCGGCTCGCGGCGGCGAAGGCGGAGGTCGCGGGGTTCGAGAAGGGGGAGCGGGAGCTCGTTAGGATCCGCTCCGACCGGGAGTTGCTTAAGGGAAAGATCGAGAACCTCGCCTGGGCCGCCTACGCCTTCGGCGCCGCCGGGATCCCGTCGCGAGAGCTAGAGAACGCCTTCGGCCTCGCCGAGGACGCGATGAACCGCGCCCTCGAGGACCTCCGGACCCCGCTCCGGCTCCGCTTCGCCCCGACCCGCGAGCTGAAGGACTGGGAGCCCGCCTGCCTCGGCTGCGGGACGACGTTCGAGAAGGGGGAGCGGACTCACCTCTGCCGGCTCTGCGGCGCCCCCCGCCGTCGACGCCGCCGCGATGAACTCCGGCTCGAGGTCGAGGACGGGGGGAACGCTAGCTCGTTCGAGCTCGACTCCGGCGGGGGGAAGGTCCTCCTCTCGCTCGGGGTCCGGCTCGGGCTCCTCTCGCTCCCGGGGGCGACGCGGGCGGTCCGGTGCGAGCACCTCCTCGTCGACGAGCCCGACGGCGCGCTCGACGGACCGAACCGGGAGGCGCTCCACGCGCTCCTCCGGCGCGGGGTCGAGGCGGCGGGGGTTCGGCAGGTCCTCCTCGTCACGCACGCGGACGCGCGGCGGGAGTTCGGGAACGCGGTCGTCGTCCACCGCTGGGAGGCCGAGGACCGGAGCGGAGCGTGGAACGAATGAAGCGACTCGCCGAGCAGTTCGAACCCGGTTACGCCCGGGTTTACCCGGAGGGGCACGTCCTAGCATGCGGCGACGCTCGCGACCTCGCGTTCCTCCGGGAACTCGTGAAGCAGGCGGGCGGACCGGTCGACCTAATCCTAACCGACCCCCCGTACGCGGTCGCGAACGCGAACACGATCCCGCTCGCCGGGCGGACGGCGCTCGAGTTCGACGAGGTCTGGGACCGGGTCTCCCCCGTCGAGATGATTCGCCTCCTCCGCGCGACCGTCCTCGCGGCTGCCAAGTTAGTACCGACCGGGAACGCCTGGGTCTGGACCTCCGACTGGTGGCTCTCGACCCTGAAGTGGAAGTTCTACCGCGCGGGGTTCCGCGTTTACCCGTCCTACGTCTGGGCGAAGCCGAACCCCCCGCAGTCGGTCCGGAGGCGCTGCTTCGTCTCCGCCTGCGAGTTCCTCGCCTTCGCCTCGACCCCCGGGGCGTACTTCGAGCTCGGGGAGTTCCCGAGGCAGCGGAACTACTGCGTCCTCTACCCCGACGGGGAGACGGCTCCGGCGGTCTCCCCGAGCTGGGTCGAGCGCGCGGTCCTCTCGAGTAAGGAGAGGGTAAAGAAGCCGGACGGGAAGCCGCTGAACCGCGCGCAGAAGCCGCTCGACCTCGTCGAGGCCTTCGTCCGCGCGGGCTGCCCGGAGGGCGGGCTCGTCCTCGACCCCTTCGGTGGGACCGGGACCACGCTCGTCGCGGCGGACCGGAACCGCCGTCGCTGCGTCTGCGTCGAGCGCGACCCCGCGCAGGTCCGGGCGATCGCCCGGCGGCTCGCGCGCGATCGGAGGGAGAGATGAAGCGACTCCGGAGCGAAGGAACGGACTGTCTCTACGTTGGGATCGACCAGTCCGCGGTCGGGACCGCCGCGGTCGCGCTCGACTCGGCGGGGGAGATCCTCGGGAAGGTCTTCTGGGTCGAGACGAAGAAGGCGGCGTCCGCGCTCGAGGCGGAGGGCGCGGTCTTCTCCCCGAAGGTCGCCCCGAACTCCGAGGGGGACCGGACCGCGCGGCTCGAGAATATTCGGATCCGACTCGGGGCGTTCCTAGATTCCTGGGCCCCCCCTCGAGCGGCGCTCGAGGGGTACGCGCAGACGAAGGCGCCGATAACCGCGCGCTACCTCGGGGAGGTCGGAGCGGTCGTCCGGCTCCTACTCTGGTCCCGCCGGATCCCCTTCCGCGTCTACGACCCGCTCGCGGTTAAGATCTACGCTACGGGGAAGGCGGACGCGGAGAAGGCTGACATGGTCCTCGCCGCCCGCGACCGTTGGGGCGTCGACTTCCTCCCCTTCGGGCGGACGAACGCCGCCGCCGGGAACCTCGCGGACGCGCTCTCGATCGGGCGCCTGCTCCGGGTCGAGTCCGAGGTCCGGGACGGGGTCCGGAGCCTCGAGTCGCTCCCGGATGGGGCGCGCCGAGTTCTACTCCGGACGACGAAGACCTACCCGACGAATATCCTGGACCTACCCTTCGAAGAGCGGAGAGATGCCTAATAATTTCTACGCGCTCCACCCGGTTGCGCGGCTCGAGATGATCGACGCTTTCAAAGAAGCGGAGGAGCGATACCGTAGATCCTTTTTACAGCGACTCCGCGAAATGGAGGAAGAGATAGTCGCAGTCGATACGCCGGAGGAGGCGTTCAAGGAGACGTTCGCCGAGGTCGAACTCGCGTTCGAGGAGCTGGAACTTCCCTTGGACTTCGCGGAGAAGCTAGTCGACTACCTCGAAGCCCGCGGTTGGCGCTTCCACCCGCCGTTCACCCGCGTTAAGATGAGGCGCCGCCGCGAGCCTCGCGTAAAGCGCCTCCGGAGAGGAGCCTAAGATGGACTGGGAGGAAGCACTTACCTTCTGCAAAGACTTACTTAACGATATCGACGACCTACCGGAGCGGGCGGAGGACTTCGCCGAGTCCGTTCGGGAGAAGGTTGAGTCGATCCAGGAGTTCGTGGAGGACGCGGAGCTAGTTACGGCGCGGCAGGTCGAGGCGCTCGAGAACATCCGCGCGGGGGTCGACAAGTGGCTGCGGCGCTAGTCCTCCTCGGGCTCCTCCTCGCCGCGGGCGAGGTCGAGTTCGGGCGGCTCTCGGTCTACTGGCCGGGGGACGGGTTCAACTCGGGGGAGCTCGCCTGCGGCGGGCGGTTCGAGGCGGGGGACGATCACGTCGCCCGCCGGAACTGGCGCCGACTAGGCTGCGGCCGCCGCCTCCTCGTCTGCGCCGCAGCCACCCGCCGCTGCGCCCTGACCGAGGTCCGCGACGCCGGTCCCTTCGGGATATACCGCGGGCCGCTCCGGAACGCGGTCCGCGAGGGTCGCTGGCGCGTCTGGACCCGCTCCCTCCGTCCCCCCCGCGGCTGGCGCTTCCGCGCCTCGGTCGACCTCTCGCGCGCGCTCTGGCGTCGCCTAGGCTCGCCCCCCGCGCTCTCGCCGGTCCTCGTCTACGCCCTCCCCCGCTGGAGGGGGGCGAACTCGTGAGGCTCCGGGACCTGAAGACCGAGGCGCTCCCGGGGTACGCGCAGGTCCTCTGCTTCCGGATGAGAGAGGAGAGTAACCCCCCGTGTGGGAAGCAGGGAAAGTATTTGGATAAGGACCCCCGGGACTACGCCGTCCTCGAGGGGTTCCGCGTCTCGACGTTCTTCGGCGAGTACGAGGTAGAGCCCGACGTAACTCGGGAGGTCCTCTTCTGGGGCGGGGCGATCCTCGTCCACCGCCGGAACCTCTGGCGCTACCTCGGCGTCGAGACCGCCCGGCGCTTCTACCACCGGGGGCGGAGGACCCGGCTCTAAATGTACTGCAAGATGGACTTCGACGACCCCTTCGTCCGCGACCCCGCGGAGTACCGCCTCCGGGGCTGCGGGTGCGCCTCCGAACCGACGCCCCCGCGGATCGGCTCCGGCTGCGTCTGCCCCGACTGCGCCTCCGCCTGCCGCGCCTGCCTCGGCTTCGGCTTCTCGGTCCCGCCGGTCCGGCGCGCGCACCAGATCCTATCCTCGGTCGGTACGTTCGTAAGGAGGCAGGTCCGGGCGCGGGGCGCGCCGCCGGAGTTCGTCCGGCTCGTCCCGGCGGAGATCCGGGTACTGCTCGACAAGATCGAGGGCGAGGAGGAGGGGCACCGGATCCGGGAGTGGGTCGACCCCGGGCCGCCGCCGCGGGTCTACGGCGTCCTCGTCGTCGAGGATCGTCGCCGGGTTCGACGTCGGTCCGGTTACTGAGAAAAGGAGAATCGAGAGATGCCTAGCAAGAAAGCGGTCCTGCACTACACCCCGGCGGAGGCCAGGGACTTCTTCGCCCGGCTCGCCGCGTACTCCGCGGAGTACGTCCGGGTCGAGCTCCGGGACGTACACTCCGCCTGGCCCTCCCGGAACCGATACCCCGAGTGGGAGGACGACTACGACGGCGCCCCGATCGGGGCGCTCCTCCACTACACGGCGGGGACGCGGTTCGCGGGGACGGTCCGGCACTTCGTCAAGGAGCGGCGGGCCTCCTCGAACTGGGTCGTCGCGAAGGCGCTCGACCGGAACTTCGACGAGCTCCGCCGCTCGCTCGACCTCGACCGGGACCTCCGGGCGGAGGTCTCGCAGGTCGTCCCGCCGGAGTTCCCGGCGTGGCACGGCGGCTGGGTCAACCGCTTCCTCGCCGGGATCGAGGTCCGGAACGCGGGGGTACTACGCCCGCACGCCCGGCGACTCGGGCGCGCCTCCGCGCTCGTCTCCGGGATCGACCGCCGGGACTTCTTCCGGTACCCGAACGCGGACGCGCACGACCTCCGTTTCTACTGGTGGCCCGAGGGCTGGTCGACCGAGTTCCGCGGCGAGGTAACCCGCCTCCGCGGCTCCTGGTGGGAGACTTGGTCCCGCGGGAGCGTCGCGACCGTGATCGTCCTCCTCCGCTACCTGAACTCGCTCTTCGAGGGCTCGCTCCGCCCGGAGTGGCTCCTCGCGCACCACAACGTCTCGCGCGTCAAGAACGACTGCGTCCTCCTCCCGAACCTCGAGGGGATCCGGGAGGCCGCGCTCTACGACCGGAGGCACGTCGACGAGATCGACTGGCTCGCCGAGCTCGACGACTTCGAGGACGGGTTCGAGTACGCGGAGGAGCCCTGGCAGCTTACGGGCGAGCTCGCGGAGCGGCAGGGGGACCGGGCGGAGGAGGACCTCGAGGGGTTCGACCCGGGTAAGATCGAGGGCGAGATCGACTCGGCGGAGGAGGTCCGCGAGGGGTTCCGCCGCTTCGGCTACTTCGTCGGGAGTCCCGAGGGACTACTCGCGTCGGTTCGAATTTACCAGCGAAGTCGGGGGCTAGCGGTCGACGGGATCGCCGGGCCGCGGACCCGGGGCGCGCTCGAGCGCGAGCTTCGGGGCTGGCGCCTCCTCGAGGCTCCCGAGCGCATCGCGGATATATAGCGGAGAGGACCCGCCGGGGACCCGCCCCGGGGAGCGACCGAAGGACTAGGCAGGTCACCCAGGTCTACGAACCGGGGCGACCCGGCGGGTAGTTTTATAGGAGCGTCGGAATGTACGTGAAGGTTTACCGGACGGCGGCGGTCGCGGAACTCGAGCTCGAAGACGACGACCTCGCGGTCGGCGCCGCGAACTCGACCGAGCTCCCGCCGGACGGCGAGGAGGAGGGTCCGCGGGCGCTTCTCCGGGAGGCGCTCCGCCGCGCGCGGGCGGGCGAGCTCGACTGGGACCCCCCGGACGAGGAGTTCGTCGCCCTCTCCTGGGACGACGGGAACGTCCTCCGAACCGGGACGGGCGGTTCCCCCGGCGGGGACTTCGAGCCCCCGCGCGCCCCGGCGCGGGAACCGGAGCCCCGCGTCCCGCTAAAGCTGAGTCCGAAGGTCTCGCCCGCCCGGCGGGGTCGACGAAGTAAGCCCGGAGGGTAGAGATGAAGGTACTCGTAACCGGTGGTTGCGGCTTCCTCGGCTCCTACGTCGTCGACCGGCTCGTCGAGGAGGGGCACCTCGTAATCGTTAAGGACGACCTCTCGACCGCCGAGCTCGAGGACGACGGGAGGACGCCGCGGTACCTTAACCAGCGGGCGTTTTACTACCTCGAGGACTCCGCGCCTCCCCTAACGGAGGGGATCGAGGGGTTCGTTCACCTCGCGCTCCGGCACCCGCTCGAGCGGGAGCGGGCGCTCTACCAGGCGGCGTGGCACGGGTACGTCCGGCAGGGGGTCGAGACCGTCTTCGGTCTCCTTAACCTCCGGGCCCCGCTCTCGCGGGTCGTAATCGGGGGGTTCGACGAGGAGATTCGGAAGCGGCGGGAGTTACCGGAGCAGCACCTACAGTACGCGCTCGGTAGCGCGCTCGAGTACTGGCACCGACCGGGCTCGCTCTCGATACACCTCCTCGCGCTCCCGGAGCTCTACGGGGAGCGGCGGGCGACCGCGTACGCGGAGGGCGCGACGAATTTCGCCCCGGTAGGCGCGGCGGTCGACGCGGTCTCGCGGATCCTAACGGGGAAGCCGCGGCGGGAGTTCTTGCAGCGCCTTCCGGCGGAGGTCGTTCGGAAGGAGCCCCCGGTATGAGCGCCGACGGCTACGCGATCCTCCGTAAGTCTACGCTCGCGTACCTCCTCGAGTGCTACCGCGTAGCGGGGGAGTCCGCCCCGGAACCCCCGGAGGAGGTCGTCCGTGACCTCCGCGGGACCGTTACCGGCGACCTCCGGGCGCCGGAGCCGGAGGGGGAGCGCCTTCGCGCGGTCGGACCGGTCCTCGCGCTCGACGAGCACCTCGCGCTGCTCGCGGAGGACCGGGACGTGAAGCTACCGGACGGCCGGGCGGGCGAGTTCTGGCGACTCGTCGCGCGGGTCGTTCACTCGATGCTGACGAACGAGGCGGAGGCCGTCCTCCGCCTGATAGGAGCCGAGAGATGAGCGAAGAACCGAAGAACGAGGAGTACGCGGGCGAGCCCCGGGAAGCGAGCGAGCTCGAGATCCGACTGACTCGCGCCGAGGCGAAGCTCTCGACGCTCTCGAAGGAGGTCCTCGACTTCCGGATCGCGGTCGGGCGGCAGCTCTCGAAGCTCGTCGAGGCGGGGAACTCGAACGCGGTCGTCCTCGGGGCGGCCGAGGACTTCCTGAACGAGAAGTTCCCCGGCTGGGACGCGGGGAAGATCGAGGAGATGACCCGTCGCGCCGAGGGCCTCAAGGCGCGGCAGAGCCTCCTCGCGGAGGCCTCGCGGCTAACGAGCGAGAAGAACCTCGACCGCGAGGCGCTCTCGAAGCTCGCGCACGAGATCTGGGCGAACGCGAAGGGGATCTCGACGACGCTCGAGGACGGCGTCGTCGCCGTCGGCCTGCTCCTGAAGGCGGGGAAGCCGATCCCGGCGCTCGACGTCCTCGGGGAGTTCGAGAAGCTACACGGCGAGATCCCGGAGAATATCCGGAATTACGCGGAGGAACTCCGGAAGCGGGCGGAGGAGCTCCGCGGGGTTAAGGCGCCGAACTAGAGGGCATAACCCTGAGGACCGGTCCCCCCGGAGGGCTAACCTAGCTCTCCCCCGACCGGGAGGAGCCTCGACTCGATATGGGAAGATTCCGACCGTCCGGTCTCCGGGCCCGCCCCGAGGCGCGCGAGCTCCTCGGACCGCGGATCACGACCTGCTTTCGTTGCGGGCGGGAGTTCCCCGAGCGCGAGCTCCGGACCGTCCCGCCGAACGCCCCGCCGGGGGTCGCGCGGATCCTCGTCTGCGTCGACTGCTCCGGGGAAGAGGAGGAACCCGAGGATGAGTAGGATAATCAAGCCGGGCGCGGTCGTCGACAAGCTCGTCGAGCGGCTCGAGCCGTACACCGCCCGGGACCGCGAGTTCGAGGCGCGCTTCGGTAGGTGGCGCCGCCCGGACTTCCTCCGTAGGTACGACCTAGACCGCCTCGGTCGCCTAATCCGCTACGCCCCCTTCGACGAGAACCTCTTTGACCTCGCGCCGCTCGTTAACTCGCTCGCGCCCGAGGATCGACGGATCGCGGGGGAGGTCGCGCGGTTCGTCTACGAGGAGTTCGAGCAGAAGCCGGCGACGGACAAGACGCTCGCGCTCTTCCGCGTCTCCTACCTCCGTCGGCTAAACGCGCTCGGTTTCGGTAAGTAGAGAAGATAATAGGAGGATTGATGTCGTCCGTATCCACGCCGAACCCGATAGAGGTGATGGAGGAGGTCGCCCCGAATCCGATCCGGGAGTCGGAGGCACGGCGCGTTCGCGTCGAGCGGTACTTCGTCCCGGAGTCCGCCGACGTCTACGAACTCGTCGGTCCCTGGTCCCGGCGCGACGTCCGGATCGAGGACGCGACGAACGGGCGGGTCGTCTTCGAGCAGGCGGGGGTCGAGGCTCCGGTCTCCTGGAGCGACACCGCCGTCCGCGTCGTCGCCTCGAAGTACCTCCGCGGCCGGCTCGGGACGCCGGAGCGCGAGTCCTCGGTCTGGACGATGATCTGCCGGATCTCCGACTCGATCGCGGACTGGGGGCTCCGCGACGGGTACCTCGACGAGGAGGGGCGCTCGATCTTCCGTAAGGAGCTTCAGTTCCTCCTCGGGACGCAGCGGCTCGCGTTCAACTCGCCGGTCTACTTCAACGTCGGGATCGAGGAGCGGCCGCAGTCGAGCGCGTGCTTCATCAACTCGGTCGACGACTCGCTCGAGTCGATCATGAGGCTCGCGGAGACCGAGGGGAGGATCTTCAAGTACGGCGGCGGCTCGGGCGTAAACCTCTCGCCGCTCCGCGGTTCCGCCGAGAGCCTGAACGGCGGCGGGATCGCCTCGGGCCCGGTCTCCTTTATGCGCGGGTTCGACGCCTTCGCCGGCGTGATCAAGAGCGGGGGGAGGACGAGAAGGGCGGCGAAGATCGTCGTTCTCGACGACGAGCACCCGGACGTCGAGGAGTTCGTCGAGTGCAAGGTCCGGGAGGAGGCGAAGATCCGGGCGCTCGAGGCCGCGGGCTTCGGCTCGGGGATGGACTCCGACGCCTACCGGACGGTCGCGTTCCAGAACGCGAACAACTCGCTCCGGGTCTCGGACGCCTTCATGCAGGCGGTCGAGAGCGGGCTCTCCTGGGACCTCCGGAACCGCCGCGACGGCTCGCTCGCCGAGACCGTCGACGCCCGCGAGATCTGGGCGAAGCTCCTCCGCGCCGCCTGGGAGGTCGGGGACCCCGGGCTCCAGTTCGCGGACGCGACGAACCGCGCGCACACCTGTCCGGCCGAGGGCCCGATCATCGGCTCCAATCCCTGCGGGGAGTTCGTCTTCGTACCGGACTCGGCCTGTAACCTCGCGTCGCTCAACCTCCGGAGGTTCCAGGCGGGGGACGGGTCGCTCGACGTCGGGGACCTCGTCGCGGCGGTCGATACGGCGATCCTCGCGCAGGATATCCTCGTCGACCGGAGCTCCTACCCGACGCCGGAGATCGAGCGGAACTCTCGACGGCTCCGCCCGCTCGGGCTCGGGTACACGAACCTCGGCGCCTTCCTGATGGCCGCCGGCCTCCCCTACGACTCGGACGAGGCGCGGGCGACGGCGGCGGGGGTAACGTCTATCCTGACCGCCTCCGCCTACCGCCGCTCGGCGGAGGTCGCGGGGGTCAAGGGGGCGTTCGAGGCGTACGAACGAAACGCGGACTCGCTCCGGAGGGTGCTAGGTTTCCACGCGAGCGCCTCCCGGAACGACTTCGTCGGCGAGGCGGGTAAGAAGCTCCGCGCGGCCGCGGAGCGGATCTGGGACGACGTCCTCGAAGGTAGCTACAGCGGATTCCGGAACGCGCAGGTGACGCTCCTCGCGCCGACTGGGACGACTTCGCTGATGATGGACTGCGACACCACCGGGGTCGAGCCCGCGCTAGCGCTCGCTACCCGGAAGGAGCTCGCGGGCGGAGGGGTAGTCTTTCAGTTCAACCGGAGCGTCGACCCCGCGCTCGAGCGACTCGGGTACTGCGCGTCGGACCGGGCTCGTATCATTCGAAACCTCGCGGAGACCGGCTCGGTTGGCGGGGTACGGGAGGAGTACCTCCCGGTATTCGACGCCGCGCTCCCAGCCGGCGAGGACGGGCGGTCGATCTCGTGGGAGGGGCACGTCAAGATGCTCGCCGCCGTCCAACCCCTTCTCTCGGGCGCGATCTCGAAGACCGTTAACCTCCCGAACTCCGCGACGGTCGAGGACGTCGACGCGGTCTTCCGGACCGCGCACCGGCTCGACCTGAAGGGCGTCGTCGTCTACCGCGACGGCTGCCGTGGGACGCAGCCGCTCCGCCCCGCGGCGAGCGACCCGTACGCCGAGGTACGGAGGGAGGAGGACCGGAGGGTAATCGAGGGCGTTAACCGCCTCTTGACGGAGAGCCCCCCGCGCGTCGCCGGCGAGCGGGAGAAGCTCCCGTCGGAGCGGGAGTCGAGGACGCACAAGTTCGAGATCGCCGGACACGAGGGGTACGTAACCGCCGGACTCTACCCCGACGGGAGGCTCGGCGAGCTCTTCGTCCTGATGGCGAAGGAGGGTAGCACCGTCCGGGGCCTGACCGACGCCTGGGCTACCCTCGCCTCGATCGCGCTACAGTACGGCGTCCCCTGGTCCGCTATCCTCGAGAAGTTCCGGCGGAGTCGCTTCGACCCGGCGGGGTTCACGGACAACGCGGAGATAGGGTCCGCGACCTCCCCGCTAGACTACGTCGTTCGCTGGGTCGAGTCCCGCTTCCCCGGCGGTCGCCGCGGGGGCGAGGCGCCGGCGCCGGCGAGTATCGAGGAGGCGCTCGAGCGGAGGGCCGCGGAGCTCGACTCCGGTCCGCCCTGCCCCGCCTGCGGCGCGATAACCGAGCCCGCGGGGGCGTGCCACCGCTGCCCGACCTGCGGCGAGACGACGGGCTGCTCCTGATGCCCGAGATCCGCTACTCGAAGGGCCCGCTCTGCGTCGCCTGCGGCTCCAGGCTCTACGACTCTGGGCCTAAGTTCGTCTGCCTGAACGAGGTCTGCCCCGCGCGGAACGTCCCGACCGACGAGGTCGGGATCGAGTACGAGGTCGACCTCGACCTCGTCGTTCCGGTCGAGCGGATCGAGGTGCGGGTAACTCATCCGGGATAGAGAGGGTAATAGGGGCGAGAATAGTTTTAAGCGAGAGGGTCGCGTCCCCGAAAGGGACCCCGCGCGGTCGTCGGAGATCGAGAGATCTGACTATTCTCGGGGGTATCCCTTCAGTTACGGGGGACGAGCGAGGGGGACTCAAGGCGTCCAACGTACCTTGCTCGTCCCCGCTCCTAGAAGGAGTCCGGAAGATGCAGAACCCGAAGGAGAACGTCCTCGTCGCCGCCCGCTCGATCCTCTCGAACGCGGAGAAGCTCGTCGGGGAGGGAGGACTCCGCCTCTCGGGCGAGGAGTACGAGACGGTCGCGGCGGCGCGGGTCACGCTCGCGGAGATACAGCGTCGGTCACTGATCCTCTTCCGGCGGGGTACGATCGGGGAGGCCGCGCACGCGGAGGTCGGGAGGGCGATCGCGGAGAACCTGGAGCGGCGCGAGGCGCTCGACCTCCGGGGCTCGCTACGGGCGCTTATCGACTCTGGGGCCGTCCCGGCGGAGACGCGGGTCGAGACGCTCCTCCGCCGGCTCGACGAGCTGCTCGCGGAGACTCATCCCGGATAGAGTAACGTACCAGGGCGGGGCGGGTCGCGTACCTCTGATCCCCCCCTCAGCGGTGCCCAGCGCGACCCGCCCCGCCCGCTTTCCAAACTCTCGGGGAGGGCTCCGCGATGACGTCCGGTAACGAGAGACTTCCCGTTCGCCTCGAACTCGCCGGGGTTCGGAACCCCGACGGAACCGTAAGGCTGGACGGCGTCTCGCTCCGCGCGGGCGAGGATTTTGGTAAACCCGTGCTCCTTATCGATACGTCGGGCGAGCGCGCAGCCTCGGAGTCTAAGGAGTCCCCCCTACCTCTCCGCGTCCCCCGCCTCCCCTGGCCCGCGTTCTGGATGCTACACGCGCACCTCGCGGCGACCCGCTCGACCTGCGACCGCGGGCCGGAGCTGCTCCTCGACCCCGGGCGACGGGGGGTCGGCGCGGTGCTCGTCCGCGAGAACCGCCTGATCGCGGGCGGGTACAACGGCTCGCCGCCGGGCGAGCCGCACTGCTCGGACCTCGTCTGCGACGACTGCGAGGCGGACTGGTCCGCGGGGATCCCGGAGGCGAGCGACGCGCACGGCTTCGCCCGCGCGAAGCTCGAGGCCGGGGAGTGCCCGGACTGCGGCGGCCGGCTCTCGGGCGGGCACGTCCTCGTCGACTCGCACTGCGTCCGAACCTTGCACGCGGAGGAGAACGCGCTCCTCCAGTGCGCGCTCGACGGCGTCTCGCCCGCGGGGGCGACGGTCTTCACGACCGCCGGACCCTGCTACGACTGCGCGAAGCGCCTCCTCCGCGTCCGCGTCGCCCGCGTCGTCTTCGGCGGGGCGTACGAGTCCCGCTACGGGCTCTCGCGCGAGGCGCGGCAGCTCCTGCTCCGGAACGGGGTGAAGGTCGAGCGGCTCGACGTCCGGGAGTACTTAAAGTGACTCCACGTCGGAGAAAATCGAGACGTAAACGCAGAAAACGGTACCGAGAAGTTAAGAAGGTTCGAGCTTACTGTCAGACGGAAGATCACCGTCGGCACCTACGGAAGATTTCGAGGGGTCCGAATCTTCCACCGAACTTGGAGGATATGAAATGAACGGCGAACTCCCACGCGGCGCGATCGAGCAGCGGGAGCGGACGGACTTCCTCGGGGGCCGGGCGGAGGTCCCGGTCCGGACCGGACCCCGCTGGACCGGTCCGCGTTCGGGCCTCGCCCGGACGCTCCTCGTCGGGTTCGTGGTCGGGCTGATCTCGAGCGTACTCTCGATCTACCTCTACCGACTCCTCGGGGGCTGCGGATGAGGTTCGCGAAGCTCTCCGACGCGGCGAACGCGCCGCTCTTCGTCGACCCCGAGCGGGTCTCCCGCGTCTCCCCCCACGGCGGTCGCGGGGACGGCTCGAACGTCTACGTCGACGGCACCCCGATCCGGGTCCTCGAGGACCCGGAGGAGGCCGCGCTGAAGATCGAGTGCGTCTGGAAACCCCCACGAGAGGTTCCGCCCACGAGGATGCCGTCGCGCGGACGCCCCGCCGTCGAGCGGGGCTCCTGGGGCGCCTCCGCGGGGACGGTCCTCCTCGTCCTCTGCGGGCTCGCTGGTGGGCACCTCCTCTACCGACTCCTCTCGACGGTGCTAGGGAACTAGGATGACCTACGACCTCGCCCTGATCGACGGCTCCGGCTTCGCGAAGGCGGCGTTCGTGCGGGGGAAGCGGGCGCTCGCGCACCGGTTCCTGCTCCGGGTCTTCAAGCTAAACGGGGAGGAGCGGGGGGTCCGGCAGGTCGTCGCCTGGGACCCGGACGACAACGCGGAGGAGCGGCGGAGGCGCTTCCCCGACTACAAGAAGAGCCGGCGGCGGAGGGAGACGGAGCCGAACCCGAACCCCGGGGACTTCTCCCTACTCCGGTACGACCCGGAGTACGTCGGGGAGCTCGCCGAGCTCCGGCGCCTGCTCCCGACGCTCGGGGTCGCGCAGGCGTACGCCCCGGGCTGGGAGGCTGACGACGTCCTCGCGACGCTCGCCCGCGGGGCGGAGGCGCGGGGGGAGCGGGTCCTCGTCCTCACGCGCGACGCGGACCTCCTCCAGCTCGTCTCGGAGCGGGTCTCGGTCTACCTGAAGGTCGGGAGCCGGGAGACGCTCTACACGCCGGCGCGCGCCGGCAAGGAGGGTCGACGGGTCGGCGCGGCGCTCACGGACTGGAAGGCGCTCTCGGGCGACCCCGGCGACGACGTCCCCGGGCTCCCGGGGGTCGGGCCGAAGACCGCGACCGCACTCCTCGAGTGGTACCCGCACTTGGTTGAAACGCTCCTGATCGGTAACTTTCCGCCGATCGGGGACCTCGTCGACGGGAAGCTAGAGAAGAGGGTAGAGACCGCGTTTCGAAAGGTCTGGACGCCCGAGGGCCTGAAGCGCCTCGAGTTGATGCGCTGGCTCGTCGAGCTGCACGACGTCCCGCTCCGGTTCGTCCGCGGGCGCCTCGACCTCGACCGCGCGCGGGCGCTCTTCGCGGCGGCCGGGCTCCGGACGCTCCGGGCTCGGCTGCGGGAGTGGAGTTAAGGAAGGGGCTAGAATGCTTAAATTACTTATCAAGTACCTGAAGCTTCGCCTCGGTCCCGACGCCTGGGTCCTCGAGGAGCGCGAGCGGCTTCGGGCGCGGGGCCTCCCGCCGGAGCTCCTCGAGCCGCTCGCGGGGGTCGCGCGCGTCCTAGCCTCGACGCTCCCGCTCTCGCCGCAGGTGGTCTACGAGTATATTCTCGGGGCGGTCGAGACCCGGTACTTCGTCCTCGTCGAGAAGCGGCGTCTGGGGATCCTCTGATGCCGCTGGAGCGCCCGCCCGGGACCTCGCCCTACCTAGCGAGCCTTACGCTCCGGGTCGCGCTCGCCGCCCGCTCGCGGGAGGAGGCGGAGAAGGCCTTCCGGGAGATACTCTCGCCGCTCGAGCCGCTCGAGGCGGTCGAGCGGACGGTCTTCGTCTCCGCCTACCCGGGCCCGGCCCGCGAGGTCGGCGCGGCGGTCCTCCCGGGCGGCGACGTCCGGCTCGCGCGCCCGCCGCGAGAGAAGCGGCTCCGGGGTGCCTAATGAGAGGCGGCGAGCGGGGAAGGAAGCGAAACGGACGAACCTTCCCGCCGCTACTCCCCCCGGTCCGCGGCGTCTTCCCCGAGCCGCTCCGGGGGAAGTGCTACGACTTCGCCCGCGAGGTCTGCGTCCGCCGCGAGGCCTGCCGCGAGGCCGCCTACCGCCGGGACTGGCCCGGCGTCGACTGCTCCTCCTGCCCCGTCCCCCCGGGCGCGACGGACCTCGACGTCCCCGGCGCGCTACGCTCGTACCGCGAGGCCTCCGAGGGGGTCGACCGCGCGGTCGGGGTCCTCCGCCGGAGGTTAAAAGGATTTAAGGATTACGGTTATTTACGATATCAAAACCCGCAAAACCCGCACGCCCCGAAGGGGGGCGAGGAGAAGCTCGAGATGAGTCCGAGGAAGGGTCAGAAGCGAACGAGGTACGCGAAGCTAGACGAGTTTACCGGCGACGCCGTGAGGGTACTCGAGAACGCGCTCTCGGAGGGCTGGGGGCCCGCCCGAACGTACAAGGCGCTCGCGCGGGTCCTACTCCCGAGCGAGCTCCCGAGCGAGAACGGCGTCGCCCGCTACCTCCGGCGGAAGCGGGCGGAGTCGGCGGGGGGAGACGCGCCGACGGTAAACCGCGAGAAGTTCCTCGAGAAGGAGGAGGGGACGGTTCCCGGGGGCTCCGAGTCGGAGCACGTCGGGGACGTCCCGCGCGTCCGGGAGCGACTCGGACTCCCGGTATCGGTACGGCTCGAGAGCGGGGAGATCGACGCGGAGTCGCGCGAGCGGCTCGCGAGGGGAGTAGAGGAGGCTTCCGCGCGCGCCGGAGGGTTCCGACGTCCCGCGGTCCTCGAGGAGGAGGTCTTCCTCCCTATGATGAACTCCGTGCGGCTCGAGGGGGTCGGGCGCCCGTTCGAGGTCCGCCCCGACGGCTCCGTCCTCTGCCCGGACGCCGCCTCCGCCGCCGCGCTCTCGCTCGAGCTCCTCCGCCGGCAGGCGCGGCGGAGGGCGGCCCAGGACGCGGAGCGGCGGGCGTACCGCGAGAGCAGAAGGGGAGGTCTCGGATGACAGATACCTTCGTGGACCCGCGGAGGACGAAGGTCGAGGCGATCCTCGACCGCTGCGGGTTCTCCCGCGCGATACTCTACGGGCTCGAGTACGACCTCTACAAGCGGACGTACCTCCTCGCGGTCGAGTTTCAGCGCGGGGCGGAGTCTCGCTTCGCCGAGATCACCGTCGACGAGAAGTTAGGTACCGCAGACGTCGAGGAGCGGGTCCGGATCGCGGAGATCCTCGCGTTCCCCCGCCGTTACCGCCGGTTCTCGCGGAACCCTCGGAGGCAAGTATGACTAGGTCCTGGCTAGACGATAAGCTCAAGTACGAGGCGCTCGCCGAGTCGGTCGAGCCCGCGGCGGTCCTCGGGTCGAAGGACGCCCCCGGTTGGCGCGCCCTCTGGTGGGTCGGCGCCGTCCTCTCGCTCGGCGTCCTCGCCGCCCTGGTCCCGCTCCGGCGCTTCCTCGAGGACTTCGCCTCGGGCGTCGCGATCTGGGTCGGCTTCCCCCCTAGGGCCGCCTCGATCGGGTTTCGCTGGCTCCGGCACGAGCTCCGGCACGTTACGCAGTTCGTCGCCTTCGGCTACCTCGTCCCCGTCCTCGGCTGGCTCCCCCTCGGGCTCCTCGGGCGGCGGGTCCGCGCCGTCGTCGGGGTCCTCCCCTACGCGGTCGTCTACGTCCTCGGGCTCCCGCTCCCGCTCGGGCTCGCGCTCGGGCGCTACTATTTGGAGAGGGACGCCGAGGTTACCGCCTGGCGCGCGGGGCTCGCCGACGGTTCGCTGACCCCGGCGTACGTCCGCCTGCGCGCGGAGACCTTCGGGCGGCTCCTCCGCGGCCGCGCCTACGGCTTCGCCTGCCCCTGGGCCGTTCGGGACCTCCGCCGGGCCGCGGAGCGGGAGGTCGAGCGGTTCACCCGGGAGCGGGCGAGGAGGTCGCTTCGGAAGCTCATAGACGGATAGAACGGGGTAGATGACCCGAGCCGCGACCGACCGGATGTGGGTACACTGCGGGCGCCGCGTCGCGGTCTCGGGCGGCGCCGGCGCGGACTTCCGGAGTACCGAGGCGTGCCCCGCCGGCGCGCCCCCGGGCCTGACGCCGGTCGAGCTCTACGACCGCTGCCTCCGCTGCCCCGCCGGGCGCCGGGCGCGAAGACGAAGGAGACGGGATGAGAGAGATTGATAACGAGATTCCGATATCGGAGAAGGAGTCCGACGAGGGTAGCTTTATCCTACCCGCCGCGCTCGAGCGCTTCGACGACTTCGCCCGCCTCCGCGTCCCCGGGGGCTGGGTCGTCTCCCTGCCTACCTCCGCGGTCTTCGTCGAGGACCCCGGGCACCGCTGGGACCCCCTCCCCGAGGACCTCCCGGCGGTCCGGGTTTTCGTTCGGACCGAGGGCGTCTCGAAGGAGACAGGCGCCCCGGGGGAGCGCGAGGTCGACTTCGAGGACCTCCGCCCGGGCGACGTCTTCCGGCTCGAGTCGCCGGAGGGCGGGGACCGCTCCGAGGGGTGGAGACGGGCGAGATCGCTCCCGTACCCTACGAGGGGACGGGGGAGGACGTTCACCTGGGGGATACGCGCGGAGCCGCTCGAGGAGGAACGGGATGGGTAGCGACCGCCGCTACGAGCTGACCCTGACCCTAACCGCCTCCGTCCGCGCCCCCGGCGCGACCGAGGGCCGGATCCGCGCCGTAACCGTCCGCGGCGACTACCTCGAGTCCGACGCCTGGATCGCGGGCGAGCTAACCCGCCGGGCGAACCGGGGGGTCGACGAGCTCGCCCCCTACGTCGAACGGGACGTCGAGGACGTCCTCGAGCCGCTCCCGCGGGAGGTCGAGCTCGACCTCGAATCCGAGGGGTCTCAAATCGGGGTCTGGGAGTTCGCCGAGATCCGCGAGGCCCTACTCCGCGTAGCGCGCGAGGCGCGCGAGACCGGGAACGACGCGGGCGAGCGGCTCCGGGGCGTAACCTACGCCGACCTCTACACCGCGCTACCGGACGTCGACCGCCGGCGGGTCTCGAAGGTCGCGAACTACCTGATAAACACGACTCACCCGGACCGACCGCCGGAGCTCGGGCGCGCGGGCGACGAGTTCTGGTACCTAGACCCGAAGCGCGACCGCCGCTGGGACGGCCGCCGCTGGGTCGTCGCCCTCGACTGCGCCGCCGACGGGCTCGCCGCGCTCGAGAAGCTCCGCTCGGAGCTCCCGGTCCCGCCGGAGCCGAGCGACGATCGAGTTCTCGATACCTCGTCCCTCTCGAGCGAGGTTCGGCTCGTTCCATCCGACCCGAATGCACCGGACTTACTGAAGATTCTGAAAGTTTCGGAGTCCCGGAGGATACCGTCGGAGGCCGGTCGCGAGGACGTCCTTCGCCTCGAGGTCGAGGTCGACGCCGAGACCTACGAGCGCGTTCGGAACGGAGAGATCGGGGGAATCTCGATCTCGAGCGACTCTCCGTTACTTCCTAAGCCCGTTATCTCTTCGCGGCGGCTAAAGTGTACCCCCGCGAACGTACTCCGCTTCCTCCGCGTCGCCCGTCGACTCGCGGGCGATACCCTAGAGCCGGCTAACGGCGAGCTCGAGATCCTCGGCGTTCCCCTCGTTAAGGAGGACGGAACCCCCTGGACGCTCCCCGAGGCGAAGGCGCTCCTCGAGAACGCGGTCGAGCCGGGGGAACCCGTCGACGGGCTCGCGGAACCCTCGAGGGAGGAGCGGAAGTTAGGCTCACTAGAGGGTCTCGCGGACGAGGGCGACCCTCCGCGGACGGACCCGATCTTACTCCGCGTCGTCGCCGACCTCCCGCGGAACTACTTCCCGAGCGGGCGAGACGAACTCAAGGGCTCGATCGTCGAGGTCCTCGGGGGCCTTGGCGAGCCGCTCGCGCGCTTCCGCGAGTGCGCGCTCCGGGAGCTCGGGGCCTCCGAGCCGCTCTCCGCCGCGTACGAGATCCGGGACGCCTCCGGGCGGGTCCTCGACCCCGACGCGAACCCCCTCTCCCTGAAGCTCGCGCCGAAGGCGGTCCTCTACCTCGAGCCCCCCGCGGGCGCGGGCACCGGGGGGTCGAAGTGAGCTACCCCCGCCTCCCCGACAGCCTCGAGGAGCTGATCCGCCTCGCTACGCGGGTCCCCGGGCTCCGGCTCGCGGCGATCTTCCCGAACCCCCGGTACCTGCTCGAGGAGTACGAGTCGACCTGCGCGCGGCTCGGTCGCGCGGTCCCGGCGACGATCGAGGGCGGCTCGGGGACGAAGCTCCGGTTCGCGAACGGGTCGGAGGTCGAGCACTTCCGCGCGGACCCCCCGGGACGGCTCGCGGAGCGGCTCGCGGGGAGGCGCTTCGACGCTATCCTAGATATCTCCGGCGACGCCTGGGTCGCCCGCGAGCTCGTCCCCCCTATCCTGAGCGAGTTCGGGCCGGCGACGGCGGCGGAGATCCACGCGCTCGCGCTCGAGGCCTCGCTCGGGGATCGCGAGCTACTCGATCGGCTCGAGCGGACGCTAAGGGAGCGACTCGAGCGGGTCCTCGCCGCGTCGAGGGAGGGAGTTCCCTTATGAGCGAACGACCCCTCCGCCTCGTCCGCGCGAAGGGCGCGCGCTCCGGGAGCTGCGAGCTCGAGGTCTTCGATACCCGAGACGACAGACTATACCGATACTTCGGCTCCGGTACCGTCTGGCGCCGGGCGGAGGACGGGCGGAGACCGGGCTCTAGCGTCGAGCGCGAGCTCTGCGACCTCTGGGCCCTCGCCCGGTACCTCGAATCGAGGGGGGAGCTACTCCCGAACGGTACGCCCTCGTTAGAGGCGACCGGGCTTCCGATCCGACCTCCCTTACCGAATCCTTCGGGAGCGGGCGAGGCGCTCTCTAAGCTCGTTCGGAGGCTCCGGGATCTCGAGCCCGCGCTCACCGGCGGCGGGGGCGTCTACCGCGGGCCGGACGCGGGTAACGCGCTCTCGGAGGCGCTAAGGGAGGCGGAGGAGGCGATTCACGCGGGGAAGCTGCGCGCGGCTAAGGAGGCGGCCGAGAGGAAGTTACCCGAGCCGCCTCCGCTTCGGGAGGACCCGAGGTACGGCGGGGATCTCGCGCGGGCGGTGTTCTATGCGGTCTTCGCGCTCTCCGCCTTCGGCTCGCTACTATTCTTCGGCGCCTTCTTCGCCGGCTGCTAAGGAGAAGAAAAGATGATAAATAAATCGAAGCAGATCGATAAGTTCGGCGAGTTAACCGTCGGCGATTGGCTCGAGCGCGCCTCGGACCTAGTCCCGCTCCGCGTCACCGCGCTCGGCGAGGACGGCTTCCTCGGGCGGTTCGGGGGGAGTGCGGAGATCGCCGTCTCCTACGTCGCACTCGAGCGCGGGGAGTTCGCCCGGGCGAACCCGTTGGGGCGGAACATCCACCGCGACTCGCTCGACTTCGCCGACGCCGCGGGCGACCCGGCGTTCCTAAAGGAGTTCCCGGGGGAGGAGCGGGACCTACTCCAGGTCCACGTCCTCGGGGAGACGCCGGTCGTCGTCCTCGACCGCCGCCTCGCGCGCGAGGTCGGCGCGGCGGTCCTCGCCTGGGGCGAGGGAGGCGCGCTCGCGGTCCCGGAGCCTCGGGGCGCCCCGAGCGAGGAGCCGGCCCCCGAGGGCGAGCCCGCCGGTTCCGCGGCGAACTTCCAGTCGACGGTAGACGAGCACGGAGGGGGGCTCCGCTTCGAGGACATCGAGGGCGACCCGATGCGGCTCCGGAGCGGGAACGCGGGGTTTCGCGGGAGGCAACGACCGTACCTTCGTCTCGGTCTACCGGAGGTCGTCGCCGGTGGTTCCGAGTACTTCTTCCGCGACCTCTCGCCGGAGACCGCGCGTAAATTCGCGCGAGTTCTCCTCCGCTGGGCCGAGACCGGAGAGCTCGCGGATCCGGACGAAGTCGAGGGTCGGGTAGATCCGTCCGAGCGGGTAGAGGTCGACGGTCTCGTACTCGAGGGCGGCGCGCTCGTCCCCGCGGCGAACCTCTCGGGCGAGGGGCGGGCCGCGCTCGACGCGCTCGGGAACCTCCTCTCGCTGGCCCGAGAGGTCGGCTATCGCCTCTCCCCGCTGACCGGGAACGGCGGTCTCCTCCGCGCGGAGGACCGGAAGCGGCTCGAGGGGGCGGCGCTCGAGGTCCTTCGGACCTCCCGCGACTGCGGCCGGATCCCCCGCGGGCGTAAGCGCGTCCGCGACCTCGTCCCGGGCGACCTGCTCCGGCTCGACGGTCTGACGCACGCGGTCGTCTCGAACGAGCTCTACGGGCACCCGTCTCCGAACCTCCGGGAGGTCCGCATCCGCGAGGTCGAAGGCGATCTAGATACGGTGTTCCTTAAGCTACACCCCGACCTCGAGCTCGCGCTCGACACCCCCGGACGGGCCCCGGAGCGTCGAAGCACGGTCGAGGTCGCGGACGCCGTCTCCGCGGAGCTGAGGCGGGTCTACGCCGAGCTCCGCTCGATCCTCGCGGACCGGGCGACCCTCGCCCGGGCTGGCGTACTCGACCGGCTCCGAGCGCTCCTCGACGCCTCCTGGACCGGCGACTTACCCCCGGACGACGCCCCGGTCGCGCTCGAGGACCTCCCGCGCTTCGAGGGCTTCGCGGAGGGGGAGAGCCTAGCGCTCGACCTCCGCGGGGCCGGGGAGCGCGAGCTCTCGCTCCTGAAGGCGCGGCTCGAGGCGAACGGCTGGCGCTGGGTCACTGCCGAGGAGGTCCGCCCCGGCTGGCCGGAGATCGGGGTCGCGGAGCTTACCCTAACCCGCGAGGGTCTATCCTTCGGTCCCCGGGTCGGAAGTTCGGGCGCCCGTCGCCTCCGCTTCCCCCCGACCGGGGACGGGGAGTTCGGCGTCTCCGCCCCCGCCGGCGTCGAGGTCCGCTTCCCCTCTACCGGGGACGGGGAGGAGGTCCCCGCGCGCGAGATCCGGCCGGACGACCGCCTCGACCTCGGCGAGGACGGACCGGTCGCGGTCGACTCGGTGAGCCGCTCGGACGACGGGAGAGAGTCTATCCTCCGGCTCCGGGACCGCCCCGGGCGCTGGCGACTCCCGGGCTCGCTCCCCGTTAGGAGGGTATCCGTACGGAAGGAGGGAGACCGATGAGGGACCGGGACGCCCGCGAGAGGGCGCCGAAACCTATCGAGCTAGGCAAACTGAGAACGTCTAGCGACGTTCTCGATCTCATGCGTAGCGGTGTAACCGCCCGTGAGATATTTCGCGTCGCCGAGGCCGATGATTACAGGTGGAGGGGTCAATCGTCCGCCTGCGAGGAACTCGCCGGTCCGATGGCGGATGCGCTCGATCGGACGGTGGCGGAGCTCGACGCCGCGCTCGACCGCGAAAGCGTTCTCCTAGACGCCAAGGAGGGAGACCGATGAGGGACCGGGACGGAACCGAACTGAAGCCGGGCGACCTCCTCGAGTCGCCGTCGAGCGACCCCGCCGCCGAGCGGACCCGCTACCGCCTGGTGGCGCTCGGGCGCGAGCTCGCCGTCCTCGAGGAGAGGGACGGGAGCGAGCGGGTCCTGACCTCCGCGAACGTCGCGAACCTCCGGCGGGTCGAGCCGACCCTCCGCGAGCGCTCGGACGGCGGCTCGGGCTACGAGTTCGAGGACGCCTCCGCCGATACCTGCTACCTCGAGCGGGAGAGCTCCGGCGAACCCCGGCTCTACCTCTCGCCCGAGCTCGCGCTCGACCGCGCCCTAGCCGGCGAGCTCGGGCGGCTGCTGCTCGGCTTCGCCCGAAACGGCGAGCTCCGAGTCCCGTTCGCGGAGACGCGGGAACCGCGGGAACTCGAACTCCCCGCGGCCGAGGTCCGACCGGGCGACGTCCTACTCGAGCCCCCGGGCTCTATCGCCTGGGCCCCCGGCCGCGAGGAGACCGTCGAGCGGGTCTCCCGGACCGATACCTGGTCTCTCGAGCTCGACCTCGGGAACTCCCGTATCCGACTCGGACTCCGCGACCGCGTCCGCGTTCGGAGAGTATCTGTATAGAGGAGAGCTACCGATGATTAAGAAGCCAGAACTCGAGCCCGGCGACGTCGTCCGCCTCCGCTCCGGCGGCCCGCGGCTAACCGTCGAGCGGCTCGTCGCCTTCGTCGACTACGTCGACGTCTCCGGCGCTATCCGCGGCGCCGAGCTCCCGGTAGAGGCGCTCGAGCGCGTCCCGGAGCCCGAGAAGCCGCCCGAACCGGTCCCCGTGAACTTCGAGCCGGTCCCGGCGGAGTCGATCCGACCGGGCGACGTTCTTCTGCTCGACGACGCGGAGTACGAGGTCTCCTCCGCGGAGTCTATCGGGACCGGGGAACGCCGCCTCGAGCTAGCCTACCTCCGGTATACGAAGGATTCCGCGTACCGGGTCGAACTCCTCCGCTCCCGCGACTGGCTGCTTAGACGTAGTAAAGTATCTGTATAGACGATGAGGGTCGCGCTGCTCCAGTTCGACGGGAAGCTCCCGAACCGCGCCCTTATGCGCCTCTCCGCCGCGCGACCGGGCGGTTCCCCCGGACGAGGCGGTTCCGGACGGGGTAGGGGGCCAGAGCCCCCAGATTCGGGGTAGGTTATCCGGAATAGGGGGCCAGAGCCCCCAACGGGGTTCCGGGTCCCCCGCGGTCCCGGCGGCGAACCCGACGTCCCCCCGCGCCCGCCCCGGGACGCGTCCCCCGGGGCCCGGGGAGGCGCCGGAAAGCCCGCGGGGGCGGGGTTCGGGAGCCGGAGCGCGGGAGGGGAGGCGAGCGGGGACGGGCCGGGGGGACGGGCGGCGGGGCGGATGAGTCCTCTTGCGCCTCCCCCCGATCCCGGCGAACCCCGTAAAACCCGCAAAACCGGCATCCCCTATACACTTCCTAGAGGGTCTGTACAAGTCTCGAGCCCCCGGGGGCCGCGGGGAGGGCGCCGGAGCGGGCCCGAGCGCGCTCCCCCGTACCCACTCGGTAGAAGGCGGGCGCGCGGACTCCCCCGGGTGAGGGCGCCCGCGGGACCCCGGGGCGGAGATGTCGGAGGCGGGCTAACCCCCGCTCGATACGCGCCCCCCGCGGCGGGGAAGCTGTACAGAAAGTAAGTGTAAGGTTCATCCCGGGATAGACCCGGACGGGAGGTGGAACCTATGCCGAGGTACTCCGACGTGTACTGGACCCGGGCCGAGCTGCTCGCCCTCACTCGCCTGACGCGCTTCGAGCGCCTCGACGAACCGCCGGGGGTCGCCTACTCCGTGCTAGCGGACTTACTCGACGCCGAGGGCTTCCGCCGCCGGTCGACGAGGTCGCTCGGGGCGACCTTCCGCGCGCTCCGGCTCCCCGGCTCGTCGCTCGCGGCGCGCGTTCGCCGGGCGGAGGTCGCCGAGCTGCTCGGGCTCGCCCCCTCCGACCTCCCGCTCTCGGCGGAGACCGAGGCGCGGCTGCTCGGGGAGTCCCCCGGGGGCGGGGTCCCCGCTCGGACGGTTCCCCCTCTCCGCCTCGGTTTCGTTCGGGAGCGGGTCGACGGGCTGCTCGATCTCTTCCGGGATGCCGGGGGTTCCCCGGGGGTCGAGGGACTCGTCGAGGACCTCCGCGTCGGTCTCGAGGCGCTCCGCGAGGAGCTCGACCGCGGCGCGTCCGAGGTCGAGAGCGAGCCGACCGGGGGCGGGGAGGCGGGGGACCTCGGGGACTACTTCTTAGTCCCCGGCGAGGTCTTCGCGGATTACCGCCCGCTCTCGAGGGCGGAGGCGCTCGAGGCGCTCCGGATCCGGGGCGGCGAACCCCCGCTCCCGGCGCTGCTCCGCCGGGTCCCGTACGCGCTCTCGGTTCGGGTCGAGCTCGAGCGGGAGTAGTATCTGTACACTCTCATCCCGGGATAGAACCCGGTAGGAGGCGAAGAAGATGGCGATGGCTCACCGGGCGCCCGCGCCGAGCGGCGGACCGAGGCGGTACGTTAGCAGGCACGCGGTCGAGCGGCTCCGCGCGCGGGCGGAGGTTCCGCCGACGCTCTCGGACGCGGAGCTCGCGCGGGTTATCGACGACGCGGTCGCGGCGGCGCTCGAGCGGGGGGAGGCGGTCGAGTTCGAGGACGCGGACGGGGACCGGGCGCGGGCGGTCGAGCTCGCGTTCGACGGGCTCACGGTCCGGCGCGGCTCGGTCTGGGCGCTCCTGAAGCCGAACTCCCTCCCCGGCTCCGACCGCCCGGGCGAGGCGGTCGTGACGCTCCTCGCGCGGAGGCCGACGGAGCCCCCGAGTCCGGGGACTCCCGCTCGGGAGCGCGGGGGACCGCCGTTCAACCCGGCGCTCGCGGACGCGCTCCGCGGGGTCGAGCTTCCGCCGGCGGACGGGCCCGGGGACTCCGCGCTCGTTCCGCCGGAGCCCGAGGAGGCGCTCCCGGAATATATCGAGGGGGCGGAGGTCGCGGTCTCCGCCTCCGCGCTCGCCGAGCGGGACCGCGGGGTAGCGGAGGCGCGCGAGCTCGTCGGGAAGGAGGAGCGGAGGCAAGTCGCGCTCGCCGCGGTTCGAGCGGAGTTGAACGCCGCCGCCGATCCGCCCCCGGCGGAGTACGTCCTCCTCCCCCGAAGGGACCTCGAGGATAACCTACGAACGGTCGACCGGGCGGAGGCGCTCGCTCGGCTCGAGCGCGACCCCGAGCTGATCCTCCTCCGCGTCGTCCCCTTCCGCGTCCGGGTCGAGCTCGACGAGGGCGGGAGCTAGCCGGATGCTTACCGCGCTCCTCGCCTCGAGCTGCCTCCTCTCCCTACTCTCCTCGCTCGCGAGCTCCCGCGGTCGCTTCTACCTCGCCGTCTGGCTCGTACTCGGCGCCGCGCTCTCGACGGGGGTCGCGATCGGGATCGCGCTCGCGCCGCACCTCGGGACTAGGTAAATGCTCTCCCTCCGCCCCCTCCTCCGCCTCGCCCGCCGCCGCGACGCGGGTTTACTCGGGCTCCAGGTCTTCGTCGACGTTATCGGCGGCCGCCCGGTCGCCGGGCTCTCGGTAACGATTCTCCGCCGCGCCTTCGACCTCGTCCTAAACCCCCCGGACCGCCTCCCGTGACCCCGCTCTCCTCCGCCCTCCTCGCCTTCGTCGCGCTCCTCGCGGCGGTCTCCGTCTCCGCCGGCGTTATCTACGCGTTACGGATAGCTACCTCGGTCCTCCGGACGCCGCTCCCCGTACCCGATCCGCCGCTCTCGAGCTACGGCGGGCTCGAGCTGCTCGAGTTCCGGGGCGTCGTCACCGGCGGCGAGAAGGTAATCCTAATCCGCCGGGGGCTCGACGAGCTCGAGCTCGTCGGCTACGACCTCTCCTGGCGCGAGACCGAGAGCGGAAAGTACCTAAAGTCCGGCGACGGCGAGCGGGTCCGGGCGCTCCTCGCGCTCGCCCCGCGGTCCCCGCGGTGAACCCCTCCGACGCCGCCCTCCTCGCGGACGCCTACCGTCGCGCGGTCGAGTTCGGCTTCGTGAAGCTCCTCGGGGTTCCGCCCCCGGTCGGGGATTACCCGGACGAGGAGCTACTCGCGGGCGCCCCGCCGCGGATCGCGGACCGGGACCCCCGCGAGGCGAGAGCGGAGGCGGTCTTCGCGACCCGGAACCCTCCGCGCTCGAGCGGGCTGCTTTAATCTTCGTCGCGGTACCGCCAGATTAGGTCGCCGCCGAGCCCCCAGCGGCGGAGGCGGCGGTCGACCTCCGCCTCCGTTACCCGGACCCCCGCGGACTCCTCGAGCGCGAGCGTCCGGAGCAGATCCTCCTGCGTCCGGCGCGCCGGGCAGTCGTGCCCGGTCGGGAGGAGGTAGACCCGCCCCCGGCGGAGGAGCCGGGTCGGCTCGCCGCAGGCGCAGCGGACGCGGAGGTTCGGGACGAGCTCGAAGGCGCCGCGGCAGAAGCGGGGCGCGGAGGGGGCGGAGCGGCTCACGGTAGCCCCCCGCGTCGCCTCCGCGGGCGGACGGGCGACTCCCACCCGCAGCCGCCGCAGACGCGGTAGACGACCCCCGGGAAGTGGGTCTCGGGGTTCAGGCGTTCGCCCGGGACCCGCTCGAGGGAGTAGGCGCCGCAACCGGGGCAGCGGCGGTGGGCGTTCTTCCGCCTCCAGGCGGTCTCCTCGCTCGGGGTCTTCACGGTAGGAGGTCTCCTCCGGGGTCGTCGTCCCCGGGGTTCGGGTCGAAGGCGAGGCAGTCCGCGCAGCGGCAGAGGCGCGCCCCGTCGAGCTTCCGGAGGAGGTCCCGGAGGCCCTCTCTCCTCGGGAGGCTCTCGTCGGAGTGCGCGGAGTGGAGCCCGGGCTCCGTGCAGAGACCCGGCTTCAGGGCGGCGAACCAACCGTTCGCGCCCTCGTACCAGATCCCCTCGGCGTTCCGGTGATTTACTTTCATCGTTCGCACCAGTCGCAGTCTGGGTCGTCGCAGATCTCCGGCGTCCTACCGCGGAGGTCTTCGGCGAGCGCCTCGCGCGCCTCCGCCGCGAAGAACGGGACCTCGTACCAGGCGACGAGCTCGTGGAGTCCCGGCTCCCAACGGTAGCCGTTGGGAGCCGTCGCGCGGTAGCAACCGGCCGGGCGGTCGTCCTCGACCGTGGCCGGCGCCGCTACCCGACGGAGTTCCCGGAGGGTCGGGGCGCTCACCGCCCGCACTCCGTGCAGTAGATCCCTCCGCCCGGGTCGCGGTCGCGGACGCCGCCGCAGCGCGGGCAGGTAGTAAGGACGCCGTACTGCGGCGCGGGTTCCCAGCCCTCGTCCGGATCTTCCTCCTCGATCGCGCGTATCGCCTCCTGCGAGTCCGAGACGTTCTCGAGCGCGGTCTCGAGGCAGCTCTCGAGGAAGGGTCGGTACTCGCTAAGGGTACCGACGAACTCGGCGACGGCGGCGTAGTTTCTCCGAGTCGCTTCGTAGTCGTCCTCCGCGCGCTCCGCGTTCGTCTCCGCCGCCGATTCGATCTCGGCGATTAGGGCGGCCGCGAGCGCGGGGAGGGAGTCGGCCTCGATCCGGATCTTCTTCGGGCTAGGCATCGTTCGTCTCCTTTCTCAGCGGGCAGAACGCGTAGCTCCAGCAAGCGCCGGGTGCGCAGGGTAGGGCGCTTTTCGGGGTCATTTTGCAATTCGAGGGCTTTTTCGTCTCGGTCTCGGTCTTTTTCGTCGTCGTCATAATTATATCTTATCACCTAGAAAGTATTTGTCCAGAGGAAAAGCGCCTCCCCCGCGATTTTTTTAGAGATCGTCCAGCTCTACCCCCGAGTTCCGGAGCACGACCTCGAGCGCCGCGCGGAACGTCGGGAAGTGCGTCGACCCCGCCGGCGTCCGCGTCGAGAGGAGGAGCGGGCGGAAGCCCCGGCGGGTCCGGGAGACGGCGCCGATTAGATTCCCGTCGAGGTAGACCGAGCCGTCGTCGGCGAGGACCTCGACGCGGGCGTCGGGCCGGAAGGAGAGGCGAGGGGGTCTAGGCATCGTCGGCCTCCAGTCTCGAGTCGACCTCGACCCAGCCGTAGAAGTTAACGTGGAAGTAATCGGTCATCGAGTCGGACCCGTCGAAGTTATAGGCGTCGAGCAGGCCCTGGAGCCGCTCCTTCAGCTCCCGGAGCTCGGGCGCGAACCGGAGCGTCCCCGCCGTCGGCGCGACCTCGCGGTTCCGGACCGGGAAGCCCGCGGGGAGGCCCTTTATCCGGACGTCGATCGAGCTCCCGCCGGAGTAGTAGCGGGTCTTAACGGAGAGCTTCAGCTCCCGCGGGAGGCGTCCGGCCTTCTTCTCCGCCGCGACGTCCGCGCGGAAGCGGCGGGCGATCTCGGTCGTCGAGAGGGAGCGGTCGTACTTCGCGCCGTAGGCGATCTCGCTCATCTTCTACTCTCCTTCCGCGTTCGAGAACGCGGTCTCGAGGGAACTCCAGAGGTAGTTCTCGGCGGCGGTCGACCCGTCGAAGTTCTCGACCGCCTCCGCGACGTCGGGGGAGGTCGGGGTACCGGTCGGGAGCTCGCTGTTCCGGACGAAGTAACCTAACGCCTCGTTCGCCTTATCGTTCGCGGTCTTTTTCGTCGTCGTCATAATTATATCTTATCAGATAGAAAGTATTTGTAAAGGGGAAAGCGACCCGGGAGCGGGATTTTTTTCGCAGACCCCTTTACTCCCCGCTTTCCGTTCGCTAAGATAGGAGGAGAAAGTGAGGGAATCGTGCCGAGGAAGAGCCCGAGGAAGCCTAGGAAACGCGAGCCGGAGCTCCTCTCCGTCTCCGAGGTCGCCGCGCTCCGCGGCGTCTCCCGCCCCGCGGTACTCGGGGCGATTAAGGAGGGGCGGCTCCGCGCGACCCGCGTCGGCGAGTTCTGGGTCGTCCGCCGCTCGGACGCCGACGCCTGGCTCCCCCGCGCCTACCGCGACCGCCGCCCCCGCCGCGTCCGCCGAGCCGCCGCTCCGTAAGCCGACTCTCCGGGAACCGGAGGGGGCTAGAGCCCCCGGGTCCCGCGATTCCGCGCCCCTCCGGGGTGGCCCGGTTCTAGCTAACCCCCGGCGCCTAACCCGAAAGGAGAGTCCGGCCATGCGTAGATTCGTCTCACCTATCCTCCTCCTCGCCCTCTTACCCTCGCCCGCGGCGGAGGCGAGGTGCCTCGACGGCCGCTGGGGTCGCGCCCCGATCCTCTCCGCGCTCCGGAGGGCGGGGCTCTCGACGAACGTCCGCGTCGTCCGGAGCGGCGAGAGCCGCTCGGGCGCGAGCGTCGAGTTCCTCGTCCAGAACCGGGCGCGGACCGACCTCGTCTACCCCGCGGTCGTCCGGAAGTCGAACCGCGCCGCCCGCGTCCGCGTCCCGACCTCCGCGCGGACCGTCTCGAGCGCCGAGGGGCTCGCCTGGCGCCTCCGCCGCGAGCGCCGCCCCGGCGCCGGGCGCTTCGTCGTCCGCCGCGTCTCGAAGCTGACCCGCCGCGGGAACTACCGGATTAAGAGCGCGACCGACCGGAACGAGTCCGTCGTCGTCCTCGCCCGCCCGGGCCCCGCGAAGACGATCCGCTACGACCGCTAACTCCCTTCGCTAGCTAGCCTTTCCCCGTACAGAAAATAATTTGTACGGAGGTGCGTTTTCCTCTGGACAAATACTTTCTATCTGATAAGATATAATTATAACGACGACGAAAAAGACCGAAACCGAGAGCCGGGGGAAGCCGATGACGAAGCGCGAGTTCGACGCCGCGACGAAGCAGAACTGGGGCGGCCCTTTTATGGCGAGCGACGAGCGGGAGACCTACCGCGAGACCCGCTCCCTCCCGCCGCGGGGCGAGCGTTCGAGCGACCTCCTCGCCCGCCGGGAGGAGTACTCGAGGCGCTCCGGGATCCCCGCGCTCTCGCGCGGGTCCCGCTTCTGCGCCCCCGCGCTCTACCGCGCCGGGCTCTGGTACGGTTCGAACTCCTGCCGCCGCGCGGCGGGGAAAGGTAGGTAGAGATGCCGAGTAAACCCGGTCGCCTCGAGTTCTCCCGCTCGCCCGCGGGGGTCCGCTCCTTCCGCGTCTGCTGCGCGCTCTCCGACCGCGTCGAGCGCGGGTACGCGGCGCCGAGGTACGCGGGGCGGCTCCTCCGGGGCGCCCGCTGGGACTACCTCCCGCGCCTCGGTTGGGTGAGCCCCGATGCTCTGGAGTCGTTACGAAGCGAAGGAGGTCCGCTATGACGGAGCTTACGAACGCCGCGCGCTACCGCGCCGCCGGTTTCCGGGTCGTCTTCCGCGACTCCCGGGTCTACCTCTTCCCTCCAGGTGCTCCGCTCTGGTACTCCGCCCCCGTCCGCGGCGGGGCCTGGCTCGGGACGACCCCGCTCCTCGACCCCGAGCGCTGGGAACCTACCCTCGAGGAGTTCCTTCCCTTCGACGCCGAGGCGCTCGACCGCGCCTGCTACTGTCGCTCCCTCCCCGGGGGGACCTGCGACTTCTGCGCCGGCGTCCGTCGGGTTCCCTCGGAGGAGGTCTCCGATGGGTAAGCTGCGCTTCGAGAAGTTCGACGCCTCCGGTCGCCACGAACGCTACCGCGACGCGGAGGTTACGATCCGCGCGGAGTACGCGACCGGCGGTCCCTGCACGCACGTCGCCCGGACCCCCCTCGGGGAGGTCGCCTTCGCCTACCCGCTCCGGGGCGGCGAGCGGTTCGTCGCGGTCGCCTCCGCCCGGGAGCTCCGCGCGCTGGCGGAGGGGTACCTCGACGAGGGGGTCGACGAGTGCTTCCTCGAGTCGACGGACGCGGAGCTCGAGGCGGGGGTCGACGCCCGCGCCTCGCTGCTCTGACCGCGGGCGGGGGAACGCCCCGCCGGAGGGAGGTTCGAGATGGAAGACCGACCGTGGAACCCCGCCGTCGCCGAGCTCGTCCGGGACGTCGCCGACGCCGTCGGGCTTGGGATGCTCCCCCGGGGGGCGCTCGAGGGGCACTTCCGCCTCGACTGGCCGGAGGCGGACGCCCGCCGGCTCGCGCGCCTCGTCCGGCGCGAGTTCTGCAACCGCTCGATCGAGCGGGCCCGCGGGGAGTAGGCGAAAAAAAAATCGCGGGGGAGGCACTTTTCCTCTGGACAAATACTTTCTAGATGATAAGATATAATTATGACGACGACGAAAAAGACCGAAACCCCGAAGGAGGCCGCGATGACTACCTCTTCCCCGACCCTCTCCGCCCGCCTCGCCCGCGACTCCCGCTGCCCCGCCTGCCGCGGGACCGGTCGCCGCGGCCGCGGGACCTGCTCCTCCTGTCGCGGGAGCGGCGCGGCGGACCTGACCCACCCGCGGATCCGCTTCAACTGGGGGTACCACGACGCGCACCTCGACGGGACGCTGAAGTCCGGCGCCCGGGAGGTGGTCGAGCGCGGCCCGCAGACGACGCGGACGGTCTCCGCGGAGGCGAACTTCTGGTACGCCGCGGGCTACCGGGCCGGACTCGCCGCGGTCTCCGCCGGTACCTACCGGAACGACTCCGAGCCGGCCTGGGTCGAGCTGACCGGCTCGGCGGAGCGGTAGCTCGCGGGGTCGACCGGCGGTCGGCCGGGCTCCCCTCCCCCGAGGGGGCCCCGGCGGGTCGCCGGGACCCGGAAGGAGGTCTAGGATGTCCGATCTTCGTACCGAGGTCCTCGAGCTCGCCGCGGTCCTCCGCGAGAGCCTCGGGGCGGGGAAGTCCGCGGCGGAGAACGTCGGGAACCTCCGCTGGGAGGTCGAGCACGGGCTCGCGGGGCTCCGTCGGGTCGACCGCGAGGTCGCGGAGCTCGTCCGCCGGCTCGACGCGGCGGAGCGTCGCCGCCCCGCTCCTCCGCCCCCGACCGCCGGGGGCGCGCTCGAGCGCGTCCGGGAGGCGCTCCTCGCGTTCGCGCTCGAGGAGCTCCCCGCCCGGCTCGGGGTCGCGTCGTGACCCCCGGGGACGAGGTCGCCCGCGCGGTCGAGTCGATCCGCGCGACCCGGCGCGAGCTCGAGTTCCTCCGCGGGCTCGTCGGGGCCCGCGCGCGGCTCCGGGGGGTCCTCGACGTCCCGGGGCTCCGGGCGCTCCAGCGGCGGGTGAACCGCGCGCTCCACCCCGACCGCGGCGGGGACGCCGAGCTCCTCGGCGAGCTGAACGCCCTCCTCGACGGGCTCGTCCGGGGGCTCTCGTGAGCGCCGACCTCCGCCGCGCCCTCCGCGCGGTCCGCCTCGCCCGCGGCGCTCTCCTCCGGCGCCCGGGACCCCGCCGGCGGCTCGACGACGCCCTCCTCCGCGCGGAGCGCGCGCTCGCGCGCGAGCTCGACCCGGCGCTACCGTTTCGCGCGACGGACCCGGCCCCCCGCCCCCGCTGGCTCCGCTGCGAGACCTCCTACGGTCTAAGTTAGTTCGGGTGGGACGCGGAGTTAACCGGCGAGTTTCTTTACCCGTGGTTTCTTCCGGGACGGATTTACCGCGGACTCCGCGTTCGCCGGGGGGAGGACCCGCCGGAGGACGGCGGCGGCGGGGCCGGAGACGACCTCGCCGGGGGCGCGGATCAGGCGCTGCATCTCCTCGAACTCCCCGCGGAGGAGGAGCCGGAGCTCCTTGATCGTCTTCGTCTCGTAGTTCACCTTCCCCCGGACCCGGATCTCCTTCGCCGCCCGCCGTATCAGCCCGAGCTCCTGCCCGGTCTTGATGATCTTGTCGAGTATCTCCGACCGCGCCTTGACCGCGCCGACGAGCGCCGAGAACTGCTTCGAGCTCCGGAAGATCTGCGCGAGGTCCTCGAGCTCGCGCGCGGCGAGGAGCTGCGCCTCCCGGTACTCGGTGAAGATCTCGACCGGGTCCGCCCCCTTCTCGAGGAGGACCGAGTCCTCCTCCCGGGCGAGGCGCTCGACGGACGCTAGCCACTGCCGCGACCAACCGGTCTCCTCGAGGATCTGCTCGCGCGTCCAGAGGAGGGCGCGGCAGGCCCGGTACTGCGCGATCGCGAGCTTCCGCTCGTTCGGCTCCTGGTTCGGGGCGAACCTCCGGAACCCCCGCCGGGCGACCTCTAGAGCCCGGGACCGGGCCGGGACCGGGCGACCCTCCTCGAGCGCATCCTCCGTCCGCTCGGGGACCTCGTCGCGCTCCGCGGCGATCTCGCTTCGCATCGGGACCTCCTCCGTTCCGTTCGTCCATCTTACTAGAGCGGGGGCTCATCGGAATAGGGACTTTCTGTAAGCGTAGTAAATTCTCCCTCATGCCGACCGTTCCGACCTCGAGCGAACTCAAGCGAGAGCTCGACCGGATCTACGAGAGCAAGGCGATCGTCCAGCGGAAGCTCATCGTCGAGGAGCGTCGCCTGGACGTCCTCGCCCGCGTCCTCGGCTTCGAGGTCCTCCCCGTTCACTGGCTGATGATCGAGGCGAAGCGGCTCCTTCCCGGCCCCTGGCGCCTCTTCCTCCTCCCCCGCGGCTGCGGGAAGTCGACGATCCTAACGGTCGCGGACTGCGTTCACCGGCCGTTGATAGACCCGAACGTACGGATACTTATCGGGTCCCGGGTCAAGGATCAGTCGAAGGATATCCTCTCGGAGATCCAGGGCTGCTTCGAGGTCGAGCGCTTCTGCGAGCTCTTCGGCGACCTCCGGGGCGAGAAGTGGGGGACGGGCGAGGCGACGATCCGGACGCGGACCCGGAAGCTGAAGGAGCCGACCTGGCTCGCAGCTGGCGCCGACGGACCCGTAACCTCTAAGCACTTCGACTTAATTAAGGCCGACGACCTCGTCGACGAGCGGAACGCGCGGACGCAGGGGGAGCGTGACCGGATCGCGATCTTCTTCTACAAGACCCTCGTTCCGACCCTGCTGATGAAGCGCTCCGACGGTACCCCCGGCGAGATCGACGTGATCGGGACGCGCTACAACCCCGACGACCTCTACGCGCGGCTCGAGGAGAACGACCCGAAGTTCGAGCGTAGCGTCTGCGAGGTCCCCGCTCTGATCGACCCCGAGACCGGCGAGGCCGACCCCGAGCGGGGGGTCTCGATCGTCGAGGAGATGCTCCCCGCCGCCGACCTCCGCGCGCTCCGCGTCTCGATGGGATCCGCGCACTTTGACTCTCAGTTCCAGCAGTCGACGACCCGGATGAAGGGCGATATCTTCGCGGACGAGATGTTTCGAGCCGAGTACGAGGAGGAGCCGGAGAAGCTGATCCGCTCGCTCGAGCTCAAGGTCTGGGCCGCCTGCGACCTCGCGATCGCGGAGAAGGAGCAGCAGGACGAGTACTCGGACTCCGTTATCGGCGTCGACGACCGGGACCCCGACGTACTCGACGTCTACGTCCTCGAGAACTACGCGGGGTTAATCCCGTACAACCTCCAGATCGCGCGGGCGAGCTACCTCTTCGAGCGCTGGGGCGAGTGGCTGATCCGCTTCGGGATCGAGGCGAACGCGTTCCAGCGGGCGCGGCTCCACGCGGTCTACCGCGAGCTCGGGGCGGAGGTCGGCGACCGCTGCGTCCCCGTGATCACCCTGACCGACAAGGTCACCCGGGCCTGGAAGCTCTCCGCCCGCTACGAGGCGGGGCGGGTCAAGCACCCGAAGGAGGCGAGCTGGCGCGAGGCGCTCGAGACGCAGCTGATTTCGTTCCCGCACGGGAAGCGGGACGACCGCTTCGACTCGCTCGACCTCGCCGTAACCCTCGGTTGCGTCGTCCGGGCGAAGCGGAAGCGGAAGCGTAAGGTCGGTCTCTTCGGGGGCGGCCGCGCGCTTCGGAGCAAGCAACGTTCGGTGGTGGTAACTACAGGAGGCGTAAAGTGAAGCGAGAAGACGGGAAGAAGCTGGTAGCTATTCGGAAGGCGCTCGAGGCGGGCGAGAGGCTCTCGGACGAGCAGGTCGCGAAGCTCGCGGAGCTCCGCCGGGCGGAGAACGCCGGGCGGAGGTTCCTCCCGGTCCGGAAGGTCGAGCTCCGGGCGGGGGAGGAGCTGCACGACTTCATCTGGGCGATGATCTCCGCCGTCGAGACGAACCGCGTCCTTCTCGCCGACGGCTCGCTCGACGCCTGGCTCGAGGGGATCTTCAACGACCACGTGATCGTGAGGGACGGGAACACCGGGAAGCTCTTCCGGGCGAACTTCCGGCGGGCGGCGAGCGGGGAGATCGAGTTCGAGGAGCCGGTCGAGGTCCGGGTCGAGTTCGTCCCGGTCGGGGGCGGCGACGTCGAGAAGGCGGCGCCGACCGAGGTCGTCGAGCTCGAGCTCCGGAAGTCCCGCTGGGGCGCTATCCTCGGTTCCGAGAACGCGCTCCGCGCGATCCGCTAGCCCCGAGAGGACTAGCGAGGGAGGACGGTAGAAAATGGCCGAAGTCACCCCGACCGCGAGCGTTCCGTACGCCCCGGACTTCAATACATTTCGAGAGGTCGACGCGAACGACGCGTTACTTCCGAGCGAGCGGAAGTCGGGTATAAACTGCGCGGACTTCGACGAGGTCGTTATCCAGGCTTCGCTCCTCGGGGGCGCGACCGCCGCGACGATAGAGCCCCACTTCTGGAGTCCCTCGAAGAACGGGGCCCCGAACGGCGGGTTCGTCCCGGAGGCGACGCCTCAGACGATAGCGCTCTCCGGCGCGAATACGGGGGTGAGGAAGATCTTCCGGGTCGGGCACTCCGGGTCGGTCTTCTTCGAGGTCTCCGGACTCGCGGGCGGCGCGGGGAAGCGGGTCCGAATCGAGGTCGCCGGTATCCCGGTCTACGGGCGGAAGGGCGGCTAGCGGCGTGGGCGCCGAGACCGTACGCCTCGGGGCGGAGGTCCCGATCGAGCGGAGCCCGGGAGCGGAGACCGTCGGGGACGCCGTCCGGCGTAACGTCCGGGCGGTTAAGGCGACGATCTTCGGGCTCGCCGGCGCCCGCGGGGCCCGGGACCGGGTCGCGAAGCGAGTCGCGGGGGTGGCGAAGCAGCGCGACGAGGGCGTCTCCGCGCCCGGGACCTCCTCGGGCGAGCGGGTGAACGCGGAGTTCGAGCGGCTCCAGCGGGCGGGGAAGGTCGTCGAGCCCCCGTTCGACCCGCTCTTCCTCGCGGTAATGCCGGAGAACAACACGGAGATCGGTCCGGCGATCGACGCGATGAGCGTAAACGTCGAGAGCTTCGGCTGGCGCCTCCGGCCGCGGTTCCCGGTCACAGAGCGGACCGACCCCGAGCTCCTCCGGATCCTCGCGGAGGAAGCGACGGCGGCGGAGAACTTCTTCGAGTCCGCCTGCGCCGAGGGCGCGATCGAGGACCTCCGGGACAAGCTCCGGCGGGACCTCGAGTCGACGGGGAACAACTTCACGGAGTTCGTCGAGGTACCGGGTACGGGCGAGTTAGACGGGCTCGAGCAGCTCCCGGCCTGGACGATGCGGATCACGAAGCCGGACGACGAGCCGACGGAGTACGTCGACTACCGCGTCGTAAAGGAGGTCTCCTTCCCGCCCCCGCCCCCGGCGGGGGAGCCGGGCGAGCTCGCTCCCCCCGAGCCGGGGGAGGGCGAGGCGGCGGTCCGGAAGCAGCTCCCGGTCGAGGTCCGGTACCGGAGGGAGGAGCACCTCCGGAGGAAGCGGTTCCGGAGGTACGTACAGGTCCTCGAGGGCGGGCGCGCGGTCTGGTTCAAGGAGCTCGGCGACCCCCGCCTGATCTCCTCCCGGACGGGCGAGGTCGTAACGAGGGAGCAGCTCACGGAGGGGAACAAGGAGCGGGCGACGCGCTTTACGCTCTCGAACGGGAGCGTCGTCGTCCGGACGAACTCCTTCGTCGGCTTCCCCGTCGCGGACGCGGCGAACCCGGTTAGACACCAGCGGATCTACTGCCCGCGCTCCCCCTACGGGCTCCCGCGCTATATCGGGAACCTCTTCGCGATCATGGGCTCCCGCGCGTCGGAGGAGATCAACTACACGACGTTCAAGAACAACAACGTCCCGTCGCTCGCGATCTCGGTATCGAACGGGAAGCTCGACGACGAGTCGATCGAGCGTATCGACGAGTTCGTCGAGGCGGCGATCCAGGGGGACGACAACTACTCGAAGTTCCTCCTTATCGAGGCCGAGCCGGTGATGGAGGGAATGCGCGACCCCGGCTCGATGAAGATCGATATAACGCCGCTGACGAAGGAGCAGCACACGGACGCGCTCTTCGTCAACTACAAGGCGGCGAACGACGAGTCCGTCCGCCGGGTCTGGCGCTTCCCCTCGCTATTCGTAGGGAAGGCCGAGGACTACTCCGGGGACGTCGTCGACGCCTCGAGGAGGCTCGGGGACGAGCAGGTATTCGAGCCGGAGCGGGACAAGGTCGACCGGTTCTTCACGCGGGACGTCCTCCTCCGGCTGAATATCGTTAACTCCGTCTTCCGCTCGAACGGGCCGAACGTCGCGGAGAACGCGGATCTCGTTCGGATCCTCGCGGGCGGGGAGAAGACCGGTGGGGCGACCCCGCGGATCGCGCGGAAGATTCTCTCCCGGATCGTGAACGAGGACCTCGGCGAGGTCGACCCGAAGCTGCTCGACCCGGACAAGCCCTTCTCGCTTACGCTCGCGGAGATCATGAAGACGAACTCCGCCTCCGCCGCCCCCGGCGGGGGGGAACCGACGTCGCAGGGGCGGGCGGGGCTTCAGGTCGCGACCGAGGGCGAGCGCGACCGCGACCTCGAGCCCGCCGGAACGGTCGATCGCGCGGACGAGCCGCTCGAGCGGCTCGCCGAGCTCCTCCGGGCGGAGGCCGCCCGGCGCTTCGGTGGCTTCGTCCCGCCGGCGCTCGACCTCCGCGAGGGGGAGGGGGACGCCTAGATGCTCCTCCCCGACCTCGACCCCCGCTTCGCCGCGTCCGTTACTCCGGATTTCCTCCGGGGACTCGGGGACGAGGAGCTCTTCGCCCTCGTCGACGCGGTCGAGGAGCGGGTCGGGCGGGAGGTCGCGAAGGTCGAGGACCGCGCGACCGCGGCCGAGCGGAGGCTCTCGCGCGAGCTCCTCGACGACTGGCGCGGCGACCTCGACCCGATCCTCGTCGACGAGCTCCTCGACCTCCCGGCGGAGGCGGTCTCGATCCCGGAGGTCGAGCGGCTCCTCGGGAGGACCGACGCGCGGATGCGCGAGCGCGACACCTCCTCCGCCCTGACCTCGCTCGGGATCGCCCTCGGGGCGTTCTACCTCGGGGCGAAGCGCCGGGTCCGGGACCTCGCGGGCGAGTCCGGTCGAAGGATCGAGCTGACGCTGACCCGGGGTAACATCCGGGAGATCGGGTCGCTCTCGAACCAGGGCGTCTACTGGATCGGCGAGTACTGGGGGCGGCACCTCTCGCGGACGATCCTCGCGACGGTCGAGCGCGAGGCCGCCCTCCGCGGACTCGGGCGGCTCGAGGTAGGGCAGATCCTCCGCGGCGCGGTTAACGGGACCTTCCCGATGGCCGCCGTCCCCGGGACCTACCGCGGCTCGCCCGAGGCGTACTTCGCGCAGCTAGCGGGCGACGTCCGGACGCGGGGGCTCGCCTTCGGCTCGGTCTCCGCGTTCGAGGCCGGGGGCTTCGTAAGGTACAGAATAGAGGCGGTTTTAGACGAAAGGACCTCGGAAATTTGTCGCTTTATGCATAACCGGACCTTCGCCGTCTCCGAGGGCCGCTCGCTCGTCGACCGGCTCGTCTCGGCCGAGGACCCGGAGGACGTGAAGTCGATCGCCGGCTGGCGTACCGCGGCCGAGGCCCGCGAGCTCGCGGAGCGCGGCGACCTAGCGAACGCCGGGTTGGCGTTACCGCCGTATCACGGAAGATGTCGAACTGTAGTAGTTCCGGAGAGTTAAGGAGGTAGTAACGATGGACGAGGAGAAGATCGCGCGCGGTAACGCGCTCCTGCTCCCCTTCAACCTGACGGTCGAGAGCGTCGCGGCGCTCGAGCTCGCGCTCGACAAGTTCCGGGGGGTCGCCGCGGCGAAGGCGTTCGCCGTCAACCACGGGCTGAAGCCGAGCGAGGTCCGGCAGCGCCGGGACGTTATCCTCGCCCGCGTCCGCGCGGAGGGGGACTTCGAGGACGGCTCGCTCCGGCGGGAGAAGCTCTCGCGCGACGTCGTCGCCCTCGTCGGGACCCCCCGCGAGCGGCGGGACGAGCCCGTCCGCCGGGCGGTACCGGACGCGGACGCCTCGAACGAGGAGAAGCGGGAGGCGCAGGCCGCGCGCGCCGAGCGCTGGGGGATCGAGGCGCTCGAGGGGAAGGGCGAGAACCTCTCCTTCCCCGCGGACGGTCCGACGGAGGAGAACCTCTACGCCGACCCCGTGAACCTTAAGTTCCCGGTCGAGACCGAGGAGCGGGCGGCTAACGCGCGGGTACGGTTCAAGCAGAACGCCGGGACTTACGAGCTCGAGCGGTCGAAGGCGATCGTGCACGAGCGGATCGTTCGGGCGGAGCTACGCTTCGGGATCGAGCCCTCTTTCGACCCCGAGGACCCGCTCGACGCGCTCCTTCCCGCGGACCTCAAGGACGAGCTCTCGAAGTTCGTCCGGTTCGCGAAGCGGGGCGAGATTTTCGTCGCGAAGTCCGAGGACGAGGGGGAGGACCCTTCGAAGGAGGTCCGGTTCTTCGGTATCGTCGCGAAGCCGAACGTCGCGGACTCGGAGGGGGACGCGCAGACGAAGGCCGAGATCGCGCGGGCGAACGAAGGGTTTATGCGGGACTTCGGGACGATCGGGCTGATGCACAAGAAGGACGTCTCGGACAAGGTCACGCTGATCCAGAACGTGATCGCGCCGACCGACCTCGACTTCCCGCTCCCGGACGGCGGGACGAAGAAGATCGCGGACGGGACGTGGTACGTCCAGCTCTTCTCCGACGACCCCCCGATCGTCGAGAAGGTCCGGAACGGGCAGCTAAACGGGCTCTCCTTCGGCGGGCGCGCCCGCCGGGTCTCGGCTGACGAGGTCGGGCCGGACGGACCGGAGGAGCTCGCGCTCGCGAAGCGTAGGAACTTCGAGCGGGTCGAGAAGGGCGAGGAAGACCCGATCGAGAACTGGTTCGTCGGACTAGTCGTCGAGGAGTTCTCCGTCGTCGACGCCGGCGCGAACGAGGAGGAGTTGTTTTTCATCAAGAGGAGGAAGGATAAGATGACGAGCCCAGAACAGAAGCAGGAGACGACGGAGAAGCGGGAGGGCGCCGAGAATCAGCCCAGTCCCGAGCCCCAGAAGCCCCCGAAGCCCCCGAGCGAGGAACCCCCGAAGCCCCCGGAAGCCTCGACGGAGAAGCGGGAGGGCGGGGAGACCCCGGCCCCGACCGAGCCCTCGAATCATCCGGAGACCGAGGCGCCGCCGCCCCCGGCTTCCCCCGAAGTCGACGTCGGTAAGATCGTCGCCGACGCCGTGAAGTCTGCCCTCGCCCCGATCGACGATCGGCTCGCGGGCCTCGAGAAGGAGGTCAAGGAGCAGGGCGAGCGGACGGAGAAGATCCGGGCCGAGGCGAGGGGCGAGAGCGCGCCGGGGGCGACTACGACCCCGCCGGCGCCGGAGCCGGAGAAGCCCGTGAGCAAGTGGGCCGGGAGCGCGATCGGCGTGGTCACCGAGCGCTTCTCCGGTCGAAACCGAAACGGCTGAGACCGCGAGCGAAACCGAGAGAGAAGTGAACGTCGGTAGGTAACCGACGAGGGAACTAAGGAGAAAGGGTAGAGAAAATGACGAACGAGGAACTCGTCCAGAGAGCGATTATCACCAGCAACGACCTTGCCGCCGGCGGGAAGCTGAACGACGAGCAGTCGGATCAGTTCATCGACTTCGTGATCGACGTCACGGAGCTACGCGGCGCCGTCCGCGTCGTCCGGTTCCGTCCGGAGAACCTCCAGATCGACAAGATCGGCGTCGGTCGCCGCGTGAGCGTCCCGAAGGAGGAGGCCCGTGACCCCGGTATCCGCCGGGGGGTAACGACCTCGAAGGTCGTCCTCACGCCGCGCGAGATCATGACCCCGTTCGAGATCTCGGACAACTTCGCCGAGCTGAATATCGAGGGCGAGGCGGTCGAGGACACCGTCGTCCGGCTGATGGCGACGCAGACCGCGAACGATATGGAGGAGGGGATGGTCAACGGCGACACCCTCGGGGTCGCCCAGATCGAGAACGACCTGTTCGACGGCGGCGCGACGGACAAGGTGATCAAGGATACCTTCCTCGCGCTCTTCGACGGCTGGTGGCGGCTGATGGACGCCGGGAATATCTACGACGCGGAGGGGGAGAACGCGTCGCTGAAGGTCTTCTCCGGGATGATCAAGGCGATGCCGGTCAAGTTCCGCCGCACGCGCCGGGACCTCCGGTTCCTGCTCGCCCTCGATATCGAGCAGAACTGGAGGGAGAAGGTCGCCTCGCGCGCGACGACCGCGGGCGACAACGCGATGACCTCCTCGAACTCGATCCCGGTCTACGGCGTGCCGCTGGTCCCGGTCCCGCTCCTCGACCCCGATCCGAAGGTCGTCGAGCACGTGACCTTCGGCGCCGCGCCCGACACGCAGTCGCTCCGGTACGGTCCGATCTCGGACGAGGTGATCATCACCCCCGTTACCCTCGGCTCGACCCCGGTTACCCCGTACGTCGAGGGGACGGACTACACGGTCGACCGGACGACGGGCGAGATCACGACCGTCGCCGCGCAGGGGATGGCCGTCGCGGGTCCGTACAAGGTTACGTACCGGACGCTCGCGCAGATCGCGCTGGCCAATTTCCAGAATCTTATCATGGGGATCGGCCGGGACATCCGGATCGAGACCGCGCGCGAGATCTACGCGGGCGTTAACCAGTTCGCGATCACGACGAAGTACACGGTCCAGATCGAGGAGGTCACCGCGGTCGTTAAGGGCATCAACATCGGGATCGAGTAGAGCCACGGACGCCGGGGGTCCGGGTCTCTTCTCTAGGTAGGGACTCGAGCCCCCCGCGACGCGGAGGAGGTGCCTTATGAAGAAACCTAGCGGTAAACCCCCCGCTCCCGCCCGACGGAGTCCGCGGACGAAGGTAGTCGCGGACGAGGTCGAGCGGAAGCCGGAGCCGGAGACGACGCCGACGAGGGAACCGGAGCCGGAGTCACCGAAGGCGCCGGAACCCCCGAGGGTCGCGACCCCGGAGGTCCCTCCGGAGGAGCGACCGGGGATCGTCGAGCTCGTCGAGGGCGATACGTTCGAGGTTAGGGGCGTTAGGTTCCGACGGAACCGACCGGTCCCGATCCTCGACCCTCGCGTCCTCCGACGGGTTCGCCGGAACGGTCGGTTCGAGGTCCGGGACCTCGCGCCCCGGGAAGGAGGCGAGTCGAAATGAGCGAAAAGGTAACGGTCGTGCTCCGTTCGCAGGGCTCGGTCGAGATCGAGTTCCCCGAGGGGAAGGAGGCGCCGAAGAATCGAAGTTGCTTCGGCGCGCTCCGACTCTTCGCGGGGATCCCGCGGGCGATCACTCGGGAGGAGCTCGAGTGGATCGAGAAGAAGGAGCCGAAGCTATTCGCTAGGCTTCGAGTCGCGAAGTACGTCGAGAGCAAGCGAGTCGACCGACGCGGAGCGTCCGAGGCCGAGGTCGAGCGACTCGCGGAGCGGGAGGGGATCGGGCACCTCCCGCCGGGGAGGCGACTCGAGGTCCTCCGGAAGCGCGGGAAGGTCAAGCCCCCCGAGCCGAATCCGGTTCGCCTGGAGAAGCCCGCGAAGTCGAAGCCGGCGGCGAAGCCCCCGGCGACGAAGCCGAGCGAGCGCTAGCCCCGCCGAATGCTTCTAGCGACCCTCCGGGACGGGCAGACCCTGCTCTGGGACCTCTCGAACCCCCCCGAGCTCCGCGCCTGGGAGGCCTCCTCCCGCGACCCCGCCTTCCTCTCCTCCGTAACCTCGCTCGCCCTCCGGAGCGACGCCGGGCGGGTCGACCTCCCACTCCCCCGGCGCTTCCGGGGGGAGGTTCGGTACCGCGCGGAGGTCCTCCACGACCGTTCGGGGACGCTCGCGGGAGAGCGGCTCCGGGTCGAGGTCGGGGGCGTCGCGCTCTCGATCCTCCTCCGCGCGGGCGAGCGCGCGGGACGGGTTCGAGTCGACCTCGACCGCCGGGGGCGTCCGAGGTGGATACCTTCGGCGGGTTCATAGCGATAGGGTCTCGGATACTTCCGTCTCTACCCTAACGTCTGGAGCGCGCCCCCGTGGCCAGACCTAGGCTTAGACAGGACTCGATACACAGCGAGCGCGGGGCGATCGACGACTCGCTCGACCCGACGCAGCACGACGCGAACGCGGTAAACCTAGCGAATACGCTATCGTATCTCTGTAGTCAGGTGCTCCGAATCCTCGGGTCCTCCTCCTCGAAGTGGTTCGACGTCCCGGTCGTTACGCTCTCCGCGCTCGCGGAGCGGGAGATCAAGTCCGGGGTCCTGATCCCCGGCGACTTCTCCGGGACCCCGAAGCGGGCGACGGTCGCGTTCGCGACCGCCTACCCCTCCGCGGACTACGCCGTTACCCTCGCGGTCGAGACGATCAACGGGAAGATCTACGCCCCCGGCGTCACGTCGAAGACCGCCGCGGGGTTCGACGTCGACCTCGGCTCGGGGAACCTAGCCAACCTCGATCGCGTCGGGTGGCACGCGATCGCTAACGGAGAGACGTGATATGGGCTTAAAGATACTCGCGATCGAGTTCGACGAGCTTACCTCCGACCCCGGGAGTCCGGTAGAGGGGCAGATCTGGTACAACGTTACCGAGAAGAAGCTGAAGCTCTACCGGAACGGCTCGACGGATACGCTTGTCGACAACGTAACGTTCACGGTGCACTCGACCTCGACCGCGAACCCGCACACGACGACGCTCGAGCAGGCGCGGACGGCTAGTCCGACGCTCGCCGGCGACGTCGATATGGGCGGTAACGATATCACGAACGTAGGCGGGAGCGGCGCGGGGTTCAACGCGGCGAGCGAGAGCTGGACGACCGAGCAGATTAACTCGAAGCTAAAGGGGCTCGACTGGCAGAACTCCGTCCTCGACAAGGACCTCGCGAAGCCCCCGGCGGTCCCGGTCGGAGGGGACCGGTACATAGTCGGGGTTCACTCCTACGCGATCGTCGCGGTGAACCCCGCGACGGAGGTCGTCTCGATCGCCGGGGACAAGACGGCGGAGCTATCGGCGACCGAGGAGTTCGATATCGTCGGCTCGACCGGAAACGACGGGACGTATACGGTAGCGTCGATCGTCTACAACGCGCCGAACACGGAGATTACGGTAAACGAGGACCTGACGGACGCGACCGCGGACGGGAGCGTCGAGTTCTCCGAGGACGCCTGGAACGGGAAGAAGGACGATATCGCGGAGTGGGACGGCGCGAGCGCCTGGATCTTCACGACCCCGAACGAGGGCTTCGCGCTGAAGGTCGAGGACGAGAACATATACTACTTCTTCAACGGCTCGGTCTGGGGGTCGTTCGGGAACGCGGTCCAGCACTCGGCGCTGATCGGACTCGGGAACGACGACCACACGCAGTACCTCCTCGTCTCCGGCGCCCGCGCGATGGCCGGCGACCTCGATATGGGGGGAAACAACGTAACGAACGTGAACCTCGTCGACGGGGTCGACGTCTCGGCGCACGCGGCGCGGCACATCAAGGACGGGGGGGACGAGGTCGACGGGGACCGGCTCGACATCGACTTCACGCCGACGAACTATACGCCGGACACCTCGCCGCCGGAGGTTACGGACGTCGACCACCTGACGGCGCACCTCAAGGGGATCGACGACGCGCTCGATCAGCAGGCGCTCGACCAGAAGGCGGGGAGGGTCCCCGTCGGCTCCTTCGCCGGGAACCCGAAGAGGGCGACGGTAACGTTCGCGACCGCGTTCGGGGACGCGAACTACGCGGTCGTCCTGACGCCGGTTACACAGAATAACCAGCAGTTCTCGCCGGTCGTCGAGTCGCAGGTCGCCGGGGGGTTTACGATCAACGTCGGGGCGAACAACGTCGCGAACCTCCTCCAGATGAACTGGATCGCGATGAAGGACGGCGAGAGCGCGTAGATGCCGCTAAGCCTACAGTCCGCGCTCCTCGAACCGGTCGCGACCCCGCCCGCGAGTCCCTCGGAGGGGCTGATCTACTTCGACTCCGCGCTCGGTAGGCTCCGCGTGTACCGAAGCGGGGTCTGGGAGTCCCTCCGCCCGGGCGCGCACGTCGCGATCTCGTTCGGGGCCAGCGGACTTAACGGTACCCCGTACTTCGAGACGGCGAACACCGACTACACGAGGGTCTGCGACTACCTCTTCCCCGGTTCGAACCTCGTCGGAGCGCCGACTTCGATCAAGGCTATCCTCGACCCGAACGGCGCGACCTCCGTGGAGTGCAGACTCTACGACGTACCGAACGCGCAGACGATCGCCTCGGTCTCGACCGCGAACGCGTACCCGACGGTAACGGACCTCGGGGCGATCTCGAACGTACCGACGGCGCCGACGTCGCTCTCGATCGAGGTTAAGCGGACGGGGGGTGGGGGGAATAACCGGGTGAGGATCCACGCGATCCTCATCCTCTTCTAGGGGGTCGGATGCTGAAGTACTACCGGATCCGCTGCGCGACCGAGGGTGCGTACAAGTACGTCTGGTCCCAGGACACCCCGACGGAGTGCCCCACGAACCCCGCGCACTCGCTGGACCCCAACGGACTCGGCGTCCTCGAGTGCCGCTGCCCGAGGGACGTCGTAACCGACCCCTACGTAGAGGCGGTCCTCCCGGGCGCTACCTCGGTGGTCGCTAACGATCGACCGGCGATCGAGGTCGCCGCGGGCGCGACGGGCTGGGGGGCGATCCAGGGGCGCTGGCCGCACGAGAGTAACTCGAAGGCCTCGCTGAAGGTCTCCGCTAAGTTCATCCTCAAGGAGAGCGGAACCGGGACCGTCGTTCGGATCGGGGCGCGGGCGAAGGCGCAGGGGGTCGGGGACGACTCCTCCGAGGGCTGGGCCGACGCGCAGTACGTCGACGTTACCGTCTCCTACGATACGATCGGCGAGGTCTTCGGGGCGGTCCTCTACCTCGACGCTTCCTCCTTCGAGGAGGACGACGCGCTCGCGCTTCAGGTCGGGCGGGACGGGTCGCACGCGAGCGACACCTCGGACGTCGCGATCCAGATCATCGGGGTGAAGGCGGAGGCCTTCTGATATGTCGAACGAGACCACCGTAAAGAGCCCCCGGGCCTTCCTCCCCGTCTTCTGGAGCGGGAGCGACTTCGCGGCGGGGGAGACGACGGGCGCGTCGCTCCCGATCGCGGGATTCCCCGCGAGTATCGTCGAGTTCCCGCTACCCCGTATCGCCTCACTCGTAACCGTCGGGATCGTCCTTAGCGAGTCGGTAACGGGAGGCTTTCTCCGCTTCGAGCTTACTAAGAACGGGGTACCGACGGGGAAGTACGTAGACGTCGACTCCGGGTCTAAGAAGATCTGGGAGATAACCCCCGGGGAGATCGTCGCGGATAAGGGCGACGAGGTCGGGATCCTCTGGGGCTCCTCCCCCGGTCTTACCCCCGACGGGACGATCGACGGGGTCTTATTCCTAGAGGTACAGTACGCGTAGGAAGGAGAGCGGCGAAGCGTGGCTCAGACCCGACTACTCGAGGCGCTCGGGACGATCGACGGGGTCAACAAGGACTTCGCCGCGCCCCTCCCGTACGAGCCCGGGACGCTCCGCGCGCTCCGGAACGGGAGACTACTCGCGCGCGACTTCGAAGACGGGTACGACGAGCTCGACCCCCCGCTCGGGACCTTCCGCCTCCGTCGAGCGCCGGTCCCGGGGGACGTCGTCTACGTCTTCTTCGCGGAGGAGACCCCGTAATGCCCTCCCGCCTCGAACCCGTCGCCGGCGTCGTAGACGGCGTGAACCGCGACTTCTCCGTCCCGACGCACTACCGCGCGGACTCGCTAGTCGTCTTCCTAAACGGGCAGCAGCTGAAGCGCGAGCTCGAGAACGGCTGGGTCGAGCTCGACCCCGACGCCGGGACCTTCCGAATGAAGCTCCCCCCGCTCCCGAGTCAGGGCGCGGCGGACGATCCGGGGGACGTCCTCTACGCGTACTACGATACTGAAGTCCTCTCGACCGGCGGGGCCGACGGGGGCGTCCCGAGCCTCTCGGCCGCGGTCGAGCTCGTCCCGAAGCTCCTCGCGGCGACGAATCTCCGGCCGCGCATAATCGGGGCGAAGGAGGTTAGCTAGCGATGCCCGTTATCAAGGTAACGATAAACGTCAACAAGATCGAGAACGTCGTAACGATCTTCGACGTCATTCGCGTTTTCCGAGCCGCGGTCGAGGGCGGTCCGTACGTCGAGATCACGACCCCCGCGACCCGGATCCCGTTCGTCGCGGGCGTCTCGGTCTACTACTACGACGACCTCGGCGGGAGTCCGACGGACTGGTACAAGACGAGCTACTTCAACACGACGACGCTCCAGGAGAGTTCGCTCTCGGACCCGATCCTCGGGGAGACCGACGCGCTCTACGTAACGCTCGACGAGATGAGGGCCGAGGGCGTCCCCGCCTCCGTCTCGGACGCGCAGCTCCTCTCCCGGATCCTGACCTGGCAGGCCTTCGTCGAGCGCTGCACCCGGCTCTGGTTCACGCCCCGGGCGTTCGACTGGGTCCGGGACGGGACGGGGACGGCGCTCCTACAGCTCCCGGTACCGATTATCTCGATCGCGGCGCTCTACCTCAACGGGAGCGCCTCCGCCGCGGACCCCGGGACGTACAAGGTCTACGCCGGACGGGGGGGATCGGGGCAGGACGACCGGCGGAACCCCCGGGTGAAGCTCCTCTCCGGCTCGCGCTCGATCTTCGAGGGGACGGGCTACCTCGGGACGACCTCGGCGGTCTTCGAGGTCGGGGAGCAGAACCAGGTCCTCGACGGGACCTTCGGGTACGTAGAGACCGACGGGAGTACGCCGGAGCCGATTAAGTACGCGATCAAGAAGCTCGTCGCCCGCTCCTCCCGCGGACTCTACTCCGTCGTCGGCGGCGGGGGCTCGACCGCGTTCGGTCCGATCGTCGAGGAGGAGACGGACCGGCATCGTCGGAGGTACGGCGACCCGTTCGTCGGGTCGAAGCTGCACTCGACGACCGGCGACCCAGAGGTCGACCAGATCCTCGCGGCGTACCGCGCGCCGATAAAGGTCGGGGCCCCGCGGACGGTGAACCGGCGCTTCGGGCCCCGGATTTAGGAGAATCGGAATTGCCCGTCCCTAATCTAATTCACCCGCTCCCGGTCGTCCTCGAGCGCAAGGTCGAGGGCTCTACCGTCTTCGACCCCGTCGCGCGGGAGCCGGTCCGGCAGGTCTGGCGGCTCGGCGGCGGGCCCGGGCTCGGGGAACCGGTCGAGGTCGAGGCGCAGGTCGACTACAACCGGGGGAGTATCCGGAAGCCGGACTACCACCCCGCCGGCGTCGAGGAGAAGTGGGCCGGCTACCTCCTCTTCCGCGTCGTCGACCTCCTCGCCTGGAACCTCGCGGAGGAGAACCCGGACGGGACCCTGACGATCTTCCTCTCCCGCGGGGATCGGATCTCCCGGGTCGGACGCCGCTCGACCTCGCTGTACATCGCCTGGTTCCGGGACGTCGCGGGGTACCCGGACCAGGACGGGCTGACGCTGCTCGAGGTCCAGTTCACGGACCGGCTCGGGGGCGGGGGTGCTTAAGTTCCGTCTCGGCGGAGACTGGGCTAAGTTCCTCCGCTTCCTCGAACCTAAGCGGGCTCGGAGGGAGTTCCGGAAGAAGGTCCGGCGGGAGATGAGGCGGCAGGTCGAGCTCCTCCGCCGGGACGTCGTCGGGTACATCGACGGGGAGCGGCACGGGGTTCCGAACTCCCCGCTCACGGTCCTAATCAAGGGTAGCTCTCGCCCGCTCGTTGACCGCGGCGACCTCCGGGCGGGGATCCGGACGGGGGTCAGCGCGAAGGGCTCGAACGCGGTCGCGGTCCGGCTCCGCGGCGCCGTCGGCGTGCTCCGGACCGCGCGGAACGCCGGGGGTCGGGGACTCGTCGACGTCGCGGTCTCGCTTCACGAGGGGTTCGTGATCCGCGTCACGGAGAAGGTCCGGGCCGCGGTCTTCGCCGAGCTCCGGAAGCGCCGGGGCGGGAAGGTCCGGTTCGAGGGGAAGGGCGGCGAGGGCGCGCGGACCTGGCGCGTCCGCGGTCGCCCCTTCCTCCGGGAGCCGTTCGAGGCCGCGGTCCCCCGCATTGAGTTAGCCTTCGGCGAGTCCGTCAAAGCTACCCTTAACGGGTTATGAGTCGAGTAATCACCGACTTCTACTGGGAACCCGGCCGCGGCTTCGACGCGATCGCGGGGAGTACCCTCTCCGACCCGGCGAAGGTCCGGGTCGACCCCCGGACCTTCCGCGCGGAGCTGAAGCTAAACGCCGCCTTCCGCTACCCGACCGACGCCGACCTCTACGTCCGCCCGCCGATAGCCCGGCCGGAGGCGGTTCGAAAGCTCCTGATCGCGCAGCTCGAGGCCGAGCTCCCGGAGGGGACCTCCGTCGGGTTCCGGCTCTTCGACGGCGCGGGGGAGTTCTACTTCGACGGCGGCTCCTGGCGCGCCCCGAACCCGGGGGAGTGGAACACGATCGAGGAGCTTAACGCGGCGCTCCCGACGTACGACGTAAAGTCGACGCGGGAGTTCGCGCCGGTCCTAAACCTCCGGACGACCGACGACCGCGTTACCCCCTCCGTCGCCTGCCTCTCCCTCCTCTGGGAGGGTACCGTCGACTGGTACGCCGACGCCCTCGTCGACTCCCTGACCGCGACCTACCAGGAGGCGCTCGACTTCCGGCTCCGGCTCGCGCTACCGCCGGTGGTTACCGCTCCGGTCGCCTCGATCGATCTCGACGACTACCGCGACGACGCGGGTTTACAGATAGTCGACGTCGAGGAGGTGTACGACCTCTCGAACGACCCGAACCTCCTCGTCGACCTCCTCGCCTCGTACGACCCGGGGACGCGGGTAATTTCGCTCTCCGCCCCGATCCCGGTCGGCGGCGTCCCCTACCCCGTCCTACGGGTCCGCCCGGTCGTCGCCTGGGACACCTCGGAGGACTTCCTCGAGATCGGGAAGGTCCCGCAGGTCGCGCTACGGGACGCGGACTCGGTCTCCTCATCCGATTACCCGGCGTTCGCGGCGAGGGGTACCGTACGGAGTGACACCGGAGAAGCCGTTGAGATCCTGCCCCCGCACCGAACGACCTACCGGATAGAGATGGAGCTCCGAACCGACAGGAGCCGGGAGCAGGCGGGTCTACTCGAGGCCGCGACCCGCGCGATCGTCGCCGGGCCGCCCGGAGAGGTCGGACCCTTCGTTCGCTCGAGGGCGACGGACCGGCGGTTTAGAACGATACTTCGTGAGCAATTCTCGGCCGTTCCGATCGAGGGCGACGTCGGGGACGTCCGGGCGTTCAAGACCCGGTTCGACCTCGTAGACGTCGCCGCGCAGCTCCGGCCGGAGCGAGACACCTTCGGCGTGCTCGCCGTCAAGACCACCTGGGCGAACGTCGACTCCCGGCGGGAGTCGGACGCGCTCGCGAGCGGGGCCCCGGTCCCCGCCTCGACCCCCGAGACGCACTAGGATGAGCGCGTCTCTCCAGACAGGAGGAATCGGAGATGACCGTTAGAAGATTCGGGCCCGTGAAAGGAGCCGGCGTCTCGGTCGAGGAGCGGGAGGCGCAGAAGGAGATCCAGGAGGCCCCCCTCGGCGTTACCGTCCTACTCGGCGAGTACGAGCGGGGCGAGGTGGGCGAGCCCGGGTTCCCCTCGGGTCGGATCGACTTCGACCGTCGGTACGGAGGGAGGATCCCGCAGGGGGACGCGCCGAAGGCGGCGCAGGACTTCTACAAGATGGGGCGCGGCGCGGGCGAGCTGATCCCGTACCGCGTCACGGCCGGCGACGAGAAGCGGGCGGAGCTCACGCTCTACACCCGGCAGGGGACGGCGGCGCCGCCCGCCTCCGGTCGAAAGGTCCTCGGGAAGCTCTACGCGAAGAACGGCGGGGTCTGGGGCGGTCGGCGCGAGACGTATATCGACGAGATCACCGGCGGCGGCGACCTAACGGCGACGACGCTCGACACCGGCGACGCGATGATCGAGAACGAGTGGGCCGGCGGAACGCTCGACCTCAAGAAGGTCACGACGAAGACCTACCGGATCGTAGGGAATACCGCCGCGGGCGTAATCTCGGTCGAGGCGGACCAGGACCTCGCCGCGGACTGGGCCGCCGGCGGTGGAAGCCCGGCGAACCGCTACGTCCTGACGCGCGATAACGTCGACTACCTCGGTAACGACGATCACCTCGCGGTTATCGTCGGCGACGGCGACGAGAACCCCTCGACCGAGTTCTCGCTCCGCGTATTCGTCGACGGCGCCGAGGTCTCGAGTCGGTACCGGAACCTCTCGACCGACCCGACGAAGGCGAACTACTGGGTTAACGTGATCAACCAGGACCCGTCGAACCGGGAGATCTTCGCCGAGGACCTCTACGTCGGGGACAAGACCGTCGCGGCGGTCCGGCCGGCGAACTTCTACGGGCAGAGCAAGACGCTGACGGCGCTCACGCTCACGCTTCCGGACCCGGACGTCACGGTAGACTCCCCGGTCGCGGGGGCGGACCCGACGACGGTCTTCGTCAAGGGCGCGGCGGTTCGGTCGCAGATCCTCACGGGGACGGTCGAGAACGCGGGCGCGGATATCCGCTGGACTACCTCGATCGGTCCGCTCGACGTCCTCCAGGCCGCGTTCACCGGCGTAGCTACTAACCTCGGTCCCGAGATCGGGACCGTGACCGTGACGAACGGCGGGACCGCCCTCGTCGACGGCGACGAGGTCGTGATCGAGGTCCTCGCGCTGATCCCGGACGAGCTCGTCGGCGGGCTCGTCTACCCCGACTTCGTCGGGACGCCGAACCTCGCGTTCCGGATCGACGCCAACGACCGGGACAGCGTCTCGGTTCGCGCCGGCCTCGACCTCACCGACGGCGGCTCGATCGCCGCGGGCGACCTCTTCCTGCTCGAGTACGCGCAGGAGTTCGAGGGCGGGCACAACGGGTCGCCGGTAACGGACGCGGACTTCCTCGACGCGTTCGACCCGAACGTCTCGACGCTGAACAAGATCTTCGGGAAGAACAAGGGGCTCGTGAAGCTCGCTACCCCGGGCCTGACCTCCGCGACACTCCAGCGCTCGGGGGTCGAGTACGCGGCGGCGCGGAACTACAGCTTCAAGGTCCAGGTTCCGAAGCAGTACACGACCGAGGCCGAGGCGATCGACTGGGTCAACGGTACCCTCGGCCGCTCCGAGTACGCCTCGACGGACTGGCCTTCATTCGGCTCGGTCCCGGACCCGGACGCGACGCCGGGGGCGGAGGTCACGCCGCTGAAGGAGCAGACCCTCGTCGGGATGATCCTCGGCCGCGAGGCGCTCGTCGCGCGGCAGTACGAGGGGTACCACAAGGCGCCGGCGGGGATCGAGGTAACGCTTCCGGAGGTCCTCGAGCTCCCGACCGGGGACGCGGAGACGCAGCCGGAGCTCGACGAGGAGCGGCTGAACCCGCAGGGGCTGAACGTCGTGAAGTTCCGGCAGGGCGTCGTTATTATCTGGGGCGACCGGACGCTCTCGCCGACGAGCGAGTGGAGGTGGTACCACCAGCGGTGCCAGATGTCGCACTACGAGAACGTGATTCGGGAGAACTTCGACTGGATCGTCTTCGCGATCAACAACGAGACCGCCTGGCAGCGCGTCGCGACCTCCTTCCGCGACTACTTCCTCCCGGAGTGGGTTAAGGGCGCGCTCCGCGGTCGGAAGTTCGACGGCGAGGCGTTCGAGCTGAAGATCGACTCCGAGAACAACACGGACGCGACGCTCGCGGACGGGGACCTTAACGCGGAGCTGACGCTGAAGCTCGCCGACACCGTCGAGCGGTTCCGCGTCGTGATCGGACGCGCCGGGATCTTCGACGCGGTCGTCTAGAGCCCCCTGGCGGGTATACTTCGAATCGGAACCCCTCCCCCGCGCGGGGGAGCGAAAGGAGAGAGAGTTACGATGGCTAGCGGAATCGCACGGAACGTGAGCGGGAGCTACGTCGGAACGGGCGTCGCGCCCCTGGTGATCGCCGAGGACAAGGTCGGGTTCAAGCCCCGGCGACTGACGATCGAGCGGACCGAGACCGCGCTCGTGAAGGTCGAGCACCTCGAGGGTATGGCGGACGGGAGCTACTTCAAGACCGCCGCCGACGGTACCCGGACGCTCGAGACGACCGGCGGACCGACGCTGCTCCCGACCGGCTTCTCGCTCGGCGGCGCCGACGACGTTAACGCCGCCGACGGCGTCTTCCGGTTCTTCGCCGAGCAGTAGGCGGCGATCCGGAGGGAGACCCGCGCGCGGAGAAACCGTCCCCCGGGATAGGGGGCGAGAAGGAGAGAGGGTCGCGAAATGAAAGGTATGATCCTTCCAGACCATATTCCGGTCAACAACTACGAGCTGATCGTCGTCGGCGGTCCGCCGATCCTGACGTTCGTGACCTTCGACGGGATCCCCGAGGAGCTCGAGACCGTCGACCTCCCGGACCGGACGGTCGCGAGCGGCGGTAACACGAAGAGCTTCGAGACGACGGCGACGCACCCGACACACCACGCGGTCGAGAACGCGTACCTCGAGGCCTGGTTCCTCGCGGCGCAGCTCGGGACGCCGGGGTACAAGCGGGCGGCGACGCTCCTGAAGCGCTCCGTCTCGAACCTCCAGGTCAAGAGCTACAACCTCCTCGGGACGTTCCCGTCGATGAGAGAAACCGCGGACCTCGAGATGGAGAACGAGGGCGATCTCGACGTGACGACCTGGACGTTCAAGGGCGACCGGATCCTCCCGATCTAGTCGCTCGTTGGCGCGCGGGGCGCCCACGGACCGGGTAAGTCGTCTCCCTCCCGGGGGACGGCGCCGGCGACCGGGGCGACCGCGGGGGGAGCGGACCTTTAGACCTCGCAACGGACCCGCGGAGGGTCCCGACTGGAGGGAACGAGATGCAGAACGAATCGACGGAGGAGAGGACGGACCCGGGACCGCTGGGACCGGTTCCGCCGGAGCTCGCGCGGCTCGACGGCGACCCGTCTAGCTCGGGGGCGAAGCTCCCGACGCTCGACGAGCTCGGGAAGCGGTTCCCGACGGGGTTCGTAGACGCGGACGGGACGAAGCACGCGGACTTCGAGGTCGTCGACTGGAACTACGCGGTCGAGGAGTCGCTCGGCGAGATCTCGGAGAAGGATCGGAAGATAAACCTCGCGACCTATATGTCCGAGGTGATCGCCGCCGGCCTAACCCGCGTCGGGACGATCGACGTCCGGGAGCTGAAGCGGAGTCAGCGGCGGCTCCTCGTTCGCCGCCTCTTCTTCGCCGACGCCCTCTACGCCTACGTCTGGGTCCGGATCGCGGCCGAGGGCGTGGAGTTAAAGCTCAAGGACGTCGAGTGCGACCGCTGCGGGTACGAGATCCCGAAGTTCTCGGCCGACCTCCGGACGATCGAGGTCAAGACCTTCGACGAGGTTCCGGAGGGGCGGGTAGAGCTCGAGCACGGGGTAGAGTTCGCGGGCAAGCGACTGAAGGTACTGAAGATCGCGCCCGTCCGCTGGGCGATGATCGAGGACAACCCCGGGATGTTCTCGAACGCCGCGAAGCTGAAGCTCGCGATGATCTCGAGCGGGGTCGTCGGGATCGAGGGCGCGCCCGCGGGGCCGACGTTCCTCACGGCGGAGCACCTCCGGACGATGAGGACCCGGGAGATCAACCGCGTCGTCTCCGAGATCGACGCGCTCGGCGGCGGGCCGGTGATGCAGGTCTCCGACCGCTGCCCGAAGTGCGGGGATACCTTCACCGCGGCGATCCCCTGGACGTACGACGTTTTTTTCGCGAGTTCCTCCCGGTAACGCCGCGGGAGCAGCTCTGGGAGGAGGAGTTCGCGATTCTCGTAGGCTCCGGGGGTGCTATCCGGAGCGAGGACGTCCGGGCGATGAGCCCGGAGAAACGCCGCTGGACGCTCGCGCGTCTGAAGCGCTCGCGGGAAGCGGCGGAGAGGCGGCGGAGGAGACCGCCCCGCGGGGGGCGCGCGAGGAGTCGGTAGATGAGGAAGTTCGGTCTCGCCGCGATCCTCGAGTTCGTCGACAAGGGGGCGACCGCCGCGATGGGGCGCCTCGGTCGAGCCGCCTCCGCGCTAAAGACGCAGTTCGCGGGGATCGGGAGGGGCGCCGCGTTCGTCGGGCGCGGGCTCGGCTCGATCGCGCTCGCCTCCGCCCCCGTTACCGCCGCCTTCGGTCTGATGCTCCGCGACGGGATGAAGTTCGAGACCGCGATGAGCAAGCTCCGCGCGGTCTCGCTCGACACGACCGGGGATATGACGAAGGGCCTCGAGTCCCTCGCGAAGACGATGGGCGCGACGACGAAGTTCTCCGCCTCCGAGGCAGTCGACGCGATGACCGCCCTTAAGCGCGCCGGCCTCGAGGTCGACGAGGTCGCCGGCGCGGTCGAGGGTACCTTAGCCGCGGCGGCGGCCGAGGGGATCGGACTCGCGGAGGCCGCGGATATGGTCGCCTCGAACCTACGCGGCTTCTCGATCGACGCGAAGGAGGCGGCGAGCGTCGCGGGCGTCCTCGCGCTGACCTCGGCGCGGACGAACACGAATATGTCCGAGCTCCAGCAGGGGCTAAAGTTCGCGAGCGTCTCGGCGCGGCAGGTCGGGGCGCCGCTAGCGGACACGGCGGCGATCCTAGGTTCGCTCGCAGATATCGGCCTGAAGGCTACCCTCTCCGGGACCGCCTTCCGGACGGCGATAACGAGGCTGATCAAGCCGACGAAGGAGGCGAAGAGCGGGATCGCGCAGCTCGGGATCTCGATGGACGTCGTCTCGGAGCTTATCGACCAAGGGGACGTCGTCGGGCTCTTTACGGCGATTACCAACAAGCTCGGGAAGTTCGAGAAGCGGTCGAAGCGGGCCGCGATCGCGGCGAAGATCTTCGGGGTACGCGGGCTCGCGATCGGGAGCGCGCTCGATAAGGCGAACCTAGCTAAGTTCAACAAGACGCTAGCGGAGCTCCGGAAGGAGACGGGCGCGACCGCGAAGACGATGGTCGAGATTATGATGCTCCCCCTCTCGCAGAAGATCGTCCTCTTCCGCTCCGCGCTCGAGGCGACGAATAACGCGCTCTTCACGTTCGTAGGGAGCGGGTTTTCCAGCGGGATCGCGAGGATCACGCTGATGCTCTCGAACCTCTCGGTAGCGCTCCGGGTCGTGCAGGGCGAGCAGATAACGGACCCGAAGACGCTCGCGATCCTCGAGAAGATGCCGCCCGTCTACCTCGAGATCGCGAAGGGGATCAAGGAGGGTTTCGAGGCGGCGAAGTCCGCGATCTCGAGCGTGATCGCTTCGCTGAAGAGCGTAGCGAAGTGGTTCGGCTTCACCGGCGACTCCGGAGCTCGGGGAATCGCGGCGGTAGTTACGAAGTTCGCCCTACTACTCGCGGCGATCGGACCGGTCTCGATCGCGCTCTTCGGGGTAACTAAGCTTCTCGGGGGCTTCGGGAGTATCGCCCTCGGGGTCGTGAAGATCCTGGGGCCGCTCCTCGGTATCCTCGGTCCGGTCGGGATCGTCGGCGCTCTCCTGGCGCTATCGATGGGGTTGGACAACGCTCGCGCGCTCTGGCAAGGATTCACGAACGCGATCTCCGGATCGGGCGTCCTCGGCGAACTCTGGAATCAGATCAAGGGGCTCGGGCGCGCGTTCGGTCGACTCCTCGCCTCGATCCTGGGGGTGCAGGGCTCGACCGAGGGCTGGAAGACCTTCGGAACCGTCGTCGGGGCCGCCTTCGCCGCGATCCTGAAGGTGATCGAGCGCGTCGTCGCGGGCTGGCGCGCGATAATCGATCTCTACAACGAGATACGCTCCGGGGACCTCGGGCGGTTCTTCTCGCAGGCGCTCGGGGGGAAGGGGTTCCGGCAGGCGGCGGCGAGTCCGGAGGACGTCGCGAAGACGACCGCGCGGCAGATCTCGGCGAACCTCGCGGGGATCAAGAGCGGGTTCGTTACGGAGGCCGGGGGAGAGCGCCGGGCGGTTACGCGCGGTTTCGCGGAGGCGAAGATCGCGGAGACGCTCCGGAGGAACAACTTCACGCAGGAGCAGATCGCGGGGGCGCTAGCGTCGATCTCGACGCAGCTCGCGCGGTTCCCCGCGACGCGCCCGGCTAAGACGACCCCGACCCCGGCTCCGGCGGGCGATGCGCTCGTCCGCTCCGGCGGGTACGTTAACGCCTCCCCCGGCGACGTCCTACTCGACCGCGCGGAGCTCGCGGCGGCGGTAACCTCGCGAACCCCCGGGGGACTCCTCGGGGCGGCTACCGCGGGAGCGCTCGGTACCGGGGACCCCGGGCGGGTATCGCCTTCCCCGGCGTCCGCGGGCGGGGGCGGGGGAACCTACCGGATCGAGGTCCCGCTAACCGTCGACGGGCGCGAGCTCGCGCGGGCGGTAGCGGAGGTGCAGCTCGACGAGCTCGAGCGCGGCGGTCGACTCCGACCGGGCGACCGCTCGCTCCTACTCTCGGGGAACCTCTCCCCGGTCGGGGCGGGAGGTTAGGGTAAATGGCCTCGAACGCCGGTATCGGAGGACTAGGCCTGGATCCGAAGCTCTGGGTCCTGACCGACCTCGACCGCGGGGACGATATAGTCGGGCAGTTCACGCCGCAGGACCTATCGAAGACGGTCGCGGGCTCGATCGCGGTCGGCGAGAGCGTCGGTCTCGATCGGCCGATCCTCCAGTGGATATCGGGCGAGGTCGAGGAGGTCTCCTTCCGCGCGAAGCTCTGGGCCGCGGACAGCGAGGACTTCACGGTCGAGGACCGGCTCGTCCGACTCGAGACGCTCGTTCGTCGGAACTCCGACCTCGGGCGACCGCCGGTCTGTAACTTCGGGCTCGGCTCGCTCGCGACGCTCCGCTTCGACTGCCTCGTCCGATCGATCGGCGGCGTAACCTACGACGAGGTCCGCGAGGACGGGACGCTCCGGGGGGTCTCGCTAACGATCACTCTCCTCCGGTACGAGGAGGTCGACTGGGTCGTGACCGATCCCTCGGTACCGCAGCAGTTCACGCGGGTCAGACGGGCGCGGGCCGGGGACACCTACGAGACGATCGCGCGCGACGAGTACGGGGACGCGCTCCTCGGGGTCCTACTCCGGCAGCTAAACCCGCGCGTCCCGGGCATGCCGCTCGCGGACCTCCGGCCGAACGACGGGGTCCACGTCTTCCCGGAGGACTACCTCCGGACGCTCCGGCTACGGCCGGCGTTTCACGGCTTCCGGACGGGACCGGGTTACGAGGCGGCGGAGGAGAACCTCCGGCGGCTCCTCGAGCTCCGGAACCGCGACCGGTACCTCGCTATCTACGCCGACGGCTCGCCGGAGGAGTTCTAGCGCGAGATGCCGTCCTTCGCCCCGAACACCGACCTACTCGCCCCCCGCTTCCTCCTCTCGGTCGAGGGGAAGGGTCTCGGCGAGGACGTAACCTCCTTCGTCTCGCGCGTCGAGTACGAGGAGGGGGAGAACGTGGCGAGTAAGATCTCGATCGACGTAAACAACGTCGACTTCCGCTTCCTCGACGAGAGGGTATTCGCGGAGGGTAACGAACTCGACCTCTGGATGGGCTACGCCGGGAAGCCGCTCCGCTTTATGAACCGTGGCTTCATCGTCGCCCCCGAGCCGAGCTTCCCCCGGGGCGGTATCCCGAACCTCCGCGTCGTCGCGGTCGACGCCTCCTTCGACCTGATGACCGTCCCCGGCCGCGACCGCGGGAAGAGCTACTCGAGGCAGACGGACTCGGATATCGCCTCCGCCGTCTTCCGCTCCGCCGGGGTCGTCCCGTTCGTCTACCGGACGAAGCGGCTCCAGACGCGGACGCGGAAGAAGGGGACGAACCGCTGGGAGTTTCTCCGTCGGCTCGCGAAGCTGCACGACTTCGTCGTCCAGGTCTACTGGGACACGGAGCAGCGGGCCTGGATCGGCTACTTCGGACCGCCGGATGCGCAGGGGCAGGAGGAGCGGCGCCGCTTCGTCTACGGGACCGGCGAGGCGGACGCGACGCTCCTCGAGTTCTCGCCGCGGACCTCGATATCGTCGCAGACGACGGAGCTCGAGGTCTCCTGGACCGACCCGAAGACGAGGAAGCTGCACCGCGTCACGGTTAAGGTCCGGAGCAAGGAGGCGGAGCGGACGGGGTTCAACGCGGCGATCGGGCTCGAGAGGCTCCAGGAGAAGATCCCGAACGGGCCGGCGGTCACGGTCACGACGCACGGGCAGCGGGAGGAGGCGGTCGCCGGGCTCGCCTTCCGCTCTACCGCGGAGGCGAAGCGCTGGGCCGCCGCCTGGTACTCCGCGCGCGAGCGCGAGTTCGTCTCGGGCTCCGGCGTTATCGTCGGCTCGCCCGACCTCCGGCGGGGGCAGATCCACGACTTCGAGGGGCTCGGACCCCGGTACTCCGGGGACTGGGTACTGCGGCGGGTCGTTCACAAGCAGCAAGCCCGGAGCCTCTACGAGGTCCGGTTCGACGCGCGGAAGCGGGTCCTTCGGAGCGTCCTCGGCTCGCCCGAGAACACCTCGGCGGTCCGGGGGGAGGAGGCCGAGCAGTAATGAGGCCGGAGAAGCACTTCGCGCGGGTCGTCTCCGCCGCGGACCCGGAGCGGCAGGGTCGGGCGCGGGTCGAGGCCGGGACCCTCGTAGAGGGAGTCCCGCTAGAGGGCGACGACGCCTGGTTCCCCGTCGACTTCCCCTTCGCCGGCGGCGGCGAGGGCTTCTACTACCCCCCGAACGAGGACGCGCTCGCGGTCCTCGAGGTCGAGGCCGACCCCGAGCGGGGGACGGAGGAGATCGACGCCCGGGTAACGGGCTTCCGCTACACGGACCGGGACCCGATCCCGGCGGAGTTCCGGAGCGACCCGACGAGCCGCGGCGGGGTGAAGTTCGGGGCGGAGGTCTTCCTCCAGGACCGGGCGAAGGCGCTCACCGCGCTCGTCTCCGCCGCCCTCCGGCTCGGTTTAGAGGAGGCGACGCACCCGGTCGTCCGGGGCGACACGCTGAACTCCGCGCTCGACGCCTACCTCGCGGCGGAGGAGACGCTCGCGACGGACATCCTCATAGGACTCGGGAAGCTGGTGACCGCGAGCGGCGCTCCCCCCCTCCTCCCGCTTAACGTCGGGTTCACGGACCTCGTGAACGCCTGGACCGCCTACAAACCGGCGGTAACCGCCCTTCGGAACGCCGCGTCGAGCTGGCTCTCGACGCGGGTCAAGACGGAGTAGAGAGACGATGGCCCGAGGCTTCGCCGTACCCGTAAGAGTCAACCGCCGCGGCGGCGCGGTCCTTATCCAGGGGACGCCGTACACGGACCAGACGATCCGAACGGGGTTGACCCCGAACCTATCGCAGAACCCGTTCCTCCGCGGCGACGGCGTCGACGTCGGGGTCTCGGAGCGGACGATCTTCAAGGTGAACTCCTCCGCCGCCGCCTCGACCGCCCGGAGGGACGTTACGCGCTTCTTTCGTCGGATCCGCGCGGCCGGGATCGCGCGACTCGACCCGGAGCGGGGGATCGAAACGCGGGCGGAGGGCGAGGAGCTGATCGCGAACGTCCGCTACGTCGACCTCGAGGCGGACGAGGAGCGGGAGTTCGAGGGGAACCTCGTCGACTCGAACCGGACTAGCCCGCGTAGCGGCTGAGAGGACGGACCGAGAGATGGCTAGCACCAGAATAGTGGTACCGGATTACGAGTTTTCGGGTACGTATTACGCCGACCTCCTCCGGAGGCTCCGGCTCTTCAACCGGGTTAACGCGCCCGAGATCACGTCCGAGGTCGAGGAGGAGCCCTTCATCCAGGGGGAGCGAAGCTACGCGCTCGTCGGGCACTACAACAACGTCCTACTCGACCTCGTCGCGCAGGAGGGGTACGTACCGACGGCGCACCTCCAGGACTCGGTCCGGCTCCTCCTCCGGCTGATCGACTACTACATCAAGGACTACTCGCCCGCGACCGTCGAACTCCTCCTCGAGCTCTCGCGGGTTCCGGGGGCGTCGGAGCAACTGCACGAGGCGGCGGCGCTCTTCGAGACCCGACGGACCGAGGACGCGGAGCCGGTCCCGTTCGAGGTACTCGAGGAGTCCTACGTCGGTCCCTCGAACGTAGTCGACGCCGCCTTCGGGCTCGAGCTCGACCGCTCGGGGACGGACGGGGAGACCGTTCTCGAGGACCCGACGGCGCTCCAGTCGACGTCGATGGCGGTAACCGTCGGGGATATCGGGAAGGAGGTCGAGGTAGAGGACTCGATCTACGGGAACGGTGGGGTCTTCCGACTCGCGGCGATCCTCGCGAGCGGCGCGGTATCGCGGGTAAAGCTCGCGGGGACGCTCGGGAACCCGGACCCGCTCTTCGCGCCGGAGACGAACCTGACCTGGCGGATCCGAGCGTACACCGCCGACGGCTCGACCGCGTTAAACACCGCGGGCGCGCCGGACTTCACGCCCTGGGCGGACCCGGAGGCGGGGGATAAGCTCTACGTCGGTAGCTTCTGGGTCCTCTGGACCCCGCTCGACCTGACGTTCGACACCGTCGGGGCCGGGATCTCCGGGGTCTGGGAGTACTACGACCCGGACGAGGAGGACGAGAACCCGGACGCGGTCACGGACGAGGGCGGGTTCCTCCGCTTCGACCTCTCGTCCCTTCTCGGGACCCCCGACCGGAGCGGCGCGCTCGTCCGCGCGCGGTACCTCCCGACCGGGATCTCCGAGCTCCTCCCCTCGAGCTTCGTCGGGGGGAAGAACGTCCTCGACGTTACGGCGTTCCTCGGGCAGACCGGGACACCCTCGTTCGACGTAGCGGACTACGTCGTCGGTACCGACTGGAACCCCCTCCCCGAGCTCGTCGACGGGACCTCCGACCTCTCCGCCGACGGATCGGTCGAGTACGAGCTACCGCAGGGGCTTCGCGAGAACTGGCAACCGCTCGAGGTAAACGGTTCGAGCGGGTTCTTCATCCGCTACCGCCTCGTCTCGGTCTCTACCCCGACCGCGCCGATCTTAGATCGTGCGATAATCGACGGGGGGTCACAGTACGTACTGGAGACGGGGGTACAGGGGCGGACGGTCGACACGGAGGACCTCCGGAGCTCGAACGGGAGGCCGAGTCAGCGGTTCGAGCTCGGGGTCTCGCCCGGGCTCCGGAACACCGTCCGGGTCTGGGTCGACGAGGGCGGGGGCGAGGTCGAGTGGGAGAACCTAACGGCGCTCGACGAGCGACTCCTGACCTCCGGCTCGACGGACCGGCACTTCGTCGTCGATCAGGACTCGCGCGGGGTCCTAACGGTCGCCTTCGGGGACGGGGAGCGCGGGAGAGTCCCGCCGCTCGGGACGGATAACATCCGGTTCGAGTACCGGGTCGAGGCCGCGAACGACGGGAACGTTGGGGCGAACACGGTCGTCGTCAACTCCGACGGAGGCTCCCTGATCGCCTCCGTAACGAACCCCCGCCCCGCCTCGGGCTGGAAGATCGCCGAGGGCGCGGACGAGGAGTCGCTCGCGCTCGTTAAGGAGGCCGGTCCGGCGTCGCTCCGGACCGGCCGGACGGCGTGCGCCCCGGACGAGTACGAGACGCTAGCGGTGGCCTGGACGAACTCCCGCGGCTCCCGCCCGGTCGTCCGGGCGAAGGCGGTCGAGGAGGGCTACGGACCGAAGACGATTCGACTCGTCGTCGTCGGGACGAACGGGGTCCTGATCTCGGCCGAGGACAAGGCGGAGCTCGAGGAGTACTTCAACGGCGACCCCGTAACGGGCGAGGGAGGGGTCGGCGGCGCTAACGCGGAGGTAACGGTAGATAACTTCTCGCCGCGGCTACTCGGACCGACGATCGCGATCGAGGCGACGGCGGAGCTTACCGAGGCGCTCGTTATTACTCGTCTCGTCGCGTTCCTCAACCCGACCGCGCTCGAGTCCGACGGGAAGGGCGGGGTTAAGTACGTCTGGCGCTTCGGCGGACGGGTCCCGCTCTCGCGGATCTCGGCCGAGGTCTTCGCGATCTCGCCCGGGAACGTCTTCGACGTCGACGTCCTCTCGCCCGCGAGCGACGTCGAGCTCCTCGAGGACGAGCTCCCCTTCCCCGACTCCGGGTCGTTCGTTATAACGATCGTCCCGCCGAGCGCGTAGGAGCCCCGGAATGTCGCCCGCCTACCGACCGATAGCGATCTCCGGCCCGTCGAAGGTCCTCTACGAGCGGGACCCCGGCGTCGCCCCGCCCTGGAAGGTCTTCTCCCCGCAGCCCGCGTTCGGTCCCTCGACCGCGGGCGACGCGCTCGTAGGGGTTCCCGGCGGCGGGATAATCTGCTGGCGCGGGAACGCCGGGAGCGAGTGGTGTCACTTCACGCCCGGCTCCCCCGGGACCTGGGCGTACAAGGCGACGGCGGGCGTTACGGGCCCCCAGGCGAACGCGTTCGCCTTCGCCGCTAACGCGGTCTACGCCGTTCGGGGGGCGAAGGTCGACAAGTTCAACGGAAGCGTCTGGGCCGGTCTAACCGACCTCCCGAGCGCGACGGTAAACGGGCACGTCGCGGTTACGGCCGCGGGCGAGCTCTGGGTAACGGACCAGGCCGGGCTAAACCTCTACTACTCGAACGACGACGGTTCGAGCTGGTCGAACCGCTTCTCGGAGATGGCGACCGCGATCGGGCTCACGGTCGGGTTCCGCTACGTCGTCGACGCCTGGGCGCTAGGCGGCGTCCTCTACCTCGCCTGGACCTCCCAGGCCGACGGTATCGGTCGCGTGGTCCGCTACGACGGCGCGACCTGGTCCCTCGTCGGCGGCTCCGTCTCGATAAACGACCTCGCCGGGGTCTGGGCCGCCTCCGACTCCGCGATCTGGGTCTTCGGCCGGAACGTCTCTAACGACCGGGTCTCGTTCTGGAACGGCTCCGCCTGGGCGATCCAGTTCACCTCGGGCGTCGCGGGCAACTCCCCGCTCTCCCCGGCGGAGACGATCGTAGGGGTCGACGCGAACCTCGTCGTCGCCGCGAACGTGAACCTGACGAGTAACGTCCGGTACGAGACGACCGACGGAAGCTCCTGGTCCTCCCCGACCTGGCCCGACGCGAACCTCGTAACGGCGGTCGGGGTCTACTCCGCCGCGGGTCCCCCTCCCTACCTAAAGGAGTCCTCGCCCGAGGACGCGGATACCGGGGTACTCGGAAACGCGCCGATCCTCCTCGACTTCGAGAGCGAGGTCGACGATATCGAGCCGGGCGAGACCCTGATAACGATCGACGGCGAGATCGCTTGGTTCGGACCCGGCGGCGCCCCCGGCGTCGAGGGCTGGACCGTCGAGGTAACGGAGGTTACCTCGAAGCGCTTCGTCTACGTCCTCCGGCGCGAGCGCCCGTTCGAGGCGGGAGCGACGATCGAGGTCGCGTACGTCGTTAAGACCGTCTTTTCCGAGACGCTCGACGACTCGATCTCGTTCGAGGTCCTCCCCGCGGCGGAGGAGGTCGAGCGGGAGGTCTACTTCCCGCACCGGATCTACCTCTTCCTCCTCCAGTCGCTCCGGGACGCGGACCAGCGGGACGGGGGGAGGCTCGTCGAGCGGATCTGCGACGGCTCCTATGACGTCGAGTGGCGCGCGCTCTACGCCCGGATCTACGCCCTCCTCGACCTTAAGGACCCGGAGCGGGCGCCGGCGGAGGCGCTCGACTTCCTCCGCTGGATCGTCGGCCTAACCTCGCGCTACGACGATCTCGTCGCCGGGCTCGACGAGGGGGAGCTAAGGACGCTTATTCACCTCGCGGTTCGGTTCTGGAAGCGGCGCGGAACGGAGAACGGTCTCGAGTACGCGCTAGAGACGACGCTCCGCGCGCAGGTCAACGTCGAGAACTGGTTCGACCTCCGCTGCCTCCTCGAGGAGTGGGAGCTCGGCTGGACCGGCGTCGGCGGCGCCGACCTCTGGCTAACCGACCGCCCGGAGATGACGACCTCCGCCCGCCCCGACTCGGTCTCCTGGGACGGCTCCGCCCTCCGCTTCGACCTCTCGACGCTCCTAGAGAACCTCGAGCTCGTCGGCGGCGCTCCCGGCGCGACCCCGCGGGACGTCCGGATCCTCGCGCTCCCCTCGCGGACTACGGAAGACGGGACCTGGACCGCGGACGTCGAGGGGAACCTCTCGGCGTACGTCGAGGGGGATATGGACCAGGGCGGCGCGCCCTCGACCGACCCCGACGACTACCGCGCGGGGACGGACCCGAGCGAGTACACGTCGTACGTCTCGGTACAGGGCCGGGACGTGAACCGGGTCCTCGTCGAGGGGCTCGTCGCGGTGCTCCGCCCGGCGAACGAGCGGTACTTCGTCCGCTACGTCGCCTTCCTCGACGGATTCCGCAAGGAGTCGCCCTGGGTCGTCGAGTCCGGCGGCGCCTCCTTCGACTACGTCGCCGGCGAGGTCGAGCTCTACGACGCCGGCGCCGAGAGCTTCGTCCGGACGAACGTCCTCGCGGACGTTACCTGGACCGAGCCGATCGTCCGCGCGGACCTCCGGCTCGAGAGCGCGGCGGCCGCGGCGTGGGGGGAGCTGCGGTTTAACCTCGCGGACGAGGACAACTTCCTCGCGCTTCGGCTATCCCCGACCGGGACGCTCGGTGCGGACTTCCTCCTCGACGCGGTCGTCGGGGGAGTTCGGACGACGCTAGGCTCGTACTCGCTCCCGGGTTTCGACCCGGGGGTAGGGTACATCCTGCACGCGGACGTCGAGGGGGATCGGGTCCAGGCCTTCCTAGACGGGAACCTCCTCGTCGAGGCGACCGGGACGTTCCCCGCGTCGGGTCGCCTCGGGCTGGCGGCGGCGGCGGGGCAGCGCCTAAACTCCACCTACGTCGAGGTCGCGGAGAAGCCGATCGACCTCGTTCGGATCGGACCGCCGGTTAGCAGCCGGTAGGGAAAGGACGCTCTAGAGATGCCGACCGGGAACAACCGCACGAACTTCGTAGACAAGCGGCACGTGCCGCAGCAGCGGGCGAAGGACACGTTCTTCGACTACCTCCTTCTTCAGATCCTCGAGAACGCCCGTCGGATGTGGGGCTCCCGCCGCGGGGTCTTCGGGACGGCGGTTCTACAGGGCGACGGTACGGATCGGATCAAGGTCTCGACGCTACCGGTCGAGCTCCTCGACGGGGAGGGGCACGTCCTGATCCTCGACGCCGCGGCGGCGGAGCAGATCTATCTCGAGAACGCGCTCGGGGTTACGTACTACGTCGGGGCTCGACACTGCCTGATCCCGAGCGGCGTCCAGTCGAACCCGCGGATAAGCACGAAGTTCTACGACCTCCTCGAGGACTCCGTAGGCGTCTCCGGCGTTCCGGACGCCGTTACCGACCTCGGGGGGACGATACAGCTCGAGGTCGACTCCGTCTTCGAGGTCGGGGTCTCGCACGCGGGGCGGAAGGTAACCGTCTGGCTGAACGTCCCGAAGACGCTCGACGAGTCGGTAGCGATCGAGCGCGACCTGACCGTCGCCTGGGTCGGCGGAAAGAACGTCGTAACGACGGTCGGGACGCTAGGGCAGGGGGCGGTCTCGACGACGGCCGGCGACTACGCGGTCGCGGCGACCGGGGTAACGATCCGGAGGAACACGGATCTACGGGTAACCGATCCGTTCGCGTTCCTCGGGAGCGTCACGGGGGCGGGGGCGGGGGTACAGCCGAGCGCGTTCGACACGTCGCAGCAGATCGACGTCTCCGCCGGACTTAACCCGACTCGCGACCTCGCCTACGACGGCGGACCGGCGGGAGCGGACGGAAGCGGAAGGAGGGTAACGGTAGACGCCGGGGCGCTCGAGGACACGACCCCGGACGGCGCGGCGGGGAGCTTCGACACGTGGTGGGGGCAGCGCCGACTCGTTCGCCTCGACCCGACGCTAGAGTTCCAGGCGCAGCTTCAGTTCCTCTCGAACGAGCGGGGTATTCCTATCGCGTCGGTCCAGCCGCTCTCCTCCGGTACCGACCTCCTCTCCGGCGAGCCCGGGTCCTTCGCCGGGGCGGACGTCGTTAACCTGACCCGCGGCGCGGTAAACCTCCTCGCGGCGTCGCTCCAGATCTCGCCACAGATCCACATGGTCGTCCTCGAGGACTGCGTACAGCAGGGGCTCTACCTGATCGAATCCTTCACCGCGAACTCGCTCACGCTCCGGGCGATCCCCGACGCGGTCCCCGGCGGCTGGCCCGCCGGGACCTGCACCGTCCGGATCGTGATCCCCCGCTTCGTCGTCGCCGGCGGCGACGTCCTGACGGGCGTCCCCCCGGGGAGTAAGATCTCGTTCTGGAACGGGACGACCGTAGCGCTTCAGGACGGGGCGGGGAACGCCGCGGACTTCAACGTGCTCCCCCTCGGGGACGCCGGGAGGGTCCGGATCCTGACCGCGCGGAAGAGCCCCGTAACCGGGTACGCCGAACCGCTGAACGCGGCGTTCGTCGAGTTCTTCACCGCCGCCGGGTCACCGGGGGCGAAGCTCCAGACCGGGGAGTGGTTAGGGACGGTCGCGGGGGAGCAGAACGTCCACGGGAAGCTAGGGATCGACTTCCGGACGCAGGTTATCGGCGCGGGCGCCGCGGACAAGTACGCGCTGAACGTCCGCCCGATGCCGCACCCTTCGATCTACGGCGGGCGACCGAGTCACCGGATCGTGGGCGTCTTTACACACGACTCCGAGGCCGAGGTTATGCGCCTCGAGCCGGGCGCCCGGCTCGCGGACTCGCACCGCTGGATAGAGCGCTTCGCCTATAACCCGCTCGCGACTCTACCGAACGAGTACTGGACCGCCGCGATCGTCGGGAACGGTGGGAACTACGGGTTCAACGACGATACGTTCCTCGCGGGGATGCAGGCGCAGGGCGACGTAATGGCGCTCGAGACCGCGGGGATCGCAGACGGGGACGGGTTTCAGCAGAGCTCGACCCCGCTCGCGGTTCTACGGCGAACGGGTCCGCCGGAGGTCTTCCGTCGGCTCCGGTTCTACGGACGGGCGCGGCTTCACGGCGACTCGACGTATATGTACCTAGAATTCGGGATCTATACCGGGTCTCCGGCGAACAACGTCGTCGGGTTCCGGATAAACAACAATACCGGGGTACAGGCCGCGAACTGGGAGCTTTACTGCATTACGAACGCCCTGAACCCCTCCGCGAACGTCGCCGCTCCCCCCGATCTAACGGGGTTAATCAACGACGACGACGGCTGGGCTGACTTCTACTTCGTCCTCGACCTCTCGACGAACTCAGTCGAGTACTGGATGACCGGGATGTCCTTTCCCTCTACCGCGACCGTCCGCCCGGGCGGGCTCGCCGCGGGGGAGTGGGCGGATAAGCGGGTTCGCCCGTTCTTCCGATTCCGGAACTTCGGGGACGCCGTAGTCCGGACCTGCGAGTTCGATCACCTCGAGGTCTGGGACGAGCAGGTTCTCTCGGGCCCGAAGGAGTAGTTAAACCTCTCTCGAAAGGAGAACGCGAAATGAAACCGACCCTACTTCTAACCCTGATCCTCTCCCTACTCCTCGCCCCCGCCTCGCTCTCGGCCGCCCCGGACGGAGGGGGCGGCGGAGCTGTACTATCGGGAGAAACCCTTCCCCCGAACGCCCCCGCGGGCGAGACGAAGGCTCCGAGGGACGATACAAAGAAACCTGGGGACGAAGCGAAGGACCCGGCGGGGGAGACGAAGTCGAGGGACGGGGAGAGACAGAGCTGGTGGCAGGCGCTCCTCGTCGACGTCATCAAAGCTACCCTCGCGATCTTCGTCCCGGTCCTCTCCGTCCTCCTCTTCGCCCTACTCCGGAAGATAGGTTTAAAGGTCGATCTAGAGACCCTCGACGCGCTCGGCGGGAAGGCCGCGCTCTACGCGGAGAAGAAGGCGGCGTCCGCGCTCGGGGAGGGTAAGCCGAAGAGTCCCAGCGCGGAGAAGGAGCGCTGGGCCTGGGAGTTCGTCGAGTCCGTCGACGCCCGGTTCGGCGGCTCGGAGAAGGCCCGCCGGAAGCTCCGCGCGATGATCCTCGCGAAGATCCCCGAGGCGGAGGCCGCGGTCGCCGCCTCGAAGCCGAACGGGGAACCTAGCTGATGCCCTGGTGGGGATGGCTCCTCCTCGGCGCCGGCCTCGCGGCTCTCGTCGCCCTCGGGCTCTGGCTCCTCCTCCGGAGGTTCGGGTCCCGCCGAGACGTCGACCGCGCGGCGCTCGCGGAGAGCGAGAGTACGCGGATCCGCGCGAACTTCGAGGCCGAGCGGGAGAAGCGGGTCGAGGCCGAGCGGGTCGCGCGGGAACTGGAAACCGAGCTCCGGGAGGTCGCCTCCCGGCGAAAGGCGGAGTTAGATGAGGCCGACGAGAACGCGCGCGCTCGCGCTCGCGAGCTTGCTAACGATCCCGACGCTCTGCTCGAGCGTCTCGACTCGATCCTGGGCCGATCCTTCGGCGGGGGCGGAAACTGAGCGGCGGGTCAAGCTCGAGCGCGGTAAACCCGCCCCGTTCGACGGGGTTCTCCTCTCGACCGATACCCTCGCGAAGCTCGTCGCGGAGGTCGAGCGGGTCGAGAGACGGGCCGCGGTCGAGTTAAAGGCCGCGCGGGAGCGGGCGAAGGCGGAGCTCGAGGCCGAGCGGAGGCGGGGTAAGGCGGAGCTTAGGGAGGAGCGGGCGAAGCGGGCGGCGGCGGAGGAGGCGCTCGCGAGGGAGCGCCGGATCTACGAGCGGGCGCTCGCCTCGCCGGCGATCCCCTGGTACAAAACCCCGTACGTCTCGCTCGTCGCCGGCCTGATCGCCGGCGCCGGCGCCTGCGTCGGCGCGGTCGGCGCCTCGCGGTAGCGCTCTCCCCTCATTCTCGCGGAGATCGCCCCCGGCCGGGGGTTTACTCTTTACCCGTTCCGTACAGATAGTCTTCGAGCGAAAGGACGGGTAGATGCCCCTGAATCAATTCCCCTTGAAGGACGACCACTTCCAGGGCGGAAGCAACCTCACCGAGCCCCTAAGCGAACCCGCCGGTCACCTCCCGCGGCTCCTGAACGAGCTCCGGACCCGGGTCTACTCGACCTCGACCCGCCCGACGGCGGGGAACCAGGTCGGGGAGTGGATCTTCAACGTCTCGGACGGCGCCCCGAACTGGTGGAACGGAACCGCCTGGGTCAACGCGAACGGAGTCCCGACCTAAGCGTCGGTAACCCTCGGAAGGAGACGGAAAGATGCTCTACGGCTTCAACAAGACCGCCGCCGACGTAGACCTCGCGGCCGGGAACCCGATCCGAACCCTACCGCTGAGCGCCGATCCCCCGAACCGGGGGACCCCGCTCGACCTGACCTCGGAGCTGAAACCGAGCAAAACGGTCGACCCCGTCAACGGAGTCGACGGCGGTCTCGAGCTCGCGGACTACTCCCTGCTCGAGGCGCAGCGCGTCCTCGGCGAAATCGACTTCGTCTGGGACGGCTTCCCGGAGTACAACACCGGGTCGCTCGTCGTCGGCGGGGCCCCGCTCTCCGCGGACGAGAAGGCGGCGCTCGCGGGATCGGCCGGGACCCCCTCGGCCTCGAACCCGTACCTGACCGAGGCCGACGAGCGGCTGACGAAGCTCTCGACCGCGGCGCGCGAGTACTGGGTCGACACCGTCGCGGGCGACGACTCGAACGACGGTCTCTCGGACACTCCCGGGGCGGGCGGCGTCGGTCCGTGGAAGACATTCAACCGCGCGATCGCGGTTCTCGCCCAGATCGGATTCAAGCACCCGTTCGTCCTGCACGCGCCCGGGGACCACACGCTCGGTCCGGTCGAGTCGGTCCTGCTCTCGATCTTCGACCGGAACGACTGCGTGATCGACGGCGGCGACGGGCTCACGGTCGTTCTCGACAACGGCGGGTCGCCGTTCACGGCGGACGCCTCCTCCCTGACCTCGATCGGCTACTCCGGCCTCGCGCTTACCCCGAATACGCTCAAGGGCGAGATGCTCCGCGTCTACACCGGCCCCGGCGCCGGGATCTGGACGGTCTCGACGCACGACGGTTCGAACTTCTCGCCGTGTACCGAGGGGCGGGAGTTTCCGGCGGACCCGGGACTGGTTCAGTTCGATATCGTCCGGCCGAGCTCGACGATCACGGTCAACGGCGCACCGTTCTCGTTCGACGCGAGTACGCGGGTCGGGAAGTGGGCGGTCTCGGGCGAGGGTACGCTCTGGATCCAGCGCTTCACGCTCGCGGGGAACCTCCCGTTCACGATCACGAAGGGCGGCGTGAAGGTCGCCGCCTGCGTGATCGACAAGGGCGCGCAGCTCGGGGTCGGGAACCTCTGGCGCTGGGAGATCGCGTACGCGCGCGACAACGCCTGCGGGTTCTACAATACCCCGCGCGACCCCGCCGTCATGGGCGGCGGCTCCGACCTCGCCGGGAACTTCGCCGGCGTCGGCGTCGTCGGCGGTCCGGCGTCGATTTACTTCAACGACGGGCTCGTGCAGTGGTGCGGCGGGTTCGTCAACTTCTACGGCGCGGTCGGCGAGCAGCTGACCTGCAACTCCTGCCCCGGCGCCGGCGTACGCGTCCGCGAGGGTTCGACGTTCGCGAACACGCAGATCGGGAACGGGAAGCTCGACCTCGTCGTCGAGTGGGAGGAGTGCTACCTCGGCGGGTTTCGTCCGTTCGGGTACCCCTTCCCGACGCTCGGGGGGATCACCGCGATCAACGGCGGCGTGACGCTCGGGAACAACGTCGACATCTCGAACGCGGTCGACCCGATCTACGCCCGCGGCTCGGATATCCGGATCGAGGGGAAGATCACGGGGACGGGGAACTCGGGGTTCTGCATCAAGGCGCCGGACGGGAGCTCGATACAGTTCGAGAACGGGACCGAGGACCTCTCGGGCTTCTCCGCCTCCGGCGGCGAGATCTCGCTCGACGGGTTCGTCGCGCACCCCGACGGGTTCGCCGGGGCTCAGACTTCGATCGGGATCTCCGACCCCTGGAGCGGCTCCGTCGCGAACGTCCGCTCGCAGCTCAGTCAGGAACCGTAGAGGTAGGTAACGCCGCGTTAACCCCAAAGCGCGCGGTTATAACCGCGCGAGGAGAGAAGAGAAGATGGCGATTTGGGCCAACGGCTACTGCGACCCGGCCGAGAAGGGCTGCGGCTTCCGCTCGCCCCCGGGCGAGGACCTCCCGAAGTACGTCTGCGCCGACTGCGGCCGCCCCTGCTGCCCGCAATGCGGGAAGGGCGCCCGGGACCCGGAGGTACCGGCGGAGCACCGTAGGTGCGACCGCTGCTTCAACCGCCGGATGAGCGAGGCCCGCGCTCGCGCCGGCTGACGACGTAGGCGCGCGCGGCGAACGGCGGAAGTAAACCCTAGAAACCCCCCTAACGAGAGGGCGAGAAGATGTCCGAGAAGCTGGTAACAGTTAAGAACGTGAGCGGCGGAGACCGGGTCTCCCCCTACGTCGGGAGCCTCGCGAACGACGCGAGCGGCGTTATCCCGGCGTCGATTCTCCTCATTCACCGCGACTGGCAACGCGTCCTCGCGGCTGACGTCCTCGCGGCGGACTCCGAGGTCGTCTTCGACGGCGGCGCGCCGCTGACGAACCTCGAGCTCGAGCGCTTCGCCGAGGTCTGGTCCGCCCGCGCCGCGATGGACGCCCCGCCGCTACTCGACGCGGTCGACGGCGCGGTAGCGGCCGCCGGCGGCGACGTCGTCGTCCTCGGTTCGGACCTGCTCCAGGGGCAGCTCCCGGACGGAATCACGATCGGGAGCGGCGCCGACCAGGTCGACTTCGAGCTCCTGACCCCGGGGGACTCCGGGCAGACGCTCGAGCTCGTTAACACCGGCTCGCTCTCGGTCGCGTTCGACGGGACGAAGTGGACGATCGGCTTCAACGCCGGGGTCGACACCGCGAACGCGATCGCGACGTTCGTCAACTCGGACGCGACCGCGAAGGGGCGGTTGATGTGCACCGGCGGCGGCGTCGGGACCGCGACGCCCGCGACGCCCGAGACCGCGCTCGCCGGCGGGGTCGGGAACTTCGCCGCGAACTCGCTCTCGGTCGCCGGCGTAGCGGCGCTCCCGAAGTCGAACACGGGTCCGACGCCCGCCGCGACCTGGACCGACGCCTCGATCGAGCTGACTCACGCCGCGCTGACCGGGCTCGTCGCCTCGGATATAGCGCGGATCCGCGTCCGCTCGAACGGGCTCTCCGACGCGATCGACGCGGTTCTGAGCTAGCGCGAGCGCATAACCCCGCCCGAATTTAGTTAGGCGGGTTACCCTCTACGGAGTCGGAAAGAGTTTCCGATGAGAAGGAGCGGAACCCGCCCGATGACCCCCCTCCTCGAAGGCCTCCTCGAGTCCGGCGCCCCCTGGGGGCTCCTCTGCGCCTCCCTCTCCCTCGCGGTCGCCGTCCTCTGGCGCCGCTGCGTCGCGCTCTCCGACCGGCTCTACACGCTCTCGGAGAAGTACGTCGGGAGTACCGCGGAGTTCCGAGCGACGCTAGAGAGCTCGCGGGACGAGATCCGCGAGCTCCGGAGGTCCTTCTCGTGAGCCGCGGTCCGAACGGGGGCGAGTCCCTCGCGGCCGTCCTCGTCTCGATCGGGGCGGTCCCGAAGTCGAGGGTCGAGGAGCTCGAGCGCTTCGCCCGCGGGATGAGCGAGGACGAGGTCCTCGCCGAGCTGCTCCGGAACCGCGGGATCGTCGAGGAGGACGCGCTCCGCGACGCGCTCCGGATCCGCCGCGAGCTAGCCTCGCCGAACCCCCGGCGCCGGGCGCTCGCGGCCGCCGAGCTCGCCGAGCGCGCGACCGAGGACGTCCGGGGACTCGCCGAGCGCCTCCGGGAGGAGGTTCGGCGGAGCCGGAGGTCCCGGACCGGTCCGGGCTACCCCGCGGTCCCCGCGGCCGCGCTCGCCCCGAGGAAGACCTGACGATGCCCGAGGCGGATACGCAGACGCAGACCCGCGGCCGCGCGCTCGCGCTCCTACTAGCCTACGCGGTCCTCTCCGCGCCCGGCGCCTTCTCCGCGGTCCGCGGCTGCGACGCCGCCTCCCGCGGGACGCTCGAGAAGGTAAACGAGGAGAAGGCCCGGCGGGTCGCGGAGCTCCAGGGGCGGCTCGAGGGACTCCGGAGGGACCTCGACCGACTCGCGGAGGCCTCGGAGCGCCGGAGCGAGCGGCTCCGGGGCGAGCTCCGGGGGGACCTCGACCGGCTCTCGCGCGCGGTCCTCGAGCTCGCGCTCCGCCGGAGGGTTCGGGCGCCGCTCCGCCGGAGCCTGGAGCGCGAGGACGCGCCGGCGCCGCTCCCGGCGCTCCCGCGGGCGACGAGGCTCCCGCGGCTCCGACCGCCGGAGGCGAGCCTCGAGGCACTCGAGCAGCGGGCGGCGGCGGCGAAGTAGACTCATCTCGAGATAGACCCCCGTAGAGATGAGAAACACGATCGAGGTCGTCGTCGACTCCCGCCTCCGGGTCCGCCGCTCCGTACTGAAGGTCGCGGGGCTCTCGGTCCGGGAGCTTACGGAGGCGTTCGAGGTCGCGAACCCGGAGTACTTCAAGAAGCGGTCGATGGGGCTCTGGACCGGGAACGTCCCCCGCGCGCTCTCCCTCGTCGAGCGCGACGGACCGGACCTCCTCGTCCTCCCCCGCGGCGGGCTCGCGGTCCTCCGCCTCCTCGCGCGGCGAGCGGGCGCCGGGCTCTTCCCGGTCGTCGACCGAACCGTCCGCGAGACCGGACCGACCGGGCTCCGCTTCCGGACCCCGGGGGGCTGGGAGCTCGGGGCGGACCAGCGGAGCGCGGTCCGGGCGCTCGTCCGCCGGCGCGCGGGGCTACTGCTCGCTCCGTGTGGGGCAGGCAAAACCACTATCCTCCTCGCGGTCGCGGCCGAGCTCGGGGAGCGGACGCTAGTGCTCTGCCACACGGAGCGGATCCTCCGGCAGTGGGTCGAGCGCGCGGCCGAGCACTACGGGCTCCGGGAGCGCGCGGTCGGCGTCCTCTACGGGAAGGCGAAGCGAGACGGTCTGATCCTTATCGGTCTGATCCCTTCCGTCCGGAACCGCCTGAAGGCGGACCCCGCCTGGGGGCGGCGCTTCGGTACCGTGATCCTCGACGAGGTCCACCACGCGCCGGCTAACTCCTTCTCCGAGGTCGTGAACTCCCTCCCGGCGCGGAACCGCTTCGGCGCGACCGCGACGCTCAAGCGGCGGGACGGGCGGGAGCCGTTCACGGCGCAGGTCTTCGGGGAGGAGGTCCCGGGGCCCGCGCTCTCGAGTCGGCGCCCGCGGGTCCTCTTCGAGATCCGGGACGAGGACCTCGACCGCGCCGGGCGGGTCGTCCCGGTCGACGTCGTCTTAGTCCCGACCGAGCTCGAGTTCGACCTGAACTGGGAGCGTCGCCTAGCGGCCGAGGGCTTCGAGCGGCTCGAGCGCGAGAACGCGGTCTCCGCCGCCCGGAGGTGGGCGAGGGCGACGAAGTGGCGCGGTCCGCTGAACACCTACGCGGACCTCCTCGAGGAGGCGACCCGCGACCCGCTCCGGCGCGCGCGGATCCTCGAGTACCTCCTCCCGGAGGTCCGGGCCGGGCGGAGCTGCCTCCTCCTCGCCGACCGCCGCGAGCTCTGCCTCGAGCTCCAGGCCTGGCTTAAGCGCCGGAGCGTCGAGGTCGGCCGCCTGATGGGCGGCCGGGACGCCCGCGAGCAGGACCGGGTCGCCGCCGGCCTCGAGGACGGCTCGCTCCGGGTCGCGGTCGGGACCTCCGTAGCGGACGAGGGGCTCGACGTTCCGCGGCTCGACCGCGGCTTCGGCTGCACGCCAGCGGCCGCGAACGCGGGGCGATTTACGCAGCAGTTCGGGCGGTTCAAGCGGCCGAGTCCGGGAAAAGCGGACGCGATCTACTTCTACTTCTGGGACCGCCTCGTCCTCCCGGGGCACGCGCGGGCGGTCGCGAACGCGGTCAAGCCCCCGCACCGGGTCTGGTACTCGGAGAGACCGGGCGAGCGGGTCCAGCTGACGAGCGAGATCCTCCGGGAGCTGGAGGTGAACGATGGGCGATAAGTTGGAGGACTCGAGGACCGCCGCCCCCGCGGGAGGGCGGGTTTACTCCGTCCAGGAGGAGCTCGAGGGATTCGTCTTCGAGGAGGACGCGCAGCGAGCGCCCCTCGAGCTCGACTGCGGGAACTGCGAGTTCGTCGAGGACTGCCGGGAGTCGACCTTCTCCGAGGACGCCGGAGACTGCCCGCGCTTCCGCGAGGTCTACTCCCGCGCGCGGACCGAGCGGTTCGCCGCGGACGTCCTCGCGCTCGGAGCGTACCGAGTTCTCGAGGTCGTCCTCTCGATCCTAACCGTAGACAGTAACCGCTCCGCCCCCTACCGGGTCGAACTCGGTTCGATAGCTATCCGCTGGGCCCGCCTCTCCCCCTGGGGGAAGGCGAACGCGCTCTTCCTCCTCGCCCCCGCGCTCGAGCGGATCGTCGCCGGGCGGGCGCGGGAGCTCGCGGCGGAGGCCCGGGAGGCGGAGGGAGGTATAAAGTGAAGGCCGTCAAGGTCGAGAGTTCGAACCTCGCGGCGGTCGCGGTCGACGGCGAGGACCTCCTCGTCCGCTTCCGCTCCGGCGCCCGCTACCGCTACCCCGGCGCGGCGGAGGAGGCCTTCTGCCTGCTCGAGGCGCCGAGCGCGGGGAGGTACTTCCACGCGAAGATACGGCGGCTCCCGTGCGTCCGCCTCTGCGACTACCCCGGCTGCTTAGAACCCGTCCTCGGGGGGAACTCCGGTTACTGCCCCGCCTGCGAGACCTTTATCCAGGAGGCAGAGGGCGACGGAGACGAGGTCGAGAAGATCTGGTAGAACGCGAAGTATACGGGCAACGGTTTTGCAACGTTCCCCCCGAGAAGCGGACGGCGGACAACGGTTTTGCAACGTTCCCCCCGAGAAACGGACGGCGGGGTGGTAGAAAAACGAAACCCCCGGTCGACTCTCTGGACGACCGGGGGTTCCCACCCGAAGGAGTGCGGCGCGTTCTCGCGCGCCGTCGACCCCGAGGTTATACCGCGGTCCGCGGGCGGGCGCTAGTCCCTATTTACATTTCACTATTAGTAAGGTAGTACCTCGGGGTAAAAGGGCTAAAGTATTCAACTGTAGGGAGGAGTGAGAAAGATGCCTACCGTCGTCTCGATACCGCTCGATATCCTCGAACGAGTCCGCCGGAGCCCGGCCATCCTCTGGGGCGTCGCGCTCGAGGCGAAGTACCGCGACCCCGAGGTCGCGCTGACCCTCTCCGAGGTCGGGCGCCGCGCGGGGATGCCCGCCTCGCAGGCCTGCAAACTCTCCCGCCGCCTCGAGGCCGAGGGACTCCTCGCCCTTCGTAGGCGCCGCTCCGGGCGCCTCGTCGACCTCGAGCCGCTCTTCCCCGACTGGCTCGCCCCCGGTACCCGCGAGCGCGTCCTCGCCGCCCTCCGGGCGGTCTCGGAGACGGAGGTCGAGGATGCCACCGCGTAGCGCCGCCGCCGTCGATTACCAGCACCTAGAGGTCCCGCTCCCGCTCGCGACGAGCGAGCGCGTCGGAAGGAATGCCTCGAAGGTCTGGTCCGCGATCCACACGCGCCTCCTCTACCCGAGCGACGAGGAACCCCTCCCGGCGAGGTACCTAGAGGAGACTCTCGGGCTCGAGCGAGCGGAGGTCGAGGAGGCTATCGGGGAGCTCCGGGAGTTGAGTCTCCTCGAGGTCGGGGAGACCGAGACCGCGGGTATCGTCGAGTACCGCCTCCTCTGGCCCGACTGGATCGCTGAGGAGGGGAAGCGCTTTCTCCGGGAGGAGGTGCTCTATGTCGAGGACTGAGTCGCCGCACTCGCCCGACGATTACCTCTTCTTGAAGTACCCGATACCCCTCGCGGATACCAAGCGGGTCGGAGTCGCCTCGAAGATCGTCTGGACCCGGATCTTCACCTACCTCCGAAGCGACCGAACCCGACATCTCTCGAGCCGACTACTCTCGAAGATCTCAGGGATCGACCGTCGAAACCTCCCCCGGGTCGTTCGGGAACTCGAGCGCGAGGGACTCCTCGAGGTGCGTATTCGCCGGGACGGCGGGAGGAAGCTAACCGAGTACCGCCCGCTCTGGCCCGAGTGGCTCGCCGCGGAGGGGGAGAGTCTTCTCCTTACCCGTGTACAGAAAGCTGTACAGAAAGATTCTGTATTAGCAAACGGAAAGGAGGAAGACGGTCCAGATAGGTATCGTGGCGATACCGGTGATCGGTATCGTGGTGATACAGGTGATAGGTATCGAGGTGATACCACTAAG
>Ga0180438_10000291_pt1 | contig 102166 bp, 69 predicted proteins | sample SS_ome_12_FD_132455 | JGI IMG/M metagenome (GOLD analysis project Ga0180438, IMG submission 132455) | Hypersaline lake sediment archaeal communities from the Salton Sea, California, USA - SS_3_D_2 metaG | ecosystem: Environmental > Aquatic > Non-marine Saline and Alkaline > Hypersaline >... | reverse complement strand
TTTTAACCATTTCTTATTATACCATTTAAAGGAGCTTTTTTCCAGAAAAAAAATACCTCAAAATCACTGATATTATTGACTTTTGGAGCACTTCTGAATGAAAAAATGGGGGGTTAGCAATTAAGTAAAGCCCAAAGGAGGTTGGAGTTTTGGGGAAAGGGGTAGAGAGGTAAAGGGGTAAAGGGGTAGGCGTTGCGCACCATCTTTTATACCTCTTTACCCCTTTACCTCTCTACCCCTCTACCTCTTATCTCGGTAATTGACATGAAAAGCTTCAATTGGCCTGCTTTATTTTTAATAAAATTGGCTGTTGAAAGTAGGCAAGTTTGGTATTAATATATTACCTTGGCGTAACACCATAAAGGAAAAATCAATGGCATCATGGAGTATTAAAGATGATTATATTAAACCTTGAAAGAAAAAGTAAAGTTCCTCTTTTCATGCAGATTTTTAAGCAATTGAAACGGTTAATGGAAGAGAGGACCCTGGCACCGGGTTTTCGCATGCCCTCGACCCGGGCGTTGGCTGAAAAACACGGCATCAATCGTTCCACCGTGTACAAAGCCTATGAGGAGTTGTGGGCATTGGGATATATAGAGAGTAGACCCGGTTCTTATTCAGTGGTCCGCAAGAGGCAGCAAATCGCCACCAATGCGCGGCGATCAAAAAAGGGGCTGATTCCCTGGGAAGAGCATTCATCCGATTCCGGGCGGATGCTGCATCAAGCATTTGGGCAATTAAAATTTGACTTACCTCCTGGTGCAGCCTCCAACCTTATCAACCTTGCTGCCCTGGACCTGGACCACCGACTTTTTCCAGTGGATGATTTCAGGAGAAGCATGAACACAGTGCTGGTGGAGCAGGGGGGGAGTATTTTAAAATACGGGGATTGTGCTGGGTACAAACCACTCAGACAGTACATTGCCAGGAGATTACGGATACACAGCATATCGGTCAATTGGGATGAAATTCTCATTACCAATGGCTCACAGAATGGGATTGAACTGGTACTGAAGCTGCTGACAGTCCCGGGCAGCAAAGTGGCAGTGGAGTCTCCCACCTATTCAAACGTTTTGCCTATGTTAAAGTATTTCAAAACAGATATAATTGAAATACCCATGAAAGAAAACGGCCTGGACCTGGCGTATTTGGAAGAGGTGCTGAAAACCCAAAAACCTGCTTTTTTATATACCATGCCCGATTTTCACAATCCCACAGGAATCACCACTGACCAGGCCCATCGGGAAAAGCTGCTCTCTTTATGTGAAGCGTACCGCTTTCCCATTGTGGAGGATGCCTTTGAAGAGGAGATGAAGTATTATGGAAAAGTTCCTCTCCCTATCAAGTCAATGGACAGGCTGCACCTGGTGGTATACGTGGGAACCTTTTCCAAAGTGTTGTTTCCAGGTATCCGCATCGGTTGGATTGCGGCTGAAAAAGAATCGATCCAGCGTTTGGTTTCCATAAAGAAATTCTCCGATCTTTCAACCAGTTCCTTAATGCAGGCCGCCCTTTATGAGTTCTGTCAACAGGGTTATTACAACCGTCATATCAAACGGATGCACCGGGAATACCGCAAGCGAATGCATACAGCCATAATGGCCTTGAGGGAACATCTGTCAGGTTTTGAAAAGGTATCATGGAATGAACCTGTGGGAGGATATTTGATTTGGCTCCAATTATGGGATACCCAACAGGATGAGGCTGGTTTGAAACAGATATTCCTTCAAAATGGAGTGTTCTTGGCACCGGGCAGTTACTTTTTCCCCGGTTCTTTTCCCCATCCCCATTTTCGGATTTCCATTTCAACCCTTAATGAGAAAGAGATCAAAGAGGGAATATCCCGACTTGGCAGAGCCATTTCCCAGATATATCGGCAGTAAGCTAGCCCATATCCGAAAAGTCATTTATTTGAGAGCAGGACGCAGTGATATCGGCAGTGTAGGGAACTGGCATCGCCTGTTCCGCCTGATCCTTCACCTTTTCGGATATGCGCAAGCCAGTCACAAGGAGGAAGCTATGTTATTGGAATTAAAATCGGAAATCATTTATGGGCCCGTGCAATCCAGGCGGTTGGGCCCTTCCATGGGCGTTAATATTTTGCCGTCGGTGCAAAAAGGTTGTACATTTGATTGCCTTTACTGTCAATACGGCCGGTCCAGCCATAAAAGCAAGGATGAACTCAATGCCACTGCATACCCATTTCCCCCTGTAAGCGAAGTGCTTCATGCCGTGGAACAGGCATTGAAAAATCTCTCTCAGCCGGTGAGATACATTACTTTTTCCGGTAATGGGGAGCCTACGCTTCATCCCAATTTCAAGGAGATAGTAGAGGGGATTCGGCAGGTACGGGATAGATTTTCTCCGGCATCAAAAACCGCCATTCTCTCCAATTCCACCACAGTGAATGATCCGATAGTACGGGAAGCCCTGGCAATGCTTGACGCCCGTATCATGAAACTGGACGCAGGCAATCAGGAAATGTTTGCCCATTACAATAGACCAGCCAGAAGGATCACACTGGAGGATACCGTATCGGGCCTGGCTTCCATGGCGGATGTTACCATTCAATCCTTGTTTACCAAAGGGCCAGGAGGTAATTTTTCCCCGGGCCACTTATCAGCCTGGGTCAAACAAATCAAACGAATCAAACCCCTATTTGTCCAGGTTTACACCCTGGACCGGGACTCGCCCACCAAAACGCTTTATTCATTGGATAAAAGGGAACGCCTGCATATCTGTTCCCTCCTGGAGCAGGAGAACATAACCGCACAGGATTATTAATGATGAATGATGCTTGATCATCTGTTTCGTTCATTTTCATCATTCATCATTCTTAATTCATCATTCAAACATAATCTCTGGAATTACCATCCATTCCAGTCTCCAGTTCTGGTTTTCACTTTCACCCGCAAGGCAGACGATCCCCGTGTTTCTAAAATGGATAATCTCCCGGTCTTGATCGTTTGTTAAAAGGTCAGATGCCAGCCGGGAAAGATGAGGTAGATGTCCCACAATAATGATAGAATCCTGCTGTATCGTTTCAATCTCTTTTTTAATAATGGAAATATCGTCGTTAGGAGTCAGGCCGCTGCAGATTTCAACAGGAATAGTGTATCCTATCTCATCTGCCAGGATCTGGGCGGTTTGTTCGGCTCTTTTTTTACCACTGTGACGGATCGATGTGATTTTGAGTTGTAATTGTTTGAGAAATGCGCCCGCTTTTTTAGCATTTGCAGCCCCTCGTTCCGTTAATCCTCTTTCCGGGTCTTCTGCTTCACTTTTTGCTTCCCCATGCTGAATTAAAAAAAGATACGTATCCGTACCCATAATAACCTCCCGAGTTGTATTAGCCTTTATTTTAATCCTTCGCCCTAGAAAATGCAAGTAATGGTGAAAAGACACCAAGTTTTTTAAAATCATTTTTTTGCCTATCTTCAATCCACCCTATCCATCAGGGCTATGTCATTTTCTTCAGAAGCACGAAACCCGAAATCCGAAATCCGATGCTACTCTGCGAAGTGGCATCGCTACGTAGCACGAGAACAAATTCAAAATACAAATGTTCAAAATTCAAAACAAAAACAGCATAATATAATACTATCGAGTTCTTTTTGTTTTAGACATTTGAATTTCGGTCATTCGAATTTGTTTCGTATTTCGGGCTTCGTATTTCGGATTTGTAGACTTTGACGCATCCCTGCCCAATCCATTGACAGTATTGGCTTTCTTCTCTATAATTTGAACCATGAAAGTGATAAAAAGTTGGATAGATTTAACCATTGCCACTTCTGGCTCTGAATGTAGTGCAGGGATTCGTGCAGACTTTAGGAACCAGGCCTCCTACCATTTTTCATGGTTAATAAGGAGTTTTTATGATTGACCTTTCAATTGTAATGGCTTTTAGAAATGAGGGCAGTGAACCTGAGATGACTATCAAGTCGATCCTAGAGACATGCGCTAACTCCAGGATTGAAATAGTGGCGATTAATGATTACAGTAATGGAGAAAAGGATTTTTCTCAGTATCCTCAAGTAAGATATATATATAATAAAGAGCGTTTGGGTGTGACTGTATGTAGAGATTTCGGTGTTGATGAGGTAAAGTCGGAAAACGTCTTAATCATTGATGCTCATATGCGGTTCAGAAAAGATAATTGGGTAGAAAGAGGAATAGAAGCCATTGAAAAAAACCCCGAATCAATATTTTGTACAAAATCTGTTGATATCGGTTCCGGTCATTTCGATTTAAAACAATCTGTATTACCCATTAATCATGGCTTGCCATATTATGTCGGCTGCGGCTTACAATTGTTTTTAACTCAAAAAGAGAAACCCTGGAAACCCGGTCACTATAGAAATATTATAGAGTCCAAATGGGCCGAAGAAAGAGATGGAAACATTTATCAAATTCCCTGTTTGATGGGTTCAAACTATTTCTTTAAAAAAGCCTGGTATCAAAAACTACACGGCTTCAGGGGATTGAAGACCTGGGGAAATTCCGAACCGTTTCTTAGTTTAAAATCCTGGCTTGCTGGTGGTGACGTTAAGATAATAAAGGATATAGAAATAGGGCATTTATATAGGAAAAAAAATCCAAACCCTGTTCCCTCAGAGCATATCATTTATAATAAAGCTGTAACAGCAGAAATTCTATTTACCCCGGAGTTTGCCAGGGAATTAATTCATTTCCTGGATGGCAATCCACAACTCGATAAAGTGAAGGAGCTGTTAAAAGCCAATGCCGAAGAGATAGAAGCAGAGCGCAACTATTTTAAGATAGTAGCTAAATTATCACAAACAGATTGCTTTAAGAAACTGCGCATTGACTATACGAATCCGTTAAACCAATTGTAAGAAAGTTCATTCTAAAATTCATTCTTGCCCATCCCTTTTTCTATCCTAACTGATATGGGAGTGATTTTTTTCGTCTGACACCTTTTTTACCTTTTTTACCCAAACAATTATACTTACCCGGGATGCGGATGCCAAATAATGGTATAATGGGTCATAAGTACGTTGTTTATAATCACATTTAATGGTAAAATAGTATCATGGCGAAAAATAAAAAAGTTCTTCCAAGGGTTCATAAGATGAGAGAAGAACTATTTTGGGACAGGGAGCCGGGGTCTGTTACCCCGGAAATCGAAATTGAAAGGGCAATAAATTTTGGCGGATTTGATTACATAAAAGAAGTTCAAGAAAAATATGGGATGGATAAATTCAAAGAGGTGCTCATTAATAAGAGGAACCTCAGCAGGAAAGCCGTCAATTATTGGTGTTTGCAACTGGGGATCGATAAATCCACCACCCGGACCTTTAAGATGGATCCCATCTGGATGCCTTTCCGGTAAAATGGGGCGTTTTTTGCCTGTCCCGTCTTTTCTCCATTATTGCTTAGTATTTTGATCCGGTAAATTCTTTTATTATTTCCGATAGTGCCTTATTGAAATCTTCCGGTGCGTCCAGCATTACCGGGTGACCGGAGTTTTCAACAATTTTTACTTTGAAGGAGGGGGCATATTTCCGGGCTGTAGCGATATCTGTGAAAATCCTATTGGAGTTAATACAATAGATCTGTGATTTCGTTTCCATCAGGGATTTGGTTAACTTATTACTTCTCCAGTGAATAAAATCAATAGCCGACTCTCTCCACCCTATCTTAGAACAGGTTTTGTAATAATGCAGGATATTTTCGATAACTGCCGGTTTGAGTTTTCTTTTAAACGCTCCTTCGAGCCATTTCCTGTCGCCCGATTCAATTCGTTTCATTAAGCCATCCACTCGCTTTTGAATATCTTTTTCCGCGACCTTCGATTCTACATTTTGAAACACATCCACGGGAACAAGCCCGATGATCCGGTCAGGAATACGCTTTTCCGCTTCCAGTATAACACCGCCTCCCATTGATTGGCCGATCAATACAGCCTTTTTTATTTTTGCATGTTTGAAAACAGAGGCAACATCCTCTGCAAATGCCTCTATTGTCCAGTTTTTACGGTTGTTTTCCGACTTTCCAAACCCGGCCAGTTCAATAATAACAACTTTATGATTTTTCGAGAAATAGTTTTTTTGAAAAAACCAATCAGATCGTTCACTGGCAAAACCATGAACAAAAACTAACGTGGGATCGCTTTTACCGTAAACATAATAATTTATGGCGGTGCCATCGGCAGATGTTGTGGTGTATTCCTTTGCATTTAAGGTCAATACCAAAAGCACTAAAATAGAAATTGCGGTAGATATAAAAAATATTAAACACCGTCTCATATAGCCTCCTCAAAAGTGTTGTATAGGAAAATCGTTTTTCATCCATATAACCAATTGTAGTGGAAGATGACGTGATTGTCAAAGGTAAAAGGTGTTTTCTTGCCTGGCACTTTTTTTGTTCTTTATTTGATGATGTCCTATCTGCTTATTGGTCTGTCAAGCGGGGCTTAAATGCCGGGTGCGCCGCTCCCCTCCAGGCGGCTGCAAGGACAATCAGCCGGTTATAACTCTTTACTCCTTCTTTGACCCCCTGGCTTTTAAGGTAAAGATCATTGACTTGTTGGCCGATCTCCATAAGCCACCCCCGGTAGTGTGCCCAATTCTGGAAAATAGCTATTCGGTCTGCAATAACACCCTGGGGCAATTTTTTTATTATATCTTTATGTTCTTGGGGAGAGGCTCTGGCCATTTCAAAGGATATGTAATTGAAGTATTCCAGGCATCCAGAATACCTTATCACTGGATTTTTTGCCGATATACATGTGAGGTATGACAGGAAATTGGCGGTTCCTTCCTCTGTAAAACCGAAGCCGTGGGCCATCTCATGGGCCATGGAGAAAGGGATTTCCATTGCTGTAAGATTTGCCGGTATATACGCCTCACCGGTGAAGGGAGAATAAATTCCACTAACGGCAAAACGCATCAATAATCCACTGGGGCTTAGTTTCCGTGCACGAACTCGTCCTGGTACAGGGTAACCCATAGATTTTAATACCTTTTCCAGGTTGTCTCGGATTTTACTTTCAAGTCCTTTTGGCAAAAAGTAGGAATCCAGCGGCGCATTGCTTGCTCCCGGGATATCTTTCCTGGCAGCTTCAACCATTTGAAAAGCGATATTTAACTCTTTTCTGATTCCTGTTATATCCAGAGGTTCGGGTTTTATTTTTAATTGATTTTCGATGGGAAGGCGCTGGTAATTGAATCCCCAGAGGAAATAGAAGAAAAATATGATTGCTCCAAAAAAGGCACCCAGTGATAATACCCCTTTCAATATCCGCATCTGCCAGGAGATTTTTTCTTTTATTTTCTTTCCTTTTTTTATCCGTTTAACAATCTTAAATACCAGAGAAAGTATCAATGCGGCAGCTATTAAATAAACCAGGGGAAACGGAAGCAGCCCCAGCGTATAGTCCAGGGCGAAGCGAATCCCCTGGAAAATTCCGCGAGAGTAGATCGATTCAACCATATAAGGATTCCATTCGAAAAGATAACGCAGAAGAATCGTTAGAACTCCAAGGCCAATCCAGAACACTTTCGGTTTCCAAATTAATATTGGTTTCACTTCTTTCTCTTTTTCCATTTTTTGTCGTGCTATTCTAATTAATATAAACTATAAACAAAAAACAAGTAAAATTCAATTTTTTTGTTTTATTTTTTAATATGATGATCCCTGATCCCGTTTTTCCCCTATTTAAAAAGGCTCTGGAATCTGTTATAATTTTATATAAAAGGAAAAAAGGTGAGCAAATGAAAGCTTATAATTCCAGATCAAAAATAAAGCCAAATGGATTCATTAAGTATGTGGTTACTGTAACGGTAATTTTTATCATTTCCAACACTACTCTACCCCCTGCCCAGAAAGGGTTGTCTATGGAACTGACGAAATTCAAATGGACCATACGCAGCTTTGAAAGGGGAATAGACCACATTGCCAGGGGAAAGTATGGAAAAGCGGAAAGGGAATTTAAAAAATGCCTGGATAAAATGCCCCGGAATGCCTATGCTCATTTCTATCTTTCGCAAATATATTATATAAAAAAAGACTATACCAGTGCCCTCTCCCATATAGAAAAGGCAAAAGAATTCCTGGATTTTATGAAAGATTTGAATGCCTATGCCCTTAAAGAAAATTACAAAAAATTAACTGATCAGACAAGAATCATCAATCAATATATAGAGAATAGTTACAGCTGTACTGAAGCCGCCAAATTAAAAGACCAGCGCACCGTACTCCAGGAAAAAGTGGAAACCCTGAATTCCTGGATCAACCCTTCCCATACTTCCAATGATCCTTTAAAATCCAATTATTGTTTCAACCATGGTAACATCCTGTTCCAATTAAAACAATACCGAGAAGCAGCCCTCCAATATTTAGAAGCAATCCGCTTCAATCCTCACCATTGGGAGGCGTTCAATAACCTGGCAGGTATTTTCTACCTGAACAAAGATTATAAAAGAGCCTGTCAATATATTGAAGTGGCCGAAGCCCGGGGAGCGGGTTTTAATGTGAACCTGGCCCTGAAAAAATTCATATATGAAGCCCTGGGAAAACCTACCAACGGCATACTGGAAGAAGAATTCCCCGGTGGTATCATGAGGTTTTCCGGCAATGTGCTGGAGGGGAAAAACAGCCAGGCCCGCTTTTATATAAATACCTATATCCTTTTTGATGAAGAGACAAAAACGGCGGTTATGATAGATCCTGGCTTCCAGGACAAGCGCATCGAATCCTTTATTACGGCCCGACAATTAAAGGTGAAAAAAATTTTAAATACCCACGGTCATTTCGATCACACCGGTGCTAACAGCTACTATGCCAGACTCTACAAGGTTGAAGTGATGGCACATGAAGCTGATAAATTTTTGTACGTAACGGAGAATAAAAAGAATATGCCGCTTCGTTTCTTTTTAGACCAGGGAATCCTCGATATTGATGGGCTGAGAATTAAAATACTTTATACCCCTGGTCATACGCCGGGAAGTGTGTGTTTCCTGTTCAATCATCACCTGTTTACCGGGGACACTCTTTTTAAAGGTAGTATCGGCAGGACCTCTGGTAACACCGAGGGGGAGAGGCAAAAAAAAAGAGAACAGCTCATAAAAGCTTCTAAAGAGAAACTAATGGTACTGCCGGAAGACACTCGGGTATATCCCGGTCATGGAGGGATAACGGATATCAGAACAGAAAAAGGGTCCAATCCCTTTTTTTAAGCAGCAAACAGATCCAAATCCACCCGTTTTTCTTTATTTTATCCGTAAAAGATAGCTGGCTTTAAAAAATAATCCCCGTTTCATCTCCAGGAGATCATCTCCTCCAGGGACCCATTGATTATTCTGCCACTCCTTTTTCTCATAGAGCGATCCGTATCCCAAATGCACCACTGTTCCAGGAATAAAGGTGAAAGAAGCGAGAAAATCAGTTAAAAGCTTTTCCCGGAAGTTATCATACCGGATATTTCCCCGTACGAAAAAGTACTTATTGAATTGATAGGTGGTATGAAGGTTGAAAATATCAACGGAATAAGAATAAAATTTTTGGTGATTCTCATTTTTATAGAGGTTCGTATAAGAGTAATCGAAACCTACCTTCAACTTTTCATTGGGTTCCAGTGTAAGCCCACACCCCCATGTGATGCCATCTCCCAGGAAGGGTTCGGAGGGGTGATAATAGATTCGGTCGCCGCTGGAGAAATTCCCGGTTATATTCAACCATTTGAAAAGTTGGACACTGCCAGAGGTAGAGATGTAAGATTTATCAAAGGTTTGAAAGGCCCATGCCTCTTTCTCTTTCCAATATTCCACTGTTAAAGCCCCTTGCCGGGTAAAAGACATCCGGACACCGAGTGTCAGGGCGTTATCATCCATTTTTGTGGCGAGATCATGCAGAGTCGAATAGATAATGTATGGATGAATGCGCCGGAGCCATTTTATGCCTTTTATATTGGGGTAAAACTGGGGGCCTGCATACACCCATCCATGGCTGAGCTCGCTTCTCATCTGGAATGCAGAAGCCATAGAGAACTCGCGGTCATAGCGTTCGTATGCAGCAGTGGCATTGAATTTCGGTGTTGAGTACCGCACCATGGCATTGAGGCCGGAGCCGTGTCTTACTGGCTCGTTTTCCGAGTCCCTGGTGGCGCTGTAGAGATAAGAAATAGTGGTTCTTAGATTTTTCAATAGTTGGTACTGTAAATCGGCGCCAAAAACGTCATTGTGGGTGTCGGCAAAATGGCGGCCACTGTAGAGGACCCCTAGAAAGTTATCGCTGCCTAAATTGTATTTTGCTCGTGCAATCCCGAAAAAGGCTCTCTTCCCTTCATGGAGATTGACGCCAATATCTCCTGACCTTCCCGGGGCTGAGTCCTCTGCGGTCAACAGGGCAAAACTCATTTTTCCCGATCCCCCGCTTAACTTGGCTGCCCAGGAAGGGTCTATAATACGGCGGGTATGAACGGCCGATGTCATCATCCCCCGTGCGATAATCCCAAAATCGAACACATCCATTCCCTCCATAAAAAATGGGCGTTTTTCACTGTAGAATACCGGATACCGACGATTCACCTCCACCTGGAATGCATCGCTCTCCACCTGGCTGAAATCCGGGTTGACGGTTGCCTCTGCTGTGATAGAGGAGGTAATACCATACTTCACACCAATCCCGATATTTTTATCAATATCGCTCTTGCCCCAGGTTTCGGCATTCTCCCTCTCATTATTTTTACTATAAATAAAATTAGGAAGGATTTCCAGTCTCAGTGGCTTTTTGAGGTTCTGGTAAACAATGGTGGACATAAAGTTAAAATCGGTATGTCCGGGTTTTGTTTCTGGCCAGGAACCGCTCATTCCCAGGCGGCTGATTTGCCGTACAAAAAGAACGCCCATTTCCACTTCTTTACCACTTTTGAACCGCACACTCTCCAATGGGATGCGTACCTCTACCTGAAACCCTTCATCCGTTATCTTACCGGCACTGTCCCACACGAAATCAGGAGCTAAATCCGAACCACTGACTGCAGTATACAATGAATCCCCCTGTATGCCGTTGGGATTGATATAAAACTCATAACTGGTTTGTTTCGTGCCCATGGTATCCAGCAGTATCGCAATCATGTCATCCCGGACAATCTTGTCTCTCTGGGAAATGGAAGCCTTTATTTTATGGGGTTCGGGATCATAACATTTGATGGCAAAATAGAGACTGTGATTGTCATAGGCGGTCCAGATTTCGGTTTTATGGCTCAATACTTCACCGTACGTGGGATAGAGGGAAATAAATTCCTTATTTATGGAAGGGCGCTGCCAGACCTCTTCCTTTAAGTCTCCGTCGATTTTTATGGAACGCGCGATTCTATCCGGTATAATTCGTTTTCCTCCGTCTATTACCTGCACCGCCCACATTATACGACCGATCAGAAAGACAGCCAACACAATCATACCGATTAAAACATATCGTTTATTCATTGTCATGGATCAACCTCCTTGTAATTAGTCATCGTATCCTTTACGGCTCCTCCCTTCTGTGGAGCTGAGCACCGCATTCAACAGGCGGGCAAATGCCTCCACCTCCGGAGGCTTAAAGATTGAGAAATGGTCACCAATCACCTCATATAAGGTAAACGGCTCCATACAGTAGAGATTCCATTTTTCCCGGCCTGTTACCTCTGAACGGCTGGCGCTGAAATAATGCATGGGTGTTTTTGTTTTTCCTTCCGGTACATATGCATTTCGGGCATTGTTGTAGGTTCGAATGGTATTAAAATAATAAAAAAGTTCTCGGATCCCTAATTGTTCAACGTTCGGGGTTGCCTCAGCCATATCTGAGGGGAACAAGCCCCGCACCTGCGCCGCATCCAGGCCGGGGTTACTGTTTTCCACGTAATCCTTCACAAACGACCACAATTGGCCGATATCCTGGAAACGGTCCAGGGATTCTTTGATCTTAGTATCTTCTTTGAAAAGAAGGGTCATCAGCCCCTCCACCTCGGAATTAATGGTAAAGGGCTTTACATCCTTTGCCAGATGGGACTGCGGTGGGTTGGAATTAATCAAGGCAAAAAATGCTACCACCTCTCCCTGCTGCTCCAACTGCCGGACAATTTCAAAGGCAATGGTCCCCCCGATACACCACCCGGCAACGGCATAAGGACCATGGGCTTGAATATTCCTTATTTTTTCAATGTATTTAGAGGCCAGTGCCTGAATGGTTATATCCAGGGGTGCATCATTTTTTATCCTGCTGGTTTTAATGCCCCAATGATGATATTCTGGGTTTAGCCGATTGCAGAGTTCAATGTACCCATCCACCTCACCACTTCCGGCGTGGACCAGGAAGAGGTGAAGGGTGCGGTTGGTTCCCCTACGCAGCAGGACCAGGTTTTCGTCTTTTTCGATAGCAATCTCCCCTGCTTCCCCTGCATTTTTACTGGAAATAAATTCGCCCAACTTCCTGATGGTGGGGGATTCGAAAACCTCTGACAGCGGCAGTGTCACACCCAATTCCTGGTGGACCCTGGAGACCAGTATGGAAACTTTCAACGAATGCCCACCCCGTTCAAAGAAATTATCATCGATACCGATACTTTCTTTTTTTATGTTTAATTCCTCTGCCCACATGAAGGCCAGTTTCTCTTCAATGTGATTGCGGGGTTGGGCAATCTCCCTGTCAATACAGGCGGTTGTGGGCTCTGGTAATGCCTTTTTATCTACCTTCCCGTTGGGTGTCAGGGGGAGCTCATCTATCGGCACAAAATAGGATGGGATCATATAGTCGGGCAAGGAGCGGGATAAAAATTCCCTTATTGAGAGCACCTTTTCCTGTTTTTGCTTCGGCTCCTGCTGCTGCGTGTCTGTTTCCATTGGGTGGGGAAGGTGCTGCTCCCGTCTCAGGGGGCCGCACACCCGGCAATCAGGGTCTGGAACGATGTCCAGTTCCTCCAGGAATTTCCCTCTCCATCCCACATCCCATTCAAATCCCTGTTCTTTACAAATCCTCCTGAAATGCTCGCTGTAAATACAGGTCATGGCTTGATAACTATCAGACGTGCCCATATCCTTATCTCCCCCCTGGTTAAAGAAGAAAAACTTATTGTAGGCAGGATTTTTAGATTCCTTCAGTATTTTGATAGCTTCATTAACAGCAAATCCTGTTCCCACGAAAAGAGAGGTGGCAGCCACTGGCAACGGATTCTTCTCATATCCCTCCATTGTGGATTTCATTCCAGACACCAATGCGTCCAATTTGGCTTTATCAAAGAGGCAGTGAAAACAGGGTGTTTGCGGTGGATGGAATACAGCGGCATACGAGCTGATATCTGTCATGGCAGCGATAATATGAGGAATGCCTTTGGTCGCCGCACATTGGGAGAGGATAAATTTATCTGCTGGATCATCAAACATATCAAAAATGATGGCTGAATCCCCCACCAATTCAAATACATTCTCCCGAGTGAGTCTCTCCGTGATCGGGATGACCGTCACATGGGGATTGATTCTTTCGATGGTCATCTTTGCCGAAAGGGCTTTATTCATACCGATTCTTGACTCATCGTGGAGGAACTGTCGGTTTAAGTTTGAGAGTTCCACTTTATCATAATCGCAGATGAAAATGGTACCGAATCCGGCCAATGCCAGTTGCATAATGGTAGGTGAGGCGCCGCCCCCGGCACCGGCTACAAATACAGTGGTGCGTTTGAGCTTCTCCTGGAACTCGAGACCCCATCCCTTTAGCAGCAATTGCCGCTTGTATCTTGTGATCTCTCTCTCTGAGAGTAAGGTTCGGTTCGACACATCATTTGTCTTCCCTGCAGGTCTGGTTTCCGGGGTGTCCGAAGGTATATAATATGCACAGATGTGCTTATCACCGGTATTACTCTCCCGCACCACTGTCACAGCCTCCTCCACATGAGGATGCATTCGCAGCCGGTTATCGATCTCCTCCAGTTCGATCCTGTATCCCCTGATCTTTACCTGGTTATCGATCCTCCCCAGGAATTCGATGGTGCCGTCCGACATCCACCGTGCCAGGTCACCGGTGCGATAAAGAGAGGTAGAGGGGTAGAGGGGTAGAGAGGTAAATGAATATTTTTCTCTCCTCTTTTCTTTTTCATCCTGGTCATCCTGTAAATCCTTGTCAAATTTTAACGCAGTCAATTCTGCCCGGTTTAAATATCCCCTGGCCAGGCAGGTTCCGGATATGCACAATTCACCCGGGACTCCCATTGGAACCAGCTTCAACTCCCTGCTCAGGATATATACCTGTGCGTTATCAATGGGAGAGCCGACAGTGGGGTTCTTTTCATACGCCTCGAACTGGCCGAAATTTATGGTTCGGGCAGCACAGCCGATAGTGGCTTCGGTGGGTCCATAGTGGTTGATAATTCGAAGGTTGGGGCATCGATCATGCGCTTTTTTAATATCGTTTACATTGATGGGTTCTCCCCCTACCACAGCCAACCGCAGGGTGCAGCAGGTTTGGGATGAAAAACCAGGATGGCCGACCATTATTGAAAATAATGAAGGGGTCACTTTTATATAGGTGATACCCTCCTGTTGGATATAGTCCAACAATCGATGGGCTGCCAGGTAGATCTCTTTCGGCAGGATATGCAGTTCACATCCATTTATAAGCGACGGATATACGGCACTATATCCCAGGTCAAATGCAAAGGAGGAGGCGAGTATGGTTCGGTCAGTGGAGATAAGATTGGTTTCACGGGTAAACCAACAGACATAGTTGACCAGGTTTTTATGTTCCAGGATGACTCCTTTGGGTTTCCCTGTGGTACCAGAAGTGTAGATGATGTAAACGGGATTTTCAGAGCTCGCATGGAGCATGGAGTACGGAGTATGGAGTGTTTCAGGGGAGGTCACTTCGGGGCCAGATATTTCGTAGCTTTCAAGGTATAAAATTTCCTTTTCAAAGGCGATTCTTTCGGATACATTTCGGGTGGTTAGCAGTGCTGTGGCATTGCTGTCTTTTAACATGAAATGGACCCGTTCCAGCGGGTGTTCCGGGTCTATAGGCAGGTAGGCAGCCCCGGTTTTCATTATGCCCAGGATTCCAGAGGGGATTTCCAGGGAAGGTGACACCATAAGACCGACGATATCCCCGGGTTGAACCCCTTTTCGCCTCAGTTGTGCTGCCAATGCATCCGCCTGTTCGTTCAATTGCAGATAGGTCAGGCTCACTGGAGCAACCGCCTCCTGTCTCTTTTTATCTTTTTTCTCTTCGATTTTTTTGTTAATCCTGTAGTAAAAGCGGGTGATTTCCGAATTCAATAACTCGTCGTTGAAATAGATATACGGGTAGTTCAGGTGTTCCAGCCCGGAATACCCGGAGCGGCTGTCGAAATTTTTTTCACTGTACTGCAGGAAATCCTCGAAAGTAGCGGCATAGGAATGCATATGAAGGGTTTTGGCATTTTCCACGATAGGAGCACCGGGCTGTGCATGGAGACGTGCCCAATGCAGCTCTCCAAAACAGGAATAACGGTTCATCAGATCAGACAGGAACGTTTCACTGGCCTCGATATCTTCGCGAGTAAAATAAGGTAAACCAGTGATCAAGTTGATCCTGACTTCAATATTGCCGTATGTCTCGCATTGGTCCATGAAGGCCAGGATATCTTTATTCGACGGCAGGGGCTTTACCAGCCCCAGGGAAATCAGCTTCTGCCGGTGCTGTTCAGACAATGTACATACATCAAAATCCCAGTAAACATATTTAAAGGATTCGGCTGCCAATTGGATGAGATGTTCCGAAGGCGGGGTTAAAGTCGTAATAATGCAGAAGTGGCCCGATAGGTCGATCCCCTGCCATATCTGTCTGCAATAATCCAGCAGCGCCTCGGGAGACGAACGGATGTCAAAATCAAACTGGAAGGTGGAGGTGTATGGGAGGGTCTCCAGGATATCCCTGCGCACCTCTTCTGGTTGACGCCTGAACACCGTTTTCCGATTAAAGATTTTCCGCTGGGCCTGATTACATCCCCCACAGTAGAGGCAATTCATGGTACATCCCCTGTGGGTGTATATAAAAAATGTGCCGAAAACAGGGGCATGTTTTGAAATGAGGATTTCATCCAGGTGGGATAAATATATTTCCGAAGAATTGCCCTCATCTTCCATATAAGTAAAGGGACTTTCCACTACCCTGCCGTTGGTTTTATAAACGCAATTGGGGATATTTTTCTTTTCGCAGCATATGTCCAGTAAGGGTTTTTCACCCTCTCCCCGGATCACATAATCGATGCAATCATACTGGATCAATTGATCCCAATAATAGGAGGCAGTATCTCCTCCCACCACTACGTTTATGGGTAACGCGTGCTTTCGGCTGTATTCCCTTACGATTGAGCAAATATCCAATACCCTGGCGATGTAAAGAAACCATTTCAGGCTAACGGCCACCACTGTCGGTTGGATTATTTTCAGGAGAGTCTCGATGTTTTCCTTCATGGACGCATGGTCTTTGGTAAAATCATTGAACTGGCAGTAGACATCGATGCCGTGTCGTTTTAAATAAGCCCCCAGGTACAGAATACCTGTGGAGGCCATTCCTGGAGAATCCCCCAATAGCAAGACCTGTGCGTGGGATAATTGCCGGCCCCCTTCCAGCAGCTCAACCAGAGGTAATTCACCATCAAAATTCTCACCCGGACCGGGGGCCACTGCTTCGAACGGTTCAGTGATACTGGATGGATGACTCATATCCATCCCTTCCAGGCTTAGTAAGTGATGACGATGCAGCATTTTGACGACATTGACCAGGGTTTCGAAATCACCAATGGTAAATATATGGGGGGTACCATTGATATCGTATGTTATTTCAAGGATATCTTTTATTTTTACCGGGAAAAAGGCCAGCGGTTGTTGGTTCCCCTTTACCAGGGAAAAGATGGTATTGAGACTTCTTTTTCCGTCAAACAACTCCAACAACTGGAGCATGGTGGAGTTGACCCCTCCACTGGTGTGGCGGTGGGTTTTAAGTATCGTTACAATCCCCTTCGCTGGTTTCCGGTTCCCTTTCCCTTTACCTTTTATTGTAGGGGGCAGGTTCGGATTTAATTGGCATTCATATCTATGTATATAAGGATTTTTCTTAAAACGACAGCGTCCCAGTTTTTCCATTCGGTCTGTATTTAAGGTTTCCGATTCCAATTCCTGGAACATATCGTCCAGGGTGACGGGGCATACCACTGCAGATTGGTGGGGTGTCCGTGCCACCTGTTCCTCCAGCAATTGATGGATGCATTTATCTGTCGGGTATGACATGTTCGTATCGTTAAATTCAATCATCAATTGTTTTTTTTCTTCTTCCGAGAGGATATCCACATCGTCCAGGGGCATATTTACATCGGTCAGTACCTGGTGCAGTAAACATTCCAGGTGGCGGGCCACTTTTTCTAACTTTGGTTTGTTGTAGAGGGATGCGTTAAATTCGATCACCCCTTGGATATAGGTATCTTTTCGTAAAAATAAAAAGGTAAGATTATGATCGACCGACTGGATATACTTTTTTGAGTGGATATTTTCAAGTAATATGGAGATATCGAAGAGGGGAAAATTTTTCTCGTCAGCGGTTGGCAGGTCCAATTGCTGGACCAACATATCGATGGGATAATTTACATGTTCCACTGCTTCCAAAATGGATTGTCTCACTTGCACGAGTAGTTCTTTAAAGGTTGCAGTCGATTCGATAAAATTCCTGGGAGTCACCACGGTGTTTACGAATTTAACATCTGCTGCCTGTTTATAAATAGGCATCCCCACAACAATATCTTTACTGTCGGTGTATTTCTCTATTAACAACATCAGGCCTGCTGCCAGGATCATATGAAGTTTGACATCGGATTCACCGCTCAATTTTTTCAACATAAGGAAGAGCTCCCCGGTCCATTTGAATGTCACTGAATCCCGTGGTGAACTGGCAGCACCTGTATCGTTTTTTTTATGATCGTAATAAATGATATTTTTTTCCCGTTTACCGGAGAAGGTTTTCAGCCAGTACTCTTTCTCTTTGGCAAAGCGTCCGGCTGCAATGAATTCCCCGGTGGTGACGGGTCGGTTTCTCATGATTCTACCTCCTATGTGCCGTTACTTTTCCACCCTTTTTCCAGGTTGCTTAAAAATTGAAGTCACCATCGCAGGTTACCGTGTTTTGTATGAAATAGGATGCTTCGAAATGTTTGCATTCGGTTATACGTCCCCGCTTTTGTTTAAATTCCAGTAGGGGAGGCACTGCATTTTTATGGAGTTTTTTCCAGCGGGTGTCTGCGGTATAGATATCGTGCAGTGAATAGATATTGGGGATTCCCAATTGAGAGCAGTGCTGGACGAAGCGGTTCACCCGAGAGTAGGTTTCCTCCCGTGTGGGCATCCCATCCAGCACCCAGGTTTGAAACGGAAGTAAATTTTGTGTTTCTACGGGGTATAGGAGCAGCCGGTTTCGTTCTCCTTCCCACTGGTCCGAGCCCACCTGGCCGCTGGGGTAATAATAAAAAGGTCGGCATTCGGCTTCATAAATATCGTCTTTGAGTTCTTCGATGAGAGTTAACGTTTGTAAAAAATCTTCTTCTGTCTCCCCGGGGAATCCCACGATCCACAGGGTGGTGGTCTGGATGCCTGCAAAGGCAAGGGAGGCGATGGCTTCTTTGATTTGCTCCACGCTCACCTTTTTCCCCATCAATTTTAAAATGCGGGGTGAGCCGCTTTCAATTCCCAATCGGGCTTTATAAAAGCCGCCCCGCCGCCACAATTGTGTATTCTCAATACTGCACACATCCTTATCTGCGCGAATGCAGCCGTCCCAGTAGACAGCGGTTTCCAGATGGATAAACGCCTCTGATAGTTCCGACATCACCGGGTTCAACAGCAGATCGCTCAACATGAAGAGTTGATAATTGTATTCCCCGGCCAAAAAAACCATCTCGTCCACCACCTGTTTTGCTGTTTTTTTTCGGTATTTTCCCCACATCACTGAATCCGAGCAAAAACTGCATTGAAAGGGACAACTGCGGGACGTATAGTTGGACAAATAGGGATAGAGGTCCAGGTTCAAATCGGAAAAATCCGGCACATCTACCGTTGAGATATCCAGTGTCTCCCGGTTAATATCGGCAGGTGTAATCACCCGCTGGTTTTGGGGAAATGTGCCCTGTAAAAGTTTAAGAAACAAAACTTCTCCCTCCCCGATAATAATATGATCAATAATACCTTTGCTGGTTTCTAAAAGAGTTTCAAAATTCGGTGTACCCAGGGCCAGGTGGTCGCAAAAAACACCGCCGCCCATCACGGTTTTTATCAAAGGGTTCTTATTTTTGACCAATCGAAATGCAAATAGGGAAGCCGGCAGTACACAACTGTTTACTGACAACCCGAAAACTGTGGGTTTTTCTTTTTCCAGCCAATCCAGGATATACTGTTCCAGCCGGTCATAAAAATTGGCCACGGTCTCGTTCAATTGTTTTACGGTGCGATCATCGATGCTGCAGTAAAAGGTTTTGAAAACCAGTGTCTTCACCAACCGGAGATACTCTGTCTCATTGTCGCGATGGAGATACGCAGTCAGATGGTTCTCCAGCACATCATGGCCAATACTGTAGAAGTTTCCCCGCTTGTCTCCTGGAACTGCTTCCCGCAGGGTATCAAAATATTGGGTGTATATTTTTTTGAAAACGTCCAGCGTATTGGCATCATCCGTTTTTACGCAGTACCCAAAACGCTGAAGATAACTCTTAAGACAGGAAATCCCCATCGGGGGGATCAATGGTGTCCAATAGGGCAGTAATAACAAAAGAATGTTCATTCATCTATCTCCATCATCTTTAATTTTTATTCTCACCGGGAAGCCCTTAAAAATACCACCGGAGTGAATCGTGCTTAAAAATCGAAATCACTGACATCATCTTGAAGCAGGGTGGTTTTTATCGCTACCAGTTCATTGGAAAAGAGAATATCTTCCAGGAAAATTTCTTTTTGTGCCGTTATGATCAAAACGATTTCCTTGAAATAGTCGAAAAACTGGCGGATGGTCTCTTTTTTGAATAAACGGGAACAGTATTCCATTCGAAATGCAATGGTGTCTCCTACCTCCATGCCATTGAGAACGAGATCAAACTTGGAAACCGTTTGTTCCAATTCATATTGGTTTTCCTCTGGTTCAATGACCTCTATTCCCGTCTCCCGCTCATTTTCGTTCCGGCTTGTGGTGTTCGATTCCATCTCATTCTGGAGCACAAAGACCACATCCATCAGGGGATTTCGGCTGTGGTCCGGTGTTGAAAGCACTTTTTCCACCAGGTGGCTGTAAGGGTAGTCCTGGTTTTCAAAGGCTTCCAATGTTTGTTCTTTGACATCCTTAAGGAATGTCCGGAAGGGTTTTTCTTTAGCGGGTTGGGTTCGGAGGGGAAGGGTGTTGACAAACATACCGATGATATGCTGCAAGTCTGCATGTGCGCGGCCGGCCGTGCCAGTTCCTACAACGATATCTTCCTGGCCGCTCAGTTTTGCCAACAACACGATAAATACAGCCATCAGTACCAAAAAAAGGGTAACATCCTCTTCCATTGCCAGGCGTTTCAATGCCAGCGTTTCTTCCCGGTCCAGGGAAAACCGCAGACTGCTTCCCTCAAAACTCTGCACGGCTGGTCTCGGATAATCCAGGGGAAGATTCAATACCGGGATATCTCCCGTGAAAATTTTCAACCAGTACTCTTCCTGCTTTTTGAGGATTTCTCTCCTGGCTTTGCTGTTCACCCAGAGGGAATAATCTTTGTAGTGGAGCCGTAAATGGGGGAGTTCCTCACCTTCATACAGTGCTGTGAAATCCTTTTGAAGCAAGGCCAGGGAAAAACCGTCCGAGACAATATGATGCATATCCACCAGCAATAGACATTTTTCCTTTTCCAGCCGGATCAGTCCAACACGGAGCAAAGGTGCACTGGATAGATCGAAGGGACGGATAAAGCTCTTTATAGCACCCGTTACAGGTTGCGAGTTGCGAGTTGCGGGTTGGTTTTTGTTTGTAATTTGTCTCGTGCTTCGCAGCTGAGCTGCTTCGCAGAGTAACATGTCATTTGGGATTTGTAATTTGTAATCTTCTACTTCAAACTCCACTTTTTCATGGAGCCTCTGGACCGATTCCCCATTTACCAATTCAAAGGAGGTTCGAAGCGTTTCATGTCTGTGAATCAGCTTCTGGAAGGCGGTTTCCAATTTCTCTTTATTCACTTTCCTTAACAAAATGCTTAGAGGCATATTGTAATTGGTATTTTTCACATTCTTTTGATTGAGCAGGTACAGCCGTTTTTGAGCGGGGGAGAGGGAGTAATATTCTTTTTTTTCAACGGGTGCAATGGAGAGGTAGGGGTCTTCAGGGGTACCGGAAACCAATCGTGCCAGTGATTCGATGGTGCTGTTGGCGAAAAATGTCCGCAGTTGGATGCGCACATCGAGGACCTTGTGGATTTCCGATACCAGGGTAATGGCCTTTAACGAGTGACCGCCAAGTTCGAAGAAATTGCTGTTCATGCTGATGAGTTCTTTTTTTATTTTTAATACGTCGGACCATATCTCCGTCAGTATTTCCTCCATCCGGTTACGGGGTGGTATACATCGCTCCGCTCGTTCAATTTTCGGTTTGGGCAGCGCATTTCGGTCGGTTTTTCCACCCGGAGTCACGGGTATTGCATCCAGCAGCACAAAATAGGCAGGAACCATGTAATCGGGTAATGAGAGGGAGACATACGCCCTCAATTCGGAAGATGTCGGTGAAAACGAGGCATGGGGAACGATATACGCGCATAAATGTCGGTCCTGATTTTTATCTTCCACACCTGTAACAACCACCTCTTTGATGGCCGGGTGTCTCAACATCCGGTTTTCGATTTCAGCCGGTTCGATCCGGTAGCCCCTGATTTTGATCTGGTTGTCTTTCCGCCCCATAAATTCAATGCTGCTGTCATAATCGATCCGGGCCAGGTCACCGGTACGATAGACCCTTCCTAATTCCGGGGTGGACAAAAAAACGTTTACCGAAGCTTCCGGGTCGTTCCAATACCCCACTGCAATATGAGGCGAAGCAATATAAATTTCCCCTGTCTCCAGTTCCTCTGCAACAGCGCCCTCTTCATCCAGAACCAGCAGTTCGGTTCCCTCTACCGGTTCTCCCAGCACGACATTTTTCACCCTTGCACCCGGGGAGTTAAACGCCCCACCATTGTAGGTGGATTCCGTCTGCCCGTACAGGTTATAGAGAATCGAAGAGGGAAAGAGTCTGGAAAATCTCTGGATATCGCTGCGCCGCACCGCTTCCCCTCCCAATACAATGTAACGAAGATGCGGAAACGATACAGGTTCTCCCTCTTCCAGCACGCTCATGAAGTACCTGAAAAAGGTAGGAACCGAATGCCAGAGAGTGATTCTCTCACGATTCAACCACCGGGTCAACGTTGAGAGGTCTGGTTGATCCCGGATATCCATGGGGTAAAGCACCGCACCGGTCAGCAGTGCTCCATATATATCCATAATAGAAGCATCATGGCCGAAAGAGGAAAAAAGGGTGATTCGGTCATCGGGTGTAATGGAAAGGATTTGCCGATATTGATCAATAAAATAAAGAATATTCTCACGGGTCTGGAGCACGGCTTTGGGCCTGCCAGTGGAACCGGAGGTGTAGAGCAAGTAGGCGTTCCGGTTCTCCACTTGTTTTCCCTTTTCACTTTGATCTTCATCTTTAATTTTATTATCGTCATCAACCACCAGGGTAAAAATGGTTTCGTCCACGGAGGCAGCGTTTGAAAGTCGTTTTGCCAATTCCAGGTTTTTGCAGTGGGTCACGATCATCCGGGCAGATGAATGTCGGAGCATATACTCCAGTCGTTTTTCCGGGTAATTGCTGTCAAATGGCACGTATATCATTCCTGCTTTGAGGGCGGCCAGAGCAGCAGCCACTGGTTCAATGCCATGATCGAAGAGTAAAGCGGTCACCGGGTGACCGGTGGTTTCTTTCCCCCCGGGATATGCGGCCCTCATCTTACGGGCCAAACGGTTCACCCACTGATTCAACTCACCATAGGTCAACATCATGTTCCCGGAACAAACGGCAATTTTATCCGGGTATGCGGATACCATTGTTTCAAATCGCTTCATGAGCATCGATTCCCTCTTTATTTATATTTATATATTTTTTTCGTTCCTTCTTAAATACGTATTCCCGCAGTGGTTTCCCTGGTTCGGTGGCCACTGCTTTAAGAATGCTGGAATACCGCTGCATCATATATTCCACCCGCTCCGGTGAAAACAAACGCTTCCGGTAGTGGCAGGCCATATCGATTCCATCCCGGCATTCCTTGACATACAATACCAACGGGAACTTGGCATCCTGTACCCTCTCCACGGTAAAGGGAGCGGAAATTTCCAGTTCCGGTAATGATTTGATACTCTTCGTATTAATATTGATATTGAGCATATTGAAGAAAACAGAAATATCCGGGAATTTCATCTTCAGATCATCCAACACCCGTTCCAGCGGATACATCTGATGCTCCAGTGCCTCCAGGGTCGTTTGATTTATTTGTTTCAGGAAGTCGGTAAAAGTATCATTATATTCCACGGTATTTTTCAATATAACGGTATTGACAAAAAATCCCATGATCTCCTGCAGCTCATTGTGTCCCCTTCCAGCAGCAGGTATTCCACACACAATGGTATCCTGGCCTGAAAGTCGGGAAAGCAGCAGGTTAAATGCCGAAAAAACCACCATAAAAAGGGTCGTATTGCTGGTCTCCCCCACCTGTTTTAAGTGGTCCCTGGCCACACCGTTGATGGCAAAGCGGTATCCGGCACTGTCCAATTGGTCACAGGTGTCCCTGTAATCTTTCGGAAGTTCGAGTAGGGGTAGATGGCTCTCCAGTACTTTTAGCCAGTATCCATGGGATTTTTCTTTAACACCAGGATCGTTTAAATACTTGTTATGCCAGGCAGCAAAGTCTTTGTATTGAATCGGCAGTGACTCTATTTTAATGGTTTTCCCTCCCTGGCAGGCTTCATATAAATAGAAAAATTCACGTTTCAGTATTTCCAATGACCATCCGTCGGAGATGATGTGGTGCATGGCGAATACCAGTTTATAACCATTCTCCTGGTGATCGGTTTTAATCAATGCCGCCCGGAAAAGAGGTGCGCAGGTTAAATCAAAAGGTGTCTGTTTCACCCTGGATGCGATTTCCTCTCCCCGTTGTTCCCTGCTCTCCTCCTCTAACGAGGAGAGATCGAAGGATTCTAACGGGACGCCATCCTCCTTTGTAATAAACTGATATGGCCGACCGTTTACTGTTTTAAAGGCGGTCCTGAACGTCTCATGCCGCTGTATTATGGCCCGAAGCGTTTTCTTAATGATATTTTCATCCACTTCATGATTTAACCGGATCGTCCCTGTCATGTTGTAGGCAGGACTTTGGGGTTCCATTTGGTGGATGAACCAGAGTCGTTCCTGGTTAAAAGAGAGTTCATGGTATTCTTTTTCCCCAACAGGTTCGATGGAAGCATACGTATCTTCAGCCGCTCCCTTGATAAACCGGGATAATTCCCTTACAGTTGGGGCGTTAAAGAGTGTAGCAAGGGGGACTTTCACATTCAGCTCTTTATGGATCCTGGAAATGATGGTGGTGGCATTCAGGGAATGTCCCCCCAATTCAAAGAAATCGGCATCGATGCTGATACGGTCTTTTTCAATTCCCAGTACAAAGGCCCATATACTGACCAGGGTCGCTTCTACCACGTCCCGCGGCGCCTTCAGGGGGCCAGCACCTGAATTCAAAAGCCCCAATTCCGGCTCGGGTAGGGCTTTCCTGTCTAATTTCCCGTTGGGAGTAACAGGTATTTGTTCCAGTTGGATAAAATAAGAAGGGAGCATGTATTCGGGCAATTGGATAGAAAGGTGGTTTTTTAACTCCTCTTTATCCATCTCCCTGTGGGCGGTAAAATAAGCACACAGGTAATTATCCGAATGAATATCTTTCCTGGCCAGAACGACAGTGTCTACGATTGCCTCATGGTCCAACAACTGGCTTTCGATCTCACCCAGCTCGATACGAAATCCCCTTACTTTTACCTGCTGGTCTTTCCGTCCCAGGAATTCCATGTTTCCATCTTCAAACCACCGGGCGATATCACCGGTTTTGTATATCGTCTCCCCGAGTGCAAAGGGATTCTTTTTAAATTTCTCAGCGGTCAATTGAAGATCGTTCATATATCCTGAAGCCAGGCACTGGCCGCCGATGTACAAATCCCCGGGAACCATGGTGGGACAGAGGTCGAGGTTGGGACTCAGGATGTAATACCTGGCATTTTGAATGGGCTTCCCATAGGGAATGCTGGGCCAACCCGGTTCCACCACCCCAATGGGGTAGTAATTGGACCAAATGGCGGCTTCGGTGGCCCCACCCAGGCTGATGACACGAACGCTGGCAAAGGTCTCCCGCAGTACATCCGGCAGGGTAGTGGGAATCCAATCACCGCTCAAAAACACCAACCGCAGTTGGCTGGTTTCGCACCAATCAGAGATTTCCTGGAAGAAGGGCATCAATTGCTGTAAGGCTGCAGGTGCCGAATCCCAGAACGTAATGCCTTCATGCATGATGATATGCAGCAGGCGCCTGGGATCTTTGATATCCTGGGAGGGAACCACCCGGATAACGGCTCCTGCTGCCAGGATGCCGAATATGTCATATACTGAGAGATCGAAACCCAGCGAGGTAATAAACAATTGCTTATCCCCCGGGGATATATCAAAGGTTCGATTGACCCATTCGATCACGTTGACAACAGGGCGATGGTTTACCACCACTCCTTTGGGCGTACCAGTGGAACCGGAGGTGAAAATAATATAGGCGATATCTTCCGAAGCAGTCAGGGGAGTGGGATTTTCCACCGGATAATCAGGGAGGCCAATATCGTCCTCTTGATCCAGGCAGAGAAGATGATTTGATCGAGCAAACGACTCCCCAACGGTTTCCGTCTCCTGCACATTCCGATGGTTGGCGGATGTGGTTAGGGTCCATTGTATCTGCAGGGAATCCATGATTTTTCGTACCCGCAGCGCAGGGAGATACGGTTCCAATGGCACATAAGCACCCCCCGCTTTTAAAATACCAATCACTGCTATTATCATTTCGATGGAGCGGTCCATCATAACGGCAGCAAGACTGCCAGGAGCAATACCTCTCCCTCTTAAAGCATGGGCCAGTTGATTGGATTTTTGATTTAATTCCCGATAAGTGAGAGCAGCCAATTCCCATTCTCCTTCTAATATGGTCTGGGGGCCGGGCCGGGTGACGGGGCCATTGACAGCAATATGATCGGGGCTCTTCTCCACCTGGTCCTCCAACAGTTGATGCAGGGTTTTACGCTGTGAGAAATCTGAGGCGGTATGGTTAAATGCCTTTAATAGTCTCTGTTTTTCTGTTTTGGGAATCACAGCATCTTTTTTCATCAATCCATCGGGTACATCCACAAACATATTTAAAATCCGTTCAAAATAGATGCAGCACGATTTAACCAATTCATCGCTGATGGCGGAAGGGTTGTATTTGGGACCAAGCATCAATCGTCCAATGGTAATATCCATTTCAAAATCAAAGAGGGTATTGGTATTCCAACTGCCATCCATGGGGATGGGCTTATCGACACCGGCGATAACAGAACCGCTTCTATCCCCTCCCTCATCCCTGCGGGCGTGATGAAGGACATGAAAGTCGGTGAAATTAATAAGGGTATCGAATATGGGATTCCGGTCTTTATTTCTCTCCCCAATGAGCCTGGCGATCTCAAAAAGGGGCAGTCGTTCGTATTTTTTGACCTCCAGCATCTTCGTCTCTACCAACCGGATATATTCCTTCCAGGAGGTGTTTATGGGTATTTTTAACCTTACAGGCACGGTGTTCAAAAAGCATCCCAGTATTTTATCACCGTCATGGCTGGCCGGTCGGTTGTTGGTCACGACCCCCACGGTGATATCGTTACCATAAGATATCATGTTAACGGTATAAATATAGGCAGCAATGCATAAATTCCTTACCGATGTATCATGTTGAACAGCGCACTTGATTAATTGTTCCAGCCATTCCGCCCCTGTCTGGTACTGGAACAGTTTCATGGTTTCCACTCGTCCTGCACCATGGGTATCTCGCTTTCCCCAGGGACCGGGGAAATCCACCCGTTTATAATCCTCCAGCTCTTTATTCCAGTATTCAGTGGTTTCACGATTTTGTTTCTCCATCTGTTCCTCGATCACGACTTCTTTGTAACTGCAGTTCAGCTTCGGTGGAACGAATCGGGGATTGCTTTTTAGTTCCAGGTAGGTGTTGTGCAATTCTATCCAGAAAGAGGCGATGCTCCACCCGTCCAGTATGGCATGATGACAGACGAACAGGATACAGATTTCTTCATCATTAAGGGTAAAGAGTTTCATTCTCCATAATGGAGAAACGGCAATGTTAAAGGGGTGTTTGCGGTCTTCCTCCACCAGGGCCCGGATGTGGGACTCCTGTTGGGAAGGTTCCATGGCTGTGATATCGGAAAATTCCAGGTCAAGCACGGGTGTTCGATGAACCAGTTGGACCGGTTCTTCAAAATCCTCCATATTGAAACTGGTTCGCAATGTCTCGTGTTTTTCCACCAGGAGAGTCAATGCCTGTTTAAACCGCTGGAATTCAAATCCCCTGTATTTCATGCGGTAAACAAACTGGTCATGGTACACATGGGCAGCGATATCTTTCAAATAGTAAAAGACCATCCCTTTTTCAATGTCGCTCATGGGGTAAATATCCTCGACATCTTCCGATAGGTGAAGGTCTGTTTTTATCCTGTTTTTAAGGGCTTCGATATTTTGCAGCACCTCTTGTTTAAGAGGGTAGGGGGTGTCAGTGGCAGAAGCGTTGGCGCTGGTAATGAGGCTGGATAACTCACGGATGGTGCCGTGGGTATAAAGATCCACAAGCTTTAAATGGCTGTTCCACTGGCGGTTGATTCGGCTGACTATCCGGATGGCTTTTATGGAATCGCCCCCGATATTAAAGAAATTATCATCGATACCCACAGGCTGGGTTGAGGGTTTCCGATCCGACATCTCCGACCATATCACAGCCAATTGCGCTTCTATCTCGTTCCGTGGGGCGGCATAAACCTCCCCGGAGATCGGCCGGGGTTTGGGTAATGCGGCCCGGTCCAATTTCCTGTTTGAGGTCAGGGGGATTTCATCCAGGGGAACAAAATAAGCAGGGATCATGTAATCGGGTAATTTCCCGGACAAATAGGCTCTCAATTCCTTTGTTATGGTAAGGGGATTATCAAAAGCGGCTGTTTCTGCTGGAACGATATAGGCGCAGAGATAACGGTCGCTGTTGGCGTCTTCCCCGGCTGTTACCACTGTCTCTTTTACCTGATGATGATTCAATAATTGGGCTTCGATTTCCCCTGCCTCGATGCGGAAGCCCCTGATCTTGACCTGATGGTCGATGCGGTCCATGTACTCGATTTCCCCGCTGTTCAATCGCCGCACCCGGTCACCGGACCGGTAGAGTCTCTCCCCGGGATTGTAGGGATTGTACACAAATTTCTCATCGGTTCGTTCAGGTCGGTTGAGATAGCCGCGTCCGACACCTTCACCACCCACGCAGCATTCACCGGCAGTGCCGAGCGGCTGCAAACCCATTTGAGGATGCATGATATAAACGGAAAGCGTGGGAATGGGGGTGCCAATGTTGCTAATGCCCATATCGATCTCGCGGTCTGTGATCTCTTTGTAAGTCACATGAACGGTGGTTTCGGTGATACCGTACATGTTGATCAGTCGCGTTTCCGGGAAACGGGCGTTCCATTTCTCCAATTTGGCGGGTTTTAAAGCTTCCCCCCCGAAAATGACATACCTGAGCGGCAGCGGCAATTCCCCCTCTTTTAACACGGTCTCCATCAAATTGTAAAAAGCCGAAGGGGTCTGGTTCAAGACCGTCACCCACTGGTCTTCCAATATATCCATAAAACGCCGGGGATCCCTTGCCACCTCCATGGGGATAATTACCAGTTTACCGCCATACAACAGGGCACCGTAGACCTCCCATACGGAAAAATCAAAACATATGGAATGGAACAACGTCCACACATCATGCGTTCCGAAATCAAATTGGAATTTATCATTAAACAGTAAACGAACCACATGTTTATGCTCAATCATCGTGCCTTTGGGTTTTCCCGTGGTACCAGAGGTATAGATAATATAGGCGAGGTTTCCCGGGCGTGCAGGGCGCTGCGGGATTGGCGCTTTGGTGGACGTGCTGGGGACTGCGGAATCCACCTCCACAGGTAAATACAGGGAGGCAAGCCCGCTCTGCTTTCCTGTCCCCTCTGGCATATTATCCTCGCGGGTGGTCACCAATATTCTCGCATTACTGTCTTTCAACATAAACTCAATGCGTTCAGCAGGATAATCGGGCTCAATGGGCAGGTAGGCACCACCCGCTTTTAATATACCCAATAACCCGACCACCATCTCGGTTGAGCGTTTCATCATAAAACCAATGATATTATCGGGCTGAACGCCTTTTGCTTGCAACAAGTGTGCCAGGCGACTGGATTTTCGATTTAATTCGGTGTAAGTTAAATGGATTGCTGCCTCCATTCTCCCCTCTTTGCCAACCAGAGCTGTGTGGTCAGGCGTTCTCTCCACCTGCTCTTCAAATAATTGGTGGATGGTCTTGCCAGCAGGATATTCCACGGCGGTATTGTTAAAATCAGCCAACAATTGGTGTTTCTCCTCTTCCGGCAGCATCTCTATTTGCTGCAGTTGGCAGTGGGGATTCCTGGAAACAGACGAAATTACTCGTTTAAAGTAATGGGAGAATCGCAGGATGGTTTCTTTCTGAAAAATGGTGGTGCTGTATTCAAAGGCAAAGGAGAGGTTGTCCCGTTCCACGGCATGTAAAGATAAATCGAATTTGGCCATCCGGTTCTCTTCATCTGGTTCCCATTGCATTAAGCGGCCTGTCTCTGCCTCCACATCGATATCGATATCCTGGAAGGCGAATATAACGTCAAACAGCGGGTTGCGGCTGGTATCCCTGTTGGTCACTACCTTTTCCACCAGGTCTTCAAACGGATAATCCTGGTTTTCAAAGGCCTCCAGGGTTTGTTCTTTGACTTCCAGCAGGAATTCCCAAAAGGTTTTTCCGCTGGCAGGACGGTTCCTCAGGGGCAGCATATTGACAAACATCCCGATGATCCTTTCCAGGTCGGTATGCCTGCGGCCCACCACCGGTGTCCCCACAACGATATCCTCCTGGCAGCATATTTTGGCCAGGAACGCTGTGTATACCGCCTCCAATACCATATAGAGTGTAACGCCGCTTTCCCGGGCCATTTGATTTAAGGTTTCGGTCTCTTCAGGAGATATCTCAAAATAAACAGTACTTCCTTCAAAACTTCGGACAATGGGTCTTGGGTAATCCACGGGTAATTCCAGCACCGGTGCCTCTTCCTCAAATTGCTTCAACCAATAGGCCTCCTGCATCTTCATTGTTTTTCCTCCTTTCTGGCGGTTCTGCCATTGGGAGAAATCCCTGTAGCGGATATTTAAAGGGGGGAGGGATTCCCCGGTGTAAGATGCCATAAATTCTTTTACGAATCGTTCGATAGAGGTTCCGTCTGTAATAATGTGATGCATATCCACCATTAATAGATGGCTTTCCCCTTCCATTTTTGTCAAACCAACGCGAAGCAGGGGAGCCTGTGATAGATCAAAGGGCTGGATAAAATTCTTTTTAATTTGTGTTACATCGGGCACACGAGCAGATATGGGGGCCCGTCCGCCTTGTTTTCTTACGCTCCCTGGAATATGGTCTTCAATCTTGAAATCGATACGTTTGTGTATCCGCTGAACCGGTTCCTCATCCAACATATAAAACGAGGTGCGCAGACTCTCGTGCCTTTCTATCAGCTCTTTAAAGGTCTTCTCAAAGGTTTCTATATCGACCCCACCGTGCAGTGGCAGGAAGGTGGGCATATTGTAACCGCAGCTTTCAGGGTCCATTTGATAAATGACATACAATCGGTGCTGGGCCGATGATACGTGATAGTATTCCCTATCTTCCACCGGTTTGATAGAGAGATGCCGGGTCCCTTTGGATTCCTTTATCCTGCTGGCTAACTCCCGGATGGTGGGGTGTTGGAAAATATCTCCCAGGTTCATTTTGACATTGAGTTCTTTGTGAATGCGGGATATCAGGATGGTGGCCTTTAAGGAGTGGCCGCCCAGTTCAAAAAAGTTGATGTCTGCGCTGATTGCGCTTTGCTCTACAGAGAGTACGTCGGCCCAGAGGGCTGCCAACCGGTTTTCAAGCTCGCCTTCCGGTGCTTCATACTTAACCCCGGTTGGAAGATGGGGCATAGGCAGGGCTTTGCGGTCGGTTTTGCCGTTGGGGGTTAAGGGAATTCGATCGATCTGCACAAAATAGGCAGGTATCATGTAATCCGGGAGCCTGAGAGAAAGGACATCTCTTAAATCGGTTGTATCCAGGTTTTCCGGTGACACCAGGTATGCGCACAGGTATTTATCGCCATTGGCATCGGTGCGATCAATCACCACAGCGTCTTTTATGGCCGTTATTTCAAGGAGCGCTCCTTCCACTTCAACCGGTTCGATTCGATATCCCCTGATCTTGACCTGCTCATCCACCCTGCCGATGAATTCGATGGAGCCATCTGGCAGCCAACAAGCCAGGTCCCCCGTGCGATAGATGGGTGAGTGGGTGAGTCGGTGAGTGGGGTCATATGCCGTCGAATTGTTATAGGAGGCACCGCTGGCAATGGGATTATTGGTGAAGGTTTCAAAGGGTCCTCCTGCTGAGAGATCGATGAATTTCTCGGCCGTGAGTGCATCATCATTGTAATAACCGCGGCCTACATTTGCTCCGGCAATATACAATTCTCCAGCTGCTCCCAGCGGTTTGGGATTCCCGGATTCATCCAGGATGTATATGCGAGTATTAGAGATGGGGTATCCGATAGAGGGCCGCTCAACAATGGAACCATCCGGATCGAGGGTCAGGGTGGTGACCACATGGGTCTCTGATGGACCGTAATGGTTGTGAAGTACCACGTGGTTTTCTTTCAGGTACTGTCTAAAAGCGTTATTTACGATTAATTGTTCACCGGCAGTGATGATATGTTTGATCGTGCGAGGGAATTCCGCAGCATAGTGAGCGTTTGAAAAGATAAACCGTACAAAGGCAGGGGGCAAAAACACGACTTCGATATTGTGATGACGGATATAATCGAACAATTGCTGCACATCGCTTTTCATATCAATGGAGGTGAGATAGAGTTCTCCCCCGGCCAGGAGGGTGGAAAAAATCTCCTGGGCAGAGACATCAAAACCGATGGAGGCGAATTGCAATACCCTGTTAAAATCAATGTGGGTTTTGGAATACTCAAAATGGATCAGATTGACCAGGTTCCGGTTCTCCAGCATCACGCATTTGGGTTTGCCTGTGGAACCGGAGGTAGAGATCAGGTAGAGCAAATCCCCAGGCCCTGCAGTGGCCCTTGGATTTTGAACGGGATGGCGGCTTACGGTGGGGGATACTTCATCCAGCCGCACCAGTTCACGGGTTGATTTTTTTAATGTATCACGATCTTTTTGCCGGATAAATGCGATGCCGTTGATGGTTTCCAGCACCTCTTCTGCTGGTAGTGTATTGCCGTTGGCCATCATCTTTTCCACCAGCTCTGCCAGGGTCAATTCCCCTTCTTTTAAAACGGTTAAATCCACGTTGGGATCTTGCAGCACCAGTTTATAGTCGGAGGTTCCGTAAGGGCCGCCGGCGATGATGGCTGTTTCAATACCCCACCCCTTGATCAACGATACGGTCCTATGGAAAAAGTCTTTAAAATAGGAAAGGGTGCGAATCCCGATTAAGTGGGGCTTGAAATCACATACCAACGGTTTTAACTGCTCATAGCTGTCAAAGTCGATTTTGGCCTTGTACATCTTCCCATTGATACGCTCTTTAAAGGTTTCCCTCAGATAGGTTAAAAGATACATGAGCCCCAGGGGTTCGGTAATTTCACCGTGCAGGATTTCTTTTTTATCACTGCTGAAAAGCACGGAGAGATCCAACAGCAATATCCTGAAAGCATCTTTTTTTGGTGCCGGAACAATGGATCGGGATTTTCTTAGTGCCGAATAGTCTGGCACAAATGGGGAATCATCCTGGAGTAATGTTGCGCTGCCCAATTCTTTCCGGGTGATTTTTGCATTTTCAATGATATCGTCAAAGGTTTTGATTTCAGCCGGCAAATACCCGTCGTATTTTCCCACCAACTCTTTTTCCGTCGCAATTTTCATCTGGTACGGCAGCACATGCAGCAATCGCTCTTTGGAAAGGAAATACTCATTAATAAATTGGGCCACATACTGTCGTGTAAAGCTTTTGGAAAAGGGAAGGGTCTCCGGTATCTCATGAAACGCAGCGGTCATGGAGCGTTCAATGGCTTCAGGTGAGATACCACTCTCCAGGGCCAATTGCATCATATCCGTACTGGGATGGATTTTTAACAGGAAAACATAGGGAAAATGGATCCATTTGAGGCTTTTAATAAAATTTAAGGTAGACATGGCCTCTTCTTCGGTTTCGGTGGGGAAGCCATGCATGGTAAAGAGTTCCACGATGACCTGTGGGTATTTTGAGCAGAAATATTCAGCGTTTTCCCGGAGTTTATCGATGTTCAAGTTTTTTTTGATCAATTTTTGAAGTCGTGGTGAGGCGGTTTCCAGGGCCAGGCCCACATTGACGGTTCCAGCTTCCACCATCAGGTCGATATAGTCTCTGGTTAACCGATCCGCCCGCATGCCATTGGGGAAAAAGAGCTGGACATCCAATTTGTTTTTCAGGATCAGTTGGAAAAATCTTGTGCTGTTTTTTGCATTAATATTAAAGACCTCATCCACGAAGGAGAAGCGGCGCACGCCCCTGTCATAATAGTACGTGACCTCTTCAAAGATATTCTCTGCAGAACGGGCCACATTCTTCTTTTGCATGGTACGATGGCAGTAGGCGCATTGGAAAGGACAGCCCCGGGTGCCCTGGATGGAGACCGCATGCCTTACCATGGCATGACCGATGTAATGGCTGTACTTCTTAAAATCGATAAGTGTGCGGTCCGGGTGGGGAATGCGATCAAAATCGGATTGGGCGCGTACTTCGGTCATATGGGGTTCTGCCCGTGTGTATTTAAGCCCCTGCAATGCTGTATAGGAGTATCTTCTCATGATGCCGGTACGGGTAATCACCCGTGTGGCACCGCTGTCGTTGAGTATAGAGATGATCCGTTCTTCTGGGTATTCTTGATCAATGGGCAGGTAGGCACCCCCGGTTTTCAAAATAGCTAGGATTGCGGCGATCATATCAATGGAAGGTTCCAGGATAATTGCCACAATAATATTGGGCCCCACACCTTGCAGCCGTAATTCATGGGCCAATTGGTTGGCCTTTTCATTTAATTCTTTATAGGATATAGTTTGTAAAGGGAAAGGTGATAAACCGGGTCCTGCTGGGATGCTCTGGGCTGGATTAATAACTGCGATATTCGCTGGCGTCTTTTCCACCTGTTCCTCAAACAATTCATGGATGGTTTTATCCATAGGAAAAGGGGAGTCGGTATTATTAAAATCGATTAATAATTGCTTTTTCTCTTCTGGTGACAGTATATCTATCCCGGATAGGGGCGTATCTATTTTGGCCAATACCTGAAGCAGTAGTTGGGTGAAATGGAGGGTGATTCTTTCTATGGTTGTTTTTTCATAGAGGAAAGGATTATAATCTATCTTCGCATGAATGGATTCCGTGGTCCTGGAAAAGGTAAATACTACGTTGACGTTAATATGACGAATATCCTTTTGCTCCTGGATATTCTCCAATAACAGCACCACATCAAATAAAGGAAAATGAGCAGCATAGGGGTCCATATCCAGCTCATCCAGCAGAACCTCGATGGGATAACTCTGATTCTTTGATGCCTCTATCATGGTCTGCCGGGCCTGGAGGAGTAACTCTTTAAAGGACATATCTGTTTTAATCGGGTTTCGCAGCGGCAGCACGGTGTTGATAAATTCTCCTTGCTTTTGCTGCTTATGAATAGATGTACCTACAATAATATCATTGTGGTTGTTCGGGGTGTATTTCTCCATCAGGGCTGTCAATGCTGCCACCAGTATGATGTGCAGTTTAACATCTGATCCAGTGCTTAGTTTCAACAGGCTGGAATAGAGATCACCCTCCCATGTAAAAGGGAAGGAGCCTCTCGTTTCTGCTTCCTTTTTTCTATTGTCTTCTTGATGCTTTTGATCATATGGGAAAATGCTTTTGGTCAAATCTCCCGATAATTGGTTCAGCCAGTATGCCCTTTCCCTGGTTTTTTGATTGGCGGCAATCACCAATCTGCCTGGAATTTTCCTGTTTCCCATAGTGCGATTCCTCCTTTTATTGAAATGCGGCGTAATGGAGTATTAAGGTATTGAGATTTCTCTCATATGAATCCATCACTGTTATCCTTCATGCTTCAAAGGGATTTTTTATTCCGATTTTATGTTTTTTTATGACCCCTTCGTGATTCCCACTATTCAGAATTAAAACCCGAAATCACCATCCGCTTCCAGGATGAGATTTGATTCTGGTTCCAGGTAATCATGGGAAATAGAAATCTCTTTCAACTGAAGGGTTTCATTTTTCGATACAGCAGCAGCGATCTCCTTAAAATAATCGATATATCGCTGAATGGTTTCTTCCTTAAAGCGTTTGGTCCGGTAAAGGACTGAAAAAAACAATTGGTTTGCAGCTTCCACTGCCGTAAAGACCAGGAGCGCGGGCGAATAGCGGGTTTCGTAACCGTAAGGCATTGCTTTCAACTCATCCAACCGGTCTCCCGACAATTTACCCGTTTCCACGACCATGGTTTGATAGGCAAACAGCGTATCGAAAAGTTTTTTACCGGCAATCGCAGGCAGTATTTCAATTGGATAATCCTGGTTCTTTCTGGCTTCGGTTTTTCGCCGGTGAATATCCATTAAAAAATCTTCAAAGGTTTTCTCCCCGGTGGGATAACTCCTGAGTGGCAGAGGGGTAACAAAGGGCCCCAATACCTGTTGAAGGGTGATATGCTTTTGAGTCGGCATAGGCGCCCCCACAATGATATCTTCCTGTCGAGTGAGTTTGAATAGCAGTGCATGATATACAGCCAACAGCACACTGTGCATATCGACCTCTTGTTTGAGCGCTAATTCCTTTAAGGCGTGTGTCTCTTGTTCACCCATCTCAAAAGTAAGTTTACCGCCCTCGGTATTTTCTTCAGGCAACGGTTGAAAGTCAGTGGTGAGGTTCAGCCGGGGAATCTCTCCTTCCAGCTCCTTATACCAGAAAGTTTCCTGTGACTCCAGGTTTGCTGGTTTTTGTTTTCTGGCAGCGGTTTCGGATAAACGCTTCAACGCTCGGGAATCACTCCACCCACAGCCGCTGGCAATATAATCCAGCAGCGTTTGATGATCCACCATGATGCCTTTGGGTTTCGTTCCTGTGGAAAGATCGGAAGGATAGATAATGGAAACGCAGGCCAGGTCTGTGGGCGAATGAGCCGGTGTGGGTTTTTCCCTGGGCTGCTGGTCCAATGGGTGGTTGTACTGGTCCCATAAGATAATCTCCCGCAGCGGGTTGTGAGTGGAAAGAGGTGGGCGCTTTCTCTGTTTTTCTATAAAAGCAATACCCTTGATCTCCTTTAAAACCTCTTCCCCTGGCAGTCGATGATTGTTTTCCAGTATCTTGCCAATTAACTCGTTGAAGGTAATTTCTCCTTCTCCCATTACCACCAGGTCGATATTGGGGTCTTGCAGCATGACGTCATGTGTACTGGTACCGTAGGGTCCCCCCGCGATGATGGGTACGTCAATACCGAAATTCCGGATGGCAGTGACGGTTGCATGGAAAAGATCCCTGTAGGTACTCAGGCTGCGGATTCCAATGATTTCAGGTCTGAATGCATCGGTCAATTGCCTTAACTCTTCAAAACTATCGAAATCGATTTTAGATTTAGCGATTTTACCATTGATCCGGGAACCGAATGTCTGGTTCAGGTAGGTCAGGAGATTCATCAATCCCAGCGGCGCTTCCACCAGGTCATAGAGGTGATGATCTTTGTCAGTAAAGTTGAGGGATACGTCCAGCAGCAGTACCCTCAGTGCATCTGGGTCGGGTTGGAAAATGGGAAAGGATGTCCTTATTTTCTCATTTAAATGGGGTACTGTAATCTTCTCTTCTTCCAGGCAATCCTGGGCGCCCAACTCCTGCGGTGTAATGTTTACAAATTGCAGTAAGTCATCAAGACTGTGGATCTCAACCGGTAAGTAACTGTTGTATTTTTTGGCGATTTCATCTTCGGTGAGGACTTTCATCTGAAAGGGGAGCACGTGGAGCAGCCGTTCTTTATTTAGAAAATAATTATTAAGAAAATCGGCCTGGTATTTCAGGGTGAAACTCTTTTCAAAAGGCCCACCGCTGGATAACTGGTAGAAAAGCGAATCCTCTGAATCTAAGATGGCATCATAGGAAATGCCGTGCTCAAGTGCCAATTTCTCCATGTCCGTGTTGGGGTAGATTTTCAAATTGAAGACAAAGGGGAAATGGGTCCATTTCAAGCTTTTGATGAAATCCAGTGTCATATAAGCTTCTTCTTCGGTTTCAGAGGGGAAGCCGTGCATGCTGAAGAGGTCCAGTATCACCTGTGGGTACCTGGAACAAATATACTCGGCAATCTCTCTTAATTTCTCCAGGTCCATGTTTTTTTGTATCATCTTTTGCAGCCGAGGGGAGGCGGTTTCCAGGGCCAGGCCCATATTGATGGTGCCTGCTTCCACCATAAGGTCAATATAATCTTTGGTTAATATATCACCTCGCAGACCAGAGGGAAATAGAAGATGAAGATCCAGGTTATTCTTTATAACCCATTCAAAAAACCGACTGCTGTTTTTGATGTTCAGGTTAAAAATATCATCGATAAAAGCGAATCTTCGGATGCCCATGTCATAATATCGTTTAACCTCTGAAAAGATATTTTCAGCGGAGCGGACCGTATGGGTTTTGGGCCATATTTTATGACAATAGGCACATTTGTAGGGGCATCCCCGGGTGGCTTGCATGGTGATACAGCTTTTTACCAGTGCCAGACCGATATGGGTGGTGTATTTTTCGTAATCCACCAGGCTGCGGTCAGGGATGGGCATGTGGTTAAAATCTTTGACAGCCGGCCGCGGTGCAGTTACATGAGGGATGGTCCTGTCAGCCAATCGCAGCCGCTGCAAAGCAGTAAAGGATTTCTTTCCCGCGGTGCGGGGATCGGTCAATAGAACAGATACCCGCGCCTCCTCCAACATGGTGATTACCTGCTTCTTGGGGGTGCTAGGATCAATTGGCAAGCAGGCAGCCCCGGATTTCCATATGCCCAACAACGCAGTGGTCATATTAAATGAGGGGTCCAACAAAAGCCCTACGATTGTGCCGCGTTTCACCCCTTTCGCCCGTAATAAATGAGCCAGTTGATTGGATTTCTCATTCACTTCTTTATACGATATATCCTGGGAATGGGCTGCCTGTTCTTCAACGATTTCATCGATTGTTTTGCCTGAGCAGTCGCCCACCTGGAAAATTCCAGGGTCAAGTACTGGTTCCCTTTTGCTGTGCACAACTCCATCTGTTTTTGAATTCATTATTACTTACCCTATATTTTTTTTCTCTCATTTGTGGTATCATGAGTTCTCTATAGAATTTAAAATTCGAAATCTCCCTCTGCTTCTTCAATCGTCTCTGATTCGGGTTCCAACAACCGATGGGATATCTCAATCTCCTCCAATTGGATATCGTTATTTATCGTTACACACTCTATGATCTCCTGGAAATTCATGAAAAGATTTTCAGCCGTTTCTTTTTTAAATAATTGCGTGCGGTATCCCATCTTAAATGCCATTCGGTTTTTTCTTTCTTCAGCCGTTAAATAAATATCAAACTGTGCGATATCCGGGTTATAATCACAGGCATTGAGAGTTAGGCCGGGGATGGAAATTTCCGACATTTCCATATTTTGTAATGCCAACATAACATCAAAGATGGGATTCCGTTTGCCTATTCTTCGGGCTTTTACCTTTTCTACCAGTTCTTCAAATGGATAGTCCTGGTTTTCAAAGGCAGCTAAGGTTTTTTCTTTGACTTCCTGGAGAAAGGTCTTAAATAACTTTTGGCCTTGAGGTTCGTTTCTTATTGCCAGTGTATGGACAAACATGCCAATGATCCCCTCCAGGTCGGCATGGCTCTGGCCAGCCACAGGTGTTCCGACAACGATATTTTCAATGCTGCTAATTTTCCAAAGCAATACATTGAATACAGCCAGCAGCACCATAAACAGGGTGACCTCCTCTGCTGCAGCCAGTGATTTTATAGAGGAGGTAATTGCTTCATCGAACTCAAAAGAGAGGACCCTCCCCTCAAAATCCTCCTCTCTGGCCTCAGGGTAATCCGAAGGGATGTCCAGTATTGGGATATCGTTCTCAAATTCCTTTAACCAATAGGCTTCCTGCTTTTTTATTGCTTCTAGCTGCCTCTCGCGCTGCTGCCATTCCGAATAATCTTTATACTGGATAGAGAGGGGAGGTAAATCGTTTTTTTCATACAGGCCCACAAAATCGTTGATCAATACACCGATGGAGGTTCCATCCGCAATAATGTGATGCATATCCACCATCAACAGGTGCCTGCCCGTCTCCAATGATGCCAACCCGACCCGTAAAAGCGGGGCTTTTGATAAATCAAAAGAATGAACAAAGCCCTCCATGAATTGTTGTGGTGAGTAAGGTGAGTGTGGTGTTTTCCCCTTAACCTCAACCGTAACCTGAGATCTGTTCTTTTTAGTGTCAAAAATTTCAATTTTAAATGCCATATTGTTATGGATTCTTTGAACCGGTGTTTCATCCACCCACTCAAATGAGGTCCTTAAACTTTCATGCCTCTTTATCAGTTTCTTAAAAGTTTCCTCAAATTTTTCGTTTTCAAATTCACCCTCCAATTCAAAGGCTTCGGAAATATTATAATTGATACTCCTGGTTTCCACCTGCTGTAAAATATACAACCGTTTCTGTGCCGGGGAGAGGGGGTAAAAATCCTTCGTTTCCACCGGTTCAATGGATTCGTATTTCTCCTCTCCTCCTCCTTTTATATATGTTGACAATGCTCGGATGGTCACCAGTTCGAACATCTTAGCCAACGGTATTTTGACATTCATTCTTTTTTGTATCTTGGATAACAGGACAGTAGCCTTTAATGAATGCCCACCCCGTTCAAAGAAATTGTCATCAATGCCTATGGGGGGGTGCTCTGTTTGAGCAGCATGCAAAGCGTCTTTACCGAATAATACCTCTGACCATATTTCCACCAATTTTTTTTCTGTTTCATTTCTCGGTGCCCCATAGGTCTCTTTCGAGTCATCATCATAGGGAGGTAATGCTTTCCTATCGATTTTTCCATTTTTCGTTAGAGGTATTTTCTCTATTTGAACAAAATAGGTGGGGATCATGTATCCAGGTAAGTGCTGGGACAGGATAACCTTCAATTGTGGAATCTCGATTTCCTGGGCCTGGTTTGGTACCACGTATGCACAGAGATGTTTTTCACTGCCTGTTTCAACCACGGTGACAACAGCTTCTTTTATCTGCTCAAGGGACGTTATTCGACTTTCAATCTCCCCTGGTTCGATCCGGAATCCCCGGATTTTTACCTGGAGGTCTTTTCTTCCTAAAAATTCGAGATTCCCATCAGGCAGCCACCGGGCAAGGTCACCTGTGCGATAAAGAGGGGTAGAGGGGTAGAGGTCATCCTGAAAATCCAGGTCAAATTTGTCTGCTGTTAATTCCGGGTGATTGAGGTACCCCCGGGCAACTCCTACACTGTAGATGCACAGTTCACCAGGCACACCCACTGGCTGCATCCGTTGCTGCTCATCAACGATAAGAATCTTTGTATTCCATATGGGGCGCCCGATTTTTATTTTACTATCTTTTTCCTGGTGTCTATAAATAGTGGACATGACGGCTGCTTCTGTAACCCCGTACTCCACTGCAATCTCTATGTGTCCATTTGGTTCCCTGGTCCTGGTTCGTTCCAGGATATCGGGTGAAATTGTTTCACCGGCCAATGTTACCACCTTTAAACTCCCCAACTCTTCATGACTGGCATTTTCTATGATGGCCCGATACAACGACGGTACACAGATAAAATGAGTCACCCTGTGTTTTACAATGGCTTCTTTTATCAATGAGATATCCTTTGCCCCCTCTTCCGGCAGCAGGACCACTTTGGCTCCTGAAATCACGGGAGTAAAAAAACTGGTGATAAAGCCATCAAAAGCATAAGAAAACAACTGCAGTGAATTATCCGCTTCTTCCATTTGATAGTTCTCTTTCCGGCATACAAGCGTATTGACCACCTGCCGGTGGTCTACTGCAGCGCCTTTGGGCCTGCCAGTGGTACCTGAGGTATAGATGATATAAGCGAGATTTGGTGGCCCTGGTGGAGTGGGTGAGTCGGTAAGTGGATGAGTGGGGCATTTCTTTATATCCTTACTTATTTTATTTAAATCAAAAACTTCTGGGAACAGGTCTGCCCATTCTCCACCGCTCCTATTCCCACTCCCCTTAGTCACCAATATCCCTACATTGCTATCTTCCAGCATATATTTTATTCTTTCCTGTGGGTATTCGGGATCAATGGGCAAATAGGCACCGCCTGCCTTTAATATGGCCAGGATGCCAGTAACCATCTCCATTGAAGGTTCGACCATGAGTGCTGCTGCAGTATCGGCGCCGACACCCTTTTTTCTCATCAGGTGGGCCAATTGATCGGATTTTTTATTTAATTCCCTGTAGGTAACAGCCTGGTGTATGGAGCATAGAGTATGGCGTTTTTCAAGTGTCCCGGTTCCCTCCATGCCCCGTGCCCAATGCTCCATGCCAATTACGGCAATCCTGTCGCCCGCCCTCTCCACCTGATCTTCGAATAATTGATGCACGGTTGCAGCTTCGAGATAATCCCCCTCAGTATTATTAAAATCAAACAGGACCTTTTTCTTCTCTCGTTCCGTGATGATCTCTACATTACCAATTTTTATGCCAGGGTCTGCCAGTACCCGGGTTAAAAGGTGAAGATAGGAGTTCATCAAGGTTTGAATGGTCTCTTGCATGAATAACATCGAATTATAAGTCATTGTCCCGGTCATGTGTACATTATCTTTCCTGATAGAAAGAAGAATATCGTTCCCAAACGTATCGATCATCTCGTGAACAAATTCTTTTATATGAATATTCTCCAGCAGTAAAAAAACACTGAACAATGGTGCGGTGGTTTCAACATTTAGATGTAATGACTCTATTAATTCCCTGATGGGATAAAATTGATTTTTATACCCGGAAACCACTGTCTCTTTCACCCTCATCAAAAATGCTTTAAAACTCATCTCCGGGTTCAAACGGTCTCGCAAAAGGATACACGTATTGGACTTCTGTTTACTTTCCTTCAACGTGGAAGCAGCCACGATAATGTCACTTTGGCCCGTCATTTTAAATAATAATATTTTAAAAGCAGTTAACAGTATCACATAAAGTGACAGATCGTTTTTTTTACCAATACGCAGCAGCTCTTTTACCAATTGATTCCCAAATTCGATTTTATAATGATCGGCTTTATATTGATTTCCCCGTGGGAAGTCTGGAAATAGTTTTACTTCGTTTAGTTCACCGGATAAATGTTCCAGCCAATATTTCCTGGCATCTTCAAACATCTCCAGCGTAAACAACTCTTTGTTATCCAATGACTTCTCCTTTAGAATTCAGAAATAGAAATAGTAGATATTTTCCTCATTACTCCAACACTTCAATACTCCACTATCTATATATCCAATTCAACCTCAATCGAATGGATATCTTCCAACAGGCCCAGGCTTTTCTCGATATTTTTGCTTTCATCTTTAACGCGGTCATTTCCTGGAGGTTCGATTCCCGGGCACGTTCGTTTTAATTGTTTCATCGTTTCCGCACTCACGTCCTCTTGCCCTGGTTTCGGATTCCTTATTTTCTCTTTTATCGCATGATTAAAACGCTTTAAAAAGGATTTTACCCGGTCCAGGCTGAAACCGCGATGCAGTAGTTGAAAGATGCTGTTGATTTCAAAGTTGTACTGGGGCACCCAGGTGGGGGTATTTATGGACAAAAAAATTTCATCCACCAGATCGGCTGCTTTTTTGGAATCCATTGTGTCATGCCGCCACTCAAAATTCGACCCCCTGATTCCATAGGTTTCTTTCTCCCTCCAGATGGGGGTGATAGGTTCGCCGTACCACAATTGGGCCCGGAAAAAATCCAACCCACTCTCTTTAATAAATGTGACGGTATCCTTCACAGTTTTTTCGGTTTCGCCGGGAAAGCCAATAATAAATGAACCATAAGTAATGATTTTATACTCTTTTAATAATGCAATTCCCTTAAAATATTTTTCCACATTGGCTGCTTTATTCATATTTTTAAGCATGCGGTCATTACCCGATTCGATTCCCAGGAAAACCCCTTCACATCCACTTTCCTTCATTAACTCCACCATTTCCCTATCTGCGAATTGGCACCTGAAATGGGCGTTCCATTTAAATTTAGATTGGTAGTTGTTTTTGATCATCATTTTGAGTATCTCTTTAAATCGTTGGACCGGTACATTAAAGGTATCATCGATAAAGCTGATACGTGAAACGGATACGGATTCATTTTCCAGTTTTTCCAGTTGATTTAATTCCATTTCGACAGCCGTAGGGTCTGCGGTCTGATACTTTCCCGCATGTTCCGGGAATCCGCAGAAGGCACAGGAAAAAGGACAGGATATCGAGGTTCTAATAGCCGCATGAGTGCCAACACTGTGGGAAAACAAATGCCAGTCCACCATATTTTTTTCCAACTGATTGTCTTCCCGTTGCATTTCAGTGGGAATGTATGTATTACCGCTTTTAAAAATGATATTCTTTATTTGATCCAGGGGAGAATCATGTTTCAAGGCATTGATAATATTGACCAGTGCCGCCTCACCCTGGGAACTATTCACATAAAAATCAGCGTCAATGGCATGAAACAGGTAGTCGCTTTCGTCGGTATTCATACCCAGGGAACGAATTTGTGTGGCAATAAACGGCCCACCGACGATTAATTTGGCTGAATGATTATAACTCTTTATTAAATCCACAATTTCCAGGATGGGATATACCGATACATACAAAGTGGTGATAATGGCGATGGTTCGAATATTTTCCTCCACCAATTTTTTCGCTAACACCTCCTTCTGATCATTAAACGTATTCACATAATCAAACGTAAGACCTCTACGATGGAGGTAAGTTCCCAGGTAAGCAATGGCCGGGCTAAAGGTTTCATACATGTTTAATTTTAATGGTTTAACCACGTGTTTCGATTGATATTGAGCCTGGGAGTGAAGCAAATTAAAGATCCCTGAAGCTGTATAGGGTGTTTCACTGCAGCGGATAAAACTTAAATTTAAATCCCGGTATGCCCCGGAATTTACCCCCATGTGTCGAATATTTTTTTCGTACTCCACGAAATCCATCTCATTATGGCCAATGAAAAGGCAATCGATGGGTTTTTTCATCTTGTCCCTTTTTTAGTTAAAATCGAAATCCACACTTACACTGCTGATATCTTTTTTCAATTCCGAATGCACCTTCATTTTTTGTGCTTCTTCCATCAGTTCGATATGTTTTATTTTCAGGTCTTTATGATCAGAGGTTTCCAGGATTTTTTTTACAATCCACTCAAAATGCCGACTCATTTTCTCAATGGTTTCATCGTAAAAAAGGCTTTTGGTATAGCTAAAGGTGATATCTATACCGGAATCGATTGAAATATTGACGATCAGATCAACGTCTGCCTGGACAGGCATCCAATATGAATGAATCGATAATGCATTGTTTTTATCGGTTAGCATACGATCTCGTTCAATTGGGTAGTTTTCAATCACAACAATCGAGTCAAAAATATTTTCCTTAAAATCGATGCCGCAGAACTCTTTAATATCTACCAGTGATGTACTTTCGTATTCTTCCCTTACTTGCATGGAATGTTGAACCTCTTCCAGCAATGATAAAATTTTTTTATCACTGGTTACTTTTGTCCTTAGAGGTAGGGTATTTATAAACAGTCCCACCATATCTTTAATCCCCTTTATATTTGCCTTCCTACCGGAAACAGTAGTACCAAAAACAATATCCTCATTATGGGTATATTTTTTTAATAAGATGGCCCAGGTGCCATTGAACAAAGCCGCAGACGTGACTCGTTTTTTTCGTATAAAGGCATTCAACTCTTTTACCAGGGTTGATGAAAAATTAATCGTTATATTCCCCATTTCCCCTTTGCCTTTCTCTTTGCCAGGGACGATTGAATTTACTTTTCGGGGAGTAAAATCGTTTAGATACTCTTTCCAGAATACTGTTTGTCTGGATCTATCCTGGGTTTGCAGCCATCTGACAAATTCCTTAAATTTTGTTTTTACCTTTGGTTTTACCGGAGTATTGTTTGTAAGGTCATTATATGCATTCAAAAATTCCATTAAAACAATACCACTGCTCCATCCATCGTAACAGATATGGTGATTGCTGACGATCATGATATATTTATTTTGTCGATATTTGCATAGTGTCACCCGAAAAGAGACCTCCCTTAAATCGAATATGCCATTTTTTTGCCGGTTTTTTATATGTTCCAGCTCTTTTTCTGTATTGTTTTTCCCTGCAGCAGTTAAATCAAAAAAATCCGGTTTAAAATCATATTTTTTTAAAATGATCTGTATTGGATATTCCACATTTTCCCAGCGATATACCGTTCGCAGCATCTCATTGGTTTTTATGACAATATTCCAGGCTTGTTCAAAGCGGTTGATATCTATCGCTCCGGATATATCTAAATATAAATGTTCAGAGTAACGATCGTTTCCCGGTTCTTTCAAGTAGTGTGATAACATCCCTTCCTGCATGGGTGTTAATGCAAGGATATCCTCAATCTTTTTTTTATCCAGTTTTTTATTAGAATCTGTGTTTATCTGTGCCAATTTGCGATTGATGTTTATTTATTTTTAATGTAGATAGGCTTCCGCCATTGGTGTCAAGCTAAATACTCAAAAAAAATGTATCCATTTCTGAAAAGGCAGGTGGTACACGCAATCCAATATGCCGCGTTACCGGCTGACAGGAGCAAGAGCAGCGAAAGAGTATGTTTTTTGATCAAATTTTTGCGACGTATTAATAAAAAATAACAACTATACAATACACAAACACACAACAATGCGCGTGAATTCCCGTTTATCTGAAAATGAAAATGTAATCTAACACATAATAAACGTTTTTTAAATACGCAAAATTGTTGCATTTTTCAAGAATTTATTACTCTTGTAACATCTTTATTAATGGGCATTTTACTCATCTAACTTTACCTCATCATAATACTAGCAAAATTCTTTTTGAAATGATGTCTCCCAAAAAACCCAGTTTTCACTTTTTTATCAAGCTTTTGGGCCTTTATTCTTATCCAATTCAAGGATGCAACAATTTTTGTTATTTGCTGGGCCCAAAGGAATTGACAACAAAGGTGAAATCGCATACAATATGAAAGAGAGGATAAAAAAATGAGTAAGAATGATCAAAAAACAACCTCGATAAAAGGGATGAAAAGGAGACAATTTATCAAATCATGCGTGAATCTAACCATATGGGGAGTGGGTTCTTCTTTTCTCTCCCTGGATGCGGGATGCAAAGAAATCCCGGTGGATTTCGAGCCTGCGTATCTAAAACTGCATAAAAGTGGAGAATTGAAAAAACGGGGCGAAGAATTATGGAAGATGATGAGCAGTTGTCAGTTGTGCCCCCGGGAATGTGGAGCCAATCGGCTCGCTGGAGAGGAGGGGTTCTGTCGTTCCTCTTCCCAACTGGAGGTTTCATCATTTCATCCACATTTCGGAGAGGAAAGACCGCTGGTGGGAAAGGGTGGTTCAGGAACTATATTCTTCACTAACTGTGGGCTTCGATGTGTTTTTTGCATCAACTGGGAAATCAATCACGCAGGGATTGGAGAACCCCAGAGCATAAAGAACCTTGCAAAGATGATGCTCAAACTTAAAAAAATAGGCTGTCATAATATTAATCTTGTGACACCCACTCACTACTCTCCGCATATTGTTCTGGCAGTGGATAAAGCGGCTGCTGAGGGTTTGAGGCTTCCGCTTGTTTACAATACCTGTGGGTGGGAGCATCTTGAGATTTTGAAAAAACTGGATGGCATTGTTGATATTTACCTTCCGGACTTTAAATATTCGGATGGAAAAATGGCTGAGAAATATTCATCCGGTGCGGATACTTACCCGGAGATCACAAAAAAGGCACTGCTGGAAATGCACCGCCAGGTGGGGGTGGCCAAACCTGCAGCCAATGGTTTGATGTATAGAGGATTGATGATCCGTCACCTGGTACTTCCCAACCGTGTCAGTGGTACGAAGGAAGTGGTTGAATGGATCGCTCAAAATCTCCCCAAAGACACCTATCTCAATATAATGTCTCAGTACCGGCCAATGCATAAAGCCCATAAATACCCGAAAATCTCCCGTAGAATCACCCGAGAAGAATACAAAGAGGCCGTCACGTGGGCAAAAAATGCAGGACTCACCAACCTCGATATCCAGGGGTACCACTGGCTTTTGTGAATCGGAATATGGGAGAGTTAACAAATCTTTTTATAACCGGTAAACCGAGAACAGGAAAAACAACGCTCATCAAGCGAGTGATTGAGAATCTGCCTTCCGCCAGTAGCGGTGGATTTTATACAGAAGAGATCAGCCATTTAAATGTTCGCCAGGGATTTAAAATTGTTACATTGGATGGGAAGGAGGGTATTCTTGCCCGGAAGGGAATGCCATCGTCGTTCCGATTGGGTAAGTATGGCATCAATGTAAAAGACCTTGAGGAGATCGGCGTAAAGGCGATTGAAGAGGCACTTTTATTAAAAGAAATAGTTGTGATCGATGAGATCGGGAAGATGGAATTATTTTCTTCTTTATTTCGAGAGGTGGTGGAAAAAGCCCTGGACAGTTCGAAAAGGGTCATTGGTGTGATTCAGATGTCGCATCATCCGTTTTTAAACACGATCAGAAATCGTCGGGATGTGGAGATTCATCAATTGGATGTTCATAAGAGAGAGACCATTTTTCAAATTTTTAATCAGAGATTTAAAAAGTGATAAAATTTAATTTTTTTAATAATCAATAATCAATTGCTAATTGTCAATTGTATAATTTAGTGCTGATAGGAAAGTGATTTTTTTTGCCTGTCCCGAATTTTATTTTATATGAAAAATCTCTGATTTTTACACAGAAATCTTAATCCGAATTGCGATAATTCAATCAATTGACTCAAATTCTCATCCAATTTTTGCACGGATGGAATTTTGGCGAGCGACAGGTGGAGTTCCTTACACTGGTTCTCCAAACTATGAACGAATAGCCTGAAAATATTTTGGAAAACCTTTCTGACGTTATGCATGATTTTGATTAAATCTTGCTTGAATCAGATTTGACATTCATCGTTTTTTTTACTTCTACTCCCCATTTCTGAAGCTTTCGTTTTAATGTGGATAGACTCAATCCCAGAGCTCGAGCTGTTTTGGCTTTATTATAATTATAGTATTCAAGGGCTTCAAGAATGTAGTTCTGGATATGGTCATCGAGGGGTTCTATTTCTTTAGCTATTTTTTGTTTTCTCGAAGTAGAGTCCGCTTCGGGTTGATACACTTCTTCCATATCTAAATAAATCAGCTTTTTCTCAAGATGGTTTCTCAATTCCCTTACATTCCCTTTCCAGGGAAGTTTCTTCAAATCTTCGAAAGAAAACCAGGGGGTTAACATCTTCTTACCCATTTTTAAAATTAAGTCATTCCAGAGGTATTCGGCTATCAAAGGAATATCTTCTATTCTTTCTCTCAGCGGAGGGAGATAAATATTGAATACAGCAATTCTAAAATAGAGGTCTTCTCTAAATTGATTGATCTCCACTTCCTCTTTTAAGTTTTTATTGGTGGAAGCAATGATTCGAACATCAACATGGATTTCTTTTGTTCCTCCCAGTTTGATAAAAGAGCCTTCCTCAAGGACTCTTAAAAGTTTGGCCTGGAATTCTATAGGCATTTCCCCGATTTCATCCAGGTGCAGTATGCCATAGTTGGCCATTTCAAAGAAACCGGGTTTCTCTTTATAAGCCCCGGTGAATGCTCCTTTTTCATATCCAAAAAATTCAGATTCAAATAGATTTTCAGGGATAGATGCACAGTTAACGCTGATAAACTGTTTGTTGCTTCGATCGCTTTCCAGATGAATATTTCGAGCAATGAGTTCTTTGCCGGTTCCGGTTTCACCTTCAATAAGAACTGAACTCTGGGATTGAGAAATCAGGCTGATCATTTTTTTTATTCTTACAATTTCAGGGCTGTTTCCGATGATTCTATATTCAGATTTATGATACAATTTTAATGCATCCCGGGAATATTCCAGTTGAAACATTCGGTAGGCATTTTCGATGCGTTTCAATAACTTTTCGAGTTCGAAGGGTTTTTCAAGAAAGTCAAATGCACCTTTCTGAACATATTCGTTTATCTTTTGATCCGGTCCGTAGGCGGTTATCAGAATCATTTTTGTTTTTATATTATTTTTGATAATGTATTCAGATATGGTGGTTCCCTCTCCATCCGGTAGTTTTTTATCCACCAGGGCAACATTAATGGTACGGTTGTCCAAAATTTTTAAGGCTTCGTCACATCTCCCTGCTGTGTATACGTTGTAACCGATTGGTTCAAGAAAATCTTTTATAGAAAGGCACAACAATTCATCGTCATCTACCACCAGCAGTGGGACCAGCTCTTTTTTTTTCTTTATGCTATTTTTCACTTTATACTATAAGTAGGGATATATAATACGAATTTGGCTCCTATCCCGTCTTCAGGGGGGACCGCTTTCATGGACCCCCCCATACGGGTCATTAATTTCAGTGATATGGGGAGGCCAATTCCCTCTCCTCTTCCCTTTGTTGTGTAGAGGGGAGAAAATATTTTTTCCATTAGTTCTTCAGGGATGGGCTTTCCATCATTTCGGTAAACAAGTTTTATAAAAAAATCATCCACTTCTTCCACATAGATCCTAATTTCTTTTTTGGGTGATAGAATTTGCATGGAATTGTTAAGAAGATTATAAATGATCTGGAAGAAAGCCCCCTCATCGATGGATATCTCAATGTCCTTATCCACCATGTTCTTAAATGTGATCTCTTTTTGTTTGAGGATATCTTCATTCTGAAGGAGAATCCGATCGATTAACCCTTTCAGGTTTGTGGGCTTTATTTCTAATTTATCTTCATTCGAAACTTCTCTCATTCGCTTTAAAAAGTCGGATAAGCGATTAATTTCGTTGATGGTTCGCTCAATATAATCCTTTACTTTTTCCATTGACCAGGTTGAGATGTTATGCAGCATAACCTGAAGGCTGGTATTAATTCCGGATAATGGGTTTCCGATTTCATGAGCGATTTCAGCAGTCAATTCAGATAGCTTATTGTAATATAAATTTTCCTGTTTGGTCAGAAAGTAAATGAGCCTGGAAGAAATTTCACTTAAAAAAACCACGATGATCTCTTCACTGATACGGTAGGTGGTGAAGGTGAGCGGAATTTGTCCCCCATCCCCATTAATCTCCATGTCCTGGCTGGAATCAAACTTTTTTGGCTTATGTATATTTGTTTTTATATAGTTATAAATATTATTTAAGATTATTTTTTCTTTATTTTTAACCATGGAGTGAAAGTATTTATTGGCGAAAAGAACGGCTCTTTTGTTGTAATTCAGGATAATAATACCTGTAGAGATCTCATTGAATATTGTTTTTAGCGCCCAATTATCTTCTTTTATATAATCTTCCAAATTGGGTTCAACTGTTTTGCCGGATGTAGGCGTTTTATCGTTATCAGTCATGTTGTTAATATACCAAACTTTAATGATAAAATCAAATGGAATCTGGCTGCCCGGGTCAAAATGACCGGGTCATTTTGGGCTGGTTGGCCGACAATGACCCCATCAATCATGCTGGAATCTGTTGAAAGCCCGTTGACATGTCGATTCAGGATTTTGGCATCAAAAATGCATTTGATTTTTTTGGCACCAAAAGGAAAAAAGGATGACTAAAAAGTTACTTTTAGTGGATGATGAAGAATTTTTTTTAGAAGGCTTAAAAGACGGGTTATCCGAACATGAAAATATTTTCACAACAGACATCTGTTTTTCTGTTGATGATGCGATAAAGCTGTACAATAAGAATCAGTATGATCTGATTATCTCCGATATACGAATGCCCGGGAAGACCGGACTGGATTTCTTTGTATATTTGAGAGAGAAAAATTACACTGGTGGTTTCATTGCCATGACAGCGTATGGCAGTGTAGATGTACTGGAAAAAATTAGAAATCTTGGTGGGCTGGATATTATTTTAAAGCCCTTTGATTTCCCCTGGTTTAAGGATAAGATATTGGATTTTTTTTCCGAGGAAGAGGGGGTTTCCGGTGTTGTTGATTCAATTGCTTTAACCTCCCTTTTACAGATGATCAACCTGGAAAAAAAATCACTTGTTGTGAGGATAGAAGATAAAACGAGAGAGGGTTTTTTATATTTTAACAAAGGCGAAATTGTTCATGCAGAATACCTGGAACTGGAGGGAGAAGAAGCTGCCTTTCACCTGATAAAAATGAAGAAAGGGCGTTTTTCTCTGTTAAAATGGGAAAAAAAAGTAAAAAAAACCATTAAAACCTCTTTTATGGTTCTGTTGATGAATGCCATGAAAGCCAATGACGAGAAAACGCGAATGTCTCAATTAAATAGGAAATATTTGGATAACAAAAAAAAGGAGGAAAAAATGGATGCAAAAAAATTAAAAGAAGCGGTCGATTATTTGAAAGACCAGCTTGGAGAAGGGTTACAGCATACAGCTGTCTGGACCACTGCTGATGGCCAGTCAATTGCGGCTTATAATCCGCAGCCAAGAGCGGTAGCGCTCTTTAACCAGGTCACCCAACAACTGGCAAATGCCCTGGCACAATCTGAAGACGACTTCGTTGAAATAGGTCGCTATTATCTCATTGATCTGGTTGGAGATCGTATGATTATCGTTCTATATCTTGGAGACTATCAGTGGGGTATACTTTTTAATCAGAAAGAAGTTCAATTGGGACTTCTAATGAATGTGATTATTCCCAAAATCATTGATATCTTTGAGGAAGCAATTACAGGATAGGAATAAAGGAGGTTAAAAATGGGAGTCATGCTAGATGAGATATATAAAGTAGTTACAGAGAAGGCTGGTTTTAAAGGACGGATGAGACTGGCTGTTAGAACCGGCATTTCAAGAACAAAGGCTGTTCAAATGGAAGATTCAGCAGAGGTTGTTACAAAGTTTAAAAGAGCTGCAGATGAAATCGTGGGCGAAGACATTGGTGAAATTTTTAAGAGGAGGTAAAAATGGCTGAACTAAAACTTAAACACACATTTGATCCCAAAAGAAGGCGGCATTATTTGAACGATCAGTTATCGGTTCTTCACTGTCATCATTATGCCACCCTTTTTACACAACTGGGTCTGGATGCGAAGGATATTGTGGATGGCACCCGGATATTAAAGGAATCCACCGAAGATGTTTTTTATGAAGCCCTTGCATCTTACTTTAAAAAGAATAATATCATTGGAGCCGCAGATAGGGTAGATATTGCCGTTCAAATGTTTTCCGCAGTCGGTATGGGTAAAATGAAGGTTGTTTCCAACGCAGAGAGTGGTGGTGAAATTGAGATGCCGCATGCCTATGTGGATGAAGGCTGGCTGAAGAAATGGGGTAAAAATAAATCCCCGGTGAATTTTATCGGTGCTGGATATATTGCCGGAATGTTTTCAGCCATATTTGACAAACCCACCCGAACGTATACCGTAACCGAAACCCAGAGTATGGTTATGGGTGCAGACAAGTCTGTATTCAAGGTTACTGTTTAAAGGGTAAAGGAGGTTAAAATGGCAATCGATAGAAATAGAGTAATCGAGGAAATGTCAAACGTTTCTGTAGACGCCAATGCAGATGGTTTAATTCCTGCATTTAATGTTCTGGTCAACCAGTGGCCGGCAAAGTTCTGGAATGAGTTTTCAAAGCGGATGGTTGAAGCGGTGGATGATGATATAAAGGAAGCCGTTGAAGAGTTGCTCATCAATGCTGCTCATGAGTGTGGTTATCACACGGGGTATGGCATTATAACATCAAAAGAATGGGAAGCGATTGTCGGGCCTATGGTAGAAAATACGGAAGATGTGCTTCATGGAGCGTATGCTGTATTTACTGCCTGGGGATGGGCGGATGCAGAAATCGTGGAACTGATCCCTGGAGAAAAGATGGTGGTTCGAGCCTATGATTATTATGAAGCAGATATTGCCGATGATTATCCCGGGAAAAAATCCCCGCGGGTGTTTGCTTATATGATTCGAGGCGTTTGTGGTGCATTTATGGACCTTGCCTATGGAGGAAAGTATGATTCAACGGGTAAGACCGGGTTGTATACCTTCCGCTGCAAGCAAACCAAAGGTATTGAATGTGGTGATGAATACGGAGAGTTTTTGGCTATAAAAAGTGAAGAGTACGAGAAGATGTAATGCTCCGATTTATCTTAATAATGCAGCAACTTCCTTTCCCAAACCTCCGGGAATGGGGGAGGAAGTTGCTTCATTTATAGAAAAAATTCCAAGACATCCAGGAAGATCGGGAGCTGCATTCGAAGATATTTTATTCTTATGTAGAAAAGAGTTGGCAGAATTGATAAGGGTGGATGACCCGTTGCGTATTGTTCTTTGCAAGAATGCCACCGAGGCCTTGAATATTGCCATCCATGGCATTGGATTGAAAAAAAATATGGTGATTACCTCTGCCATGGAACATAACTCGGTGTTAAGACCCCTCTATTTGCTCGAAAAAAAAGGAATGATAGAACTGGAAATCATTCCTTGTGATGCGGAAGGCAGGGTCAATAAACAACAATGGGAAGAAAAGATAGATAAATTCTCACCCGGGCTTGTGGTTCTCAACCATGCCTCAAATGTAACTGGTGCAGTAAATAATGCAAGAAAATTATTGAATGATGCGAAAAAAAAGGGATGTTTGACCATTTTAGATGCATCACAGTCTATGGGGCTGCTGGAAATAGATGTTTCCACTATCGGAGCTGATATAGTTACTTTTACCGGGCATAAATATCTGCTGGGGCCTTCAGGTACAGGAGGTCTGTACATAAAAAAGGGGATTGAGATAGAACCATTCTTTGTAGGGGGTACGGGGATACGGAGTGATTTAAGAGAAATGCCGCCTGAAATGCCCGGAAGACTTGAGCCTGGCACACCCAGCATCCCTTTATTTGCAGGGCTGCTATACAGTCTTAAATGGCAAAAAGAGAACCCCGTTCCTCTAAAAAAAATGGAGATGTTGACTCAGAGATTGGAACAGGGATTAATTGAAAGGGGAGCCGAGGTCATAAGAGTAGGAGGGGAGAGAACATATATTGTATCTTTTCGTTTACCGGGCTGGGATTTAAAAGAGATAGGGTACATCCTTGATAGAAGTTTTGGTATCGTTTGTAGAACAGGTCTTCATTGTGCGCCGCTGATTCATCGTTATATAGGCACGGCTCCGGAAGGGTCCATACGGCTCAGTATATCCCGTTTTAGTTCAGAGGAAGATATTAATTATACCTTTGATGTTATTGAAGGATTGATGAATGAAACTCGTTGATATTCGAAAGGTGGAAGACTGCTTTGACGGCAGTATGATTTTTAGATATTCCTTTAATAAGGAAGTAGAAGAGTCCTTGATGAGAATAATGGGGCAAAAGGGGAAACTTCATTATTATCCGAAATTTCTCAGGCCTTTTTTTAAGATAACGACCGTTGAGGATGTTCAGATAAAGGGAATAATCGGCCATGATAATATTGAGGTTGTCTATCCACAAACCAATAAATGGGAAAAGAAAAAAGAATTTGAGACTAATCTGAGGAAGTGTTTAGAAGAATTAGACAAAGGAGATTTCACCGAACGATGAGGAGAATTGACTATTAACAATTACTAATCCGTAATATATTCCCGGATAAAGCCTTTTTTATCGATATAAAATTTATCCTTAAACATCTCCACCATCTTTTCTTTAAAGGTTAAAAATTCCTTATCCGTGATATCTTTCCTATCGACTCGTTTTTCATTTATGTAGAATTCCTCTTTATAGGTGGTCTCTCCGGGCATATAGATATATTTTTTTTCATTCAATTGATAGGCTTTGTATTTTGCCCTCAATATGACTTTTTCATATTTTTTCTTTAAAATAATCTTGCCTTCGGGCATTTCCACTTCCAACAGTTGGGTGATACCGGGGTAAGGAATCCTGACTTTGTTTGGAATATAAGGAGAGGTGGGGGAATACCATATACCGGTCTCCATATAAGCGGGAAGACCGGCAAATTCTCCACCTTTTATCACCGGGAGTAATGAAGTCCCTTTGAAACGTTTGGGTATATTCATTTTCACCAAATCCAAAAGAGTGGGAGCAATGTCGATATCCCGCACGGTTTCCTTGACCTTTAATCCTTTAAAATCTTCAAGAGGCGAATATATTCCAAAGACCATGTTGGTCGCATATGCTCCCCGTAGATGAACCCCATGTGCTGCACCGTATTTTTCTTCATATAGGTTTTCTCCATGGTCAGATAAAATAATGATTATGGTATTTTTTTCAATTTTGCATTTTTTCAAATAGTATAATATCTCGCCTAAATTATCATCAAACAGTTTGACGGCATTATCGTAAAGATTTACCACCTGCTCCCGTTCATCTGGGGTGATTTCTCCTCCTAAAAAAGTCTTCGTAATATCACTGCTTAAGCCGTATTTATGTCTTCCGTAATATTTTTTTTTGGAATAGTATTTATAATATGGATGTTTGGTGATATAGGGAAAATGGTTATTGGAACTAAAATATAAAATCAAAAAAGGTTTATTTTTTTTGAGGGACGCTTTGATGGCTTTCTTGGAATATTGGGTCACATACCAGGGGTCCTTATTTAACGTCATGCCCCATATCTCAGGAAAAAAGGTCCGGCCCAGGGGGTTGATTAAAAATCCCACGAGAAAATAATGGATCTCCTGGCATCTTTGTTTTAATATGTTCTGTATATCCATTGACGGGGAGACGACACTCTGGAACCCGTACCGGACACTGGGGAAAATATCTCCTGCAAAATCACTGACCACTGCAGTATAATAACTGTTTTGATTAAACACATCCACCATCGTGGTCCAATCGGTTTCCAGGTCCTTTTTGGAAGGGAACATGTGCCTCATCTTATGGTCCGGTGGATAAGTGGAAGTAAAAATGGTGGTCCAGGTGGGCAAGGTTCGGCCCATGGAACTCTTGGCATTTAAAAAATTAACACCCCTGGAAAATAGTTTATCGATATTGGGAGTTTTTCTAAAATAACCATTGAAGGAGATACTCTGAGGCCTTAAGGAATCAGTAGCAAAAATCAATACATTGGGCCTGCCAACAGGTTTAGAGGAGGCGGTGATAGCAGATTCCTTAAATTTAACAATCAATAAAATGGATATACCAATGATTAGAAAAGAATATGGCAGCCGCTTATTTCTTATTCCTATGGCAATAATGGTGGCAATAAAGATTAAATAGATCAAGGAAAACGGGATAAAATCTGTGATTAATATCTGGAAATATTTTAGCACAAATCCTTTGGTATAAAGCTGCTCGGAAAACAACTGAGGTAAGATCTTGATGCCCCTGACCCAGAACATGAACCAGAAGAACATATTAAAAAGCAGCATATTGTATATTTTCTTTATTTTTAAAAGGAGTGAAAAGGCTGCGACAATCAGACCGATAATGAGGTAAGCCATCAGGAGTTTCAAATTAATCAGGATCAGCAGCCATTTGAATTGACCGAAGATAAGGTTTTCCACCTCTTTATCGGTGGCTCCTAAATAGGAAAAATTAAGATAAAGGATAAAAGAAAGGCCAAACAGAAAAACGGATAAGCCAATCCCGATTAAAAGATTCTTTTTGACCATTGTAAATTATATCATAAAGTAGGTGGCACCCGCAACACGTACGCAGTCACATTACAGGGCTACGTCATTCTATAATAAGCACGAAATCCGAATTTCGAAATACGAAACAAATCCAAAATTAAAATGTTCAAAATTCAAAACAAAAGCCTCATTATACGACCCTTTCTGGTTTTTTTGTTTTGGTCATTTAAATTTTGGTCATTCGAATTTGTTTCGAATTTCGTGCTTCGGATTTCGGATTTCCAGGGATGCGTCAGGTTTTTTTAAACTTTAACGCATCTCTGAGTCACACCACCAGTACTTAAAATTAGGTGGTGGATTTTGGTATTTCTATTGACTTTATTTTATTATATGATATAGATATATATTAGGTAAAACGTAAAATGGAATCGACAAAAAGCAATACGACTGACTTTGACTATCAAAAATCATTGAAAAAACGCAGGACTCATTCTGTTAATAAATTCATCAAGGTTGAAAGGTATATTAACCGGCCGCTGGCATCTTTGATTGTGCGGGCGGTGTTTCACACCCATGTCACTCCCAATGGCCTGACGTTTTTTTCATTTTTCCTGGGGCTTCTGGCTGCTTTTTTCTTGTCCAGGGGAGAGTATCTCTATTTTGTCCTGGGGGGAATTTCCGTCCAGCTCTCCTCCATTTTAGACAGTGCCGACGGTATGCTGGCACGGGCAAAAAATATGTGCAGCGAATACGGGGCCTACCTGGACCTCTTGTTAGACCGTATCACGGACTTTTGCCTGATCGTTGGCATAGCTGTGGGCATCTACTCTCCTGCCGCTAAGGTAAACCTCTTTATCATTGGACTCCTGACGGCGGGCCTCTATATGCTGCAAGTCAACCTCTTTTACCTCTTCAAAAGCTTTACCCAAAGAAAAGAAACTGGGGATACAGGTGAAGCACGGGCGTTGATGCTGTTTGGGATTCTGGTATTCAGTATTGCCAACAGGCTGGATATCTTTATTTATGTGCTTTTAGTTGAAACGTTTATCAATATTTTAATCAGACTGATTCATTTTATATATCTTGGAAAGAAGAAAATCCCCGGCGAGGGCCCATTTTAAAAGATCCGTTCATGTAGGGATGCGATTTATCGCGTCCGGATCAATTCCTCCCGCATCCAACCAATTTTTGTAAAATGGTATATCCAAGAATTATTCTGGTAATTATTGAAGACGCGTGGATTTATAGGAGGTATTGCAAGAGGTTCGGACGCGATAAATCGTGCAATCATGTCCCTACAAGAACTTCTTTGGCTTTTTGGGAGTGACCTTCAGCATTCCCACGAGACCGATACCGGCCCAAATCAAAGCAAGTATCCTTCGTATTAAGACCAATGTGAATCCTACATCCGTCTCTTTCCCCAGCAATGCGAATAGGGCGACATAGGTCACTTCATATATACCCAGGGAAGCAGGGACCAGAGGAAAGATGAAGGCCAGGTTTCCAAGGGTAGTGATTAAAAAACTGTCCAGGAAAGAGATACCCGTGGCACCAATAAATATCAGGGTTAAATGGACTTCTGCGGTCCACAGTAACATTAATAAAGAATAGAGCAAAAACACCTTTAAAAATACTAGCCGGTGTTTTTGATAAAAGTTGGAGATATGTTTATCGGTCTCCTGTACCTTTTCCATGTTTCTCTCAAGGAACTTAAATCTTATTTTCATCTTTCCCATCAGATGAACCAACCAATTGAATAATCCTTTTTTTTGTTTGGACAGGATAAAAAGCAGGAAAAGAGTGGCACCCACTACGAAACCGATAAAAAGTATTTTGAGTTTCCCCGGGATAGGAATCCGGGTAAGGACAATGGCAACCCCTATAATGGTGAAAAAGATGACGGTTATGAATTCGATGGTTTTATCTACAATAACAGAGGCAAGGCTAATTTTCTTACTAGAGGAGCGCACCAGGAAAATGCGAGCGGCTTCACCGCCCACTTGAGCCGACGGATTCAGTTGACTGACAGCATGACTGCACAGCCTGGCAATACACATATGAAATAGGGATGTGTTTTCCTCATATTGCTCAAAAATCGATTTCCAGTTTATGGTTCGCAGCAGCCAATAGAGGAGGCGCAGGAACATTAAAATTAAAAAATTTATCAGGGTTATTTTTTTGATGTTATCCCAGATTTGAAGCGGCCCGATTTTGTACACAATGTAAGCAAAAATGACCATGCCAATAAGTGCCGACACTCTGACAATTTTTTTCTTCATTATTGGTTCAACTTCAGAATCCGTATTCGTATCCGAATCGGGGTTTTACCTTATTTTCCTCCGGGTATTAATGTTAAAATTTCTTTTATGGGCATACATAATTTACTGCATTCCATTGCCCGTTGATTCTCCAGTATGGTTTTCGCAGTCTTTACCATCGACGGGTAAGCGCTCCGAAGTAATTGATTGGCATAAATAACAATACGAATACCAGCATTTTTTAGTTCCGTTTCCGTTATGCTGTCATAGGTACTGGGAACCACCACCAGGGGTACTTTCTGTTCAAATCGATGGTATTTTTCGCAAAACGCTAAGATCTCATCGGGTTTTTTTTCTTTGCTGTGGATCATAATACCATCTGCCCCTGCGTTTATATAAGCCTTTGCCCGTTCCAATGCGTTTTCCATACCACTCTTTAATATTAAACTCTCAATCCTGGCGATAATCATAAAATCATCCGTCACCTGGGCTTGTTTGCCACGACTTATTTTTTGGGAAAAATTTTCAATAGTATCCTGGGTCTGTTCCACCTCGGTGCCGAAAAGGGAATTTTTTTTCAGCCCTATTTTATCTTCAATAATGACTGCTGAAACGCCTTCTCTTTCCAGAGTTCTTACCATAAATTCAAAATGTTCGGCCAAACCGCCAGAATCACCGTCATATATGATGGGTTTAGTGGTGACTTCCAAAATATCTTTAAGGGTATTCATTCGGGAGGTTAAATCGACGCAGCCAATGTCAGGCTTGCCTTTGGCAGTGGAATCGGTGAGGCTGCTTAACCACATCCCATCAAATTCCCTTAATGCACCATTTTTTTTGATTTGTATATTTTCTACGATAAGTCCGGTCAATCCATTGTGAGCTTCCAGTATTGTTATCAGTTCTTTGGAAGCCAGGAGCCGCCGCAGACGTTTTAAACGGATGCCGGGGGTAGTGCCGATCTCTTTTACAGCTACATTCAACTGAGTAGATGATATCCCAGGAGTATATTGGGGTTCTATTAGCTCACCGCCCCACTCTTTAAGGGCATCAATGACTCGCTGCCGTGTCTCCCTTTGTACACCTGTTCGCCAATCATCGCCGTGTACCACATAATCCGGTTTGATTTTCCTCAAATTGGGAACATAATCCAGGGTTGTTTGCGGCACCACCCGGGAAACCCCTTTGATGTTCTCAACGATTACTTTTCGCTGCTCAAAAGTCAAAAAGGGCAGCCGTTTGTAACTGGCAATGGCATTATCTGTTAATAGACCAAGGATAACTTCTCCATATTTCCGGGCCTCATTGATAATATTAAGATGGCCAGGGTGTATTAAATCAGCACTCATGGCCACATATACTTTTTTCATCTTATACTCCTATTTTTTCTCTTCTTAGAAAAAGAGCCCACAGAACACACAGAATACACAGAATACACAATTGTTACTCTGCGGAGTAGCTCCGCTACGTAGCATGAGTACACAGAAAAATAGAGAAAAAAAACTTCTGTGTCCTTCTGTGTGTTCGTATGATGTGGGCTCTCTTTTATACATGCTCATCCTCAGCTAATTTTTCTATTATTTCTAAATATTTGTTTTTTATTACGGGCCAGGAATAGTTCTTATCAAAAAAGGCTTTTCCATTGCGGCCCAATTTCTCTTTAAGGTCATTATTTTCAAATAATAGTAGAATGATTTCTCTGAATTCGTCATAATTGGTATACCATAATCCGGCGTTACTTCGTTTGCACTGGCCTTGCAGCACCTCTGTACAGCCGTTGGCCACAACAGGTTTTCCAACAGCCCAGGCTTCCAGCGCCACCATGGACAGGGACTCGAATTGGGATGGTATCACCAGGAACTCCGCTCCTATTAGGGCATCAAATTTATCCTCATCCTTCATAAACCCCAGGTATTTGATATTGGGATGCTGAGGAATCTCGATAAGGGATTTCCCCATCAATACCAGGTCCAGGTCGATATCGTGTTCCTTCAACAATCTCAGATAGAAATCCAACAATTGGGGTACTCCCTTGTTTTCATCCAGCCTGCCGATATAAATGAAATAGTTTCCCTGGATATTAAATTTGTCTCGAAAGGATTGAGGAGAAAATGTTTCCGGGATTTCAGAACCCACTCCTACAATATCCCCTAAAACAGCCTCATTACCCGAAACCGTATTAATCATCTCTTTTTCCTCATGGGAGTTGTAAATGATGGCTCCGGGGAAATGGAACAATGGCTTAAAAAGTCGCAGATAGATCACTTCATCGTGTTCGGCCGTGGGCACCAGTAGGGATTTTTTCTTAAATCGCTTCACACCGTAATAGGAATGATAATATCGATAGGAGAAAAAGATGAAATAATCAAATTCCTTTTCCCTTTTCTCCAGGATTTCCAATAAATTCGGCAAATAAGGGCCTTCCTCGTCCAGCCACTTCAATTCATCTTCGGTGGTGTGTTCTTCTTGAAAAATGAAATTTTGAATTTCACCGAAACGTTTGGGGTCCCTGGTTTGTTTGACTTTAAAGCGGTGGACCGGGATTTGGTTAACGATTTCCCTTCCTTCGGCGTAATGGTGTTTCCATGTGATATAGTCATAGGCAGTGGATGTAAAGACTTCGATGTCAAAATAGGGAGCGATTTTTTCGGCGATCAGTCTGGCATGGTATTCTGCCCCGCCGCTGATATCGAGGCCGTAGCGCTGTACGATGATGCCGATCTTTTTTTTTGCCATAACTCATTATAGCATAAAAAGAGTGAGTTGGATAGGCAGCATGCTGCCCAAAATCCACCGTCTAAAATCAGGTAATCGGTGGATTTCGTGTTCAATGTTCAATGTTCAACGTTCAATGTTTCTTTATAGAGCTATCCCAAGGGTCTTTCAAAGTCCTAAGTTTTTCTACTTTAAACATTGAACACTGAACGTTGAACGCCAAATTCACCCACCTTTAGGTGGTGAATTTGGACTGCTGCACCCTATTGCACGGCCAAAAGGTTTCCTACAGAACAAACAGTATCTCAAATTTGAGAACACACATCTTGCCTGTCACCTGTCACGAATGTTACTAAGATAAGACTAAATTCGAAGCACGAAACCCGAAACAAATTCAAATAACCAAAATCCAAATGACCAAAACAAAAACTGGAACAGCAAACAATTTGGAGTTTTTGTTTTGAATTTTGAACATTTGAATTTTGGATTTGTTTGGAACCACGCGATTTCGATATTCGAATTTCGGATTTTAATTTTCTATCAGAAGATGGCAGAACTTTACTAAGAAGCAACTACTGCTTTTTAATTTTTCTTCTACTGATGCGTTAGACCAGAGGAAAATATTCAATATCGAGTGGTGCTTCCTCGCCTTGAATTACAAAAAATCCGTTTGCGTGCCTCCGAGTTTCCTTAAAAATTTTTACCATAAAAAGATAATTCCTTGCTTACACTTTCAATAACAGGACTTCATCTCTTGATTCTCGCTTTTTATTTTTCGGGTATGCTTTTATTTCGACGCCCATTCCTATTTTATCAAGATATTCAATTAGAGTGGAAATCTTAATATCTTTTCTCGATTCAAGTTTAGAGATACTCGACTGTGAGAAATTTTTTATATCTTCCTGCCGAAGACCAATCTTTTTTCTCAATTCTGAAAGGCGAATTTGGAAAATCTCCTTTTCAGCATCTCTTTTTGCTCTTTCAACTCTTTCCTTCGGCAGCATGTCCGCCAGTTCATCTGTGAAATCTTTATTTTTTTTGCCCATTTTTTTCCTCCTTTTTATGAAGGTATTTTTCATACAGCTTATCAGCGATTGGTATCAATCGTTGATAGAATCGTTTATCCCCTCTTTTATCTCCCCCAATAAGTAGGATTGCTATCCTTTCCGGATCAAAAACAAAAAATATTCTGAATAATCTTTTTTTGTTTTGTACTCTCAATTCCTTCATATTTTTATGTTTACTTTGTTTAATAATGACTAATGATAACAATCCATTGATATGAAGTCAAGTGAATATTTTAATTCGGGAAAGGTTTGGCGCCTGCCCACAGCCCGGACCAGCCGGAACCAAAAAGAACTGACTTGTCCGGGAAATTCCAAATTACAAATTACAAATAAAGAGGAGCCCTTCGAGCCAATTTTATACGCCTTCGGCGAGGAGCACAAAATGGTGTTTTTTATCTAGCCCGATAGGGCTGTTTGTAATTTCGGACATTGAAATTTGGAATTTGTTTGTAATTTGTATTTTGTAATTTGTAATTTTTTAAAATTTTGACATTTTCTGGCAAGATTTTATTTTAAGGTAACCTTTTCCTCCTACTCTTTGAGAGGTGACGCCATTTCTTTTCCTGTCGTTCGAAATTACCTTCCCAGGTGATAATGACTCTCTTTTAAGCGATTAAGCCTCTTTGAGAGGTGACATCGCCTCTTTTTCTGTCATACAAGACTACCTTCCCAGGTGACACTGACTCTTTTTTAAGCGATTAAGCCTCTTTGAGAGGTGAGGTCGCCTCTTTTTCTGCCGTGCACGATTACCTTCACAGGTGACACTGACTCTTTTTTAAGCGATTAAGCCTCTTTGGGAGGTGACATCGCCTCTTTTTCTGCCGTGCACGATTACCTTCCCAGGTGATACTGCCTCTTTTTTAAGTGATTAAGCCTCTTTGATAAGTGATATCACCTTTTTGACAGTTGGCATCAGCTCTTTTCCATGCCCTAATCATACATTTTTACCTTTTTCCCTCTCATGATTAATCATACATCGACCAGTAAAGGAGGAATGCCGGCTTCCAGGTCAAATATGGAGCCCGGGATTGAAAAAGTTACTGCTGTGGTTCTAACTGCGATTCTTGCTGTGGTGGTTATTCTTTTTTTGAAGAACTCCTCTTCTTTTAGGACCCTTTTGGCGTTTGTCTCCTCTTTGACCTTGGCTGAGATATACATGAAGGTCGGTGTGGTCGGGTTAATTATCAGTTTCTGAAAGGATGGATAAGATTCAATTATCCGATATTTATGAGAAAAAACTGATTAGCACATATCTTTTGTTTTTTTAAATGATCTTGTTTGTCAATATCATTATCCACTATCTAATCAGAATTTTGAAAAACACTTCTTACAGAATAACAAATGTCATTTAACAACTTCTTTTTCAAAGGTTCTATTTTTTCAAAAACATCATCTGGCGTTTTCTCATTAAAACTGAGGATAGTAATAGCTGCGGCACTTCTAAGTCTCCGTTCAGGCGATTTTGCCGCCAATCTTATAGAATACTCTAATAACATCCAATGATAACTCTCTAGCTTCAAATTTCTCTTATCTGCAATTACCTCTAAAGCCTTTGCCGCCACTTCTGGATCAGCGTCTCTTGTGCTGGAAAGAAGTCCCATAAGTACTCTTTCTGATAACGTTGGAATCTCCCTGACAGAAGCTAAACCAAATTTTCTCACAACATTAGAGGAATCATTCAATGCAGATTCAATATGTTCATCCAATCTTGAGCCAAAAATTCCGGGTTTGTTTTTCTCAAAATAAGCTAACACAAATAACGCCTGGCTTTTAAGATCATCAGGCGTATTATCCTTAATTATATGTGGATTAAGTGGATTTTGTGAATCCATAATAGATTTTTGAATACCTGAATCAATATTTCTCTTCAACATTACAGAAACCATCGTTTCAAAAACTCTTTCATTTAGCACATCTGAGCGTCGCCCAGCGAATTTCATTAATCTTTCAATTAGCACTGATTTGTTACTCAATAAATTCTTTGATTCATTTATCATTGATAGAATAGAATCAATTAGCAAATCAATGTCATTCCTCTTCAATAAGTCAACATACTTAATTAACAAATCCAAATGGCGACTACCTGTGGCACTCACCACCACCTTTTGATCTTTATGCGTTGTGGTCATAGTAAATATTAATTCCATAACAGGTTTAGGGTCTTCATTAACATTAAGGTATTGCACTTGCAATTTTATCTGCTTTATAACCTTTCTTGCGAGTTCCTTCAATCCATCAGTATCAATAAGTGTTTTCCCAAAAGCACTGGCTACCTGGGCAAGGGATACATCTACACCTAAGCCATCCTTTGGATAAAGGGTATCAGCAATTTCAGTTCTCAATTTATCTCCTGACCTATGTGCAATATACACTAATAGATTTAACACATCAGCATAGTCATATTCGCTTTTTTGCTCTTTGGCAAGAGGTAGAGTTTTTTTTGATAGCCTTGTCAATTCTTGGGAGGACAATGCATGAACACACCCATAAACTGCTTTTACTAAATGTTCTCTCAAAAAGAATGTTGATGTCCAATAGTAATGCCTAGTGGCAGCGTCTACAACTTTTTGAGCTTGATCTGCATATAACCTAAAGCCGATTGATTCTATAGTTCTCCAAAGATTGGTAAAGTATGGATTGTTGGAGAGATCAGTTGGAATATACGAATTCCATTTCAAGAGCCAGTTTAAAACATCATCCAGTTTTTCATCGGGGATAGCGTCAGCTATTCGTTCAACCATCGAAGCTGCGATGTTATAATGTTTAAATAAATTGGAATAATTAATAATTACGTCGATTGTAATTCCAATCCATTCTTTACTTCGCAGTTTCAACAAAAGGTCACCAATATCTTTTGCCAACTCTAAATTAAGAGACAAAATTGAGTGATATGCTGCCAATGGAATCAGTCCTATCCGAAGACATGCTTTTGAAAAATTGGCAGATGCCCACCCAATAGTTTTCCAACTACCCGAATAGTAAGCTGAATTTAATAGCCGCCAATAAATCGGGAATGCCTCATATTCTCTTCCTTTTTTTGAGGCATTCTCTGCCGCAATTTCTGAATCACTATCACGTAAATTGATGCCAATGAGTTTTCTGAGGTCGAACAGTTGATAAAACTTTAAAATGCTCTTGTCTTCCATCTGATTAATTGCCAATTCACAATAACAATCCTCTACAATAAATCTTACTTGATTTACCTGATGGTCAGTTGAATTCAATAAAATATTAATATTATTCCTAAAAACCTCAAGAGCTTCCTTCTCATTTCCATTAAGGAAATGTATCTCCGCTTCAAGTAGAAAAAGAGCAATTTGCTCCACAGTAGATAATTCACAATTTCTTGATTCAAAATATAACCGAAGATTTTTTATTGCATTATTTTTCTGTCCTTTCATCGCAAGGACTCGGCATTCGACTAGTTTCTTTCGAGTGTGCAAAGATAATTTTTTTTGCCAATTGTATGCAATTTCTCCACATTCTTCCTTAGTACCTGCCTTTAGCTTTTTGGTGGAAATGTTCAGGGATTCGTCTAAATCCGCTATCAACAAATAAAATTCCGAAAGCTGAGTCTCTAGATTAGCTCTTTTCCCTTCATGCTTGATAACAGTTAGCGCTTCCTGTATAGCGGTAATTGCGCCATTTAAATCTCCCATTGAAAAGGTCACCTCTGATTTAAGGCTAAAGTATTCTTCCTTTTCTTCATCAAAATTATCAAGTGAAACAATTATTTTTTCCAATTTTAAACAAACTTTTTGAGCCAATCCAGGAATGCCATCTTCCAACAAAACACGAATTAACCAAAACCCAATTTCAATTTGCTTATTAAGAGACAGCTTATCAAAATTCTCAACGTATTTAAAATAAAGTATATTCCAAGAACTTCTCTTGCCACCAAGGTTGTATGCCCATTTCGCTATCTCTGCCAATTCAGAAATGTACTGTTCATTTGATATTAACCCTTTCTTAGTATCCAATTCAGAAAGACGCCGACTTAACTGGGGTTGCGCCTCTTGAAATGTTTTTAAAACCACCAATTTCTTATTCTCAGCAGCTCGAAGATTTCTACTATGAATCCTCTCTATCATCAATCCCATTACAGGATCGGGCATTTTATCGGCCATTGAATACGCTTTCCGAGGAACTTCCTTCTCGATAGACCAATTTAATCCATTCTCAACAAAGACACTTCTTTGGTTAGACAATTCTTTTTCAATCCATGGCATCTGAATCAATGGAACAATCTTCTCATATTCATCTTCATATCGCGTAGGGAAATCATAATGAAAGATTATCATTTTACGCTCTGAATCAAAGGTAATATCCTCAGTATAATAATGCCGCCACCAATGTATTTGAGATTCAACCGGTAACATTAAAATACGCGCCTTTTCCTTTAAGCGTAATGCTCTTTTCATTGACTCGTCTAAATAATCAGCAACTCTTAAAATACCGGCTAACAACTTCATACGTATTCCTGAGACATCTTGAGTTAACTCTGAATATCTCTCTGAAACGATATCCACCCCATGCACCTCACATAATGCAGCAATGCAATCAGGTTTATCAGATCGCTCAATATTGAATTTAATTGGTGCACTTGGTTTATCGGAGAGGTAAACCATTTCTGCCGATATTTTGTGGTGATATTCTCGTAAAAGATCTCTCCGCTGGTTATCTGATAAATCTTCCCAAGAAATAGGTAATCCTAATTTACTTATTGTTTCAGTATCACCTGCATTTTCATACTGCATTCCTATATCATGAAGATAACATGCTGCATATAAGATCATTAATTCATCTTCAGTGATTTTATTTTTTTTGGACTGAATAGGCTTGATAAAACTATCAATAATTCCAATCATCCTATCTGAGTGCTCTATACTATGATCAGTAAAATGCGGAAATAAATTGTTTGCGAGTATAGGTGCGACCTTATCTCGAAGCATAATGAGTTTACTTTTCTTGTTATTTTTTTTTAAAAATTTAAATTTTGGGGGATCAGTTAAATACATAATACACCTTCTTCAATAAAACGTATTTTCACATAGCAATTATTACACAATCAGTACTGTTTTTCAAGTGGTTAAACGCTTGCATCGCTCATCCCCCTATCTTTAAAAGAGGAGCGGTGCAATGCAAATCTGTAAACTTTAGAACTCATTTTTGAGATAGAAGTGACGAAAAAAATAAGAGAACAGAACAAGGATAGGCAGAAAGCGTTGATTAAATCGGCATGAGGTAGATATGAAAGCGTAGAGTCCTATAATTGATCAGTAGAAGGCCGATTATTACTGGATAACCGTTGATTTTTTTTCTAACTGTAAGATTCTCAAGACAGATCAATCGAATGAGTGGGAATTCAAATTTTAGTTAATATATAACAATTCAAATGACAAAAAATTTCTACCGGTCACTTTTTGGTCACCTTTGGGGTATTTTTGCTGTTTTTAAGACTGTCGAAAAGTATCAAAATGTTGATTATAAAAGGACCTTCGTTCTTCGCTTGAATTCAAGGTGATTGTTCTCATAAAACAAAGGTCGGCTTTTCCAGGCTATTTTAGAAATCCCCATTTAAAAGGCAAAATGAGAATTGGAGTATTGGGGCAAGAAAAAGGATACTTTCCATTCCTTCAAAGGATAAAAAGGGGATAACCCGGGAATTTATTTCGTTACGCATTATTTTTTTTGATGTTTTTGAAACTCCATTGCCTTTTTGCTGATTTCTTCACCACTCATTCCTACAAACAAATTTTCTCGCCATTTTGTATAGTCGAATCTCTCCCGTTGAATAAGGGCGATAAACCGTTCCGCCCGAACAACCCCAAGATGTTGGCTTAATATTTCTAACCCTTTCATTTTAATTTCACTATCAACCATCATAGTTTTGCCTCCCTTTCAATAATAAAATCAACAGGATTCATAATGTTGATCGTTGAAATGTCTGCTGCCTTTTTGAGAATCCCCTTATCAACCGTTAAAAAATACTTACACTTCAACGCCATCGCACATGCCACATGCAGGGCATCCACTGGTTTTAATCCCTTAGAGAGCAATGTATTCATCTCTGATAAAATTTCCGGGGTTTCCTCAACAAAAGAATCAGAGACTTCTTTCCATTTATGAATTTCTACTTGCCTTTCTAAAAAAGGGTTCGCACTGTTTTCAAAGTCAAGCATGTACGACCACCCTAATGAAAAAAGACCAGCTTTAATTTTTTCCTGGACATCCAGTTTGGCTTCTGTTTCAAGTCGTATAGTAATTGATGATTGATCATCAAATGGCCGATTAAAACAGCAATTGTCAAGATAGATTCGCATTTTTCACCTGATTATTTTGCAGTCTTTAGGACTTTCGAAAAATTACATCGTTACTATAGTCATAAGCCTCCATAAACTGGTCTATCAATTATTTATTCTTCATAAACAACTATTGAATACCATACTTTCTAAAGATTTTCAACTATTTTTTCTTTTTTCAATTGCAAAAAAAAGAAAATGAAGAAAAAAGGATAAAAAGGGGACAACACCTTTTTTTACATAATTGTCGTCAAGAAGGAATTTTATTTATCGCTGATCATTCAGAACTAACCTCTAAATCTCCAAATAATATACGAAATTCGTTTATTATGTGATTATTCCGATTTTGGGAATTGGCAAACTTTTTCAAAATCGGAACCGTTCTTGGGCAATTTACCGGCGGAAAAAGAGAAGGAAGTTAGCGTTGCTAGTGGAGTGGTTATGGGTCCATATATGGGAATAAAAAGAGTGATGAGCCCTGAAGTATTTAATAAATATTATTACGAGACCAAATACAAAAACTTTACGAAATTGTTCAACATCGACCCGGCCGATTATGCTGATGGTAAGGTTGAATATAAGGCCAAATAAATCCCCGGGGAATGATGCACCCTAACTGAAAGTACCACGGGTGCATCTCCAAACCCGCATCTCAACCAGAGGACACACGCCGCGTAATGGCTGTCGTAGGCAAAAACAGGATTAGAATTGCTGAAGCCCTCTTTTTTCATTTGACTTTTTATGGATTTTGGGTTATAAATTTTCTCTTAACAATCCTAATTACTTAAAAACTCAAAAAGGAGGTCGATATGAACATTTACGTATGTATTAAGCAGGTTCCTGATACTGAAGCCATTCTACAGGTAAAAGACGGAATCTCTATTAATGAATCCAACATCAAGTGGATAATCAATCCTTATGACGAATATGCACTTGAGGAAGCGTTAAAGTTAAAAGAAAAAATTGCCGGATCAACAGTGACTCTTGTCACCCTGGGACCCCAGAGGGCTGAGAGTGCTTTAAGAAGCGGTCTTGCCATGGGAGCTGAAAACGCGGTCCACATTGAAACGGATGAATTATTTCTTGACCATAAAACAGTCGCTGCTGCCCTGGCTGGTGCGATTAAACAAGATGCCGATTACGGCGTGGTTTTTTTGGGAAAACAAGCCATTGATGACGATTCTTACCTGACCCACGCTTTTCTGGCAGAATACCTGTGCGTCCCCATGGCGGCAAATGTGATTGCCTTCAGTCATGAGGATGGGAAAGTAGTGGTGGAAAGAGAAATCGATGAAGGCGCACGGGAAAAGATAGAAATGACCGTCCCCTGCGTGGTGGGTGCCACCAAAGGGCTGAATGAGCCGCGGTATGCCTCCTTGATGGGTATTATGAAAGCCAAAAAAATACCTATAAAAAAATTATCCCTGGCTGACGTGGGTATTGCTGATACCACTGTTAAAATCAAACGGGGAAAATTGTATGCACCGCCGGAAAAACCCCCAGGACGGGTCATCGAGGGTGAAATTGAAGACGCGGTGAAAGAACTGGTAAGAGTTCTGAAAGAAGAAGCAAAAGTATTTTAGTATTCGTTAGGTAATGTCAAAAGTTTAATGAAAAAAATGAAAAAAAAAGGGCCCACAGAATACACAGAAGTACACAGAATTTTTTTTATCATAATCTCCTTATATTTTTTCTGTGTTTTTCCGTGTGTTCTGTGGGCTCTTATTTAATAGGAGGATAAAATGGCCAATATCGGTGTCTATATCGAATTAAGAGGAGATCAATTTAAAAAATCCAATAAAGAGGCGTTAAGCCTCGCCAAAAAAAGTGGAAAAGATGTGGTTGCCATCATTTTTTCCAATAACCCGGGGCAGTACTCCGAAGCGTTAAAAGGAGTTACAAAGATTATCCAGGTGAAAGATGATGACCTGTCCTATCAACCCGATTTATACGCGGATACCATCGCTAAAATTATCACTGAATTTAATCTTAACGACTTCATCGGAGCTCATACCCCTCAAGGTAAAGAGTTATTCCCCAGGGTTGCTGCTAAGATTAAAAATGCCAGCCTGGTGACTGACTGTATTGAAATGAATTTGGAGAACGGCAGCGTAACCAAGCCGGTTTACGCAGGTAAACTGCTGTCAACCTATGTTGTTGAGGATGATTTCAGGATGTTTACCATCAGACCCAACGTGTTCCTGGTGGAAGAAGGTGGTTCCGATGCGGAAGCGGAAATTGTAACGTTTGAACCGGTCAAAAATGAAGCCAAAACCAAAATCGTTGAGGTAATAAAAAGTGCTTCAAAGAAGATCGATCTCCAGGAAGCTGAGATCATTGTATCCGGCGGCAGGGGTATGAAAGCCAAAGAAAATTTCGTTATCCTGGAGGAATTGGCAGGGGTATTAAATGCCGGTGTCGGTGCCTCCCGTGCCGCTGTCGATTCTGAATATGCCACCCCTGATATGCAAGTGGGCCAGACCGGGAAAGTGGTGAATCCAAATCTTTACATTGCCTGTGGAATTTCCGGTGCCATCCAGCATTTTGTAGGAATGAAAACCTCCAAAGTTATTGTTGCCATAAATAAAGATCCCGAAGCCCCAATCTTTAAAAAAGCAGATTACGGGATAGTGGGCGATCTGTTTAAAGTAGTTCCTTTGCTAAAAGAAGAGTTAGAGAAGGTTTTGTAGTCGCTGAAAGAAACTGACAGGCAAATAGGAAATCTACCTCTTGGCAAAACACCTCTAAATGGGTGTCCCTTTTTTTCCTATTCAAATATTGAATTCATTGGTTTTTAACTTTTTTTGGTAGTGCCTATCGGCAGTTTTATTTTCATTCAAGAATAATTTCATTATTTTTCCCAATAATAAAAAACCTATCAAATCAGGAATTAATCCCACGGCCCCTTTGAGTAATTTCAAAGAACTTTTTTTATGTTTCAATAAAACGTTAAAAGTGTTTACTTTCCTGTTTTTAAAATATTTTTTTGCCATTTTATGTTTTATCGATTTCAATTCATTCTCATTTAAATATTTGGTCCTGGCAATGGCAAAGCCCCCCTCGTAAAGTTTGAAATTGTCTTTGGTTATCAGCAGGCCATTCTTCATCAATTCCTTTCTTATCACTGTTTTTGGATAAGGCACCAGGAACTGGACGCCGGCAAAATCCACTTTTAAATCCCTGGCAAATTTAAAAGTTTCTTCTATACTTTCATAATCATCGTCAGGGTTTCCGATGATAAGTCCTCCTGCTACCACAATGCCATTTTCTTGCAAATATTTTACGGCTTGTTTACTTTCATTTACAATATCCCCTTTATTCAACGCCTCAAGATTTTTTTTGGATGCATTTTCTATTCCCAGGAATACATATTTAAATCCTGCCCGTGACATTTTTTTTGCCAGGTTTTGGGAAGACGCAATACCTGACGAACTGGCCTGCACACTGTAGATGATGTCATTCTGGCCATATTTAATGATTTCATCGCACAGATGCTCAAATTTGGGAATATCCATGGTAATATTATCATCCGTAAACAGCATCATTTTGGTTCCCAGACTCCTGGCATTTTTTATGTCTTCAATCACCCGCTGCGGCTCATAGGGCCTAAAGGATTTCCCATACATGTTTCGAATATTACAAAAATTGCAGGACATCTGACATCCCCTGGAAGATTCAATTAAGTCGAAGGGGAGTTTGAGTACATTACATTCATTCCAGAGCCGTGCGCTCCTATTCGGTGGTTTTATCTGGTTAATATTTTCCAATCCTCTCTTTTTATTATGAATGAATGTACCATTTTCCTTAAAAGAGAGGCCATTGACACTCCTTAAATTTCCTCCATCTTCAAGTATATTCATTGCCTCGTTGAAGCTGAGATCGGATTCACCTCTAAAGATAAAATCGAAACTTTCTCCATCGTTACAATTTGCGATTTCTTTATACATCAGGGTGGCATGATAGCCGCCCAGAGCAATTCTAATGTCAGGATGGATATTTTTTATAAACCTGGCAATTTTCAAAGCGGTGTCGTATTGAAAGGTCATGGCGCTTAAACCCACAACATCGGGATTGGTTCTGTTTAACGCTTCCAATACTGCTCCCTGGATGTTTTTCCGTCTGCTAATAAGGTCGGCAACATTTACCTTATGTCTCTTGTCCAGGTTACCTGCCAACGAAATGATGGCAAGGTTGGGAGGAGTAATTACTTTTGTAGGATAACCCAGCGTTATATCAGGCATGGACATTAAAAGGATATTCATTTTATAGTCGCTCCTACCAGGGGTTCTGACTTATAGATATTCTTATATTTAAAAATCTTGAATGTTAAAAACAGGTGTACAATAACGAGTTTTAAGAACGACGTATCGTCAGTGTTATAGGCATAAAAATCCGCACTCTTTTCCAGGGATTCACGGGATCTCCTGGACCTGATTTTTTGAAAATGAAAAAACCGTTTGAACGAATAACTCTTTTTATACAGGCCAATGACCTGCTGGTAGAATTCCTTCCGTTTAAGTTTTGTAGGAAGTACCGAATGGGCAAAATCATAATAATCATAGTTCCTTATGGCAAGCTGTTGGCATGTTTCTTCAAACAAGTCGGTGCCAGGTAAAGGGGTTAACACCGGGAAGTTCGGACTGAACAGACATTTGTCCTTTACATATTGATACAGCTCCTCAAAATCTTCTTCGGAAAATCCGGGATCAACGATTAATTGTGCAAGAACATTAATACCTATTTTTTTCAAGATACGGATGGCTTTATTATTTATTTCAGCTGAAATCCCTTTGTTTAATTTTTTCAATACATCGTTCTTATACGATTCAAATCCTACCGTTAGGGACTTGACCCCCATTTCTTTTAAGCTCATCATAAGGTCAGGATGTTTAACGATAGTATCTGCACGGGCGTACATAACAAATTTCTTTTTAATTTGATGCTTTTTTATCATTTCGGTGAGTTTCCAGGCCCGTTTAATATCCTGAATGGTGTTGTCATCAGAAAAACAGACAATTCTATTGGACCTGGGCAGACTTTTTAATTCATCGATAAGGGAATCAACACTTCGTGTTACATACTTACCTTTCATTAATTTCCAGCAGGCACAAAATGTACAGCGAAAAGGACATCCACGGCTGCTCATGATGAGGGAAACTTTTTGTTGCACTGTATTACGATACCTGTATTTTTGTGTTAAATGCCTCGCGGGCATAGGAAGTGAATCGAGAGCCACTTTTACAGGTTGCTGTTCAGTAAAACAAATTCCCCCATTCTCCACGAGCGCGATATTGTTCACCCCCTTAATATCCCCCCCATTTACCAGGATATCGATGTATTCTTTGAACGTTTGATCGGCATACCCTAAAAATATAGTATCAATAAAGGATTCGGCAAAATCCTGGGGGATGAATGTTGCATGATGTCCACCGATTAAAGTTTTTATCTTATTGTCAAATAGTTTAACTTCGTTGAGAATTCTCTTAACTGTGTTAACATCACAAGTGTATGCAGTTGCGCCAACGACATCCGGTTTGAACGTTCTTAATTTTTTCTCGAGGTTTTTCTCAATCCTCATGTCAAATATGTCAACTTCATATTCTTCCACTGATGCGGCAATGTATTCAAGTCCCAGAGGTTCATACGTTTTTGTACTGAGAATGTTGGGATTTAACGGTGGTTTTATTAACAATATTTTCATTTTTTCGCTATTTCCTTATCTTCTTCTTCAGGAAAAAAAATGGAGCCAGGCGGAGTCGAACCGCCACTTCAGCCTTGCGAAGGCTGCGTTCTCCCATTAAACCATGGCCCCGTTTATATTTATATTTATATTTTCTTACTTTCTATCTTATCTACCAGGTGCATGACCTCGTTCCACTTATTATCGTTCATTTTGGCACCAATCACTTCCACTACTTTCCCAGCAGCGGCAGAAGCCAGTTGGCCGCATATATCCAATGAATACTCCTTTGCCAGGCCATAAAAAAAACCGGAGGCATATAAATCACCAGCACCCGTGGTATCCACTGGCGTTACAGTAATGGGATCAATTTGGTATCGCCGGTTCCCTTCAGCGATTAATGAACCCTGTTTACCGATTTTTACCACAGCCATTCTACATTTTTTTGAGATTTCTGTCAATGCCTCTTCCGGGTCTTCTTTCCCGGTAAACGCCCTGGCCTCTTCTTCATTGGCAAATACAATATCAATATAATCCTCCACAATGGTACGAAGAAAATCGACATTCTCTTCAACAATATTATAACTGGCAAGATCGATTGAAGTCTCATTCCCGGCCTTTCTGGAAAGGATTACCGCCTCCTGAACCAGTGCGTGATTTTGCACAAGGTAACCCTCCAGGTGAAAATAATCATAGCCTTTAAAAAGATCAATGTTTAAATCCGATTTATCCAGTTCAATGGCAGCACCCAGGTAGGTGGCAAAGGTTCTTTCCGAATCTTTTGAGATCAAGGAGATGCATTTGCCTGTCTCTTCCCTACCTTTGAACAGGGAGGAATGAATGTTGTTTTGTGTCATATATGAGCGGAAAAAAGAGCCATACTCATCGTCACCGATTTTTCCAATATAGCCGGCAGGAGCACCCAATTGCGCCAATCCATGGATGCTGTTGGCCACTGAACCTCCTGAGGATTTCTGTTTATCCAGTGAAGCTGCAGCTTCCAGGATGTTTTTGGCCTTCTGTTTATCCACCAGTGTCATGCTTCCTTTTTTTAGACCAAAGTTTGATAAAAGTGTATCATTCTCCAGCCTTATTAATACGTCAACCAATGCGTTACCAATACCCAAAACTTTTTTCATTATCATTTTTTCCCTTTTTTAAAATTCCACAGCCTGAAATCAAGTCACGATGTTCTGTTCTTTCATATAAGCCGTTAATTTATCAATAAACTCTTTCGTTTTTTCAATTTCCTTATTCCTGGCAGCGATATTAAGTTCCGAGGCGATTTCAGTTCCTTCATCGAGTCCAAATATTCCGGCTGTTCCTTTTATATCATGAGCAATTTTAGCAATTTCCTCCAGGTTGTTCTCTTCATATAATCGCCTTAAATCAATCAAATTTTGAGATACTGTCTCCATAAATTCCTGTTTTAAGCCGTCCATAAATATTTGATCCGAATCCTTTGAGTCATCACACATTTTTGACTCCTTCGCATGTTTGGATGTTTTTGTCAGTCACTAAAGTCTCCCGGTAATCACTTTTTCAATTTCATTATTATCCTTCATTAGAAGAATGATGGAATTTAAAGAATCCAGCTCTCGCTCGTCCAGTAATGCATAGGCAGCAATGATAATTTTATCTCCTATTGCCCCAAGACGTGCTGCAGCACCGTTTAATATGACATCCCTGGAACCTTTGTCCCCGGTGATGACATAGGTTGTAAAACGACTGCCATTGTTAATATTATATACCTCAACCTTTTGAAATTCTCTTAATCCTGCTTCCTTTATCAGGTCTGGATCAATGGCAATACTTCCTGGATAATTCAACTCTGCACCGGTTACGGTGGCTCTATGTATTTTTGAGATTAAAAATGGAATCAACATTTTAAATTTCTCCTAAAATAAAATTGTCGATAAGTCTTGTTTTTCCAACCCTGACAGCCGCTGCAGCCAGGGTGTTACTCCGATTAATATCAACTGTTTGTCCCTTCTGGTTTTTTGAAAAATTCTCCAACCTGTCAAGGGTAACCACTTCCACGTAATCGATAGTTATTAAGGGACTCTTTTTTAATTCTTTTTCGATGAGGGCCTTTATTTCAGACGCCTCTTTTAAACCCGCCTCGATTTGTCTTTTTGCCTCTACCAACGCTCGGGGCAAATGCAGTGCCGCCTCTCGCTCCTCAACGGATAAATATGCATTGCGGGAAGAGAGTGCCAGGCCGTCCGTATCTCTCACAATAGGCATTACCTTTATGGATATGTCGAGATTTAAATCAGCAGCCATTCGCTTTAGCACTATCGCCTGCTGTGCGTCTTTTTGCCCAAAATATGCAATTGTCGGATTTACAATATTAAACAATTTCAATACAACAGTGGTAACACCTCTAAAATGGGTCGGTCTTGATTTTCCACAAAGTACTTTTCCCATGGTTTCCACCTCCACAAAGGTGGAATACCCTGCCGGATACATCTCCGTTGAATTGGGAAAAAACAATAAATCAACGTCCAATTCCTTTAGCAATGCTTCATCCCTTTGCAAGTCCCGAGGATAACGGTTAAAATCCTCATTGGGCCCGAACTGGGTGGGATTCACAAAGATTGATACCACTGTAACATCATTTTCTTTTTTACTCTGTTCGATCAGGCTGAGATGACCCTGATGGAGGTATCCCATGGTGGGAACAAATCCGATAGACTGCCCCTGGTGTTTCTTTATCTCTTTTTTTACTCCATCAATCGTTTTTATTATTTTCATTTTTCCACTTCTTTATTTTTACTATTTTTCAGGTAAAAGCTTTCGCTGTCACCTGGGAAATTACCTGAATGGATATCTTTTATATAGTTTTCCAGGGCATTATATATAGTGGAATAGGTATCTGCGTATTTTCTTACAAATTTAGGGATATAAAAATCAGTGAACCCCACCAGGTCATGAAACACCAGGATCTGCCCGTCGCAATATTTTCCTGCACCTATCCCAATCGTCGGAATAGAGAGGCGTTCAGTGATGGACCTGGCTATTTCCACAGGAATCGATTCCAGTACGACAGCAAAAACACCTCGTTTTTCCAGTTCCACAGCATCTTCCACCATCTCATCGGCTTTGCGTTTTAGCTTGCCCTGGATTTTAAAGCCTCCCATCTGATGGATCGATTGAGGTGTCAGACCCAGGTGGCCCAATACAGGAATTTCCGCATCTATTATCGCTTCAATCACTTTAAACCGTTTCCTTCCCCCTTCCAGTTTTACTGCTTCTGCACCCCCTTCCTTCACAAATCGGACAGCATTTTCAACCGCTTTTTCAGGTGACGTATGAAAAGACCCAAAGGGCATATCGCTGACCACCAAAGACAGAGGTTCTGCGCTGGAAACCAAGCGGGTATGGTAGATCATCTCCTCCATTGTTACCTTCAGGGTATTCTTATTTCCTTGAAGAACCATGCCCAGTGAATCTCCCACCAGGATCAGATCGATACCTGCTTCTGATGAAACTCTGGCGGTTGGAAAATCATAAGAAGTAACAGCAGAAATTTTTTCCCCGCGTTTCTTCTTATTCTTCAGTGTTATAACCGTTTGTTTCGTTCGTTTCTCTTCATGCAGGGGCATAGTACCGGGTTCCTTTTTTATGATTATATATTTCCTTCATCAGGTTATTGATATCCGATTGATCATCCAGGTCCATCTTTTCCATATTCACCACCAGCAGGGGAGATATCTTGAAGTTAAAAAAATAGTAATTATAAGCTTCAAAAACCTCTCTCCAATACTCGGTAGGGGTATTTTTTTCCACCTGGCTTCCTGATTCCTGGATTCGTTTTAACATTTCTGCGAAGGAAATCTGCAAATAGATGACCAGGTCGGCTTTCACTACATTCTGTGAGAAAATGTTAAATATTTTTTTATAAATTTCAAGTTCCTCGTCATTCAGACCCAGGTGAGCATAAATACCATCCCTATAAAAAATATAATCGCAAACAGTGGTCTTATGAAAAAGTCCTTTTTGTTTTATCTCCAGTTGTTGGGCATAACGATTCAGTAGAAAGATCAATTGGGTTTTTAGCGGTAGTGAATTGTCAGAATTCGATAGGTTGCTGTAGAAATCATTCAAAAAGGGATTATCTTTGTTATCGAGGATTAATCGTGCATTTAATTTTTGAGAGAGAACTTCCGCCAGCCTGGTTTTTCCAGACTTTACCAAACCGTCAACAATTATATATTTGAATTCACTCATTGGGATATTGGATTATACCATGTCTTCCCAATGATGTAAATCTATTTAAGGTAAGAGGTAAGAGGTAAGGGGTAGCGAGGTAGATGGGTAGAGGGGTAGAGAGGTAGGCTTACGAAGGCTATTTAAAAGAGCTAATAAAAAATTATAGAGAGTTCTTTTGGATTAAAAAGTAGCTCTTTAAAATCTCTCCCTTTACCTCTTTACCTCTTTATCTCTCTACCTCTTAAGCTTCTTTTCTTAAAAGAATCACAAAAAATTCAGAGATTTTATCTTTCCTCTTGAAAAACCCTAATATTTTTAATAGAATATAGGTATGAATAAGAAAAACAATCCGAAAGATAGGCACAAAGGAGGCCAGCATTCCAGAACAGAGAAAGAAGATTCCATTGAGATGGAGGCAGTCGTGCTTGAGACCCTTCCCAATGCTACATTTAAGGTGGAGCTGGTCAATGGGTACAAGATACTGGCTCATATTTCAGGAAAGATGCGTAAGAATTTTATTCGTATCCTTCCTGGGGATAAGGTGATAGTGGAAATCTCGCCTTATGATATAACCCGCGGCCGCATTATTTACCGATATAAGTAATATTAAACACATTCCCAAAAGTATGAATGATGAGTTGGTTCGATGAATGATGAAGGGGCTTTATCCATTTACAAACAAGTTCGATTCGTTTTCAGGTCTCTATTATTGAATCCTACTTATCCATTTCATAATATTTTCTGATGTCGGAGATTATCTTTTCAGTAGAAGGAGGCTCACAGGGCGTATGTTCCAATGGATTATCATACGGATGAAAATGCCATTCTTTCAAATTATCATATCCAAAAATTCTTTGATTATTTTTAATGAGTGCAACATCAATCCTGCCGTTTCTTGCATTGTACCGAAGAGCGATAAAATAGTCGTCATGTAGATATATTTTTGCTTTTAATGATTTTGGGGTTTTAATAAGAAATTCAATCCGATATTCTGAGAAGTTTTTTTCCAAGGCTTGTTGAACGTCTTCAAGGAAGCGTTGCATCTCCGGTTATCCTGCCTTGCGCATCTGGATTTTGGATAAGGCTGAGAGTAGTTCTTTTTTTTCCATTTCCATCATTTCCCAATCCATAAAATCACCCTCTATCTCATAGCTGTGTTTATTTTCTATCTCTCCTTCATCCCACATTTTTTCAAATTCATTAAAAGAGGTGCCGTATTTTTTCTCAAATTTTAAAATTTCACTGTTGTATTTTTCCAGTTGGGTTTCTAACGCAGAAATGAGAAATGTATGAATTTTTTCTTTCAGCACTTCCTGGCCGAAGGACTCGGCAAGGGTATTATATAGATTATTATCTATCTCAATAACATTTGTCATCCTATCCTCCATAGGTTATATTATATCATCTTAAATATTGAATGTTAATCAAATAACCCATTTAATTCCCATTTTTTATCGTACGAGCATATCTCTTACCTGTTTACCACTCTCTCGTTATTATTTTTTTTTGCATGTTCTCTATTTTCTTTTTCCTGCATGAACTATGAGTGTTGAGTTATGAGCTTTGCGGTTTGTTTAATCTGATTCCAGGCACGGTCTACATGACTTTTTTCCATATTGGTCTGACCAATCACCAAACGGAGGGTGTAATCGCCGTTCAATTTTGTGTGAGTGAGATAGAGTTTCCCGCTTTCATTCAAAGTTTCCATCAGCGTGGCGTTTAATCGATTCAATGTTTCAGTGTCTGTCACGCCTTTGGGTTTGAAACGGAAACAGACGGTGGCAAAAGGTACCGGCGCCAATAATTCAAATTCATCGGATGCTTCGATCTCATCTGCAAGTTCCTGTGCCCATTGGATATGTTGCCTTACCTTTTCTCTTATACCTGAGGCACCGAAGGTGCGGATCACAAACCAGAGCTTCAACGCCCGGAAGCGGCGCCCCAATTGAATGCCCCAGTCCCTGTAATTGTTGACCCGGTCCCCTTCTTTTGTTTTCAAGTACTCCGGAAGAATTTCAAACGTGCGGATCAGGGTTTCCTTATCTTTTACAAAATAGGCGGAACAATCGAAATTGGTAAACATCCATTTATGAGGGTTGAACACAAACGTATCCGCCATCTCAATCCCTTTGATCAATTCTCTTTTTTCAGGTAAAACCAGTGCCGTTCCTGCATAAGCGGCATCCACGTGGAGCCAGATGCCCTGTTGGCTGCAAAATGTTCCGATCCATTCCAGGGGATCGACAGCCGTGGAACCAGTAGTGCCAAAGGCTGCCACCACTGCAAGGGGAATGAAACCATGCCCCCTGTCCTGCGCAACTGCCGCTTCAAGTTTCTCCGGGATCATGGCATACGCATTGTCCACATCGATTTTCCTGAGATTTTCTTTTCCAAGCCCTGCAATTTTAACCGCTTTTTCAATGGAAGAGTGAGCCTCTGAAGAGCTGTAAACAATAAATCTCTTTTTATCGTAGAATCCGTCCTGGTTGACGCCATAATCGGAAAATTTTTCCCTGGCGCTCAATAGGGAGCAGAGAGTAGCGGTGGAGGCCGTATCCTGGATCACGCCGGTAAAGCTTTCCGGCAGACCCACCATTTGAGCTGTCCACTGCATGACCCGTTCTTCCAGTTCAGTGGCTGCCGGAGACGTTTGCCAGCTCATGCACTGAGCACCAATGGCTGCAGTGAGCATTTCCCCCAGCAGGGAAGGGAAGCTGTTGTTGGCATTAAAATAGGCACAAAAAAAAGGGTGCTGCCAATGAGTAATGCCCGGGAGAATAATGTCCTGGAAATCCTTAAAAATAGTATCAAAGGATTCTCTCGCTTCGGGCGGAGTCAGCGGTAATTGTTTCATCACCTGGCCCGGTACTGACCGGGATTTCACCGGGTATTGTTCTATATTTGCAAAATAATCGCAAATCCAATCAACCAACTCATGTGCCCTGTTCTTAAATTCTTGTATATCCATTTTAAATCATCCTTTTATTTTTTTTGCCGCGGATTGGCACGGATTTTTTTAAAATTAAATTTATCCGTGTTTCTCATGCTACGTAGCGAAGCTACTTCGCAGAGTAGCAATCTACGTTTATCCGTGGCTAATATTTTCATCACCGAATTTAGCCAATGCACCGATAGAAACAGGTTTCAAAGGGGGCCTGGCGCCAAAGGGTTCGAGAGTTTCAGTCGCCTGTTTTGCCAGGACCTTTAAGATATCGTAAATTACAGGCCCGCAAATTCTACCCTGGCAATTGCCCATGGAAATCCTTACCGCGGTTTTTAAACCTTTGGGCGTCGTAAAACCACTGTCGAACCCTCTTTTGATTTCTCCCATGTTTATATCTTCGCATCGGCAAATAATTGTGTCACCAGGGATATCTGAGATAGCCTGTTCAGGGATTTTATACAGGGAGTTAAAACAATCCACAAATTTCATATGTTGGTTTCTTTCCTTTGTTAATTTTTTCAATTGCCTATAGTAGTTATCATTATCTATCTTTTCAAATTTATTTAGTATGGTAAACGCAGCGATTTTTCCTTCGTTAATGGACTTAAGCGCGCCGCCCACCCCGGTAATTTCACCGGCAGCCAGGACATTTTTTATCGATGTTTCCAGACCCTCATTGACCGCCACTGTCCATCCCCCTTTCCGTTCAGAAAATTCCAGGTCGCATCCTGCCATTTGGGGGCCTTCGATATTGGGCACAAAACCATATCCCACAGCCAGGGCATCGGTTTTGTAGATTTTTTCGGTTCCCTCTATCAGTTTACCAGCGGCATCCACTTTTCCCACCACCACTTCTTCAAGGGCCTTCGATCCCCGGGCTTCCACGATTTTTCTTCTGTACTTTATCGGCACTCCGGAGAGGTAGATCCTGGATAAAAATTTGCCTCCCTCTGCAAATTTTGAAAACTGGTGAAACAAGAGTGGAAGCATTTTAATTTTATCCATCATCCCGGTTTGTTCCAGGATAGCAAAAAGTTTTCCTTTGTTTTTAAGAAATTCGTATCCCACAGAAAAGAGGAACAGACCCGACCCGGCCATCAGCATTTTCCTGGCAGGAAGGATACCCGAACTTTTCATCATTACTTGCACCAGGCCAGTGGAATAAACACCGGGTAAGGTCCACCCTTTGAAAGGTAAAAACCGTTCCCTGGCACCGGTGGCGAACAAAAGCACATCATAAGAAACGGAAAGAACCTCTTTTCTTTCCGATTCCATCATGAGTCGATTGCTTGGGTAAACCCCCACCACACAGGTGCGATTCATGATCTTTATTTTCTTTTTTTTTATATTATTGACAAACCTGAACCCGATCTTTTTTATATATCCGGGCCGATAGGAGGGATATTCTCCCAGTTCATCCGGGATTTTTCGCAGCAGTTGTCCGCCGATATGGATATTTTCATCTACCAGCAAGATACTTAAATCATAATCTGCAAGGAGACCTGCTGCCACAATACCAGAGAATCCACTTCCCACAATCACAACGTTATATTTATATCTCGTATTATTTTTAGACATCGATTTCAATCTCCATATTATGTTCCACTTCGGTCATACAGGATCGGATATTGGGTATACCGTTAACCGTGACAATGCATTCAAAACATGTGCCCATACCGCATAAAGGTCCGCGAGATTCGTAATAGATAGGGCTCTTTTTTAATTTTTTATACCCGGCAGCCATTAACGCAGCCAGAAGGGTTTCACCCCGATAAGCCAAAACCTCTTTCCCATTGACCAGCAGTTTCACCTTGTCTTTTCTCTTTATCGTACCGATTCTTAAATCATCCATATTCAACCTCACAGCCGAATTACAAATTGTTGAAAGTTAAACTTACATTTAACTCCCTTTTTTGTCAAGTCCAAAAGTGAAATTAGTTGAGTAATGTGAGTTGGTGAGTTGGAAAGTTAATCCTAATTCACCCCACTCACCCTACTCACCTTACTCACCCACTCACCCTTGACTTTAAATCACCTCTATGTTATAAAAAAAAATGCATTTGCAAAGTTCTGGGTCAAAAAAAACGTATGATATAGCCATTATTGGTGGGGGGATCATCGGATTGGCCACTGCCTTCTATCTCAGTCAAAAAGGAATAAAACTGGCAGTGATCGAGAGGAAATATATCGCTTCCGGTTCTACGGGCCGGTGTATCGGTGGTATTCGGCAGCAGTTCTCAACGCCTACTGCCATTCGTCTGATGAAGGAAAATGTCACGCTTTTTTCCCAAATGGAAGAGGAATTCGGCTTTACAGTGGAATTTCACCAGGGAGGATACCTTCTGTTGGCCCACAGCCTGGAGATGAAGGAAATCTTTAAATCTAATATCGAACTCCAACAAAAAGAAGGTGTCAATGTATCACTGCTGACCCCGAAGGAAGCGAAAGAAGTTGTGCCGGACCTGGATATCGAGGGACTTCTTGCTGCTGCCTTTTGTGCCGATGATGCCCAGGCGTTTCCTTTTCCTGTGCTTAAAGGATATAAAAACAAAATTGAACAAAATAAAGGTGATTTTTATCTTTATAACCCGGTCATCACGTTTGAAAAGAAAAAAAATTTCCTTCTGACCCTGGAAAACAGTACAGTGCTGGAAGCAGAAAAAGTATTATTAAGTGCAGGCCCCTGGACCGCGGAGTTGGGAAAACAGGTGGGTTTGGACCTTCCTCTTTTTCCTGAGCGGCATGAAGCCATGATCACGGAGCGGATTCCCAAGTTTTTTGAGCCCATGGTAGTGGATTACCGGAAGGATGGTTGTTATTTTCATCAATTGATCAGTGGTCAGGTGATTGGGTGTTACACGCCTGTTCCCAATGTTCCGGGAATCCGTGAGGATGCCTCTTTCGAGTTTCTGCCCCGATTAGCTAAACGGATGATGCGGTTGGTGCCTTGTCTTGGGAAAGCTGCCATTCTTCGTCATTGGGCGGGTTGTTATACCATGACACCGGATGGGAATCCTATTGTTGATGAGTCTGGGATTGAAAATTTATATATAGCGTCTGGAATGAGTGGGCATGGGTTTATGTTTGGCCCGGCCATTGGGAAGCATCTGGCGAATTTTATGTTAACCAGTAAATGGGATACGGATTTTGCCGAATTTTCAATAAATCGTGCGTTTGAAGGGAAAGAAGCGTTAAAATAGAGGAACTTATAAAAAGTTTTTGGAGGTCCAGGAACCTTTTTTCAAAAAGGTTCTTGGCCGCCGGAGGCATTTTTAAGTTGGATGGGCAGGTTTTGAATTCAGGGGAATTATTCAGGAGGGAGGATTTCTTGGCAGGTAAGGCGGATTATATCCCCGCGTTCGTTCTGTGCTGCCCATCCCGCACGAAAAGATCCGAACGTATAGCCGCCTTGTGCGGCGTTCGGATAATAGCCCTTAAAAGATAACCTTAATTCACCAGCATCGGTATTCTTTCTTGAGAGTCCCCTTTTCTTGACTGTCCTCTATTTTTCCCCCATTTTTCAATCTCTCAACGCCAAAGTAGGGTGTTTTGTCAGCAATTCATAAAGACATTTGTTGGCAAATTTGTTTTCATTTTTAAAATATAAGTCAAAGAATGAGCGCATTGCACTAAGCTTTGATTTTCCTTTATTTTCTTCAATTACATCAATAAGCTGACGCATCTTATACTTATGATTCCTTAAAGCAATTTGTATAAGCTTTTCATAAACATGCTGCCATGCTTCTTTTAGTAGAAGCAAATAAACGACAAAATCCCCTTCAGGATCAAAGTTATAACTGGGATTGAATTTCAGAAACACGTTGAAATTATCGATAACATTTAGATATTTTCGTATACTGAATATTTCTGCTTGTAAACCACCGTCTGCAACCATTTTAGCCAATGCATCGGATTTTGGTTTATTTGGAATTCCCTCCCTCCACTGATATTGCTCTAAAATGTACTTATATAACATCCCATATATATCTGAGCCATAGGGCATTGAAATGGTCAAATTAAAAATCTTACGGAAATAATTGATGGCAAACATCTCTTCAATATCGCTGTAGTGAGCGGAGATAAACTGTTTGGCTATACGGGTGTCAATCCCACAAATGAAAATACTATTGCAATTCTTCGTTACAAACAAATTCTTGAGGGCTTCAAGCAACTGAATCGAATCATCCGGTAGACAGCGGTCCAGGTCATCAAAAAAAATAATCACCGGTTTATTATCATTTTTCTTACTAATCCTATTAATTAAATCCAGAAATTCCTTTTTTATAGTTTCGATGGTATTTTTATATTTTTTATAGGAAGGTAGCTTTTTCTTTTCCACCGTTTCAAAACTCCCAGTTACATCTTTCAATGATAAATTATTTCTGGTAACCATCTTCAATCCCACATCCATCCCGCACTGCAATAGAACCCTCAGCATCTTGCTCCCACTCGCTTTCATTTCAGTTAATATTGTATTATACTCATCGGCCAAGCACTGTAAAAAAGCCAGGACAACACTTTCCGTTTGACGGTATTCCCAGGGATTAAACCAGAAAACCGGGTATTTCTCCTCTTCTAATTTTTTCTGCAGCATTTTCATAACCGTCGTTTTACCTGTTCCCCATAAACCATCGATGGACACGGCATAAGGTGGCTGTATAGAATGAGTAATCAATTCAAAAAATGCTCGACAAATGATCTAACATTATTAAAGACATCCTCTTCAACAGGATACAACAGTGGGTCTAAGGCTCGTAATTTCATCTTAACTTTCCTTCGTCCTCGTTTTTTTTATTTTAATTTTCTATTATAATAGAATTTTAATAGAAAATACAGGTTTTCAACTTGATAAATTATTTTTCTTTATAAGACAAATACAAATATTTGTATCAAGTAGATATTTCATTTGAAAAGGTTTTCTCGGTTTTATTCTTCCGGCTGTTCCCTATCTTCCATAAAATCGTCTGAAAATTTGTCTAAACTGTCAAACAAAGGGCGCCATGGGTCATGGTACGGAATAAGAACCACAGAATTCCCTATCTTATTGATAAAAACTTTATCGTCATCAAAATTAAACTGTTTTGGTAGCCTTACAACCTGGGTTTCTCCTTCCTGAAGTATTTCCACAACATTCATAATTAGCTCCTGTATTTTTTTAATCTATATAATTATAATACTAAAATATTGTTTTATCAACATATTTTTCCCAGGATTATCAATGTTGGGAAAAATTAAAAAGGTATTTTATTTACCTTTTGTGAGCTATAAAACCGGACGGTCGCCCAAGGCGACACTACGTCCGGTATCTTTTGGGACGTGGATGGGCAGGAAATGATGGACTTTTAAGGCTTAAACCTGCCCATCCTATTTTTTTTTATCTTTTTAGAGCTATCGATGCCTCCGGCGGCCCGCTTTTTGTAAAAAGCGGGGCAAAAACTTTTTATTTGCATGGCCGTTTTATATTGCGAAATTCGAGTCATTTATTCCAATCCCGAAGGTAACGGAAATCAATCCCTACAGTTCGAGGCTGCAATTTACAAATCGGCGGCATGGTTCGCTTGTATTGAGTATTGATAATCATCTTTTTAATGCGATCGATATCCTTTCTGGAATACCCGGCTTTTTCTATTTCCTCCACTTTTTTCCTGCAATCAATTAATTGATAAAGGATTTCATCCAATTTTTTATACGTAATGCCTATCTCCCCCTCATCAGTCTGGTCCTGCCATAAGTCCGCAGACGGCTTCTTCGCAATGATCTCTTCTGGAATGTTTAAATGACGCGCCAATACATATAGCTGGGTTTTATAGAGGTCACCGATGGGCAAAAAAGCAGCGGCAGAGTCACCATAAAGGGTGGTATAACCAATTAATAATTCACTCTTATTGGAGGTTCCGGCCACCAGCGCCTTTTTCCTGGCTGAAAAATCATAAAGCACAGACATCCGCTCCCTTGCACATTTGTTGCCGATTAACATCTTATCATCCGTGGGAAAACGGTCAAAATAACCATCCACCGAAGGTGAGATATCAATAACTTCATACGTTACCTTTAATCCATCACAAATCCCTTGGCCGTCTTTTACACTATCCTCAGATGATAACTTGTAAGGCATTAACAGGGCAAACGTATTGTCACTGCCCAATGCCCGCTGGGTGAGAGTCAATACCACAGCGGAATCAACACCTCCAGATACACCTACAATAGCATTTTTAAAATTATTTTTATATACGGCGTCTTTGATAAAACGAACCAATACTTTCTCTATTACCTCTAGATTCAGGTTCATCTCAAGCATTTAATATCCTCTTTAATTCATTAAAAATGACTTCGGGTTTATCATCCCTTAGATAATTGCCGCTGATTCGCGCTCTTCGCACTAATTCTTTACTGATCTCAAAATCCAGGGTTTCCTCATCAAAATAAGCGGCTTTTTGAACGATTCCCTGCCCGGGAGCCGCATAAAAAGACCCACCACCAAAACCCATACCATCTTCATAACCAGTACGATTGACAAAAACATAATTCTGATGATAATTGATGGCATACACCTCTCCCGCCTGCTCCCACAATTTCAAAGAGGAAAAACCATCTTTTTTTGACAATCCTCTATAAGGACTGTTGGATATGCCAATTAAAAAATCGACATCCTGTAGATAATACAAATAGGCAATCACAGGGAAAAGCATTTCCCTACAGATGATAATACCGGCGGTGAAATCGCCTGCCTTAAAGGCCCTGAATTGCTCGCCCGCTTTAAATATCATCTGCTCCTCAAACATGCCGAAATTGGGCAGCTGCACTTTCCGGTGCTGGTGAAGCAGCTCTCCTTTGGAAAAATAGAAAGCACAATTGGTGAAAATGCCTTCCAGCTCTTCATAGGGCGCACCCATAACAATATCTATTTTTCGGCTCAATTCTTTGAATTGAGTCATTATTTCATCATCAGGCGTTAAGGATACATCATAGAGGATATCCTTCAAATGATATCCGCTGATACTGAGTTCCGGGAAAATGATCAAATCTTTTTTATCGGTGACAGCTTCCTCTATTTTTTTTTTGTGAAATTCAAGGTTTTTTGCAATATTTCCCAGTGCCGGGCTAAATTGAATGGCTCTTACTTTCATAAGGATACTATAACATACAGACCTTTTTTTTTCAAATCACACATTGAACCCCGATTCACCATCAAAAGAATGGTGAATCGGTGTTCAAGGTTCTATGTTCAAGGTTCAACGTTGATGAGCTTAAAATAATAATAAACTTTTTTAAGTACTTTGAAACAAACATTGAACGTTGAACTTTGAACATTGAACACCAAATCCACCATCTTCTAAAAATCAGGTGGTGGATTTTGGTGAACCGAACGCGATAAATCGCCGTCTCTACATGATCTTTACAATTCGTTTTTGGAGAATTAAACCGGAAATAGGCAGCACGATGGCAGAATGCAAAAACCAGGCAAAGAAAAATCCCAATACGTAAATCAAAACCTTTACAGCGCTTTCCACACCGATGGTAAAGAGAAAAGAGATTAAACCGAAAGGTATCAATAAGAGCAAAAAAGCCAACGCCTCCATGAGGGTAAGCCGAAGCGCATACCGCTTTAACCGAAGGATGGAATCCGGATGAGAGGATTCTTTGAATAGTTCCTGTCCGTTTATATATGGGGCAGCCAGGGCTGTTAGTAATTTAAAAGGTATTCGATAAATGCCACTCTTTTTTAAATTCTCTTTTATTTTTTTTAATGTTTCTCCTGGATTTTGAGGAAGATTCACCCTCGTAGAGTCTGAACCGGCTTCCTCTATTTCACTTTCATGGCCTTCCAGGCGGTGGAGAAAGCGGATAAAATGAATATTTAAACCTAAATCCCATTTCAAAAAGATGGTACGCCGGATCAAAAAGCTGAGAAGAATGATAACTACTAAATAAGCCACAAATACCTGGTGATTATTGGAAGTGTAACTGATAAAAAAAGCGGCGATGGTAATGGCAATGATAAGTAAAAAATAAAAAAGATTAAACATTAAATGCAGCAGAAAAGGCCCCATGGAAAAACTGAAAAACAATAATACGGTTTTTAAATCCGTCATGGTATTATTATCATCATCTGAGTTTGAGGCTGATTAAACTGATCAGGGTAAAAATAACGGCAATAATCCAGAATCTTACCACAATCTTGGGTTCTGCGATACCCAGGAATTGGAAGGAATGATGAACCGGTGCCCGATAAAAAATGCGGCGCTTCAACATTTTTATGCCAATATAGTCCTGGATAAAAACAGACAGAAACTCGATAACAAAAACACCACCAGCAATTAAAAAGATGATCTCCTTTTTCAATAAGATGGCACTGGTGGCGATAACTCCACCCAGGAAGAGGGAGCCGGTATCTCCCATAAATATCTCGGCCGGGTACGTGTTAAACCATAAAAAGGCAGCTATGGCACCGACTAAAGCACCTAATAAGATTACGATCTCACCACACCCATCGATATAGGGAAACAAAAAATACTGGGCCAATTTAGAATTACTTAACACATAAGCAAAAACAGCATAAACCACTGCTACCAGTGAAGTAGGTACCGCGGCCAGGCCGTCAAGACCATCAGCAAAATTAATGGAATTGGATATCCCAATGATTACCAATATGATAAAAGGATAATAAAAATAAGAGAGATCCAGCACAGGATTCTTGATAAAAGGGACAAATAATTTTGTGCTTAACTCCGCTGGGAAGAACGGTGAACTGGGGGAGAGGACCAGGAGAGCCAATATGATTCCAAAAAGAACCTGGAAAAAAAGTTTGACACCACGGCTCATACCTCCATCACTGGAACCTCTGACATTCTTCAGATAGTCATCAAAAAAGCCCAGAGCGGTGAACCAAAAAGCAGCGAATAAAATAATTCGTAAAAATGGATTATCCAGTTTCCCCCATAAGAGCACAGAAATAAGAAAAGAAAGAAAAATAATAATACCTCCCATGGTAGGAGTACCTTCCTTATTCCTGGGTGAAATATCACCGTAATCCCTGGCTCTTTCCCTGAAATTTAACTGGAAGATGATATTGATTAGTTTCCTTCCCAAAAAGACTCCAATCAAAAAAGATGTTAACATGGCGCTTAAGGTTCTGAAACTGATATAGGTCACCAGTCGATGCCCCGGTATATCCGATAATAAATTCATCAACCATATGAACATTTTTATTCGATCTCCTTATAAATCTTTTTAATGATCGATTTTAGTTTAAATTCAGGATACAGGTTATTGGAGGTGAGCAATATTTTATCCACATATTCCAGGACCTCGTCAGCGGTTAATATTTTCCTCCGGTAAAAGTTGTGCAATAATTGAAGTAATTCTTCCCGTATCAAGGAATTACTGCTCAAGAAAAGATTCTCTAGATTCTCGATTTCCTCTTTATCCCCGATTTTGCCTATCAATCGTAAAAGCGCCAGTTTCTCTTCTGTTGCAGCTTTTTTCATCCGCTTATGCAATGTCTCTTTATAGTCATTGTAATCAGTGAAAGTACCGCTCTGGGCAAGGTAATCGATGGCAGCCACCCGCACTTCATAATAACTGTCATTGAGTAATTCCATTAATAATTTTTTAATCTCCGAGTTCCAGACATTGAGCTGCCTTAAAGAATTAAGGGCATTCCGCTTTATAAATCCATTTTCTTTTCCAGATTTTAAAATATCCACCAGGTAACCGGCCTTGCTTTTATCTTTAAATAACCCGATCAATTTTACGCCAACATTTCGTATCTCCCACCGCCCGCTGGAGATATAAATACTGATCTTGTAAAGATAGTCGTCTTTATAAGCGTCACTCTCTTTGGCAACTTTTTCAAGGAACCTAAAGGGAGACAACATGGAAACAGGAACACTGGGACTTTTTTTCAATATTTTTTTCTTTACAATTAACAATTCAGTATTTTTTAACATCAATGAGGAGAGTAAATAGACAGAAATTCCAATAAAGGTCAGTGAGATCAATAAAACAATATTTCCCAACAGCCTGGAATCGAAATGAATCTTTTTAAAAATAAATTTAGCCTCGATCAACACAACCACCATTAATAAAGTAGCCAGGGTGGTTTTGAAAAAGGAGACCAGGAATTCCTTGTACTTTATGAGTATCTCTTCCGTGCCCAGTTTGATCTTTAATACGACAATCCTGATTAATGCAAAGAGGAGGAAAGAAATTGAAGTAGCCAGTGCAAGTCCTGCATAGGGTCCTTTTTCCGTACCTTCTTCCAAAAAATAAAATGGGGATCTTACCAGGTATATACAAAGCAGGATATTTACCAGCAGCATGTAGAAATTTAATTTCATTGAGGTTTTGATATCGATGCGGGCAGAGAATATTCTGACGGTCAACGAATGAATCCCCCATCCGATGAGACCAATGGAATAAAACTGGAGGGCATAGGCAGTATTGACAACACTGGCGGTGTCAAAACTCCCCCTCTCAAGTAATATCGATACAATGGGCCTGGCCAATACTACCATTAAAACAGATATGGGGGTTAAAAGGAAGATATTGGTTTTAATCCCATCCACAAACAATTGTTTGGCTCTTTTCCTATCAAATAAAGCGATTTTTTCAGAAAATTCCTTCAAAATCACACTGTTAATGGCTTGCGAGATAACGGCAAAGGGGAGTTCGTAGATGATCAATGCGAAATGTAGATAGGCAATGGAACCGGTTTTAAGCATGCCAGCCAACACTTTTCCCACCACCTCGGAAATTTTTGCAAAAATAACATCCAATGAGATAGGTACCAATTGGGAATAATATTTTCTGTTGAAGGGATTGTTAAGATTGATGACCGGCTTATAGGAAAATTGCATAGATTTGATTCGTAAGATTTTCGATATAAAGGGGAATAGGAAAAGAATTTGCATTAAGCCGCCCAATAAAACGCCATAGCCCAGGGAATAGAGACCAGAAACCGAATAGAACACCAATATCCCGGTAATGGTGCCAACAGAGAAGAAAATAGAAGAGGATTCGGCAATGCCGAAACTGTTAAAGGCTTTAAGGTAAGTCATCATAACAGCTGCCACCGTCACCAGGAATAGATACGGCATCATCAAACGTGTAATATTAATGGTTTCCTGGATCATGCCTTTGGCCGCAAATGTAGGGAAAAGGAGATTGACAATCGTGGGGGCCAGGGCAATGCCGAGAACAGTTGAGATAAGCGCCAATAAAAAAGTAAAATTAATAATCGATGACGCAGCTTCCCAGGTTTTTTTCCTGGTGGTACGGTGAAAGAGACGTGAAAAGATAGGTAGAAAGGCATTTTCCAGGGCGTTTTCAGCCACTATTCGCCGCATAAAGTTGGCGAAGGTCAGACCAATAGCAAAGATATCAGTGGCTCTGCCAGTACCGAAATAGGCGGCAATAACGATTACCCGAAAAAGACCGCCGATTCGGGACAACATGATTCCTAACGAAGAACCCAGTATCTTGGCGGTGGTACTTTTCTCTATCTGAACCTTCTCAACTTTCTCCAGGTAGCTTTTCAAAACAAACGTTTTTCCTGACACCTCTAATTTGGCGTCCTCCTGGAGATCTGCCCATTTCTCAACCTCATTACCCTCCACCCGCACAGTGCCCTTTAAGCGGCGAACAAGAATCTTCTCATTCTTGTTGAAGACCCTTAGCTCAATTAAGGTCTCCTCTTCATCCCCTTCAAGGAAAACATCGCACAAATAAGAATTACCAACTGTAGTGGAATCAAATATCAACTCAATATTTTTTTCACTCTCCTGGGCCTGGAGGTAAAAAATCTTAATCTGTTCTTCTTCGGATTTTTCTTTCCCTTTTAATATCAGTTCTAACTCTTTCAGTATCAATTCAGTACTGTTCTGTTTTTCGATTTGCCGGAGGTTTTTTCTCATGTTAAATAGGGCATCGCCATCAAAGAGGGTTTGCCGTATCACCTCCAGTAGTTTCATTTCCGGCACATAGATCGTCCGTTGATTGTTTTCGTATCTGACAGCCTCATAGACGACGTTTGCACCGCCAATCTTCTGAACCTCACGGGCATTGAGGATTTGGTGGTCCCCGGGCAAATCAATTTTGGGGATAAGAATAGAAGGAAGCCCCAGGGTGGTAATTTCTTTGATGGTGCCTGCACCCGCCCGTGATATGATGAGATCGGATATCGAATAAATTTCATCAATATTATCAAAATATTCCTTGATAATCAGCTTCCCTTCCACTTCGGGAGGGATTCCTATATCGCCAAGTATTTTTACAGTATCGTCATAGGCTTTATATTCAGTGGAATATCCCCTGCCGGTGGACAATATGACTGTCAAATGTTTCATAGCCATCAGCATGGGCACCACTTCTGCAACGGCATTATTAATGGAACGTGCACCGCGGCTGCCGCCAAATATAAAAATGACCTTATTCTTCTCCGGGATTTTATATTTTGCTTTTATATCTATACTCGTGTCTTTTTTTAACCGTATCGATTTCCGCAAGGGATAACCCGTGACCACCACTTTATCTTCCGGGAAAAAATGGGCAGTGGATGAAAAAGAGACACCGATTTTGGTGGCGAATTTGGCAATAAATCGATTTAACCGACCAGGGACAGCATTCTGCTCATGGATGAATACTTTTAATTTAAGTAATGAGGCGGCAAATAACACAGGTGCTGCCACATACCCACCACTGCCCACAATGATATCCGGTTTGAATCTTCTTAAAATAAAATAGCTCTGTATCGTTCCCAAAAAAATATATAAAATCGCAATAAACGTTTTAAAGCTTCGTATATTTTGCGGAATCCCTTGAGAGAGAACCTTCACAAATTCAATGGGTTGGGGAATATTCTTGATGATTCGCCCCTCAGCACCCTGGTTGGTTCCAATATACAGAAACGAGGCTTCTGGATAGTTTTCTTTAAGCGTTTCATATATCGCGATATTGGGGTAAACATGACCTCCTGTACCGCCACCAGTAAATACGACCTTTAACTTTTCCATTTTTTAAGGTACTAGTATATCATAAAATCCGCCACATCGCCATAGAGGAATACCGCTGCTTTATCCAGGTTCAAATATTCCTGGAATAAGCGGTTGATATCATCCACTGTCGCATGATCAATACTTTCAACTATCTCTTCGATAGTCACTTCCCGTTTTAAATTTACTTCCTGGTTCACATGAAACCGCATCCTGGAAACACTGCTTTCCATTCCCAGTATAACTGAGGCTTTTATGTGATCACGGGAGCGGTTGAGTTCCTGTTCTGTAATTCCCTCTTGTTTCAGGCGAAGAATCTCGGTTTTAACAGCCTCCAGGTATTCGTCGGCCTTATCCTTTTCAACAATGGAATAGATCAAGTGGATACCACAATCCAGGTAGCTGTCAAAGAAAGTGTTTACCGTATAGGTTAGCCCTTTCTCTTCCCTGATCTTTTGAAATAACCGAGAGCTCATACCACCACCCAGGATATCATTCATAATGGAGAACTGATGGCGTAAAGGAGAGACGGAGGGGAGACCCTCAAAGCCGATAATGACATAGATTTGCTTTAGAGAGGGGTTTTTCTTACTAAACGTTTTGGCGTGAAACTCCGGTACTTGAAAAGCGAAGTCTTTCGGAGTTTTAGATGGGAAATGTTTAAAAGCGTCAGCCGCCAGATGAACCAGTTGCTGGTGATCAACCTTGCCCACAGCCGTCAATACAAGATTGTCCGGTGTATAACTTTTTTTATAGAAATCATAGACCCTATCTCTCTGGAAGTTGGGCACGCTGTTCTCTTTACCGGCAATAGGGTATCCCAGTCCATTGTTTTTATAGACATCTTCATAAAGGGTTTCAAAGGAGTGGGTATCCGGGTTATCTTCGGATTCTTTGATTTCCTGTGTCACCACGCTTTGTTCTTTAAGGAATTCCTCTTTTGGGAAGGTGGAGTTCATCACAATATCGGTCAGTAATTCAAAGGATTCTTCCAGTTTTTCATCGATGGCTTTAATATAGTATTGGGTAATTTCTTTGCTGGTAAAGGCATTCACGTGGCCGCCCAGGCGGTCGGAAATATCGGCAATTTGTTTTAAATTGTATTTAGAGGTGCCTTTAAACATCATATGTTCGATGAAGTGGTGAATGCCGTTATTGTCCAACGTTTCCGCTCGTGAGCCGCCTCTGATGGAGTAACTAAGGGCAAAGGAGGGGAATGCCGGTATGTATTCGCTGATTATTACCAGGCCCGAGTCCAACACTGTTTTTTTTAACATATATAGCTCCGTTTAAGGTGAGTAAGGTGAGGAGGTGAGTTGAAAAGGTAATTCTTATTCGCCCAATTAACCTAAACTCAAAAAATTCAATGGGCTATTTTATCACCACAAACGGATAAAGTCAAAAGAAAACCAGGATTTACAGGATGGAAGGATTACCACGATTAGAATGGAGTTCGCTCCGCTCACACGTCAAGGAGTACTTTTTAGTGCTTGTCATTTGCCCCGGCGTCATTGGAGAGATAAGAGGTAGAGGGGTAGAGAGGTAAAGAGGTAGGCGCTGCGCGCCATTTCCTACACCTCTCTTTATATTACTCCTCCACCCCTCTACCCCTCTACCCCTCTACCTCTTTATTACTTCTCATTCTCCTCACCCACCTAAACGGAGAATTCGCCCTTTTTCCTTTTTAAAATTTGACTATTATGTTAAAAAAATATACAATTGGTCTATGGTAACGAAAAATAGAGAAAATAAAATTTTAAGTACAACGGTGTTATGCGTAAGGCATAATGGTTCTGTGGTTATTGGAGCGGACGGACAGGTTTCATTGGGCAATACAACATTAAAACATGGCGCCAAGAAAATCAGGCGCCTCTACAACAATAAAGTCCTGGCAGGTTTCGCAGGTGCAACATCGGATGCCTTTTCCCTCTTTCAACGGTTTGAGGGAAAACTGGAAGAATACAACGGCAATATCTCCAGGGCAGCTATCGAACTCTCCAAAGAATGGCGAACGGATAAAGTGTTAAGACGCCTGGAGGCAATGTTGATTGTGGCCAATAATGAAAAACTCTACATTCTTTCGGGTTCAGGGGATATAATCGAACCGGATGAAGAAGTGCTGGCCATTGGGTCGGGTGGACCTTTTGCAATGGCGGCCGCAGTGGCTTTGAAACGTCATTCCAACCTGGATGCCAAAACAATTGTTGAAAAAGCAATGGGAATCGCAGCTGATATTTGCATCTACACCAACAAAAATTTTACAATCGAGGTATTATAATGGAAAAAGAGATACAAAAAAAAGAGATACAAAAAAAAGAGATACAAAAAAAGGACAATCTAAATTTAACGCCAAAGGAGATTGTAAAAGAACTTGATTTATATATTATTGGCCAGCATAAAGCCAAAAAATCAGTGGCCATCGCGCTGAGAAACAGGTTCCGGCGCCAGCAGCTGCCCAAAGAAGTGGCGGATGATATTATCCCCAAAAATATTTTAATGATCGGCCCCACAGGCGTGGGTAAAACTGAAATCGCCAGACGTCTGGCCAAACTGGTAGGCTCCCCCTTTATTAAAGTGGAAGCATCAAAATTTACTGAAGTAGGCTATGTGGGCCGGGATGTGGAATCAATTGTCAGGGACCTGGTGAGGATTGCTATTGATATGGTCAAAGATGAAAAAATGGAGGCCAATAAAGAAAAGGCCCGAAGGAACTCAGAAGAACGAATCCTGGACCTCCTGCTGCCAACGCCTAAAAAAGTCAAAGGTCCGGCTTCGGAACTGGGCATTGAAATGGACCGCTTTGCCGAGACCAAAGAAAAACTGAGAAAAAAGTTGAAGGAAGGGAAACTAAATGATCGGTTCATCGAACTGGAGGTTAAAACCCCCACCATGGCTCCGTTTGAGATTTTCTCCTCTTCCGGTGTAGAAGAAATCGGTATCACCATTAGCGAGATGATGCCCAATGTGTTTGGGGGCAGACCGAAAAAGAGAAAAATGCCTGTGGACGAGGCAATGGAATATTTAATTAAAGAAGAACAGAATCGACTGCTGGATATGGAACAGGTCTCTTCGATTGCCATTCAACGAGCCGAACAGATGGGAATTGTATTCCTGGATGAGGTCGATAAAATTGCTGGAAGGGAAGGGGGTGGCAGCGGTCCCATGGTTTCAAGGGAAGGGGTTCAAAGAGACCTGCTGCCAATTATTGAAGGAACCACTGTCAATACCAAATACGGTATGGTTAAAACCGACCATATTCTGTTCATCGGGGCCGGCGCTTTTCATGTTTCCAAACCCTCGGATTTAATTCCTGAATTGCAAGGACGCTTTCCCATCCGCGTGGAATTGGACTCTTTGAGTGAGACGGATTTCGTACGAATCCTGACGGAACCAAAAAATGCATTGGTGAAACAATCCACGGCCCTGCTGGGTACCGAAGGGCTGGAATTGACCTATACGGATGATGCCATTAAAGAGGTGGCACGACTCTCGGTGCATCTGAATTCAACCTCGGAAAATATCGGCGCACGAAGACTCTATACGATTATGGAAAAAGTAATCGAAGATATCTCCTTTGAAGCCTCAGACCTTAACAATGCACGGGTTAAAATCGATAAAGACTATGTCCAGGAAAAGGTTGAGGAAATCGCACAGGATACAGACCTGAGTAAATATATATTATAATAGAGAACTTAGTAAGTAGTATGTAGTAAGTAGTGAAAAGACCATTTTTGAGAGGATAGAAGATGACTAAAAAAGTTGATTTTGCATTAATTTTGACAGTGATGGTATTTGGTTGTGTATTGATCTTTTCGGTGAATTGCGGTAAAAAGGGACCGTTGAAAATGGAACCTGAAATGGTGCCCAAAGCAGCTGTAAATCTTAAAACGTCCCAGGTTGGAGAAAACATCAGGGTGCAGTGGGATTTTCCCAAAATATTGGAGGATAGGAAAACAGAGCTGGAGATGGAAAAAATCACTAAAATTGAAGTTTATTATTCAAAAAAAGAGATCCTGGGTGGAAAATTCAGGAAAAAATCAACCCTACTGCGCAAGTTGAAGATGGAAGATCTTACTCGCTATGAAGATCCATGGGTGGCAAAAGCACTCGAAAAATTACCCTCTCAAGAAAGGAAAAAAAGGGAACGATTCACATATTTTGTCGATATTCCCTTTAAAACAAAAGATTTAACTGCTAAATCCCACTTTTTTGCTATTCGCTATCTCTATGGTAAGAAAAAATCCCCTATGAGTAAGGTGGCTTATATGGTAACGAACACACCGGTAACACCCATCGATGACCTCAAAGTTACCAGGGAAAAAAAGGAGATTAAACTTCAATGGAGCAAACCCCAGCGGGATGTATCGGGCATGGCGGTCACCAATATCGCAGGTTATCAAGTTTATAGGAAAATAAAAACCCAAAAAACAAAAACGGATGAAGCAGCAGTTGAACCATCGAATGAAGCCTTCGAAAAATTAAATCGCATTAATATATTAACCGAATATTTTGAAGATAGAGATACGGGTATAGACGGTGAATATCAATACTACGTTTCCACTGTGGTCTCCAATGACATTGAAAGCGCTCCTTCCAATGTTGTTTCGGCTAATGTCACCGATCTCTACCCACCGGATACCCCTGTGAACCTGGTGAGTTTCAGAGCATCGGACCATATGTTTTTAACCTGGAAAGCAGTTCCGGATGAAGACCTCTCCCATTATTGCATCTATAGAAAGACCGCTGATGAAAATGAATTCACCCGGATTGCCGATGACGTAACCGCCAATCGTTATAAAGATAAAAAGGTCCAAAAAGGGACGCAATATTTTTATTCTGTCACTGCCGTAGATGAGAGGGGAAATGAGAGCGAATACTCCAATGTTGTGAATGAAACGTTCTAGATAGGGTAAAGGCTTTCTCAAAAGTTCTCTTTTTCATCCAGTACTTTCCGTATAATATTGGCGATTTCTTCCTTATTATAGGGTTTTATGATAAATGCCTTTATCCCTTTATCCCTGATATTATCTCGTTTAATCTCCCGGCTGAATCCGGTGCATACAATTACCGGGATATCGGGTTTGATTTTAATGAGTTCCCGGGCCAATTGTTTTCCGGTCATATCGGGCATGGTGAGGTCAGTAATGACCAGGTCGAATGATTCTGGGGCAGCGCGAAAGGTTTCCAGCGCTTCGATACTCTCGGTTACGGGAACCACATCATATCCCAGTTGCCCCAGCATCTTCCGTCCCATATTAACCAGCACCACCTCGTCATCAACCAGGAGTATCCGTTCGTTTCCTCTGGGGATCGATTTTTTTGGTTTTTCTTCGATCCCTTCACTTTCTTCAAAAATGGGTAGAAACAAATGGAAAGAAGTCCCTTTTCCTACTTCGCTTTCCACTGAGATCTCTCCATCGAGGTTTTTAACAATACCTTGAACGATTGAAAGTCCCATGCCGGTTCCTTCCCCTTGTTTTTTGGTGGTGAAAAAAGGGTCGAATATGCGTTCCATTACGTCCGGTTTCATACCATGCCCGGTATCGCTTACAGTCAATCTCAAGTATGGAGAGGGTGCTAAACTTTGTTCAGAGATTGCCTCCAGGTCACGATTAAGGTCAGAGAGAACCACTTCCAGGACTCCGCCTTTCTCCTGCATGGCATGTGCGGCATTGGTGCAAAGGTTCATTAATACCTGGTGCAGTTGAGTGGGATCAGCTAAAACAATATACGTGGTTTCACTGATATTTTGATGAATACGAATGGAAGATAATAATGAAGCCCGAATCAGTTTAAGTACTTCCTGGACAATGGGATTTACCTTTACCGGTCTTTTTTCCCTCTCGCTCTGAAGGCTGAAAGAGAGTATCTGCTGTGCCAGGTCTTTTGCACGATATGACGCGCTAAGCACTTGCTCCAGGTTGTGTTTTATTTTTATTTCACTGGTGTAATCATCAAGAGAAAGTTCCGCATACCCGATAATGATACTAAGGATATTATTAAAATCATGGGCAATACCACTGGCCAGTGAGCCGATGGTTTCCATCTTTTGGGCCCAGTGGAGCTGTTTTTCCAGTTGCCGCTGTTTTGAGATATCTCGCATAATCCCTTGCACTGCAGGTTTACCCTGGTATATAATACGGATGGTGAGGGTTTCCACCTCAAATTCACTGCCGCCTGTATGGCGTGCAAAAAAGTCGTAATGCGAGATTTGTGTTTTACCGCTTTCATGTGCTTCCAGTTCCCGGTTCACCAGCTCCCGATTCTGTGGACTGACCAGTTCCATCGCGTCTATGCCAATGGCTTCCCGGGGATTTTTAAATCCAAACATTTGAGCAAGTGTCTGATTACAAAATTTTAGGGTGTGGTTTTGAACGATGTATACCCCCTCCAGGGAATTATCAACGATGGCTCGATATTCAGCCAATTCCGCTTTTAGCTGCTCTTTAGTCTTGAATTTATCGTCCATTCATAATAACTCCGAGTCGCCATAGTAAAAATACCGTTTTATATTTTAACACAGATTCGATGTGAAAGGAATAAGGGGTAAAGGGGTACAGCAATTCTAATTTTGCTGAATGTCCAGGCGAATACAAGATTCGCCCCTACGTCCGATGCAGGTTTTCGTACCACTGTAGGGGCAAACCTTGTGTTTGCCTGTTCTTAATACGCCAAAATTA